>ENA-ORBV01000373-ORBV01000373.1-microbial-mat-metagenome-genome-assembly--contig:-NODE-373-length-102848-cov-20.279281_pt1 | contig 102848 bp, 96 predicted proteins | sample MGYA00237777_ERZ505514 | MGnify/ENA primary metagenome ERZ505514 (study PRJEB26160, sample SAMN06269048) | microbial mat metagenome | isolation source: Oligotrophic lake microbial mat | place...
CCGCGCAAGTCGATGGGCTTCCGGTGCCCCGCGGAGTTGTTCACCCCGGATGCTTTCGATTTTAAGCAGCATCATGCCGCGCTTTTTGCACTTGGTCATTGAAACCACCCAGCTATTTGTCGACGGTTTTTTTGAAAATACCCTCAATCTTACGCAACTACTCCAGACCCTGCCGCCGCCCGCCCCAACCGATCCCTGATTGCAAACCACTCCGCCAACTCCGGCGCCTGCTCAACCAGAATCGCATCACAGCCAGCCTGATCCAGTTCACGCAGATTGGCGTAAAGATCATGCGCATATCCTGCTGCATCAACCGGCGCAGCCAACCACACCATGCCTTCGATCAGCGGCCGCAGCGCAGTACGCGCCAACACCGCGACACGTTTTCCCTGGCGCGCCATGCTGTGCGCGAGCCCGACGATCAGGTCGCCTTCCATCAGCAGCACCGGCGTTTGCGGCGAATAGTGTTTTTCCAGCGTACCTGATACGCGCGGCGCATCGGCATCGGGCGCGGCGAGTGCTGAACCCAGCGCAGCTTCGAGTTGCTGTGGCGTGATCCAGCCCGGGCGCAACAACGTCGGTGCTTTGCCTGAACAGTCAACGATGGTGGATTCGATGCCGACATCCGCCGCGCCGCCGTCGAGAACACAGGCGACGACCTTGCCGAATTCCTCGCGCACATGCGCCGCGGTGGTCGCAGACACGCGACCAAAACGATTCGCTGAAGGTGCAGCAACACCGCTGCCAAATTCACGCAGCAGCGCCTGTGCCACCGGATGTGAAGGCACGCGGATCGCGACAGTGTCCTGGCCGCCGGTGACGGCATCGTGCACCTTTGGATTGCGTTTCAGCACCAGTGTCAGCGGGCCGGGCCAGAATTTTTTTGCCAGCGTGTGCGCGAATGGCGGAATGTTGCACGCCCAGTTGGCGAGTTGCACCGCATCGGCGACATGCACGATCAGCGGATGATTCGAAGGCCGGCCCTTGGCGGCGTAGATCTTCTGCACGGCATCAGCGTTCGATGCATCGGCGCCGAGGCCGTAGACCGTCTCGGTCGGGAACGCGACGAGTTCGCCGGCTTTAAGTTGCACAACGGCGCGGCTGATGTCGTCTTTGGATACGGTCGTGGTCATGGCATCCGCCTGCGGCAGCGCATCAAAATAATGAATTAAATCAAATGCTTATGATTAAATACGGCTGATGACATCATCAAGCTGACGGATCTGCCCGATGATGGCGACCAGCTTCTTACCGTTCGCTGTCAGCGCGTATTCGGTGCGCGGCGGCACTTCCGCATAAACCTGTTTGTCGAGCAGGCCGTATCCGGTCAGTTTGCGCAGGCGTTCGGACAGCACCTTGGTGGAGATGCCCGCGACGTGGCGTTCCAGCGCGCCGGGGCGCGAGATTCCGGCGGCAACGGCCTGCAGCACCGACACCGACCATTTGCAGCCAACCACGTCTTCAAGCTGGCGATAGCTGGACGACGCTGAATTTTTTTCAGCCTTTGTATTCTTCAAATTACACCAAAAAGTGCCCGGGGTTCCGGAAAGTGCCGTCTAGGCGCGCGCAATCGCGGCTCCTACTATCACTGCGTGCATCTGGCACACATCGTAACCGATCAAGGAGAGCCACATGAAATCCAAAGCCGTTTTTTATCACGCAGGATGTCCTGTCTGTATTGAAGCCGAACGGAACGTGGTGCACGCCATTGACCCTGCAAAATATGACGTTGAGGTCGTGCATCTCGGCCAGGACAAGTCGCGGCTGAAGGAAGCTACTTCCGCGGGCGTCAAATCAGTGCCCGCGCTGGTGCTTGAAGGCACGGCGTTTCACATCAACTTTGGCGCCGGCATAGAGGCGCTGCAATAACGGTGGTACGGGGCGCTCGCTTTGAAACGAGCGCCCTGGCCCTGCCCGTTGCTTATACCGGCATCGCCAGCGGCTTGAACTGCTTGCTCAGTTTCAATCCCTGCGACTGATAGTTCGAGCCGATATTCACGCCGTAGATTTTTTCCGGTTCGCCGAGCAGGCGTTCGTAGATCAGGCGGCCGACTTCCTGGCCGTGTTCGATCATGAACGGCACATCGTGTGAACGTACTTCAAGCACGGCGCGCGCACCCTTGAGGTTGTTGGCGCCGTAACCGAAACCGGGATCGAAGAAGCCGGCGTAGTGGATGCGGAATTCGCCGACCGAGGGATCGTAGGGCACCATCGACGCGGCGTGGCTGTTGGGGATGCGCACGCGTTCGCGTGAGACCAAAATATAAAAATCGTCAGGGCTCAGCACCAGGCTGCGCTCGGCGTTACGCGCGATCGGCTCCCAGAAATCCAGCGGGTCGTAATGGTTGATGCGTGACAGGTCGATCAGCGGCGCGTGGTGTTTGGCGCGGTAACCGATGATGCCATTGCTGGCGTCACCTTCGAGGTCCACCGAAATCCACAGACCGTTCTTGATGATCGCCGGCAGCGGGCCATCGCTGTCGGAATAGACCAGCTTCAGCGTCTGGTCGAGTTCGGTGAGTTTGGCGTCAGAGGGCGGCGGATTGCCGCGGACAAAACGGATTTGATTGAGTCGTGTGCCCTGCTGCGCCAGCACGCTGAAGGTGTGCGGCATGATTTCCACATAGAGCTTGCCCTTGTAGCCGGCAGCCACGCCTTCGAATTCGGCACCGCAGTCGGTGATCAGCCGCGTAAAAATATCCAGTCGACCGGTGGAGCTTTTCGGGTTGGCGTAGCCGGCGATGTCGGCGGGCAGCTTCAGTTCTTCCATCAGCTCGGCGATGTAGACACAGCCTTTTTCCAGCACCGCTGGTTTGCTGAGATCGATCTTGTGCATCTGCAGGCGGTCGATTTTCGCTTGCACCGTCGAGGCCTTGCCCGGCAGGAAACTCGCACGCACGCGCCATGCCGTTGCACCCAAGCGCAGATCAAGGCTTGCCGGCTGGACTTGTGACTCATCAACGCCGCCTTCGGCGCTGATACGTCCGCCTTCGATCAGCCTGGCGATGTCGCGATCGGGCAGGATGCCGGTGGTCACACCGTCAGCGGACGATTTGGCATCCTTGTCCGTTTCGGTGAACAGTTTGCCGGCGTCGTTTTTCATATTCAGTTTCCGCTCAGTTGCCTAACAGCATGCGCTGCGCTTCGCGGTATTTCGCGGAGGTTTTTGCCAGCACGTCGGCGGGCAGCCGTGGCGCCGGGGGGGTTTTGCCCCAGGGCTGGGTTTCCAGCCAGTCGCGGACAAACTGTTTGTCAAAACTCGGCGGGCTGATGCCGGTGCGGTATTCGGCGACGGGCCAGAAGCGCGAGGAATCGGGGGTCAGTGCTTCGTCGATCAGCACGATGTTGCCGGCAGCATCGCTGCCGAATTCAAACTTGGTATCGGCGATGATGATGCCGCGCGTGGCGGCGAAGGCTGCGGCTTCCTGATACAGCTTGATCGACAGTTCTTTTATCTTCGCCGCATTAGCGGCACCGATGGTCGCGACGACATCTTCGTAAGTGATGTTTTCGTCGTGGTGCCCGGCGGGGGCTTTGGAGGCCGGTGTAAAAATCGGCTGCGCCAGTTTTTCCGCCTGCTTCAGTCCGGCGGGCAGCTTGATGCCGCAGATCGCACCGGTCTTCTGGTAATCGCTCCAGCCAGAACCGATGATGTAGCCGCGCACCACGGCTTCGACCATCAGCGGTTTGTATTTGTGCACCACCATCGCACGCCCTGCAATTTGCGCGCGTTCTTCCGGCGCGACCACGGTCGCGGGGTCGATGCCGGTCAGGTGGTTGGGCACAATGTGTTTGAGTTTGTCGAACCAGAAGTACGACACTTCCGTCAGCACGCGGCCCTTGCCGGGAATCGGATCGTCGAGGATCACGTCGAAGGCCGACAGCCGGTCGCTCTGCACCACCAGCAGTTTGTCGTCACCGACGGCATACAGATCGCGCACCTTGCCGCGATGCAGGAAGGGCAGGCTTTTCAGATCGGATTGGTACAGCGGGGTGTCGCTCATTTCCACACAATTTCTTAAAATCGTTCCCTCATCCCAACCCTTCTGCTCCACATCCAGTGTTCCCTGGTCCCGTGGAGAAGGGCTTTTCATCCCGCTCCCACCGGGAGAGGGACCGAGGGTGAGGGGAATTCGAAAATCGATGTAGTAACTTTATGCGTCAGTTGCCTCAGTCAGTCCAGTCAGGATACAGCGCATTGCGCACCACAAGCGCCTTTTTCAACGCCGCGTCAGCAGTGGCGCCAAGCATTGTGTAATGACCCATCTTGCGCCCGTCACGGGCTTCGTGTTTGCCATAAAGATGCAGCTTGGCTTCAGGCGCAACAAACACGCGCTCCCACTGCGGCTGGCCGTGTTTCCAGGCCTCTCCCAGCAGATTCACCATCACCACAGGCGCCAGCAGGCGCGTGTCGCCCAGAGTAAGCCCACACAATGTACGTACCTGCTGTTCGAACTGCGAGGTGGCGCAGGCATCAATGGTGTAGTGCCCGCTGTTGTGCGGCCGCGGGGCCATTTCATTGACCAGCAATGCACCGGATTCGGTGACAAAAAATTCAACCGCGAGCACACCGCAGTAATCGAGTTTTTCGGCGATCTTCAGCGCCCAGTCCGTCGCGCGTTGCGCAAGCTCGGGCGCAACACGCGCGGGCACGATGCTGACATCGAGGATGCCGTTGCGGTGCCGGTTCTCGGCCACAGGAAAACCGCGCCCCACGCCGTCGGCGCCGCGCGCGACCACTGCGGAGATTTCGCATTTCAGTGCAATGCGTTGTTCGAGCACGCAGGATTCCGCGCCCATGTCGATGAAGGCCTTGCGTGCCTCGGCGGCATTGGCGACCCGCGCCTGGCCCTTGCCGTCGTAACCAAAACGCGCACGCTTGAGAATGCCGGGGAACAATTTCGCCTCGACCTTATCCAGATCGCCAGCTTTTTCAATCACCGCATGCGGCGCAACTTCGATGCCGCAGGAACGCACAAAGGCTTTTTCGCGGATGCGGTCCTGCGCAATGGCCACGGCATCACCCGCGGGACGCACCGCGCAATGGCTACCCAGCCAGCGCAGGCTGTCAGCGGGCACGTTTTCGAATTCAGTGGTGACAGCAGCACAGGTGTCGGCAAGCTGCTGCAACGCTTCGCGGTCCTGGTATGCGGCTTTGAGGTGGACATCGGCGATGGCGCCCGCGGGGCTCAGCGGATCCGGATCGAGCACGGTGACGCGGTAACCCATGCTGTGCGCGGCAAGTGTAAACATGCGGCCAAGCTGGCCGCCGCCCAGCATGCCGAGCATCGCGTCGGGGAAGATCATGAGTGAAAACCCAGATCAGCCACAGAGGACACAGAGATCACAGAGGGTTCTCTGGGTGTTTGACGGTATCTGCGCCAAGTCACCGCCTGCCGATAATTCGAGCACAAAGCAAACCAGGTTTTCTCTGTGATCTCTGCGTCCTCTGTGGCTAAAGAGTTTCAAGCCGTTCATTTCTTTACGGGCAGCTTCATCGCGCGAACCTTCGCGGTCTGCTGCTTGCGGAAGGCGGCAAGTTTATGTGCGAGTTTGGCGTCACTGCGCGCCAGCATCGCCACTGCGAACAGGCCGGCGTTGGCCGCGCCCGCTTCACCGATGGCGAAAGTGCCGACCGGCACACCTTTAGGCATTTGCACGATGGACAATAAGGAATCAAGGCCCTGCAGGTTGCGCGTGGTCACGGGGACACCGAGCACCGGCACGATGGTCTTGGCGGCGAGCATGCCCGGCAGGTGCGCCGAACCGCCGGCGCCGGCGATGATGCACTGCAGGCCGCGCGGCACGGCTTGTTCGGCATAGGCGTACAGGGCATCAGGCGTGCGATGCGCCGAAACCACGCGGGCTTCACAAGGTACGCCGAATTGTTCCAGCACATTGACGGCGTGTTGCATCACATCCCAGTCGCTCTGACTGCCCATGACCACGCCGACCAGCGGTTTTTTCACTTATGCCACCCCTTCGATCCTGATGATCAAGAAAATGGATTTCAACCATTTTCTTCTGATACCTCCCTTCTCCCGCCGGGAGAAGGGTCGGGGATGAGGGAGGATGACGCCAAGCCATGATCACACCCGCTGCAAAGCGATATTTTACAGTACGGACACGCGACCACGAGCGCACAAAAGGGCTGCTAGAATCGGCCGACCCGCGCAACAAGGCAACACCCTTCAGCCGCTCTGCATCGGCCACCACGCTGAACCCTGCAGCGACGGCCATACCTGAGGAGAACCATCTGATGTTCAAGTCTTTTCATGGCGCACGCATCGTCGCCTGCACGCTGGCAGTGGCCGCCGGTAGCTCCGCTGCAGCCTTTCCCGACAAACCAATCCGTATGGTGGTCATTTCCGCTCCGGGCGGCACCACTGACATCATGTCGCGCATGCTGGCGCAGTACATGGGCGAGGGCCTCGGCCAGCAGGTGGTGATCGACAACCGGCCCGGTGGCGGTGGCATCATTTCCGCAGAAATCGTCTCACAGGCGGTGCCCGACGGCCATACGATTCTCTACACTCACACCAGTTTTTCGGTGATGCCCAGCCTGCACAAAACCCTGCCCTACGACACCGTCAAGAGTTTCGAGCGCATCAGCCTGTTCGCGCTGTTTCCCGGCGTGCTGCTGGTCAACAACAACCTGCCGGTCAAAAGCGTCAAGGAACTGATTGCCTACGCCAAGGCCAACCCCGGCAAGATCAATTACGCGGCCGGCACCACCGGCGCCAGTGCGCATCTGGCCGGCGCTCTGTTTAAATCGATGGCCGGGATCGACATCGTGCACGTACCGTACAAGGGCACCGGTGCACAATTGATTTCGGTCACCAGTGGCGAAACCCAGATGACTTTTGCCACCGTCCCTGCGGCCTTGCCGATGGTCAAAAGCAATCGTGCACGCGCCATCGCGGTCGGCTCGGTCAAACGATCGGGCGCATTGCCCAGCATACCCACCGTCGCCGAAGCTGGTCTGCCCGGGTTCGATGTCAGTGCCTGGAACGGCGTGATGGCGCCAGCCGGCACGCCGGCGACGATCATCAAAAAACTCAACGGCGAAATGCTGCGTGTCGCCGGACTCGCAGAAGTCAAGGAGCGCGCCATTGTCCAGGGCGCAGAGCTGGCGACAACGACCCCGCAGGAATTCACCCGTCACCTGCAGGCCGAGATCGTGAAATGGGGCAAGTTGGTGCGTGAATCGGGATTGGTTAATAATTAGACGCGTCAATAAACCATTGATTTTAAAGGGTATTTAATGAATTCTGCTCCAGGGATGCGGCCCGGCGACGAACTCGCCGGCAAGGTCGCGCTGGTCACCGGCGGCGCGCGCAACATCGGCCGCTGCATTGCGCTGTCGCTCGCAGCGGGCGGTGCCGCGGTGATGGTCAACGCCAACACTTCGCGCACTGAAGGCGAGGAAACCGTAGCGATGATCAAGAAGGCCGGCGGCAAGGCCGCGCTTTACATCGCCGATGTCACCGATCCGAAACAGGTTGCGCAACTCGTCGCGGAAACAATCAAACACTTCGGCCGCATCGACATGGTGGTCAACAACGCGGCGATCCGCGCCGAGACCCCCTTCGACAAAATCACCTTTGATGAATGGAAACGCGTGACCTCCATCGTGCTCGACGGCGCGTTCCTGACGACACAGGCGGCGTTACCGCATCTGGTCAAGGCCGGCGGCGGCGCGGTGGTGAACATCGGCGGCCTGACCGGTCACAAGGGCGCGCTGCACCGCTCGCATGTGGTGGCGGCCAAGGGTGGCCTCGCCGCGATGACCAAGGCGGTGGCGCTGGACCTCGCCGCCAGCAACATCACGGTGAACTGCGTGGTGCCCGGCACCGTGGATACCGTGCGCGGCCTGCCCGGCGCGCCGCCGCGTCCCGACCACCGCGTGTCGCTGCCGCCCGCAGGCCGGCGCGGCCTGCCGGAAGAAATCGCCGCGATGGTGCGCGTGTTATGCGGACCCGATTCGCGTTACATCACCGGACAATCGATCCATATCAACGGCGGAGGACTGATGCCATGAGCAAAGCCACAAAAAAAGCAGCAAAAAATTCCGGTTCGGCGATTTCGCCACTGATGCGCACACTGGCCACTTACATGGCCGGCGCGGCAAAAAAACCGCTGCCCAAAGCGGTCGCCGAAAAAACCAAGCACCATGTGCTCGACACCATTGCCGCGATGGTTTCAGGATCGCGGCTGCTGCCGGGTCGCAAGGCAATCAACTATGTAAAAACGCTGGGCGGCAAACCCGAGGCCCTCGTCATCGGCTCGGACATACTCGTCAATGCCGAGCAGGCCGCGCTCGCCAACGGCATGCTCGCCCACGCCGACGAAACCGATGACTCCCACGCGCCGTCGCTGTCGCATCCGGGCTGCGCAGTAGTGCCCGCGGCGCTGGCAATGGGTGAACGTGAAAAGGCGAACGGCACGCAATTGCTGCGCGCAGTGGCGCTGGGCTATGACATCGGCTCACGCATCAACATGTCACTGCACCCCTACGATTTCCGTTCGGCAGGGCATTCCACGCACAGCTTCGGTCCGGGTTTCGGCGCCATGGCTGCAGCCTCCCTGCTCGTCGGCCTCAAATACGACGGCATGCGCCATGCGCTGTCGTACTCCGCGCAGCAGTGTTCAGGCATTTCGTGCTGGATGCGCGACGAGGAACACATCGAGAAGGCCTTCGATTTTGGCGGCATGCCGGCGCGCAACGGCGTTGCTGCCGCGGCGATGGTCGCATCGGGTTTCAGTGCGGTGGAAGACGTGTTCTCCGGTGAGCGCAATTTTTACATCGCCTACGACGAGACCCGGCGCATCGGCCGTGCACCGCAGCCGCAGACGCTGATCAAGGGCCTCGGCAAGACTTACGAGATCATGAACACCAACATCAAGCGCTGGTCGGTGGGTTCGCCGATCCAGGCGCCGCTGGACGCGCTGCTCGACCTGATCCGCATCCACCAGGTGAAGGCGCAGGACGTGGCCAGCCTGGTGATACGCGTCGCACATCAGGGTGCCAACACCACCGACAACCGCAACATGCCCGACATCTGCATGCAGCATATGTGTGCGGTCATGCTGATCGACGGCATCGTGACCTTCGAGTCCTCGCACGACGAGAAGCGCATGAACAACAAGCAGGTGCTCGACCTGCGCCGGCGCATCACATTGCTCGGCGACGATGCGCTGACCCGCGCGATGCCGTCACGCCAGGGCATCGTCGAACTGAAACTGAAGGACGCTCGCATGTTGCGCAGCCACGTCAAGGCGGTGCGCGGCACCTCCGACAATCCGATGACCCGCGCCGAAGTCGACGAAAAGTGTTACCACCTGATGGCGCCGATCCTCGGCAAGCGCCGCGCGCGCAAGCTGTGTGATGCGGTGTGGAACCTCGAAAAAGTCGGCAATATCACCAAGCTGCGTACGCTGCTGAAAGCATAACAATAAAGCCTCCCCTCTCCCCGCTTGCGGGGGCAAGGGCAGACTTGAAGCGGAGTAGAGGGTTAGGGGCAACAGCAAGCTTGGTTGTTGACCGATCTTCATTCTCTTCATAACTGCAGCTCACCCTGCAGTTTCCTCCACAGAAAGGCCTTCCATGTCCTGGAAATTCGAGCTGCTGAAAAAGCCCGCGGGCATTCCGATCACCGAAGGTCCGGTTTGGGACGGCGAGTATTTGTATTTCACCCACATCCACGCCAACACCATCTTTCGTTACGACTTGAAAACCAACGCCGTCTCGCCGTGGCGCACCGGGCTGGACCGCGTCAACGGGCTCGCCTTTGACGCGCAAGGGCGGCTGTTCGGCTGCTGCCAGGGCGGCCGCAGCGTGATGCGTTTTGATCCTGACGGCAAAAACGTGTTGATCGCTGACAAGTTTGAAGGCAAGCGACTCAATACGCCGAACGACCTCGCGATTGATCGCAAGGGCCGCATCTGGTTCACCAATCCGTGGAATGAAGGCAACGTCGACAAAACCGAAAAGCAGGAACTCGACAATCGTTCGGTGTACCGGCTTGATCCGCAGAAGGATGGCAGTTATTCAATCACCCGGGTCCTGTCCGACACCACGCAGCCCAACGGCATCCTGGTGTCGCAAGACCAGAGCACGCTGTATGTCGCAGAAAGCGGTTTTACCCGCGGCATTGCGCGCGAGCTGCGCGCCTATCCGATCAAAGAGGATGGCAGCCTCGGTCCGCACAAAACGCTGTTTACCTGGGGTGAAGACCATCGCGATATTCATCGCGGCATCGACGGGATGTGCTTAGACATCGATGGCAACATCGTCGCCACGGCGGGCTGGGAAGTCGCGGGCGCAGGGCCGATGATTTATGTGTTTACGCCGACGGGTCGGGTGCTCGAAACTCACCCGGTGGCGGCGAACCGGCCGACCAACTGCTGTTTCGGCGGGCCGGATATGACCACGCTGTTTGTGACCAGCACGGATGGTCACTTTTTTAGAGCCGGGACCAATCGCGTCGGTTGGGCGATGTACCCCTGACTTGCAAAGGTTATCCCAGACCCTGCAACAGCCCTGGTCGCGCCAAAAAAATAATTGAATAAAAACAATTGGTTATCGGTTTTATTCCTTGATGGTGCCGGGCTCGCGGCGTTTAAGCCCATCAAAGACCGCATTTAATGCGGTGAATATATTGACCCTGCGGTGAATGCTCCGCACAATCACCGCATGGAAAGCGGCGATAAAATCTATATCTGGCAACTTGGCGATTGGCCGCATTGGACTTATGACCACCAGCGGCTGGCGCCGCTGCTGGCCCAAGTCCATCAAGCGCAAGGCCGCCTGTCAGGCCGTATGCACGATCTTGGCCTGGGCCTTCGCGACGAGGCGGCACTGCGCGTACTGACCGAAGACGTGGTCAAGACCAGCGCGATCGAGGGCGAACAACTCAACCCCGATGCGGTGCGCTCCTCCATCGCCCGACGTCTCGGCATTGATATCGGGGCACTGGCGACGGCCGACCGTCATATTGAGGGCGTGGTCGGCATGGTGCTCGACGCCACTCAGCATCACATCAGCAATCTTACTGCCGAGCGATTGTTTGGCTGGCATGCGGCGCTGTTCCCGACGGGTTACAGCGGGCTGGAAAAAATCCGCATCGGTGCCTGGCGCGACGATGCGCAGGGACCGATGCAAGTTGTCTCGGGACCGTTGCAACGCCGAAGAGTACATTACGAAGCCCCGCCAGCGCATCAGCTCGATGCCGAGATCAATGATTTTCTGCTGTGGTTCAACGTCGACCAGCAGAACGATCCGGTGATCAAGGCCGGCCTGGCTCACCTGTGGTTCGTCACCATCCACCCGTTCGACAACGGCAACGGGCGCATCGCCCGTGCTGTCGGCGACATGGCGCTTGCGCGTGCGGAAGGCGCGGTCCAGCGCTACTACAGCCTGTCGGCGCAGATCCAGCGCGAGCGCACCGAGTACTACGATCGCCTGGAAACCACGCAAAAGGGCGCGATGGACGTGAATGACTGGCTGGAGTGGTTCCTCGGTTGCCTGCTGCGCGCGGTGCGGGGTGCGGAAGATACCCTGTCGTCAGTGCTGATGAAAGCCGGCTTCTGGCGACACTGGTCGGGCACGCCCATGAACGACCGGCAGATCAAGCTGCTCAACAGACTGCTCGATGGTTTCGAGGGCAAGCTCACCAGCAGCAAATGGGCGGCCATTGCCAAATGCTCTCAAGATACGGCGCTGCGCGACATTACCGACCTGGTCGAACGCAATGTGCTGATGCGTTCTCAGGCCAGCGGCCGCAGCACCAGTTACGAATTGAAGCCTCCGGCTTGATTGACACGCACAAATGATTCACCTGTAATGCAAAAAAACCGGGCCAACACGGCAGCATCTTCGCAATTCCTGACCCGGGGAGGAATCCATGCTGTTTCACACCCTGCTTGTTGCGCTGCTGCTTTGCGCGTTCAACGGCGCCGCCGGTGCCCAGGGCTTTCCCGAGAAAGCCGTCACCATGATCGTGCCCTTCCCGGCCGGCGGATCGGCGGACATCATTGCCCGCGCGGTCGCCGAACACATGACGGCCGCGTGGAAACAGAACGTACTGGTGGCCAACCGTGCAGGCGCCAGCGGCAACATCGGCACCGAAGCGGTGGTGCGCGCGACACCGGACGGTTATACGCTGCTCTACGGCACCACCGCGCTATCGAGCAGTCCGGCGGTATATCCCAAACTGGGTTACAACGTGCTGACCGACCTCGCGCCGGTCTGCCTCATTGTCAATCAGGCCAATGTGCTGGTGGTGCATCCCTCGCTGCCGGCAAAATCGATCAAGGAAATGATCGCGCTCGACCGCTCCCATCCGACAACACTGAACTCCGCATCCGCCGGCGTTGGCAGTTCGAACCACCTGGCGCTGGTGTTGTTCAACATGCTGTCGGGCGCGAAAATCGGCCACATCCCGTATAAGGGTGCAGCGCCGGCGGTGGCGGAAACCATGGGCGGGCATGTGCACATGACTTTCGCTCCCGTGGCCGCCGCGGTGCCGCCGGTCCAGTCCGGCAAGCTGCGCGCACTGGGCATCAGTTCGCTGAAGCGTTCGAAGGCCTTACCCGAAGTGCCGACCATCGATGCAGCCGGCGTTGCGGGCTATGAAGCCGGCGGCTGGAACGCCATGCTCGCGCCAGCAGGTACGCCGCGCGACATCGTGCTCAAAATCAACCAGACCATACACGCTGCACTCGACTCGCCACGCACTCAGGATCTTCTCGCTCGCTCCGGTGCGGAACAGGTGACGGGAACGCCGGAGGAATTCGGCCGCTTTCTCAAAACGGAAGTCGAAAAATGGGGCAAAGTGGTCCGCGCGGCGGGTCTGCAGTCGCAGTAGAACCACCGGTTCTGCCCCCGGCCCATTCGGAATGTCCAGCATACGGATAGGGTTAAAAGGGCTGACCCACGCAGCAGCACGCGGTAAAATACGCGCCTCTCCAACCCGCAGTTTTCCCCAAAGTTTCATATCATGGATTTCCACTTCACCCCCGAGCAGGAACAGTTCCGCGACGCTGTGCGCGGTTTTGCCGAGCGCCATCTGCGCGACGGCGCACTGAAACGCGCCCACCAGGAAGAACATCCTTGGGATGTCGGCAAGCTGATGGCCGAACAGGGCCTGATGGGCATCACGATGAAGGAAGAAGACGGCGGCCAGGGCGGCTCGCTGATGGACGCCATCATTGCCATTGAAACCATCGCGTCCGTCTGCCCGCGCAGCGCCGACGTAATCCAGGCCGGCAACTTCGGCCCGGTGCGCGTGCTCGCCGAATACGGCACCAAGGATCAGAAAAAACGTTATCTCGACAAAATCCTCACCGGCGAATCGCTGATCACCGTCGGCATGACCGAGCCGGAAGCCGGCTCGGCAGTGACTGATCTCAAAACTTCAGCCACGCCTGACGGCGACGGTTATCGCATCAACGGCGTGAAGGTGTTCCAGACTCATGCTTCGTACGCCGATGTGATGCTGACCTATGTGCGCTTCGGCCCCGGCGTCGGTGGCATTGGCTCAGTGCTGATCCCGCGCGACGCGCAAGGATTCAAGCAGGGCGCGCCGTCGAAATTCCTCAACGGCGAGGAATGGGTGCAGACCTATCTCGACAACGTTTACGTCGGCCCCGAGAACGTGATGCTGAAAGAGGGCGGATTCAAGAAGCAGATCGCCGGTTTCAACGTCGAACGCATCGGCAACACTGCACGTTCGCTGGCCTTTGGTCGTTATGCCTACAACATCGCCCGCGATTGGGCGCTGCAGCGCAAACAGTTCGGTCGCCTGCTTTGCGAATTCCAGGGCATCCAGTGGAAATTCGCCGACATGAAAATGAAACTCGACGCCGGCCAGTTGCTGCTCTACAGGGCCGCCGTCAACGCCGACGGCGGCATCCCGTCGGCTGACGACACTGCTGTTGCCAAGGCTTTCTGCAACCAAGCCGGCTTCGACATCTGCAATGAAGCGATGCAGATCATGGGTGGCATGGGTTACACCGACGAAACGCTGGTGGAATACTGCTTCCGCAAATGCCGCGGCTGGATGATCGCCGGCGGCTCGATCGAAATTCTGAAGAACCGCATTGCTGAAGGCGTGTTTGAACGCAGCTTCTCGCAACGGCCGCCCAAGGGCGGTGAAAAGTGATTGGGTAACTGGGTAAAAGCGCGGCTACGCTACATCCCGGTTTTAATCCTTCACGCTTTAAATCATGACCAATAAACTCTATCAAGCCGTATTTGACCCCCGTTCCATCGCGCTGGTCGGCGCGTCGAGCGACGAAAAGAAAAACACTTCGCGTCCGCAGCGCTACCTGCGTCGTCACGGCTACACCGGCAAGATCATTCCGGTGAATCCGGCCCGTGCCGAAATCTTTGGCGACAAGGCCTGGCCGGACGTCACGTCGATTCCGGACGAAGTCGATCACGCCTTCGTCATGGTGCCGGCGAAAGCTGTACCCGAAGCCGTGAAGCAATGTGTCGCGAAAAAAATTCCGGTGGTCACCGTCTACAGCGACGGTTTTGCCGAGACCGGCGCCGAGGGCCGCGTCAAGCAACTGGAACTGAACGACATCATCCGCGGCAGCAACACACGCCTGGTCGGCCCGAACTGCATCGGCCTGATGAGCACGCAGACCCACCTCGCGCTGTCGGTCAATGCCGTACTGGAAAAACTCGAAATCACGCCGGGTGGGCTGGCGATTGTGTCGCAGTCCGGCAGCATGATGGGCGGCCTGATGTCGCGCGGACTCGGCCGTGGTGTCGGTTTCTCGAAACTGATTTCTGTCGGCAATGAGGCGGACCTCGGTGTCGGCGAACTGGCTGGCCTGCTGGTCGATGACCCGCACACCGATGCAATCCTGTTATTTATGGAAACCATCCGCGATGCGCCGCATCTGGCCGATGCCGCGCGCCGCGCCTACGCCGTGAACAAACCGGTGATCGTCTACAAACTCGGGCGCTCCGAAGTCGGCCAGGATCTCGCCGCATCGCACACCGGCGCGATGGCCGGCACCGATGAAGCCGTCGATGCGTTTTTCAAGGCGCACGCCATGCTGCGCGTCGATACGCTGGAATCGTTGTTCGAATTGCCGGCGCTGGTCAAGGGCCGCAAGCCCAACAAAAAACATCGTGTTGCAGCAATGACCACCACCGGCGGCGGCGCGGCCTGTGTCGTCGACCGCATCGGCACTTATGGCGTCGACGTCGTCGGCCCCACCGACGCGCTGGTCGCCACGCTGGCACAGAAAAACATCACCATCAACAAATCGCGCATCATCGACCTGACATTGGCTGGCGCGAAAAAGGAAATCTACGGCGGCGTATTGAATGCGCTGCTCGCTTCCGACCATTGCGATCTGGTGCTGGCCGTTGCCGGCAGTTCGGCGCAGTTCCAGCCGCAGATCGCCGTCGAACCGCTGATTGAAGCCGGCCGCGGCGACAAAGCTTTGGCCGTTTTTCTCGCGCCGCACGCCGAAGCCTCACTGAAATTGCTGGCAAGTGCCGGTGTTGCAGGTTTCCGTACGCCGGAAGCCTGCGCCGACTCGATCCGAGCCTGGCGCGATTGGGCGCCGCCCGTAACCATTCCCGCTGTGGATGCCAAATGCACGGCAGCCGCCGGAACATTGCTCAAGGCAGCCGCCGGCAAACAACTTAATGAACAGCAGGCCTGCACCGTATTTGGCGCGCTGGGTGTGCCGCAGGCGCAGACCGCGGTAATGGCAGATGCCAATACCAAGGTGGATATCGGTTATCCGGTCGTGGCCAAGATCCTTTCACCGGACATCGCGCACAAGACCGATGCCGGCGGCGTGGTATTGAATGTCGGTGATGCCTCGCAGTTGAAAAAAGCTGCGGAGGACATTTATAACCGCGTCAAAGCCAAACACCCGCTGGCGAAACTCAACGGCATCCTGGTGCAACGCATGGAGCGCGGGCTGGCCGAAGTCATTGTCGGTTACAAGCGCGACCCACAGGTCGGACCGCTGGTAGTCATCGGGGTTGGCGGCGTGCTCGCCGAGCTTTATCATGACTTCGCGATGCGCCTGGCCCCGGTAACGCCCGAGACAGCGATGCAGATGATCGAGGAAGTCAAAGGGCTGGCGGTGATCCGCGGTTATCGCGGCATGCCACGCGGCGACTGCGCAGCGCTGGCACAGGCCGTGGCAGCGTTTTCGCAACTGGCGGCGTTTGATGACATTGCCGAGGCGGAAATCAACCCGCTGATCGTCAAGAAGGAAAATGAAGGCGTGGTTGCCGTTGACGGTCTGATCGTTCGCCGCTGAACGGCACAGGCAGCGAACTGAAGCCCACTGAGCCAAGCACCTAATCGAGGAGACCCATCATGCTGATGCAACAACTGGCCGATTACGCAATCAAAGAACAGACTTCCAAGCTGCCGCCTGACGTCATCCACCACGCCAAACGCGCGGTGATCGACTGGTACGCGGCCTTGTTGCCGGGCAGCATCGTCGCGCCGGCGACCCTGATGGAGCAGGCCTTTGCCGAGGACCTCGACCGCGGCCGCGCACGTCTGGCCACAGGCCGCCGCGCGACGCTGCGCGCCGCGGCGCTGATCAACGGCGCGGCTTCGCACGCGGTCGAGTTTGACGACATTTACCGCGATGCCGGGTACCACCCGGGCAGCCCGGTGATTTCCGCGGCCCTGGCGGCAGCCCAGGCCAGCGGCGCCTCCGGCGACAAATTCCTGCGCGGCGTGATTGTCGGTTATGAAATCTCCACCCGCATCGGCGAAGCGATCATGCCTTCGCATTACAAGTACTGGCATACCACCGGCACCGTCGGCTCGTTCGGTGCGGCGGCCGCGGCAGCCACCATCCTCGGTGCGAACAAGGAACAGTTCATGCATGCGCTGGCGACCGTCGGCAGTTTTGCCTCCGGTTTGCAGCAGGCTTTCCGTTCGCAGGCGATGACCAAACCGCTGCACGGCGGTCACGCAGCCGACGCTGGCTGCTGGGCCGCGATGATGGCGGTCAAAGGTGTCACCGGCGCGCTGGACATGCTTGAGGGCGAAGTCGGCTTCGGCAATGCGATGAGCGTGGACCCGGACTGGAGCAAGGCCACCAAGGGCCTCGGCACCGACTACCACATCAAGCAGATGACCTTCAAAAACCATGGCTGCTGCGGCCACACCTTTCCGTCGATCGACGGCGCGCTGCACCTGCAGAAGCAACACGGCTTCAGCCACAAGGACATCAAACACATCAAACTGCACACCTACAAGGCCGGCCTCAATATCATCGACAACAATAATCCTGAGGGCGAATACCAGGCCAAGTTCAGCATCCAGTACACCGTCGCGCACGCGCTGGTGCGCGGCAGCGTGCGCCTTAACGCTTTCGATCCCGACCACCTGAATGACCCCGACATCCGCGCACTGCTCAAAAAGATCGAGCCGATCGCTGACCCGGAAATTTCCGCGGGTTATCCCAAGCGCCGCGAATCGCGCGTGCAAATCGAGCTCGTCGACGGCCGCAAGCTCGAATACTTCCAGCCTTACCGCAAGGGTGACCCGGAGCTGCCGCTGACTGACGAGGAACTGAACGACAAGTTCACCGAACTCGCCGAACCGGTGCTGGGCAAGGCTGCGGCGGCGTCCCTGCTGAAGCAACTGTGGAACACTGAAAAACTCGCCAATGTCGATTACGACACCGGTGCAGGGTCGAAACGCGCCGCGGGTTAAATTCCAGTTCGAGAACGCACTGCACACTGAAGGCGCACCGTGGCTAGCCTGGCACTTTCCGGAGGAGTCTGATCATGCGATTCGTTTTACATCCCACTTTGCATTGCCTGCTTCCAATCGTATTGAGCGGTTATTTTCTGCTTCACGGCGCAGCACAAGCACAGTCGTATCCCAACAAGCCCATACGCATTATCGTGGGTTCTGCCGCAGGAGGCGCACCGGACGTGCTTGCACGCGCTATCGCACCCAAATTAACCAGTGCTTTTGGGCAGCAGATCGTGGTCGACAATCGGGCGGGTGCGAGTGGCGTCATAGGCGCGGAAATGACCGCCAAGGCCCCGGCAGACGGCTACACACTGTTTGTTTCCACCACCATGGGCTTCGCGATACTGCCCAATGTCAGGAAAAAACTGCCTTACGATTCCATTGCAGATTTTTCTTCGATTACGCAACTCGCGCAAGCCTCCAACGTGCTGGTGGTCAATCCATCGGTCCCCGCCAAAAACGTGGCCGAGATGATTCGCCTCGAAAAGTCCAAACCCGGCACCTTGAATTACGGATCTGCGGGAAACGGCAGCCCGGCACATCTTGCCGGAGAAATGATTAACACGATGGCGGGCATACGCATGACTCATGTGCCCTACAAAGGCGCGGCACCGGCACTGGTTGACGTGATCGCCGGACAGATTCAGTTCATCATTACCTCGCCGATTTCCGCGGGACCGCATATCACCAGCGGCCGGGTGCGCGCCCTTGCCACCACCGGACTCCAGCGTAATCCGGTGCTGCCGGATTTGCCGACTATGGCGGATACCCTCCCGGGTTTTGAGATTACCCAATGGTGGGGACTGTCGGCACCGACACGTACGCCGAAGTCGGTCATTGACAGCCTGCACAGCCAGGCGGCCAGGGCGATCAATATGCCTGACGTGCGGGACAGCATCGTGCGCGACGGCGCGGTCTCGGTTGGCGGCACACCGAAAGAGTATGACGCCTTGATCCTGGCTGAACGCACGCGATTCGGCGAACTGGTGCGCAAAGCCGGCATTCACGTCAGCGACTGAACGACTTTATTCAATACAATCAACACAATATCGAAATAAATTTGTTATGGAATACACCACACTGGGACGTACCGGACTCAAGGTCAGCGTTGCAGGACTCGGCTGCGGCGGCAGCAGCCGGCTGGGCTTGACGGCAGGTCACAGTGAAGCGCAGTGCGTCGGTATCATCCGCAAGGCGCTTGATCTGGGGGTCAATCTGATCGACACCGCCAAGGCCTATGGCACCGAAGCCATCGTCGGCGCGGCACTGAAGTCTTTGGCGCGTGAATCCGTCATTGTCGCAACCAAGCAGAAGGTCGCGCAGGGGAAAAACCTGATTCCCGCGGCCGAAGTCGTCGCGGGTCTGGACAACTCGCTAAAGCTCCTGAACACCGATCATGTCGATATTTTTTATCTGCATACGGTATTGCCGGATGCTTATGACCATGCCGTGAATGAGGTGTTGCCGGCGCTGCTGCGGGAGAAGGAAAAGGGCAAGTTTCGTTTTCTCGGCATCACCGAGATGCCGCCCAAGGATGCGCGTCATGAAATGCTCCAACAGGCGCTCAAAGACGATTACTGGGACGTGGTGATGTTCGCCTTTCACATGCTCAACCAAAATGCGCGGCAGCAGGTGTTTCCACAAACGCAGTCGCATCAGGTCGGGACCATGATCATGTTTGCCGTGCGCAGCCTGTTCAGCACGCCGGGACGTCTGCAGCAGGATCTCCAAGCCCTGGCGGCCGCAGGCAAAGTGCCCGCAGCACTGGCGGACAAAGCGCAGCCACTGGATTTTCTGCTGCACGACGGCGGCGCGCAGAGCGTCATCGAAGCTGCCTATCGTTACGCGCGGCATGAACCCGGCGCCGATGTCGTGTTGTTCGGCACCAGCAATCCGGCGCATGTGGCATCCAACATCAAGGCCATCCTGGCGCCGCCTCTGCCGCCAGCGGACATAAAGACATTGCATGAGTTGTTTGGCGCCCTTGAGGGCGTGGGCCTGGATGAGCCCAATCTCAAGCCTTGAACTTGTCGATAATCTTTCGAAAAATGAAAACATTAACCTCGTCCTGGGCCTCAGAAAAAGTTCGCGACTTTGACGGATCGGGCGGACACAGGATAGGCACGTCAGGCGACATCCGCAGCGGTGACTGGCTGATCAAAGAGGCCTCGATGAAGGGCATCCATGTCGAGAAAATGCCTGTTGCCCTGGACCGGATGATCATTGAGGAAGCCTACGTTGAGTGTGCGCAGCGGCGTATTGAAGCGCTGCCCATGTTTGACGCTCCTGCAACACCGGCAAGCGGCATTTCAGGTTCATTTTCCCTGAACGGGGAAGGCGCAGCGGTGGGCTATGCCGAATTTCCACCAAATGCAGCCTCCATCAAGGGCCAGCCGCTGGAGTTGCTGCGATCCACCACAACGCATTCCGCGCTGGTTGTGGCGACCCTTTCGCCCAGCGGGGCGCTGTGCCCCATCAATGCACAGTATTTTTCAGCGCCTTTTGGACCGCCGGTGCTGCAGGTGGCGGGAATGCAGGGCGAATTTCTCAAGGCGCAGGCCTCGCAAAAAACACCGGTCAAAGTTTTCAGCGCCATCCGCAGGGAACACACGCAATCATTCAATGTTGAAGCGCACACTGCTGCGATCGCTTCCGCAAAACCACTGGTCATTGCAACCCCGCGCACCGGTTGGTGGGAGTCCACCGCTGAGCGTGCCGGCGGGCTGCTTGCCTGGCTCGCAGCGGTCGGGATGGCCGGGAAAATGCAGAACGGGAACAGTCTGCGGCGTCAGGTTCTTGCGTATGCCACTTGCGGCCATGAACTGGGGCATATCGGCCTGGATGAATTACTCAGGCAACGCAAAGACCTTGTGCCGGACGCCAGTTGCTGGTTGCATCTTGGCGCCAATCTTGGTACTGCCAGCAATCTGCAGATGATGATCCGCGCAGAAAATCCTGATGACGGACATCTGATGCGTGACCTGCTGATCGAGGAAGCTTATCCCGCGGATTTTGTCGCCGTCGAACCCATTGCGAAAATTTCGGGTGAAGGTCATGACCTGGTAAAACAGGGCGCCAAGGTGCTGTCGATGGCCGGCGCCAACCGATATTTCCATGATGCCAGTGATCGCTGGCCCGGCAATATCAACGCGGCCGGCATCGCCAGCATTTCACGGGCGGTGGCGCGCTGGGTGGCGCTGCAGGCGGGAAAATCCTGAGCGGCCTGATCCGCCCCAATTGAAGGCTGGGGATATTGTTGAAGCATGCAGCGCCTCTGGCAGATATCGCACCGGGCAGCAGGCGATAGAATTAGATATGGATTTGCACTCTGTGACTGATCTTATGTTGCTATCCACGCTTTCGATCACATCCCAAGGAAGCCGTATATGAGAAACATCTGCGCTTTGTTCGTGCTGGTTTTGTACTGTGCTCCCGCATTTGCAGCCGATTCGTTTCCGTCGCGCCCCATCCGCGCGATCGTGCCTTACGCTCCGGGCGGCAATGTCGATATTTCCGCGCGCATCATTGCGCAACCGCTGGGCGAAGCACTCGGTCAGACTGTGGTGGTGGACAACCGCCCCGGCGCCGGCGGCAATCTCGGTGCTTCGCTGGTCGCCAAATCCACGCCCGATGGCTACACGCTGCTGGTCGGCTCCAGCGGACCGCTGTCGGTGAACCCGGTGATTTTCAAGAATCTCCCCTACGATTCTCTGAAGGATTTCGCGCCGATTTCCACGGTACAGGCCGTGCCGCTGGTGCTGCTGGCCAGCCCCAAGTCCGGATTCAGTTCGGTTGCTGATGTGGTTGCCGCAGCCAGATCACGGCCCGGCAAAGTCACGATGGCTTCGGCCGGCACCGGCACCACCAATCATTTTGCCATCGAACTTTTTGCGCAAATGGCCGGGGTCAAAGTGCTGCATGTACCGTACAAGGGCAGCGGCCCGGCCTTGTCGGAACTACTCGGTGGCCAGGTCGAGACCATGGTCGACCAGCTCGCCGCGTCCATCGGTTACGTCAAGGACGGTCGGCTGAAAGTGCTGGCAGTGACCACGGCACAACGCGCATCGGCACTGCCCAGCGTGCCGACGCTCGATGAGCTCGGCTACAAGGATTACCAGGCTTCGACACTGCTCGGCCTGCTGGCGCCGGCAGGCACGCCGAAAGCGGTGGTGGCCAAACTCAACGCTGCCGTGCGCAAGGTGATGGACAACAACGCGGTGGCCGAACGCTTCCGCGGCCTCGGCGCAAACCCCGGCGCGAGTACGCCGGAAGAGTTCAGCACGCGCATCCGTGATGAGCTGACACAATGGCGGGCGCTGGTGAAAAAACTCGACCTGAAATTCGAATAACTGATTTTTATCGCTTGATCACTGGAGTATCCAATGGCCAAAAACAATGAACGTATGACCGCCCGCATGCGCGCACTGCTGGCGCGTCCCGGCTGCCTGGTCGTGCCCGGCGTCGCCGACGCATTTGCCGCACGCATGGTGAAAATGGAAGGTTTCGAAGCGGTGTACATGACCGGCTTCGGCACCACGCTGAGCCGGCTCGGCATGCCTGATGTCGGCCTGCTCACCGCCAATGAAATGATCGACAACGCCAGCCGCATTGTTGATGCGTCCGGGCTGCCGGTGATTGCTGATGCCGACACCGGTTACGGCAATGCGATCAATACCCGGCGCACCATCCGCGATTACGAAAAAGCGGGGGTTGCGGGCGTCCATCTCGAAGACCAGGCCTGGCCCAAGCGCTGCGGCCACCTCGCGGGCAAGCGTGTGATCCCGACCGCGGAAATGGTCGGCAAGATCAAGGCGGCCTGCGACGCACGGCGCGATGAGGATTTTGTGATCATCAGCCGCACTGATGCCATCGCGGTCGAAGGCATGGACGCGGCGCTGGAGCGCAGCGAACGTTATCGCGAAGCCGGCGCCGATGTGCTGTTCATCGAAGCTCCGGTGGGCCGCGAACAGGTCGAGGTCGTATCCAGACGCTTCAAGGGCGTGCCGCTGCTCTACAACATGGCATCCAGCGGCAAAACGCCGGACCTGCCGGCGGAAGAACTGGGCATGCTCGGCTTCAAGCTGGCGATCTACCCGAACTGGGTCATGCTCGCGGCAATACCGGCAATACAGAACCTGCTGCGTGAATTGAAAAAAACCGGCTCGATCGCGCACATGCGCGACAAGGTAGCGAATTTCAAACAGTTCACCGACATCGCCGGCCTGCCGGAAATCCAGGAACTGGAAAAACTCTACGGCTTGCCGGAAGACCAGCGCGCCGGGTTATGACCGACTCACAGCGGAACCATCTGCTGCGGCTGTACCGCGACGAGGTCGCACCGCAATCCGCCATCGTGCTGCCGGCGAACAATGCCGTGCGTGCAGTTTATGTGATGGCGGGTGGATTGCGCGTCGCCGGCGATACCCTGGAGGCCACGCTCGGTGCCAATAGCGCATATACCAGCCGCATCGGCCTGCAACTCAAAGGCGGTCACCTCGCCACCACCCTGCTGCGCTGGGAACTGAGCGTCGGTGCGACGACGCCGGTAATCGCCGCCGGTGCCGGCGTGAGCAGCACGTTGCTGCTCGAAGTTGCAATGGCGCTCGACCCGGCCCAGCAGTATCTGCTGCGTTGCGACCGCGTGGATTTTCTGCCCGGCGGCGAAGCGCTGACACACACGCATCAGGGCGGCGGTATCCGTTGCCTGCTGTTCGGCGACATCGACATCCACACCCAGGGCACGGTTCATCATTACGCGCCGCTGGCGCCGTGGTTCGAGGCCGGGCCTGACCCGGTTTATGCCGCCACCTCGAAAAGCGCAGCCTCGGCATTTGCCCGCGTGATGATCCTGCCGCGCGAACTGCTGGGCAAATCCTCGATCAGTTATGTCAACGCTGACGACCTGAACAAGCCCAAGAACCAGAAGTACCAAGTGTTCATCGACACCCCGATCGACCTGCCGAAGTAGCCGGGATCACGGTGTAAGATGCCGCACACCATAACGGAGGAGAACAAAATGAAGCGGTTTATTCGTTGTGCGGCAGCCATCGTTCCGGCATTACTCTGCGGCGTCGCCTGGTCACAGGCCTATCCGGTTAAACCGGTGCGCATCGTGGTGCCGTTCGCGCCCGGCGGCAACGTCGACATCAATGCCCGCGCGATCGCACCTGGACTCACCGAGCTGTGGAAACAACAGATCATCGTCGACAACCGCCCCGGTGCCGGCGGCATGATCGGCGGCGAAGTGGTCGCCAAGGCACCGGCCGACGGATACACGCTGCTGATGGCATCGAACTCGGTGTATAGCGTGGCGCCCAACGTGTTTACCAAACCGCGGTTCAATCCGGTGAAGGATTTTGTCGCGATCTCGGGCATCAGCAACGTGCCGTTCGTGCTGGTGCTGCATCCTTCGGTGCCGGCGAAGAATCTGAAGGAGTTCATCGCGCTGGTCAAAAGCAAACCGGGACAGATGACCATGGCCACTGCGGGAACCGGCACGTCCAACCACCTGGTCGGTGAATTGATCCAGATCAGCGCCGGCATCCGCATGACCGGCGTACCCTATAAAGGCAGCGGCCCGGCGCTGACCGATCTTCTCGGCGGCCAGGTCGACTCTCATGTCGATCAGCTCACCGCATCGATGGCTTATATCCAGTCGGGCCGCATCCGCGCGCTCGCGGTCACCACCGACAAACGCGCGCCGCTGCTGCCCAACGTGCCCACGCTGGCCGAGCAGGGCCTGAAGGGATTTGACGCAACGACGATCACCGGCCTGCTCGCTCCGGCAGGAACACCTGGCGCAATCATCGACCAGGTGCACGCCGCCATCGTAAAAGTCATCGCACAGCAGGCGATACGTGACCGTTTTGCCGCCCTGGGTGCAACCACGCTGGGAAATTCGCCCGCCGAATTTGGCGAATATATCCGTCAGGACTATGCGAAGTGGCAAAAAGTGGTCACTGCCGCAAATATCCGCTCCGACTAAAATATATAATAAAAACAATAAGTTATGTGACTTTCAGGGCAGAGAAACATTACCAAAGGACGCTGAGATGGCATTGACCTTGTTCGACAAAATCTGGAACAGCCACGTCATCATGGAAAAGCCCGGCGGTGATGCCCTGCTGCACATCGACCGCAATTTTGTCCATGAAGGTTCGTTCCACGCCTTTGGTGCGCTGGCCAAGGAGGCTCGCCGCGTGCGCAAGCCGCGGCAGACCTTTGCCGTCGCCGACCATTACGTACCCACCGTCGGCCGCGAACGCGGCGTGGACGGCGCCGAGGATGCCGATGCCCGCCACATGATCCGGCTGCTCGAGGAAAACTGTCGCGTCAATAACGTGATGCATTTCGGCATCGACAACGAACGCCAGGGCATCGTGCATGTGATCGGTCCCGAACTCGGCATCACGCAGCCGGGTCTGACCATCACTTGCGGTGACTCGCATACCTCCACGCATGGCGCGCTGGGCGCTTACGCCTTCGGCACCGGTGCATCGCAACTGAAACAGATCCTCGCCACGCAGTGCCTGTGGCTGAAACGACCGAAGACGCTGCAGGTCGTCGTCAACGGCGCACTGGGTCCGCAGGTCACCGGCAAGGACGTGGTGCTGGCGATCATCGCGAAGATCGGCACCGCAGGCGCCACGGGACACGTCATCGAATTCGCCGGCTCGGTAATTCGCAACCTGACGGTTGAAGGCCGGCTGACCGTATGCAACATGGCGATCGAGGCCGGCGGCCGCGCCGGCATGATCGCGCCCGACGATGCTGTGTATCAGTACCTGCATGGCCGCGAATACGCGCCCAAGGGGGCGGACTGGGATCGCGCGCTGGCGCAATGGCGCGCGCTGCCCACCGACGACGGCGCGCGCTTTGACCGCACGGTCACGCTCGACGGCACAAAACTCGAACCGATGCTGACCTGGGGTACCAGCCCTGAGGAAGCACTGCCGGTATCAGGCTATATCCCTGATCCGAAAACACTGGGCGACGAGAACCAGCGCGCACATGCCGCGCAGGCCCTCGCCTACATGGACCTCAAGCCGGGCATGGCGCTGACCGACATCCGCATCGACCGCGCCTTTATCGGCAGTTGCACCAACGGCCGCATCGAAGACCTGCGTGCCGCAGCCGCAGTGCTGAAAGGCCGCAAATCGATGATCCCGGCCTGGGTCTCGCCGGGCTCCACCGCGCTGAAAGCGCAGGCGGAAGCCGAGGGCCTCGATCGCATCTTCCTCGACGCCGGGGTCGAATGGCGCGCCTCGGGCTGCTCGAGCTGCGCTGCGATGAACGGCGACACCGTGCCGGCGGGACTGCGCTGCGCGTCGACCTCCAACCGCAATTTCGAAGGTCGCCAGGGCAAGGGCGCGCGCACCCACCTGATGAGCCCGGCGATGGCCGCCGCGGCGATGATCACCGGCCACGTCACCGACGTGCGCAAGTTACTGGCGTGAAAACTGCGAAACCGCCGATGAAAGCCTTTATTACACCGGGGTTGCAGTTTATCTGCGTTCATCGGCGTTCATCGGCGTCAAAAAATTGTTGTGCAAAATACAGCATCGGCAACCAAGGATTTTTATGAAACCCTTCACCACGCTCACCGCCATCGCGGCGCCGATCGACATGGCGAACATCGACACCGACCGCATCATCCCCGTGCGTTTCCTGCGCAAACTGCGCAACGCCCAGGCCGGGTATGAAGGCTATCTGTTCCACGACGTGCGGTTTGACAACGACGGCCACGAAAAGCCGGATTTTGTGCTGAACAAGGCGGCGTTCCGTCGCGCCGGCATCATCGTTGCCGGCGCCAATTTCGGCTGCGGCTCGTCGCGCGAAGGCGCGGTTTATGCTCTGCTCGACTACGGCGTCCGTGCAGTGATCGCACCCTCGTTCGGCGACATCCATTACGCCAATGAACTGCAGAACGGCATGTTGCCGGTGACCCTGCCCGAGGAAATCTGCCGCGGACTGCGCGACCAGCTGCAGACCAACCCGGGTGCGACACTGGCCATCGACCTGTCGGCGCAGATCGTGACCGACACCGAGGGCACGGTACACCCGTTCACCATTGACCCGGTGTACAAGGAACGCCTGCTGAAGGGCCTCGACGACATCGGGCTGGTGCTCGAACAGCTGCCCGGCATCGAGTCCTTCGAGAGCAGTTACCACAGCGATCGGCCCTGGCTGGCCTGACCGCCGGCGGTCCAACCCGCTGCTGCTGCGTTATCATCGGGGCGAAAGGGAACACCCATGCTGGTCAACAGCGTCGCCTACAAGGACGGGCAGAAAATCGCGGACGTCGCGCGTGAGGATATTCACGCCTATCTCGCGCGCAACGACTGCATCCTGTGGGTAGCCGTGCGTGATCCGGAACCGCATGAACTTGACCAGCTGGAAGAACAGTTCGATCTGCATCCGCTGGCCATCGAAGATGCGCGCCACGGTCACCAGCGGCCAAAATTCGAGGAATACGGCGACTCGCTGTTTTTTGTGCTGCACATGATCGAGCCTGACGGCGATGAACTGCGGGTCGGCGAGGTCGATATTTTCGTCGGACGGAATTATGTGCTGTCCGTGCGCAGCCGCAGCGAACGGAACTTTCAGGACGTGCGAGCACGCTGTGAGCGCGAACCGGAACTGATGCAGCACGGCACCGGTTACATCCTCTACGCGCTGATGGACGCGGTGGTCGACCGCTATTTCCCGATCCTCGACAGCATCGAAACCCAGCTGGAAGTCATCGAGGGGCAGATTTTTTCCGGCAAGTCGCCCGGCGCCAATATCGAAGCGCTGTACGGCATCAAACAGGATTTGATGACGCTGAAACATGCCACCGCGCCACTGCTCGAGGCCGTGGGCAAGCTGTACGGCGGTCGTGTGCCGCAAATATGCACGGGACTGGGCGATTATTTCCGCGATGTGTCCGACCATCTGGTGCGCATCAACCAGAGCATCGATGCCGCGCGAGACATGGTCACCACCGCAATCTCGGTCAACCTGTCGCTGATCACGCTGCAGGAAAGCGAAGTCACCAAGCGCCTCGCCGGTTACGCGGCGCTGGTGGCCGTGCCGACATTGATCGCCGGCATCTACGGCATGAACTTTGAGCACATGCCGGAACTGAAGTGGGTCTGGGGTTATCCCCTGTCGCTCGCCGCGATGGTGATCATCGACGGCTACCTGTTTTACCGCTTCCGTAAAGCCAAGTGGCTGTAGCCGCTCGCGCGGCGGTTATCGGTGGCGGCCCCGCCGGTCTGATGGCCGCAGAGGTGCTGCTTGCAGGTGGCATGCAAGTCGACCTCTATGATGCAATGCCTTCGGTGGGCCGGAAGTTCCTATTTGCCGGCAAAGGTGGCCTGAACATCACCCATGCCGAACCCGCGGAAAAATTCCTGCTGCGTTATGGCGTACGCCAGGCACAGATCAAGCCGCTGCTCGCGGCATTCGACGCCGATGCGCTGCGCGCCTGGGCCTACGACCTCGGCATCGATACCTTCGTCGGCACTTCGCAGCGGGTATTCCCGAAGGAAATGAAAGCCGCGCCGCTGCTGCGCGCTTGGCTGCATCGCCTGCGCGCCGCCGGCGCGCGCATCCATGTGCGCCATCGCTGGACCGGCTGGAATGATGACGGTGCCCTGCGTTTTGCCACACCGGCCGGAGAGCAGATCGTCCAAGCCGACTGCACCGTGCTCGCATTGGGTGGCGGCAGCTGGGCACGGCTGGGTTCGGATGGCGCTTGGGTGCCGTTGCTAACGGCACGCGGCGTGCCGGTAGCCCCGCTGCTGCCTTCCAACTGTGGTTTTGAAATCGCTTGGAGCGCACACTTCCGCGAACGCCATGCCGGGCAGCCGGTAAAAGCCGTCAACGCAAGCTTTACCGATGCCGCCGGTATTACGCACAAACGCAGCGGTGAGCTGATGGTCAGCACTTACGGCGTCGAAGGCAGCCTGATCTACGCGCTGTCGGCAGCGCTGCGCGATACCATCGCAGCACAGGGCAGCGTCTCCCTGCAACTCGATTTGGCACCGGACAAGGATCTGGCACGGGTGACGGCGGAAGTCGTGCACCCGCGCGGTTCGCGTTCACTGTCCAGCCATCTGCAGGGCCGTCTCGGCATCAAGGGCGTCAAGTCCGGGCTGCTGCGGGAGGCGCTGAGCGCAGAAGAGATGCATGACCCGCAGCGTCTCGCCGCGACCATCAAGGCATTGCCGTTGAGGCTGGCCGCAGCGCGCCCGCTCGATGAAGCGATCAGCAGCGCTGGCGGCGTACCCTTCGATTCATTGGATGAACAGCTGATGCTGAAAACACTGCCTGGCGTTTTCTGCACCGGTGAAATGCTCGACTGGGAGGCGCCGACCGGCGGTTATCTGCTCACTGCGTGTTTTGCCAGCGGCCGGACCGCGGGGAACGGCGCACTGGAATATCTGCAAACTGCCATCAGCACAATCACCACACAGTCAAGCTGAGTCCCGCTGCGGATCTGTGGCAACCGGCGGTCCCAATCTGCGATAGACAATAACCGCTGCGAACAGGGGCACCACAATAATTACCGCGTAGCCGGCAATCCACACCGCCACCTCCAGCGGCCGCAGCAACACGCCGGAGTGCGGTCCGGCGACAACACACAGCAGGATAAACAGGACGGTTGCCATCGTAACTGCAACCGCCAGCCAAACGGTAAAAGTAATCGCCAGCCGTGCAGGCCACTTCATTTACGCAGCAGGATTTCCAGTACGCGCAAATAGATTTTCTGCAGTGGCTCGACTTCCGCCACCGGCAGGCATTCATTGATCTTGTGGATGGTGGCGTTGGTTGGACCAAACTCGACCACTTGCGGGCAGATGTCGGCAATGAAACGGCCGTCGGAAGTGCCGCCGGTGGTGGACAGTTCAGTGGTCACTCCCGTGACTTCCTTGATTGCCTGCGATATCGCCGCCACCAGATCACCTTTGGGTGTCAGGAACGGCCGGCCATCCTGCCGCCACTCAAGGTCATATTTCACGTCGTGTTTATTGAGGATGCCCTGCACCTGCGTCTGCAGTGATTCCACGGTGCTGGCCGTTGAAAAACGGAAATTGAACTGCACCCGTGCGGTGCCGGGAATCACGTTGTTGGCACCGGTACCGGAGGTGAAGTTCGATACCTGCCAGGTGGTCGGCGGAAAATATTCATTGCCGCGATCCCATTCGGTCGCGGCCAGTTCGGCAATTGCAGCGGCAACTTCGTGGATCGGATTGCGTGCCATGTGCGGATAGGCGACGTGGCCCTGCACGCCGTTGACGGTGAGGATGCCGGTCAGCGAACCGCGGCGGCCGTTCTTGATGGTATCGCCAAGCTGCTTGACGCAGGTCGGCTCGCCGACGATGCAGTAATCGAGTTTTTCACCGCGTTTTGCCAACCTCTCGACCACGCGCACCGTGCCGTCTGTCGCCGGGCCTTCTTCGTCCGAGGTGAACAGCACCGCCAGCGACCCCGGATGGTCAGGATGGGCTCTGATGAAATTGTGCAGCGCCACGACAAACGCCGCGATCGAGGTTTTCATGTCGGAGGCGCCACGGCCGTACAACACGCCGTCTTTCACCGTCGGCGTGAAGGGATCGATCTGCCACTGTTCCAGTGGACCGGTGGGCACGACATCGGTATGCCCGGCGAAACACACCAGCGGCGCCGCTTTGCCGCGGCGCGCCCACAGGTTGGTGACGCCGTTCATGGCGATGATCTCGCACTCAAAACCCAGCGGTTTCAGCTGTGTCATCACCAGTTCGAGGCAACCGGCATCGTCCGGCGACACGGAGTGACGCGCGATCAATTGCCGGGTCAGCTCCAGAGTGTTGATTTCCATTGAATGGACTTTCGTGAATGTTGCAGTGCAATTGTGACGCAAGCCTGTGCCGCATGTTAGCAAAGAGCGGGTAAAATCGCCCCTCTTCCGTGGCCGCACTCCGCATGACCCTGCAATGACTACCCTGCTGCTTTCCTCCCGTCTGCACGCTGAACGCGGCGCCGACATCAGTGCCCATGCGCAACGCCTCGGCATGGCGCTGGAACTGGTGGTGCTGCCGGCCGACCCCGAAGGCCGGCTGAGCGATGCCGATTGCGCCCGGCTTGATCTGGCGTTTTTTTCCAACGATATTTTCCCGATTTACTCGCGCCAGTTTTTTTCAACGCTGCGCAAGGCCCCGGGACTGAAATGGCTGCATGTATTCAATGCCGGTGTCGATCATCCGATTTATACCGAGATGCTCCAGCGCGGCGTGCGTCTGACGACTTCGGCAGGCTCCACCGCCGTACCCATCGCGCAGACCGCGATCACCGGGCTGCTGATGCTGGCGCGCAATTTTCCGCGCTGGCTCACGGCCCAGCGCGAACGGCGCTGGGATCCGATGCGCATGCCGGACTTCCCCCCCGACCTCGTCGGCCAGACTGCCATCGTGCTTGGGCTCGGCAGCATTGGCAGTGAAATCGCGCGGCTCGCCCGGGCGCTGGGCCTCAAGGTCATTGGTCTGCGCCGCAGCCCGCAACAACCCGGCGATCTGGTCGATGAACTGCATCCGCCGCACAAACTGGCGGAGCTGCTGCCGCGCGCCGACTGGCTGATTGTCGCCTGCCCGCTGACCACGGAGACCCGTGGCCTGATCGACGCCGGCATGCTGGCGCGGCTGCCGCAGGGCGCACGCATCATCAATGTTGCGCGCGGCGAGATCATCGACGAAACTGCATTGATTGCGGCGTTGCGCGAGCAACGCCTCGGTGGAGCCTATCTCGACGTGTTCGAAACAGAACCGCTGCCGGCGGAATCCCCGCTGTGGGAGCTGCCGAATGTGCTGATTACACCGCACAATTCAGCGGCGACGGCAGGTAACGACGAGCGGGTCTACCAGATGTTCATTGGCAATCTCGAATGCTGGCATCACGGCCAGGGGCTCCGCAACGCAGTGGACCGGGCTTAAACCAAAAACGAGGAGAATATATGAATAAAATCAATAGGTTATCTATTATCGTCATAGCTGCGCTGATCGCCGCTCCGGTATTCGCGCAAACCTGGCCGGCGCGCACGGTGCGCATCATCGTGCCCTATGCCGCGGGCGGCAACACCGATTACACCGCGCGCACGGTCGCCGCCAAGGTCTCCGAAATGTGGGGCCAGCAGGTCGTTGTCGATAATCGTCCTGGCGGCGGCACTAACATCGGGTCGGAACTCGCCGCCACTGCCGCACCTGACGGCTACACGCTGTTCATGGGCGGTGCCTCCAACGCCATCAACATGACGCTCTACGCAAAACCCCCATACATCACCGCGCGCGACTTCGCGCCGGTGGTGTGGTGCGTGCAGGGCGCGGCGCTACTCGCCGCGCATCCGTCGCTGCCGGCCAAAAACGCAAAGGAACTGATTGCGCTGGCCAAATCGCGGCCGGGCCAGCTGAATTACGGCCACGCCGGACTCGGCAGCTCCAACCACATGGCCGGCGAGCTGCTCAATTTCATGGCCGGGATCCGGATCGTGCATGTGCCGTACAAGGGCAATGCGCCGTCGATCACCGACGCCATTTCAGGCAACGTCGAGATGGTGTTCAGCGGCGTGCCGGCGCTGGTGCCGCATATCAAGTCCGGGCGGTTGCGCTCCATTGCGATCAGCAGCCTTGAGCGTTTTCCGGCCGTTCCTGAAGTGCCGACATTCAACGAATCCGGCGTCAAGGGTTACGAAGCCAGCAACTGGTTCGGCCTGATGGCACCGATCAAGGTGTCGAAAGACATCATCAACAAGGTGAATGCCGACGTGAACAAGGCGCTGGCGATGAAGGATGTCCGGGAGAAATTCGACCGCGACGGTGTGATCACCAAGGGCGGCACCATCGAGTTTTTCGACAAGTTCATCCGCGCGGAAACCGAAAAATACGCCAACGTGATCAAGAAAGCCGGCATCAAGCCGCTGTAAATCATCAATCCAGCAGAGGACTACCCGTGAAAAACCTGATTTCCCTGATTGTCTGCGCCGCCATCGCGGCCGCAACCCCGGCGGCTTACGCCCAGGCATGGTCGCCGACCCGCAACGTTGAAATCGTCGTCGGCTCCGCCCCCGGCGGCAGCAACGACAAGACCGCGCGCACCGTCGAAAAAGCCATCGTCGAGGCCAAGCTGATTCCGACCTCGCTGACCGTGGTCAACCGTCCCGGCGGCGGCAGCTCGATCGCTTTCAATTACGTCAGCCAGAAAAAAGGCGATCCGCATACGCTGCTGATCGGCACCACCGCACTGCTGACCAATCACATCGTCGGCACCAGTCCGCTGAGCTACATGGATTTCACGCCGGTGGCTTCGCTGTTCAACGACTACGTGGTGTTTGCAGTCAATGTCAATTCGCCGATCAAGACCGGCCGTGACCTGATCGCCAAACTCAAGGAAAATCCGCAATCGGTGTCGATCGGTTTTGCCACCACTCTCGGCAGCCACAACCACATCGCCGCAGGACTCCTCGCCAAAAGCGTCGGCGTCAATGCGCGCAACCTGAAGGCCATCGCCTTCAAGGGTTCAGCCGAAGCCATCACCCAGGTACTCGGCGGCCACATCGACATGGTGACCACGGCGGCGGGTAATGTCGCGTCACACCTTGCCGAAGGCCGGTTGCGCGTCATCGGCGTATCTTCGGAAAAACGTTTCCCCGGCGCATTTGCCCAGGTGCCGACCTGGAAGGAACAGGGTGCAAACCTGGTCTACGGCGGCTGGCGCTCGATCATGGCGCCCAAGGACATCACCCCGGCGCAGATCGCCTACTGGGAGGGCGTGCTGCGCAAGGTGACCTCCACCCCGGAATGGAAAGCCGATCTCGACAAAAACTACTGGTCGGATGATTTCGTCGGCAGCGCGCAGTTCAGCAAGGACATTGTCAAGGACTACAACGACATCAAGGCCGTGCTGGTCGATATCGGTCTGGCCAAACAATAACCGCAGCATCACGCATCAAGGAGTTTTCATGAGCGCACCCGTCGTCATTACCGAGCGTCCCGCCGAGGGCGTCGGCCTGATTCGCATCAACCGTCCGGAAGCGCGCAATGCGCTGAACCTCGAAGTGCGCAAATTGATCGGCCAGTACCTGAGCGAAATGACCGATGACGACAGCGTGCGCTGCATCGTGCTCACCGGCAATGACAAGGCTTTCGCTGCCGGCGCCGATATCAAGGAAATGGCCAATGCCAGCACCATCGACATGCTGCTGCGCGGCACGCAGAAAATGTGGCGCACGATCTACGCCTGCCCGAAACCGGTGATTGCCGCGGTCAGCGGTTTTGCGCTGGGCGGCGGCTGCGAACTGGCGATGACCTGCGACATCATCATCGCCGGTGAATCGGCGAAGTTCGGCCAGCCCGAGGTCAAAATCGGCATCATCCCCGGCGGCGGCGGCACCCAGCGTTTCCCGCGTACCGTCGGCAAATACAAGGCCATGCGTTATGTGCTGACTGGTGACCTGTTCGGCGCAAAGGAAGCGGAAGCCATGGGCCTGGTCAGCGAAGTCGTGCCCGATGCCGAGGTGGAAAAACGCGCGGTGGCGATGGCCGCGCAGATCGCTGAGCTGGCGCCGCTGGCGATCCAGCAGACCAAGGAATCGGTGATCCGCGGCATGGATGCGTCGCTGGAAACCGGCCTGACGCTGGAAACGCGCACTCTGCAGATGCTGTTTGCGTCGAAGGACCAGAAAGAAGGCATGGCCGCCTTCATCGAGAAACGCAAACCGAAGTTTGAAGGCCGATAACGCCTGGAGCGCGTCATGAAAGCCGTCTGGAACAACACCGTGATTGCTGAATCCACCGACACCGTGGTCGTTGAAGGCAACCATTATTTCCCGCTGGTTGCGGTCAATGCTGCATTTCTCAAGCCCAGCGCCACGACCTCGGTATGCTCGTGGAAAGGCACTGCCAATTACTACACGCTGGAAGTAAACGGCAGCAGCAACACGGATGCGGTGTGGTACTACGCTGAACCCAAAGAAGCCGCCAAACAAATCCGCGGCCGGGTCGCCTTCTGGAAGGGCGTGCAGGTCACGTCCTGAACGACCGCAGCGAAAATCGGCAGCAGGAGGTCACCATGCCTTATGCACCATCAAAAAATGCCCGGCTTTATTACGAAGAAACCGGCAAGGGCACGCCCATCGTATTCGTGCATGAATTCTCGGGAGACCTGCGCAGCTGGGAAGATCAGGTCCGGCACTTCAGCCGCCACCATCGCTGCATCGCGTTCAACGCACGGGGTTATCCACCGTCGGATGTGCCGAAATCGTGGACAAAATATTCACAGACCATCGCCACCGACGACATTGCCGCAGTGATGCGCCATCTCGGCCTGCGCCGCGCGAACATCATCGGCTGCTCAATGGGCGCGGCGGCGACACTGCACTTCGGTCTGCGCTATCCGCGCATGGCGCAGTCACTGACGCTGATCGGCGCGGGATCAGGCTCCGATCCGCAGAAAAGAAAACAGTTTTTGCGCGACACTGCGACGCGTGCTCGCGAATTTGAAACGCTAGCGCTGCAGGACATCGCAAAAACATACCGCAACGCGCCCAACCGCGTGCAGTTGCTGCACAAGGATCCGCGCGCCTGGCGCGAATTCCGGGTCCGTTTCTGCGAACATTCCGGGGCAGGCCATGCCAACACGCTGCGCGGCATACAGGCGCGGCGACCGTCCATCTACAGCCTTGAACGCAGCCTGCGCCGGCTGAAAGTGCCGCTGCACGTGGTGGTCGGCGACGAAGACGAAAATGCGCTCGACGCCGGCGTGTTCATCAAACGCTGTTGCGCCGCGGCACGCCTCAGTGTGGTGCCGGCCACCGGCCACGTGGTCAATCTGGAGGAAGCGGCGCACTTTCATCGCATTACCGATGAATTTCTGGCGCAGGTCGAATCACGGCGCTGGCGACCGCAGATCACAAAAAAATAAACAATAAAAACAATTGCTTACTGAGCCTTCGGTTTCTCCGCAGGTTTTGCCGTTGCGGGTTTCGCTGCTGCCGGTTTCGCGCACGCGGCCCTGAACGCCAGTTCGCCCACCGTGCCCGGTATGACCTTGTCCCACTGCCGCTCAACGACAGCGCCGGAATGGATGGATTCACCCTGCGCCATGCCTTCCATGTAGTAGAGCGCCGTCATCACGTCACTCAGGCGTTTGCTGCAATCAAAAATCCAGTGCGATTTCACCGAACGATAGGGTTTGTTCGGAATGTCGGTCTGCGTCTGCCGGTAATCATCGATGGTCCACATGCGCACCTCGCGCCCGGCACGGATAATCGTCGTTGTGTCCAGATACGACAGCATTTCATCGTCCTCGTGGTATTTGACGAAATCGGCCTGCGCGTTCAGCGCCGCCAGCAGCAACAATGCGGGAATCAGTCGTTTCATGGGTAATCCGGTAAACAGGCCTGCGCCGGAATAGCGCGTCAGCCTTCGATTTTTTTCTTCAGCCTGGCCTGATATTTGTCGAGATCGACGATGAAGCGGTCGTGATCACATTCACCGACCTGCTCCACATCGTCAAACACCTTGATCTTGAACGTCAGCCGGCGGCGATCCACCGTAGTCAGTTCGACTTCGGCACGCACGCGTTTTCCCATTGGCGTCGGCCCCAGGTGGCGGATGGTCACCACGATGCCGACCTGACCCTGCCCCGACTTCAAGTGCGGCGCGACCAACTGCCCCGCCGCGCTTTCGCAGAATTGCACCATAGCCGGCGTCGAAAACACCTTGTAGTCGCCGCGCTGGGTGGTCATCGCTTCGCTGACTTCGCGCTCGACAGTGAGGGTCGTGCCGGCCTGCAGGCTGTCCATGGCGGTCATCCGTTTTTGTTTTATCCGCCCGCATTGTAGCCGACGCGAGCGGCGCAAAAAAACCGCCCCTCGTGGGGCGGTTACGCCTGATCAGCCGCGGGATTTATTTTGCGTTCTGGCGATCATGCTTCTGGCGGTGAATGCGCTGGCTTTCATTGTTCTGCGCATGATGGAGATGCGCGCGCTCTTTTTTGGTCACCGTGCCGTCGGCTTTCGCCTTGTCTTCCATTTTGTCGATTCCGGTCTGATGCCGTTCCAGACGTGTGGTTTCACGCTTGCTCAGTTCGCCGGACTGCACGCCCTGGTCGATGCGTTTTTGCTGGATTTCCTGGCGCTTGTCGATACCGGGCGTGGCAGCCGGGTCCTTGGCCTGCGCATAAGACAGCGCGGGGACCGCGGCAATAACAGCGGCAGCGATGATGGTTTTGAGATTCATGTCGAGACTCCCTGCAAAAATGGTGGGGCAATTTCCACCCGCAGACTAACGCCGGGACCTCTCCGGAATCGCCCGCATTCCGGTAACAATGTGTAAGCGTTTGTACGCCGGGGCCACTAACTGAATCCGCCCTGCCTCCGCTAAGGCGCGATCAATTCCAGGTGCCACGCCCGGACCGGTCCCGGACTTCGGATTCAATCGTCGCCTCGCGGCATTTGCGTTTGCCTTCGGAGAAGCTTTTCACCAGCGTCACCCTGGTGACGAACGGCGTCTTCGGCGATTTCCAGTCAACCGTCGTGCCGTCGAACGCCGTGTCCAGCGTTTTGATGACGACGGCGCGGAAACGGGTCACCTCGCCGGCGGAAAGCCGTGTGACCGGGGTGTCCTTGAAGCCGCCCATATTGATGGCCAGCGCCGGCGTGATCCGGCAAGCACGAGCAAAAGATATCGGGTTTTAATGTATTGCCTGTCAGTATTCGCTCATTTTAAAGTCGCGCGGTGCTTCTTCGCGCAGTCTAAACATTGTAAGCGCTGGGTCTTACTTTTTCACGTCACTTCCTGTCGGCTGGAATTCGGGGCTGTTGGCCGGCTTCAGTGCACTCAGCGAAAATTCGAGAACCTGCGGCGTCGCCACCAGCCACGCCTCGACTTTGCTGCGCTCCCGCTCCGAGAGATCGCTGCCGTCTGCGCGGGTCACCAGCCCGACGATTTCCGGGGAAAATTCAGCCTGATCGCCGAAATGATTCAAGCCCCCGTTCAGGTAAAGCCCGGTCAGCACCAGCAGATTGTCCTGCAGCGCATGCAGGATTTTCTCGGCGCTTTTCAGGTCGAGCCCGTGGGGCAGGGTCGCTCTTAACTCGGATACCAGTTCAGAGGGCTTGGTCATGTTCATGGTTGACGGGTCACGCCGGATTTACCGGATACGAGGCCCTGCGGCCGGTGATCCTTCAGGAATCGGGCCAGGCGGCCCGGCTTGACGGCACCACGGAAGTGGTGTGTTGATGCCTACTTCTCGGGATAGGAATCAAAAGCAATAGCGTCGGCGTCGCAACCCAGGGCCTGGGCCATTTTGCTGAGTGTGTCCTCGGTAAGTGGAACGACCGAATAATCGCTCTCAATACCCTTGACGGCGAGGAAAGCTTTTGCCTTGTCCCCGGAAGTCCAGGTCACCACGAGATCGGGTTGCCCGCCGCCGATGCTGCGGCTGACCGGATAACCATCTGCTTTGCTGACGATTGCAAACATGTCTGAGCCCCTGTGCAAAGACTAAAGCCCTGCCTTTTACCAAAGCGTTGCTTTTCACTGAAGCTTCGCTTTTCCGGATTTTTATCATAGAACCTGCCACAAGTGCAGCGGTTTCAATATTTCCAGCCGGCAATCACCGGATGGGCTGGTTTTTAACGGGTGTTACTGAAAAATCCTGTCGAAGCCGGAAACACTGAACCCGTTCATCCGGCGTTTTCCGACAAAAATCACCGGGATACCCCGCCCGCCGAATTTCTGATACCTCTGCTTCGCATTTGCATCGCGCTCAATGTCGTATTCGGTGTACGGGATGCCCTGCTGGCGAAAATAATTGCGCGCCTGCTGACAGTACGGACACCAACTGGTGGCGTACATCACGACCGCCTGCTCCTTCTGCTGTTCAGCATAGTCAGCCATCGCCAGTTGCAGGTGTTCATGTGCCGTCGAGCCTGCGTAAGCAGGGCTGAAGAACAGGAGCGCAAACAGGATAAGGTATTTCACCGAAACAGGCTGCATTACCAGGCCGCATCCAGGGCGGCCATCAGGGTTTCGCGCTCGCGCAGAAATTCGCGTTTCGGATCGGCGTTGAAATTCCTCAGCGAGTTTTCGAGGATGGTCGGCAGACTGTCACGGGCAATGTTGAGTTCGCGCAGTTTCACCGGCATGCCGGCCTGCGCGAAGGCGTTCTCGACGGCCTCGGCGGCGCGGTCATGTGCAGGACGGCTGTCGGTGATTTCAAAGGCATCAGCGATCAGCGCCATCGCTTCCGGGTCGCGCGCGCCGAAATGGCGGATCATCGTGGCCGTCAGCGCCGAGTTGGCTTCGCCCTGCCCGACATGGCCGTGCAGGTTGAACAAGGCAGTGGCCAGCGCGTAGGTCACGCGGGCAGGCCAGTGTTTTTCAGTCAACGCACCACCGTCATCGGCATCGCGGTTCTGCAAAAAGGCCGCGGCGCACATCTCAACGCGCGCGCCAGCATCCTGCGGATCACTCATCCGCACAAGCGCGCCGCGCGCGAGGCGGAAAGCCTGCAGCCGGTCGCCTTCGGACAAGGGCACCATGCACGGCGCACCGAGATTCATCAGCGAGCGCCAGAACACCGATGTTCCCGTCGTGCGTGCCAGCGACACCGGCGCAGTCAATAAAGCCTCTTCATCCCAGAACACGGCAACAGGTCGGGTCTTGGGATCAAAAAACTCCATGCGATTCGGCCGCGCCGGGTCTTTCACTGCCGAACCGGCGCGGTTCTGCGCAGTGGTTGCCGCGGTCAGCGCATTGATGATCGGCAGCTTGGGGGCCAGCAGTTTCGGACTGATCGCGGGCGCGTTGTCCGGGTATTGGGTGATCAGCCGGTCAACCGGCCCTTGCTCAGCGAGCAGGATGGCCACCACGCGCGCGCCCTGAATCACGCTCCCGGCGCCGACTGCGATCAGCAGGTCGGCATGGACCGCACGCGCGGCTTCAGCGGCAGCCTGCACCGATGCCAGCGTGGTGTCTTTTTCGATTTCATCGTAACGGCCGGCATAGGCCGAACCGAGAATTTTCTGGATGCGGTCCACCAGATTGGTCTTGCGCGACACGCTGCGGCCACAGAGCACGAAGGCGCGCTGCGATTTGTAACGCTTCAGTTCCGCGGGCAGGTTTTCCAGTGCGTCTTTCCCGCTATATAACCGCAACGGGTAACTGACGGCGCGAAAATCATGTTTGAACATGGAAACCTGCCACTATTGTTTGCCTGAGCATTGCCGACACCATTTTCATATTCGACCGTGACTACGTATCGTCATTTGCAATCGACGCGACATCTTGCGTTCGAGGTATCTGGACGACCATCGGCAATGAAGCCTGCCCGGTTTGGCATCTGCACTTTTGACAGGATTTCGGCATCAATCACCGCATCAGCTCCGATAATACCGTTCAAGTGCAGCAGATAGGCGGTCACTGCATAAACCTGATCCGGGGTTAACGATTGCGGACTGTTGTAAGGCATTGCCCTGTTGATGTAGTCATAGATCGTCGGGGCATACGGCCAGTAGCTGCCTACGGTTCTGATGCGGCGTGCTGTAGTCAAAGAACCGACACCCCCCACAAGACGGTCGGCCGGCTTGCCTTCGCCCTTGGCTCCGTGGCAAGCCGCACAGGTCAAGTCGTAAACCACTTTGCCCTGTGTCACGCTACCGCGCCCCGCTGGCAAACCTTTGCCATCAGGTGAAACATCGATATTCCAACCGGTGATTTCCCGGTCGGCGGCGGGTTTGCCAAATCCGTACATTTGCGCGCCAACCGGTGATGACAACGCCAACACTGTGGCGGCGATGATCAGTTTAGGCATGTACATTTGTGATCTCCCCGGTATTTGAAACCCGCCAGCTTTGAATTGAATTATTGTGATACTGAGAAGCGTACCCGCGCTCTGCAACGAGTTGCGTGCGCATCGGCTGCACGTAACCGCTTTCGTCAACGGCGCGACTTTGCAGCACCGCTTCTTGACCGTCCCAATTCCATGGAAACCGAAACCGCACCAAAGCGCGGCTCAGCACCGGCTCCTGCAACCGAGCCTCATGCCAGGTCTTGCCGGCATCGGTCGAGACGTCGACACGACTGATGCGCCCGCGTCCGGACCAGGCTATTCCGGAGATTTCATGAAATCCGCGCTCGCGGAGTCTGTGATCGGGAGCAGGATAGGTGATGACCGATTTGGCCTCCATCATGAAAGTGAACTGGCGCGCACGCCCATCAGGCATCATGTCCGTGTACTTGGAAGTCTCTTCGCGCGTCATGAAGGGTTCCTCTCCCACCTTGAGCCGACGCAACCATTTCACGCTCATGTTGCCTTCCCAGCCAGGCAGAAACAGCCGTAGCGGATAACCCTGCTGGGGACGCAGCATTTCACCGTTCTGCCCGTAAACGAGCATCGCGTCCTCAAAACATTTTTCAATGGGCACACTTCGAGTCATCGCAGCGGCATCGGCAGCTTCCGCGAGCACCCATTTCCCTTTAGGATCAATGCCGACTTCCTCCAGCACCGTTGAAAGCAACACCCCGGTCCACTCGCAGCATGACACCAGACCATGGCTGATCTGCACACTTTTGCCGAACGGTTTGCTCCATTCGCGAGAGCCGTTGCCGGAGCATTCAAGAAAATGCATGCGCGACACGGATGGAAAGCGCTTCAGGTCATCCATTGTAAATATCTTCGGGCGCTTCACCAGTCCATGCACCATAAGCCGATGCTGTGCCGGGTCAATGTGGGGAATGCCCGCATGGGAACGTTCAAATACCAGACCGTTGGGCGTGATCATGCCGCGCAGGTGCTGAAGAGGAGACTGCACGGATCCGGCACCCGCCATTACTTGATCGCCTCGTCCTTGCCGGATTACATGCTTTTCGAACTCCGACGGCAGACCGTACGGATTCCAGGTTATGGGATGTCCTTCCTGCTTCATCCATTGCGGCACTTCAGGCGGCAAATTTGCACCGGATTGCGCCTTGTGCAAGAAAGGCGCGCCGCCCTCTGGAGGGTTTGTGAATAACATCTGACGTACCAGTTACCTGCTTGTTGGTGCGCAAATTCTTCATGATGCGTTCTCCCCTCTCTTTAATCAGCGGCGTATACCGCACGTTGCTACCGACCTTCGGAATACCTGTTAATCACGGCCTTACGCCGTATTTTGCCTTGGGCCCGACCTCCGCAGCCAGACGCGGCTGCATGGCCTTGATGAACCGGCACAGATACGGTCGGGTCTGCCGCGGATCGATTAGATCCTCGACAGCAAAAGCTTCTGCAGTCAGAAACGGCGACGTGATTTTTTTCAGTTCTGCTTCAATTTCTTTTTCACGTTGTTTCGGATCAGGCGCATTCTGAATTTCACGCTTGTATTGAGCGCTGACACCACCTTCAACGGCCAGAGATCCCCATTCGCCCGAAGGCCAGGCCACTTTGAAATCAAGTCCGTACTTGTCGATGCCGACGCCGCCGCCCATGCCGTAACACTTGCGCGTAATCACCGAAATGATCGGCACGGTGGCCTGGCACTTGGCGTGAACCGCACGCGCCCCTTCGCGCAGGATCGCTGCCTCCTCGGATTCCTTGCCAATCATGAATCCGGGTACATCCATGAAAAAGACTATGGGAATGTGAAAGCAATCACACAACTCGATGAAATGGGCCTGCTTGCGTGCCGACTTGACGTCGATACGGCCACCGACCATCGGGTTGTTGGCAATCACGCCGACGGAATACCCTCCCATGCGCGCCAGTGCCGTGATCGCGGAACGGCCGAAGGTCGTCTGAATCTCGAACAGTGAACCGCGGTCGACGACCATCTCCAGTACTTTTTTCATGTTGTACGGCTTGCGCGGCTCGCGCGGTACGATGCGGATCAACTCGTCTTCGCAGCGGTCGACGGGATCATCCGACGGCACCACCGGCGGCAGCTGCCAGACATTGCTCGGCAGATAGGACAGGAAGCGCCGGATCATCGAGAAACATTCTTCTTCGCTCGCCGCGGTATTGTCGACAGTGCCCGCCTTGTCCACCGCAACCTTATGGCCGCCCAGTTCTTCCTTGGTGACTTTCTGGCCGAGGCCGCGCTCGACGATGGGCGGCCCGGACGCGAAGATGGTGCTGTTTTTCACCATCACCGACCAGTGCGACATCACCGCGCGCAGCGCCGGCCCGCCCGCCGCGATGCCCAGCACGGCGCTTACCACCGGCACCATGCCCAGCAGTTCGGCGACATTGACGCCGGGATCGTTGGTATGTCCGGGAAACACCGTGTAGCCGCGTTTGGCCGAGGCCACGCCGCCGCCGTAACCGTCTATCAGGCGGATCAGCGGAATGCGGTAGGTATGGGCAAGGTCGTCGATGAATCCACCCTGGCCGCCTTTGCGCCGACCATGGCCCCAGCTGGTACCGCCGCGCACCGTGGTGTCCTCTCCACCAATTGCCACCGGACGCCCGTCGATTTCGGCGATGCCCATCACGTACGGCGCCGGGGTGACCTTGACCAGCTTGCCGTCCTTGTCGTATTCGCCTTTGCCGCTTAGCTTGCCGACTTCCTGGAAGGAGCCGCGATCAGCGATTCCCGCGATGCGTTCACGTACGGTGAGAAACCCTTTTTCGTGGCGCTGGCGTACGGCTTCTTCACCGCCCATCGCTTCAGCCCACTTGTAGCGCTCCTTGATTTCTTCGGCTTCGTGTTCCCAGCCTGTTGTTTCGGTTTTGATCATAGGTTTCCTTTTTCAATTACGGCAGAAGCATCAAAATCAGTTGGATCGTTTGGCCAAACCGAGGTCGGCCAGAATTTCCCTTATCTGGATATATTGCGCGTCGAAAAACTTTAGTGCCTCGCGATTATTCAAAAAGCTGTTTACCCGGAAATTCTTAATCAAGTCGTCCCGCCACTCCTCGCTGTTTGCCATTGCAGCAAAAGTCTGTTCCCAATACAAAATCTGGGCCTGACTGAGTCCTTTCGTACCGACGATGCCAAGCCAATTAGAGAAGGTGGCATTCGCACCCTGTTCTCGCCATGTCGGCACGGTTGCCAGCGCACCCGGCAAACGCTCGTTTCCACTGAACCCGATCACCCGTATCCGACCAGCTTGCAGATGCGGCAGAACGGTCCCGTAGGTTGAAGCCACCACATCGACGTGACCTCCAAGCAAATTGGTCACGGATTGACCCGAAGATTTGAAAGCCACTATCCGCATTTTCCGCACATCGACGCCTGCGGCCTTCATCGGAATGGCGATACCCATGTGAATCGAGTTGCCGATGGCTGTCGCGACGGCAACACTCAATGAAGATGGGTCGCGCCGCAGCCTGTCGATAAAATCTTTTCCGTCTTTTATCGAAGAATCTTCCCTGACGCTTAAATACACGTATTGACCAAACAGCAGGCAGATCGGGGAAACATCGGTGCGCTGAAAATTCGAAGTCCCCATTATCTGGCTGGTAAATTGCGTCATTGAAAACGTCAACAGCAAGTGCGGATTGCCGGCGTGCTGGCTGAGATAGGCGTTGGCCACGGCCCCGGCGCCTCCGGGCTTGTTCACGACTTCGGCGAGAGGACCAATTTTTTGATCTCGCCAGATTTTCTGGATTGCTCGCGCCGTAATGTCCAAATTTCCGCCAGCGGCGGCTGTAGTAATAAGCTCAGCCGTTCGGTCTGGTTTCCAGTCGGCGGCAAAGGCCGGATGCGCTGCAGTCAATGCCGAGGCGGCAATGGCACAGATCATGGCTATCCGCCACTTGATCCGCCGGCAACTCCCTGTTGTTTCAGCCGTCATGGCTTGTCTCCTGTTCGGTCAACTTCACGGGGGTCCGGTCTTGCGCAACTGCTGACATATCCTGTCGTTTTTCGACCTTGCTCATGTTGTTACTTGTTGCTGTTGTACCCACAGTCTCGACATCAGTTGGTGCGTTTGGCCAGCCCCAGTTCCGTCAGTGCTTCTTCCAACTCCTTGTACTGTTCGTCCCAGTAACGGGCTGCTTCTCTGCCCGCCAGGTAATTGTTCACGCGAAAGTTTTTCTCGATGTCTTTTTTCCATTCCTCGGTTTTGCCGAGTTCGGCAAAAGCCTTCTCCCAGTAAGCTTTTTGTTGTTCACTCATGCCCTGAGCACCCACTACGCCGCGCCAGCTATCAAACACCGCGTTCGCGCCTTGTTCCTTCCAGGTGGGAATTACTGCAAGAAGACCCGTCATCCGCTGCGGTGCGCTGACACCAATAATGCGCATCGCGCCAGATGTAACGTGGGGCAGCAGTGCACTGAACGTGGATGCCGCAACATCAACGTGTCCTCCCAGCACAGCCGTCAGCGATTGCCCGGATGATTTGAAAGCCACGATCTTCATGCGCTTGATATCAATGCCGGCGGCTTTCATGGGCAGCGCGATCCCCATGTGGATGTGATTGCCCAATGCGGTTGCGATGGCAATGCTCGCTGAATCCGGTGCTGCCTTCAGTTTCTGAATAAGATCCCGTCCGCTTTTAATCGGCGAGTCCGCCTTCACCGTCACAAAAATGTATTCGTTAAACAGCATTGCCAACGGTGTGTAATTGTTATGGTCGACTTTGCTCGTGCCCATGATCCGGCTGGTCAGCAGCGTTGGCGCGAGCATCATCAGGTAGTGAGGATCGCCCGCGTGCTGGGAAAGATAATTGGATGCAATCCCGCCTCCGCCGCCAGTTTTGTTCGCAACAACAGCTGAGGGCACTATTTTCTTCTCCTGCCAGATACCCTGTATCACCCTGGCTGTAAGGTCCTGGTTGCCTCCCGGTCCGGCACTGACAATGAGTTCAGCGGTACGCTCCGGTTTCCATTGCGCCCATGCATTCCCGCTGCAAGCTACCGTCAGCGCACAGCCGGCGATTATTAATGAAAACTGTTTTTTCCCTGGTTTCAGCATCATGATGATTTGCCCTCTGGTTTAACCGCTTCAGGCGGTTTGGTTCTGATGATCTTGTCACGCTCCAATTGTTCGATTTCTGCAGCAGAAAGGCCGAACAAGTCATGTAAAACTTCAAACGTGTCGCGACCAATCCGGCCACCGCTCTTTCCTATGGAGCCCGGTGTGCGCGTCAGTCGCGGTACGGGTGCCGCCATTGCCACTTCGCCGAGTTCCTCGTCAGGAATGCGCGGAATCATGCCGCGCGCCTTGAAATGCGGGTCCTTGAATATGTCGGCCATGGTGTAAATGCGTGTGAATACCACGTCCTCTGCCGACAATTCCCGATCAACCGCTTCATAATCGCGCGCACCAACCCAGGCCGCGACAATGCCGTCCATTTCGTCGCCGTGTTTGACCCGCTCGGGACGTGTATTGAATCGCACGTCTTCGAGAATATCCGGCCGTCCTATGGCCAGGCACAATCGCCGGAAGCTGTTGGTTTGTGAACCTTGGATATGAACAAAAACGTTGTCGTGAGTTAGGAACAAGTTGTTGACTACACTACCGGTGTGTCCGGCACCTTCGCGGCCGACGACATAACCGGTTTTTTCATATGCGGCAATGTGGGCCTCCATAAAGCTGAAGGCGCATTCGTAGAGCGCAGTATCCACGACCTGACCTTGCCCCGTACGGTCTCGGTGCCGTAGCGCCATCATCGCGCCGAACGCGGCATAAAGTCCGGTAATGCAGTCGGTCAATGCGATATTTGCACGTGCTGGCGGGCGGTCCGCATCACCGGTCACATGGCGCAAGCCGCCGACGGCTTCACAAACGACGCCATAGCCAGGACGCTGGCTGTACGGCCCCGTCTGTCCATAGCCCGATACGCGCACCAGCACCAGACCGGGGTTGATGCTGGATAATGTCTCGTAACCGAGCCCCCATTTCTCGAGCGTGCCTGGGCGAAAGTTCTCGATGACCACGTCGCACTTGCGAACGAACTGCCGCACGAGATCTTGACCGGCCGGCGTACGCAAGTCGACGACGACCAGTTTCTTGTTGCGCATCAGGCTGGTTGCATACAAGGGTTTGTCCTTGTAGCGCCTGCCCGAACGTATGGGGTCACCCTCCGCGGGCTCAATCTTGATGACCTCAGCGCCAAAATCCGCAAGCAGACGGGCACAGAAAGGGCCTGCAATCGTCGTACCCAGTTCCAGCACGCGTATGCCTTGCATCGGTTGGGTCGGTTTGTTGCTATCTTTCATCGCCCATCTCCGGTCATACATCTATTTGGCGAGCAGTTCGCCCAGTACGCCACGCAACTCCTCGTATTGGGCCGCAAAAAATTTCTGGCTCGCTAAGCTGCCGAGATAATTGTTCACCCAGTAGTTTTTCTGGATGTCTTCATTCCATTCAGTGGTCTGTACCAGTTTCTGCAGGGCGTTGTCCCACCAAGCCGTCTGCGCGGCCGTCATGCCTTTGGGCCCGAGCACACTCCGCCAGTTGGACGCCACCACATCAACGCCCTGTTCTTTCCAGGTTGGCACATTCGCCAGCAGCCCCGGCAGGCGCTGCGGGGCCGCAATTCCGATGATCCGCAATTGCCCATTGGCGACATGCGGCGCCGCATTGGCGACAGCTGTCGCCACAATATCAATATGCCCGCCCAGTACCTGAGTGATAGATTCACTGCCAGAATTGAAAACTACGACGCGCATCTTGCCAACATCAACACCAATGCTTTTCGCAATCCTTCCCACTGCGATGTGCTGCATTCCACCGCGTGCTGTCGCCACCGCCGCGCTGACGGATGCGGGATCCGTCTTCATCTTCTGGATCAGGTCAGATCCGGTCTTGATCGGCGATTCATTGCGGACAGCAATCACGATGTATTCGCTGAACAGCAACGCCAGCGATGTCACATCGGTGTGGTTGAGATTGCTTTTGCCGGAAATGTGGTTAAGCAACACCACCGGGGAACTGACAGCGATATAACGCCCGTCGCTGCCCTGCTGGTTGAGATACGCCATGCTGATGGCCCCGCCGCCACCGGGTTTGTTGACGACGTTCACCGGCACTGGAATGATGTTGCGTTCCTTCCAGATTTTCTGCATTGTCCGCGCGGTCCTGTCCTGAGCGCCGCCGGCACCCGAGCCCGCGATAATTTCGACTGCACGGTCCGGGGCCCAGGGTTCAGCGGCATGCCCCGTTGCCATGATGAAGATGGCCGTCAATATGCAAACCAGCGTTTTCAGCATTTTCTCCTCCTTGAATTCCGATTTTCGGGCTTTCCGTTGCCAATGACCGGCCAAAGTCGCCGGGCGGTTATATCGTTCGAATCAATGCACGCAGCTTTGGCTTCATTCCGGTTTGAGCCCCATTTCCCTGATAATTTTTCCCCATCGGGCGATTTCCGACTTCAAATAAGCCGTCAGCGATTCCGGGGTGCTGATGATGGAGGTTACGCCCAAAACCAGGAAACGTTCCTTCATTTCCGGCTGCTGCAGTACGTCGTTAATGCCTGCATTGACGCGGTTGACGACGCTGCGCGGCGTGCCGGCAGGCGCATATATTGTGTAACCGGAAACCACGTCAAACCCTGGCACTCCAGATTCGCTGATGGTGGGCAATTCCGGCGCCACATCAGCGCGTTTTGCACTGCTTACCGCAAGTGCCCGCAATCTGCCGCTCCGCACGTGGGGTAATGTGCCGCTGACTACATTAAAAATCACTTGCACTTCGTTGCCGACAATTGCGTTGAGCGCAGGACCTCCGCCTTTGTATGGGACATGCAGAAAATCGACCTTGGCCATGGATTTGAACATTTCACCGGTGAGGTGCGTCGCAGTGGCAGTGCCCGCCGAAGCAAAAGACAGTTTCCCGGGATTCGCTTTTGCATGCTTGACGAGGTCTTGCGTCGACTTGACCGGCAGGGAAGGATGGACTGCAAGCACGTAGGGCATCTGCGCCATGAATGCTACCGGGGCCAGATCCTTAAGCGGATCAAACGACAAACGATATAGCGATACGTTAATGGCCAACGCGCCTGACGTCGCCAGCAGCGTATACCCATCGGGTTGTGAACGTACCACTATCTCCGTGCCGATCAGCGAACCCGCGCCGGCACGATTGTCGACGATGATCGACTGTTTCCAGGCTTCGCTCAGCTTGGGCGTAATGGCGCGGCTGACAACGTCATTGGACCCCCCCGCGGCATAAGGGACAACCACGCGAACAGGTTTGCTGGGATAGGTATCGGACCATGCTTCAGCTACCGGCAAGACAAGGCTCAGGCTGGCCAATGTCGCATACAGACAGATATGCATGTCTAACTCCTCATTTCTGGTTTTATTGGTTTAAAAATCACGAAAGCGCCTGACTAGAAAGTCGTCGGCCAGTTGCTGATGCTGTGTTCGCCCACGCCCCGCGCCAGTCGCATCTGATGCACATCCAGCGCGCGAATCAGGTAGTCCCTGGTCTCGCGCGGGTCGATCACCGTCTGCGTTTCATAGAGCTCGGCCAGCGCCCACACCGACGAATCCCGCTGCAGCTGCTCGCTCAGCTCCGCATAACGAACCGGATCGTCTTCGCGCTTGATCCCGTAGGCGATGCTCACCGCAATGGCGGGGTCGACAAATCCCAGGTCAGCGGTGGGCCAGCAGGCCACTTCGTCCGAATTCTTGCCCCCACCCATGTTGAGGTACGCCTTGCCGTAACTTTTACGAATGATAATGCTGATCTTCGGCACCGTGCACAGCGACATGGCGTTGACCCAGTTGATGATGCGCCCCGGTGCCCCGCGCAATTCGCCCTCGACGCCGATCATGAAGCCGGGAACATCGACCAGAAACACCAGGGGAATGTTGAACGAGTCGCACAGCACCAGAAAACTAGTAACCTTGTTGCACGCATCCACGTCGAGCGCCCCGCCCTTGAACAGCGGGTTGTTCGCGATCACACCCACGGTACGGCCTTCGAGGCGCGTGAGCGCCGTCATCACCGAGCGGCCGTATCGCGACTTCAGTTCGAACACCGAGTCCTGGTCGAAGACAGTCGCGACAATCTTGCGCATGTCATAGACTTTGTTGCGCGATTCCGGCAGCAATTCCAGGATGTTCCTCATCTTCGCGCCAGAGCCTTCCGCCACGGGAACCCGGGGCGGCGGTTCCTTGCAGTGGCTCGGAAGATACGACAGGAAGCGCTTGACCGCGTCAATGGCTTCCTCGTCGGTATCCACCGCAAGATCCACCATTCCCGTTTTCTCGGTATGCATTTTCCAGCCGCCCAGTTCCTCGCCTTCAACCGGCTGACCGATGGCCATTGATGTCACGCGGTGGCTCGCCACGGCAAAGGTCGCTCCCTTGCGCATCACTACGAAGTCCGAAAGACTGGCATACCACGCTGAATGTCCGTAGCAACTGCCCAGCAGCGCCGATGCCCAAGGCGTCTGCCGCAGTCGCTGGTATTCGGCGCCGTCCTGGCCGACGATTGAACGGCCGTTCGCACCCATGCGATCAGGCACGCGTGCACCACCGGTTTCTCCGAAAAACACGATGGGCAGGCCGCGCCGCGTGGCAACCTGTTTTACATGCTTCACTTTTTTCTGTGCGGTTAATGCGCTGGTTGCGCCAAGCACGGTAAAGTCATTGGATATCACTGCCACTTCACGTCCGTCGATTTGACCAAAACCCACAACTTTGCCGTCAGCGGGCGTGCGCGCCCGCATCTCCGGTCGGGCGGAGGTGGCAAATATGCCCGACTCAAAAAAGCTTCCACTGTCCAGCAAATGGTCCACACGTTCGCGGGCATTGAGCACACCCTGAGATTTCCGGCGCGCCAGTTTTTCCGGTCCACCCATTGCCATTGCCCGTGCACGACGCTCTTCCATTTCCTGCAACATTGCACTGAATGGCATGTTCTTCTCTCCTTTTAGATGGCTGAGTTATTGTCTTGAAAAATCAACATTAAAACTGTTGGTCAAGGTTTCGCCTCAATTACCATATACTGTTCAGTAAATAAAAATAATTTCCTGTCTGCGCATTAGATGGAGGAAAACCCATGATTCGATATTCGCTAACGCTCGGAATGGCATCGCTGTTTGTGGCAAGCACTTGCTTCGCGCAATCCGCCTGGAAGCCGGAACACAACGTGGAATTCATGACCGGCACTGCCGCCGGCGGAGCCCTCGATCGCAATGCGCGCCTGATCCAGAGCATCATTCAGCAGCGCGGCTGGGTGAATGTGCCGTTTACCGTGGTCAACAAGTCCGGTGGTGGCGGTGCCGTGAGCTGGGCTTACATGAACCTCCGCCCCGGAGACGGTCATTACCTGTCGCTGGCCTCGATCGTTTTGATGACCAACAAGATTACCGGCGCCAATCCGATCACCTATACCGACCTTACGCCGATCGTCCACCTGATGTCCGAATATCAGGCGATGGCGGTCCGCGCCGATTCGCCTCTCAAGACCGGAAAAGAACTGATAGACCGTCTGCGCACGGACCCGACGTCTGTCACGTTTGGTCTCGGAACGCCTCGCGGCGGATCCAGTCACATCAGCATCAGTCTGTTGGCGAAGGCAGCGGGCATCGATGCGCGGAAACTGCGCTTCGCGGTATTCAAATCCGGCGGGGATGCGGCGGTGGCCCTGCTTGGCGGCCACGTCGACATTGTTGCGTCCAGCGCCAACAACTATGTCAGGCATGTCGAGTCTGGAAAGATGCGCATACTCGGGGTTGCTGCGCCGCAACGCCTGAACGACGGGTTTGCCAACATACCGACCTGGCGCGAACAGGGGTTTGACGCGGTATTTGCAAATTGGCGTGGCATCTACGGCCCCAGGGGCCTGGGCACGGAGCAGATTGCATACTGGGAAGACGTTTTCGCCAAAATTGTCGAAACCGATGAATGGAAGCAGGAACTGAGGCGTAATCTTTCGGTACCCACGTTTATGCGCCATAAGGAGATGTCCGGTTTCCTGAATGCCAATTACCTGCAATTCCATGAAATCCTCTCGGAACTGGGGTATGCAAAATGAGCGTTTTTCAATGCTGCACCTGATCAGGTATTGAAATGCCGGTCACGGGCATGAAACCCAACCCGCGCGCAGATCGAGAGCTGACAAACTGCTCGAACTGACTCACGGCCGCAAGCACGCCGCCAGCATTGTTCAATTCGTCGTACACCGGAATACCGCTGATCGCCGCGCGCAACCTGAATTGCCGCTTCTGCTCCTCCAGCACCGGATCGCCATCCGAACGCAGCACCATGACGAAGTGCGAATGGCCAGGACAGGAGGCCTTCAGCTGTAAGGCGGCCTGTACCAGCGTATCGAGCGTTTCACTCTTGTCGTAACCTTTGAACGCCGTCATGTTCAGATGCATGATCAGTGCATCGGGTCGGTCCAGCCGGTAAATGGCCTCCAGCATCTTAGATGCCGCAACGCCGCCATCCTTGCGGAAATTTCCTCCCGGAATGTCGACAGGATTGTTGATGGACGAGCCGGGCAGCAGTTCGATCGCTTCGAGCGCGCGACACGTGTCATCGGAAAACGGCGCTACCGTCAGACCGTGCTCGGAAAGATAGTCAGTAGCAAGAACGCTGGTCCCGCCCCCGTTGCCGAACAGTACAACCCGCTTCGTCGGATGCGCGAAGTCCGGCGTGAGCATCTGAAACGCGAGCAGCGTGTCGATCAACTCCTCAACGGAATTTACAAGAATGCATCCCGTCTGTCGCGACAACGCTTGCCATGCACGATCACCGCCGCTCAGCGCGCCGGTATGCGATACCGCCGCCACCTTGCCCTCGGGTGTACGGCCGCCTTTCAGGATGACCACCGGTTTCAGCCCCCGCGCGGTGCGAAGGAGGTCAAACAGCCGGCGACCGTCGCGCGCCGATTCGACATAAAGACCGATGACTTTGGTCTCCTCATGCGCCAGGTAATACTCCACGAAATCGCTCAGTCCGAGATCCGCGCAATTGCCCAGCGTCACTAATCCGGAGAAGGCCAAGCCTCGGTTGGAACCGCGCCGGACGATATCGACCCCCAGTCCGCCACTTTGCGACAGCACTCCGACGGAGCCCGGTGGCTGCGGCCCGATCTCTGTCCACGTGATGCCGCCACGGGGCGAGAATATTCCTACGCAATTTGGCCCGATGAGCCGCATTCCGCCTTGCCGCGCTGCCTTTACCAGTTCTGCCTCAAGCGCAGCGCCGCCTTCACTCTCCGAAAATCCGCTGGAGACGACTTGGGCAAACCGCACCCGGCCATTGGCCTTTGCCAGCAGCGGGATTACGTCTTGGCCGGGTATGGCGATATAGGCGTAGTCGACGGCTTTCGGGATGTCGGCGAAACTGGCATATGCGGGAATACCGTCGATCTCCCGCGCACTGGGATGGATCGGATATATCGAACCGGTGTAGCCGAACGCCCGGATGCGCCGGATCAGCACGTTGCCGCGGCCGCCGCCTTTCGATGATGCGCCAACGACAGCAACGCTGGTCGGTTCGAACAAGGGGCGAAAGCGGTTGACGATCTCGGAAGGTTCCGCGACCGTGACGCCAAACGGGGGGAGACCGGCGGAAACCATCTCAGCCTTCCAGAATAGCGACTACCTGATTTTCCGCGACCGGATCCGACGGCTTGACGAGTATTTCCTTGACCACACCACCGTCCTCGACAATTACCGGAATTTCCATCTTCATCGACTCGATCACGATCAGTACATCACCTTCCTCAACCCGATCCCCCGGAGAAGCTTTTATCTGCCAGACCGTTCCGGTAATTTCCGAGCGCACTTCAATTTTTGCCATTACTTCCTCCGCCTGTTCAGAATCGCGCTCGAAATTCGAGCCCATGAGTTGTCTAAATGCTGCGGCTCCTGCCACCATCCACATTGATCGCAACACCGGTAATCATTGCTGCCTGAGAGGACGCCAGAAATACCGTCAACCCGGCAATGTCCGACGGCATCACCACCCGGCCTAACGGAACCTCGCGGTTCAGGTATTTTTTTGCCTCTTCGGTCGAAAGCCCGCGATCACTCGCCGTCATGTTCACCAATTCCGTCCAGCGACCCGTGTCGGTCGACCCGGGGTTGATGGCATTGACAGTAATACCCTGCGGCCCCAGTTCATTGGCCAATGCCTTGGTCACGCCCAGCGTGGCCAGATTGATCGGTGAAGACATCACGGAAAAGGCACCGGGTTCGCGCCCCCGGGTTCCCGCAACATTGATGATGCGCGCCTGGTCGGATTTCCGGAGCAACGGCAGACAATTCCGTGTTACCCGAACAAGCCCCAGCGGCTTGACATTGAAATTGTGCGTCCAAGATTCATCGTCAATGTCTTCAAGTCTTCCGCGTGTCGCCCCTCCGGCACAATTGACGAGAATGTCACAACCTCCCAGCGTGTCCGCCGCTTTGGTCACTGCTCGTGCCAGTACATCCGGTTGTTGCATATCCAGTTTGCAGACCACGGTGCGAATAGCCGGATGTTTTTCAGAAAGTTCGGCCGCCAATGCAGTGCACCGCTGCAGATCACGACCAAACAAGGCCAGATTTACGCCTTCGACAGCTAATGCACGAGCGATCGCCGCTCCGATCCCGCGCGAGGCGCCTGTAACGAAAGCATTGCGCCCTTTGAGTCCGAGCTCCATCAAATATCCTTTTCGGATTTTGGCAGCGATTCAGCACTGATCTGGCCGTTGATCGCCTCCTCACGTTATTGCCTTTTTCCCCGCAGAAACAAGAAACAATTTTTTTTGGTTCTTTGTCTGCAAGAAATTTCCATCAAAGAATAACAACCATGTTGATTCCATTCAAGAATATTGTGCTATTCTGGTATTCCCAAATCGTATACTGAAGCTGCCCATGAAATTGCAGCAACTGCGGTATGTTGTCGAAGTTTTCCGGCACGGAAATCACCTGTCCGCCGCCGCGGAGTATTTGAATACCTCGCAGCCCGGTATCAGCAAACAGATCCAGTTGCTGGAAGCGGAACTGGGGTTTTCCGTATTCCAGCGCAAGCGCAATCGCATCCTGGGATTGACCGAACCCGGGCGCCGGATCATGGAAATTGCACAGCGCGTCATCAGTGACGTTGATGGTCTGAAAGCAGTCCGGGATGACTTTGCCACCCAGGATCAGGGCAGTCTGACCATTGCCACCACCCATACCCCAGCCAGGTACATCTTGCCAACGATCATCGAAAAATTTGCCCGCCGTTTTCCCCTGGTGAGGCTCGGCCTGCGACAAGGTAATCCAACCCAAATTTGTGAAATGGTGGAAAGCGGCGATGCCGACATCGCGATCGGAACGGAAACCAGCCAACCTTTTCCCAACCTGGTACGAATGGCTTGCATGGAATTACCGCGTTGCGTGGTCGCAAAACTCGGGCATCCGATACTGCGGGTCGAGCAAATTACCTTGGCTGAAATCGCCAAATATCCCATCATCACCCATGATCCAGCGTTCAGCGGTCGCTGGCGGGTCATGGAGGCATTCAAGAAACAGGGGCTGAAGCCCCAGTTCATTTTCGGGATCGTCGACGCCGACGTCAGCAAGGCTTACGTCGAGCGCGGTTTTGGTATTGCAATTTTGTCCGCGGTATCAGTGGATCACAAACGGGACAGCGGTTTGCGCGCACGCGATGTCAGCCATTTACTGGAACCCAGTACGACGTATATATCGCTCAGAAAAAACGGCTATTTCCGGCAGTTTGTTTTTGATTTCATCAACGGTCTTTCACCCGAACTCACGCCAGACCGGGTGGTAACTCTGCTAAACGGCAGCCTGAAGAAAACCATCAAAACAAAACGTACCCGTGCATCCGCCAAAAGCCTGTGACTGAAGCCGCAATATTCTTATCGGCGACTCCCGTCGATAATTTGCGGCCGTTTGACTTTATTTCCGCGCGGCCTTGAACCGCTCGAAGGTTGCCAGCGCCGCCAGCGGATGTCCGGCATTGGCCATTTCGTCATATACCGGCACGCCCAGCGCCACTGCCTTGTCACGGAATTCGCGCTTGCGTGCTTCGAGAGAAGGATCGCCGTCGGAACGCAGTACCAGGATGAAATGCGACTGGCCGGGATATTTTTCCTGGACGCGCATTGCAGCCGCCACCAGGTTGTCCAGTACTTCGGGCTTGGTGCGTCCGACAAACGCCGACAGGTTCAGGTGCATCACCAGTGCTTCAGGTTTGCCCAGGCTGTAGATGATGTCGAGGATTTTTTCGGCGACACGGCCGTCGTCCTGCTGCAGCGTGCCTACCGGACAGTCGACCGGATTGGTGATACTGGTCCCGGGCGGCAGTTTCAGCTCCGCCAGCGCATCGATTACCGGTTGTGCGAATGGTATGACATCGAGATCCAGCCTTGAGTAATAATCCGTGGCCAGGACACTGGTGCCACCGCCGTTGCCGAACAGCACGACTTTCTGCGTCGGGCGCTGAGGGCGCGGCGTCAGGGTCTGGAAAATCAGCAGCGTGTCGATGAAGTTGTCCAGCGTGTCGACCAGCATGCTGCCGGTCTGCCGTGCCAGTGCAACCCATACGCGGTCATCACCTGCCAGAGAACCGGTGTGCGACGCAGCCGCGGCAAGTCCCTGCTGGGTACGTCCACCCTTGAGGATGACGACCGGTTTGGTCGCCTTGGCGTTGCGCAGGATATCGAACAGGCGCCGCCCATCCTTGGCCGTTTCGATGTAGAGGCCGATCACTTTGGTCTGCGGATCGGCAATGTAGAACTCCAGCAGATCCGACGGCGTAACGTCGGCACAGTTACCGACAGTCACCAAACCGGAAAATTTGAGTCCGCGCGACAGTCCGCGACGGATGATGTCGGTGCCGAGGCCGCCGCTTTGCGACACGATGCCGACCGGGCCGACTTCCTTCGGACCGATTTCGGTGAAGGTCACATGGCCGCGCGGCGTGTAGATACCGAGGCAGTTCGGCCCTAACAGACGCATGCCACCGGCACGCGCGGCCTCAGCCAGTTCGACCTGCAGATTTTTCCCTTCCTCCACCTCACCAAAACCGCTGGATACCACCTGCGCAAAACGCACATGGCCTTTGGCTGCGGACAGCATCGCCGGAATCTGCGCGCCCGACACGGCGATATAAGCGTAATCCACCGGTTTCGGTGTATCGGCGAGAGTTTTGTATGCGGTCAAGCCGTCGATTTCCGCAGCTGCGGGATGAATCGGATAGATATCGCCGGTAAAGCCGAATTCGCGGATGCGGCGGATGAACACATTGGGCAGCGCATTGCCCTTGGTCGATGCGCCAACCACGGCAACGGTTTTCGGTGCAAACAGCGGGGTGAATTCTTTAAGTACAGTCATGTTCGTTTCAACCCAATATGAATCTGGCATCGACCGCAACAGCAGCGGTATCAGACACGATCAGCGGATTGATATCGGCTTCACTGATGTCGGCTGCGTGCTGCATCAGCAGGCCGTTGTCGCCGCCTACTTTCAGCAACACATCGATGATGGCTTCGATCGATGCCGGCTTGGTGCCACGCGCGCCCTTGAGTATGGCTGCGCCTTTCAGCTCGGCGAGCATTTCCTCGGCGTCGATGCGGGTAATAGGACACAGGCGGAACGAGACGTCCTTGAGTATTTCCACGAAGATACCGCCCAGCCCAACCATCACCAGCGGTCCGAATTGCGGATCGCGCAGGCCGCCGATCACCAGTTCATGGCCGGCAGGCGCCATTTCCTCGATCAGGAAACCGTCGATGCGTGCACCTTTGATCTTCGGCGCATCCAGCATGCCCTCGATCGCGGTCTTGACTTCGGCCGCCGAACGCAGATTGATTTTGACGCCGCCAGCATCACTCTTGTGCAGGATGTCCGGCGACATGACCTTGACCACTACTGGCGCCTTCAAACCGTTCATCACCGCATCAACCTCGGCCACACCTTTGGCCACACGCGACTGCGGCACATTGATGCCATAACTGGACAGCAGTTGTTTGCCGGCACTCTCATCGAGCGCATTGCGCCCGGCGCTGCGCGCTGCGGCCACCGGATTTTCATTGAGTTTGTTCATTTTTTTATACTTTCCTGCCTGTGACTTCACTGATGATGCCGGTGTGTACGCGTCCTGCCCGGAACGGTTCCGAACGCAGGATGTTGAGCACCGCCGGGATGTTGTTTTTGAGGCCCTGGATTTCGAAGGCTTCCAGCGCCGTGATCAACTGGTCGATCGCAGCTTCGCGTGTTGCGCCGCGCACGATGACCTTGGCAATCATCGGATCGTAATGTGGTGTCACGTCGCGGCCTTCGGCATAACCGGTATCGACGCGGATGCCCTCGCCAGACGGTGGACGGAACACCGTCAGCTTGCCCGGCGACGGGAAAAAGTTTTTCGGATCCTCGGCATACACCCGGGCCTGGATGGCATGGCCTTTAATCTCAGGTTTACCCGGCAAAATGGCGGCGAGTTTTTCACCAGCCGCGGAACGGATCTGTGCGCGCACCAAATCCACACCCGTGACTTCCTCGGTCACGCCATGCTCCACCTGCAGCCGGGTGTTCATTTCAAGGAAACTGAAGGTGCCGTCGGCGCCGAGCAGCATTTCGACGGTGCCGATGTTATCGTAACCCATGCTGCGCATGATGCCGGCGATCTGGTCGGCGACCGCCACCGCCTTGTCCCGCGGAATCAGCGGACCGGGGGCCTCTTCGATTACTTTCTGGTTGCGTCGCTGGGTCGAACAATCACGCTCGAACAAATGCATGGCGCTACCGTACGCATCGCCGAGGATCTGGAATTCGACATGGCGCGGGCGATCGATCAGTTTTTCGAGATAGACCTCGGCCGTACCGAAACCGCGGCTGGCCATGGAACGCGAACGCTCCACGGCACCCAGCAGTTCGGATTCATCCTTGGCTGGCAACATGCCAATACCACCGCCACCGCCGGCCGGCTTCACCAGTACCGGGAAACCGATTTTGCGTGCGGCAGCAAGGATGGCGTCATTGTCATCGGGCAGCACACCGGAACCCTGCGACATCGGCATGCCGTACTGCGCAGCGATGTCGCGGGCACGGGTCTTGTGGCCCATGGCGTCGATCCATTTCGGCGACGGCCCGATGAAATGGCTGCCGGCGTCGATCACTTTCTGCGCAAACGCTGAGTTTTCCGACAGAAAGCCGTAACCGGGATGCAGGCCGTCGGCTTTCGACTTGCGCAGGACCTCAACAATCAGGTCCTGGTTGAGATAACTCTCGCGCGCAGGAGCTGCGCCGATGGCGTAAGTTTCGCTGGCCATTTCCAGATAGGGCGCACCGGCGTCGGCTTCGGAATACACCGCGACCGCCGGAATTTTCATTGTGTTGAGCGCACGCAGAACGCGGGCGGCGACAGCGCCACGGTTTGCGACTAATACTTTATTAAACATCAGATTTTCTTCCCTTCGGGCAATTTTTGTGTGATCAGGTAATTAAGCAACTTGGTGATTAAGTGATTGCAGTTCACCGTCACCGAATCACTTAATCGCCCAATCAAATGTTCTTCAGTAGCTGGTGGGCCATGAGCGCATCAGGTGTTGCCCCACGCCCTTGGTCATGCGCAGTTTGTAAACATCGAGCATGCGAATCAGGTAATCGCGCGTGTCCTGCGGTTTGATCACCGATTGCGCGGCATACACCGCGGCCAGTCCCCAGACGTCCGCGCCCTTGCGGATGTCGGCCAGCGCTTCTTCAAAGCCGGGTTCGCCGACTCCAACGCCGTGGACGATCTTGGTGGCGAAGTCCGGGCTCATGAAACTGATCTCGGCCGTCGGCCACGCCGCGACATCGTCGGAGTGGCGGCCGCCGCCCATGCATACGTAGGCACGGCCATAACTCTTGCGCACGATCACCGTCATGTGCGGCACGGTGACCAGGGTCATCGCGTTCATGAAATTCATGATCTTGCCCGGTGCGCCGGCGCGTTCGGCTTCGGTGCCAATCTGGAAACCGGGTGTGTCGACCAGCATCACGAACGGAATATTGAACGAATCACAAAGCACGATGAAATCGACAATCTTGCGGCAGGCATCGGCGTCCAGCGCGCCGCCGCGGTGCAGCGGGTTGTTGGCAATGATACCGACGCTTTTGCCGCCGAGGCGCGCGAGGCCGGTCACCGCACTTTTTCCGAAGCGCGGTTTCAGTTCCAGCAGCGAGTCCTTGTCGATGATGCACTTGATCACGCGTTTCATGTCGTACACCTGCGTGCGGCTTTCGGGCAGGATGTCGAACACTTTGGCCATGTCGGTGCCGGAACCCGCGGGCACCGCGGCTTCCGGCGGCGCCTCCTTGTGGTGGCTGGGCATGTAGGTGAGGAATTTCTTGATCAAGTCGAACACTTCTTCTTCGGTGTCGGCGAACTGATCAATCAGTCCGGTTGTTTCCGCATGCAACCGCCATCCGCCGAGCGCCTCGGCGGACACTTTTTCGCCCAGTGCCATCGACACCAACCCGGGGCTGGACACCGCCATGATCGCGCTTTTGTGCATCACCGCGAAATCCGACTGGCACATCAGCCAGGTTGAGGAGCCGAAGGACGGACCGAATGCTGCAGCGGCCATCGGCACTTCGCGCATGCGACGGAATTGCGTGTTGTCATTGCCAAGCAGCAGACCCATGCCGCGCGCACCCATCGCATCGGGCAGGCGCGCACCGGTGGATTCACCGATCAGCACCAGCGGCATGCCGCGTTCGGTGGCGGCGCGTTTCATATGCGCGATTTTTTTGCCGTTGGTGGCCGAGGTCGATGCGCCCTTCACCGTGAAATCGTTGACCACCAGACACACATCGCGATCATTGATGCGGCCAAAGCCGGCGAGCTTGCCGTCGGTCTGGGTTTCGTTTTCCTGCTCCGCGTACACGCCGGACGATCCGAACAAGCCGGATTCAATGAACGAACCCTGATCCATTAAATAATCGATACGCTGGCGCGCGTTCCAGATGCCCTTGGCCGTGCGCTTTGCATATTTCTCTTCGCCACCACCGGCCAGCGCCTTGGCACGGCGGGCTTCGTATTCCTGCAGCAATGCTTCGAATGCCATATTAAATACCCAATAAAATCAATTACTTATGAGAATAACCTGTTTCAGGCACAACATCCCGTGGATCGCTGTAAATAATCCCCGCCTCTTCTAGCGCCTGCAATTCCGTTTTGGTCCAACCCATCTGCTCCAGTACGCTGCGCGTGTCCTGGCCCACGCGGCCGCCGCTTTTGCGGATATGCCCGGGAGTGCGCGACAGCTTGGGGACCACACCGGTCAACGTCACTGCACCCAGATCATCATCCGGCACTTCGGCCAGCATGCCCCGTTCACGAAAATGCGGGTCGATGAATATGTCGGCCACGTTGTTGATGCCCATTGCCGGCACATCCACCGCATCCAGTGTCTTGCGGATATCCGCCAGCGTATGTTTGCCGGCCCAGTCCGCCACAATGCCATCGAGTTCCTGCTGGTGCTGACCACGGGCAATCGCGTTTGCAAAACGTTCGTCGGTGAGCAGTTCGGGACGGCCGATGGCCGGTGCAAAACGGCGAAACACCGTGTTCTGTGCAGCCTGGATGTGCACAAACTGGCCTTCAGCGGTGGCATACAGATTGTTCGGCACACTGCCGGCAATACCGGAGCCGGCACGGTTGGCGATTTCACCGAGCTTGTCGAAGGCCGGCACATGCGGTTCAATAAAACTGAATGCGCCTTCAGCCAGCGCAGCATCGACATACTGGCCTTCGCCGGTGCGATTGCGGTGCAGCAGCGCCATCATCGCGCCAAACGCCGCATACAAGCCGGTGATGTAATCCGTCAGCGCCACGGCAACACGCGCCGGCGGCCGGTCGGGATCGCCGGTGAGGTGGCGCAATCCGCTCGCCGCTTCGCAGATGACGCCATAGCCGGGGCGCGAGCTGTAAGGGCCGGTCTGGCCGAAGCCGCTGATACGCACCATCACCAGGTCCGGGCGCAGGCGGGACAGGTCGGCATAACCCAGGCCCCATTTCTCCAGCCCGCCGGGACGGAAATTCTCGATCACCACATCGCATTGCGGCACCAGCTTGCGCACCAGTTCCTGGCCCTTGGCATGGCGCAGATCGACGGCTATCAGTTTTTTGTTGCGCAGAATGCTCGCTGCGTACAGCGACTTGCCCTTGTAACGCTTGCCCGCCGAACGCACGCCATCGCCTTCGCGCGGTTCAATCTTGATGACCTCGGCGCCGAAATCAGCGAACAGCCGCCCGCAAAACGGCCCGGCGATGGTGGATCCCATCTCCAGCACACGGTACCCGGCCAGCGGACCCTGCGGGGTGGCGCTCATGACTTATTTTATAAGCCCGATATCCGTGAGAATGGTGCGCAATTCAGCCGCCTGCGATTCGTAATATTTCGCAGTCTCCTTCGCTGGCAGGTAATTACCATCCCAATAACTCGCCGCAAGTTCCTTTTGCCACTCCTCGGACTGCGACAGCTTCTGGAATGCGCTCTCCCAATAGGCAACCTGGGCGGCATTCAGTCCTTTTGGACCGATGGCGCCCTGCGATGCGGAAAATGTGCCGTCTATCCCCTGTTCTTTCCACGTCGGGACGGCGGCCAGCGCGCCGGCCATGCGTTGTGCCGATGAAATGGCAATGACACGGATTTTGCCGGCCTGCAGTTGCGCGATCACGTTTGGCGTCGTCGACGACACGACGTCGATATGGCCGCCAAGCAGGTTGGTCACCGATTCGCCCGAGGATTTGAAGGCAATCACTTTCATTTTCCGGATGTCGACACCGGCGGCTTTCATCGCCTTGGCGATGCCGATGTGGATATGATTGCCCAGCGTGCTGGCCACTGCGACCGACAGTGAAGAAGGATCCTTTTTCAGGCGTTCCACCAGGTCCGCGCCGGTCTTGATCGGCGAATCAGCGCGTACCGCCACCGTCATGTATTCGTTGAACAGCAGCGAAATCATCGTGAAATCGCTCCAGGTCATCTGGCTGGTGCCGACCAGCTTGTTGGTGAGCAGCGTGTACGGCGCAATCGACACGTAATGGCCATCGCCGGCATGTTGGTTCAGATAGTGCCAGGCGATGGTGTTGCCGCCACCCGGCTTGTTCATCACCGTGGCGCTGACATCGACGATTTTCTTTTCCTGCCAGATACGCTGCACCGCGCGGTTGGCACGGTCCACGGCGCCGCCGGCGGCGGTGCCGGAAATGATTTCAACATTGCGTTCCGGCTTCCACGCGGTCTGCGCCGGGGCCGCCGTTGCCACCAGCAATACGCAAGCGCCGGTCAGCGCTTTGAACATGATTTTTTTCATTGCAATTCTCCTCAGGATAATCAGGGCCTGACGCCGCTTTTGAATTTCGGCCCGAGCTGCGAGCGCAACCGCCCCTGCAGGGTGTCGATGAACTGGCACAGGTAGGGCCGTGTTTCGCGCGGATCGATGATGTCTTCGATGGCAAAGGCCTCGGCAGTGCGGAACGGCGAGGCGAGTTGTTTCAGTTCGGCCTCGAGTTCCCGCTCTCGTGCGGCCGGATCCACCGCACTTTCGATTTCGCGCCGGTACGCCGCCTTGACACCGCCTTCGACCGGCAACGAGCCCCATTCGGCCGAGGGCCAGGCGATCTTGAAATTGAGCCCGCCGCGGTCGATGAACCCGCCGCCGGCAACGCCATAACATTTACGGATCAGCACTGAAAACACCGGCACGCTGACCTGGAACCCGATGTAGCGGGCGCGTACACCTTCGCGCAGGATCGCATCCGATTCGGATTCAACACCGACCATCAGCCCCGGGACGTCGGCAAACAGGATGATCGGGATGTTGAACATGTCGCAGAGTTCGGTGAAATGCCCCTGCTTGCGCACGGCCTTGTAATCCATGATGCCGCCGGTCATCGGGTTGCTGGCGATGATGCCGACGACCTTGCCGTTCAGGCGTGCGAAAGCGGTAATCACCGCGCGGCCGAAGCTGGGCTGGATTTCGAACAGCGAACCGCGATCGACGATCATATCCAGCAGCTTTTTCATGTTGTAGGCCTGGCGATTGGAGCGCGGCACGATGCTGGCCAGCGCGTCCTCGCAACGGTCCACCGGATCGCCGCAATCGACGACTGGCGGCAATTCCCACACGTTCTGCGGCATGTACGTCAGGAAACGGCGGATCTGGTCAAAGCAGTCCTGCTCGTTTTCCGCAACATTGTCGATGGTGCCGGCGGTATCGACCGCGACTGCGGTACCGCCGAGTTTGTCCTTGTGCAGCTTGTGACCGAACGCGCGCTCGACCACCGGCGGTCCGGCGGCAAAAATCTGCCCGCTGCCTTTGACCATGATCGACCAGTGCGACAGGATCGCGCGCATCGACGGACCGCCCGCGGTGGTACCCATCACCGCACTGACCACCGGCACGATGCCCAGCAGATCGACCGAACGCTCCATGCCGTCCTGGCCGTAACCCGGCACCACGGTGTACCCCTTGCGCTTGGCGGTATTGACCGTACCGCCGGTGCCGTCGATCAGATTGACCAGCGGAATACGGTACTCATACGCGAGGTCTTCGATAAAGCCGCCCTGCCCGCCCTTGCGCCGGTCGCTGCCGAATCCGGTACCGGCTCGGATGGTGTAATCCTCGCCGCCGATCGCCACCGGCCGGCCATCAATCCGGGCAACACCCATCACATAAGGCGCGGGCTCGAATCCGGTAAGCTGCCCGTGAACATCATATTTGGCCTTGCCGGCAAGTTTGCCGATTTCGCGGAATGAGCCGCGATCAGTCAGTCCGGTAATACGTTCACGCACCGTCAGCTTGCCTTGGGCATGGTGCTTGGCCACGGCTTCCGGACCGCCGCAGGCTTCCGCCAGCTGGCGACGGCGATGCAGTTCGTCGATTTCAGGCTGCCAGCTCATGGGTTCAGGGCATCAAAAAAATATAAATAAAATCAAATACTTATTATGTAAGCGTGGGCTCACTGTCGGATCGCAAGCGGAGGCTTACTTTTTCGCCTTATTGGCCACCCTGTAGGCCACGATCACTCTTCGATGATGGCGACGACCTGACCTTCGGCCACCGGGTCTTTTTCCTTGACCAGGATTTCCTTGACCGTGCCACCGTCTTCGGTAATCACCGGAATTTCCATTTTCATCGACTCGATGACGATCAACGTGTCGCCACTTTCAACCTTGTCGCCGGGCTTGGCTTTGAGTTGCCAGACGGTGCCGGTAATTTCAGATTTGACTTCGATGCGGGCCATGACGGAGCTCCTGAGGGTGGGATCGAAAAGGAATAGTAGGGAGTGCAGGATGCTATTCTTGGGCCATATTGTTGTCAAGAAGATTGTTGACAATAATACAATGCGTACGTATCGTGGCGCTCATCATGATCAACCTGCCGAATGCCATGCCTGCCACCAACGTCTTGTCTGATGTGTTGCCACCACTGCGCAGCACTGCACCGCTAACCCAGTCGCTGCCCGAACAGATTGCCGCGCAACTGTCGGAACGCATCGTGTCCGGGGCTTATACGCCGGGTCAGCGCGTGATGGAACAAGCCATCGCCGAGGAATTCGACGTCAGCCGCGGCCCGGTGCGTGAAGCGCTGCGCTTGCTGGAAAAAGAAGGCCTGGTGATGATTCTGCCGCGCCGCGGCGCGCAGGTCACCAATCCGACCATCGAGGAAGTGAACGAGATTTTCGACATCCGCGCCATGCTCAACGGTCTGCGCGACCGGCTGATCGCTGAAGGCCATCAGCGCGATTCCCTGATTCCGCTGCTGGAACAGGACATCACGCGACTGGCGCAGACCGCCGCGGTTCCGGGACCTGGCGACGAATACATCGATATCGTGCTGCGGCTGAACCGGCTGCTGACCCAGGCCGCGGGGAATCACCGGCTGCAGGCCATCCTCGGTTCGCTCGCAGTACAGACGGTGCGTTACACCCGCCTCGGCTTGTCGACGCCGCGACGCCGCAAACAATCGGCGCAAAACTGGCAAAGCCTGTTGCAGGCCATCCGCAGCGGCGACGGCGATGCCGCAGAACGCATCGCACGCCAGCGCGTCATCGATTCGCGTAACGCCGCGGTCGAACACCTGCGCACACAATCCACAGCCTGAATTCGCGGTTGTGCGCCCCCGGACCGCCGCTTAAGATAGTGGCCTTGTTTTTCGCCGTTTAAATCAAGTTTTAATCATTCTCCCACCGGAAACCCCCACGATGACTGCCTTGCCTAAACTGACTGATGCCACGCTGGAACTCGACGGCCGCATTGCCACGCTGACCTTCAACCGCGATGACGTGCGCAACGCACTGACCAGCACCGACCTGGTGTCGGACATCGTCAACACCCTGCAATGGGCAAACAGCTGCCTGGATGCCTCGGTACTGATCATCACCGGCGCCGGCAGCGCGTTTTCGGCTGGGGGTAATATCAAGACCATGGGCGAACGTTCCAAGGCCCCTCCGCATGAACTGCAGCGCGCCTACCGCACCGGCATCCAGCGCATTCCGCTGGCAATGCAGGACACCGATATTCCGATAATCGCAGCAGTCAACGGCCCGGCCATCGGCGCCGGCTTCGACCTCGCCAATATGTGCGACATCCGTATCGGTTCCACCGATGCGCAGTTTGGCGAAACCTTCGTCAACCTCGGCATCATCCCCGGCGACGGCGGCGCGTGGTTTCTCAATCAACTGCTCGGTTACCAGCGCGCTGCGGAACTGACGCTGACCGGCCGCGTACTGAAAGCAGATGAAGCCAAAGCACTCGGCATCCTGCTCGAAGTCACGGAACCCGGCGAACTGATGGCCGCGGCGAAAAAAATGGCCGGCAAAATCGCCGCCAAACCGCCGCAGGCTATCCGTTACGCCAAACGCCTGCTCAAACTGTCACAACGGCAACAGCTCAGCGAACACCTCGATACCTGCTCGGCTTTCCAGGCCATCTGCCACAAGACCGAAGATCACCAGGAAGCTCTGCTGGCGTTTTTCGATAAGCGCAAAGGCGAGTTCAAGGGCCGGTAATGAACGGGCCGCGCCGGATCAGTTGCGCGCTGTTGCTGGCAGCCCTGCTGGCGATGCCGGCACTGGCACAGCAAAAAACGGCGGGCAAAGCGCAGGACGGCGTGTTTGCACCGCGCGATGAAGCCGCCGGGGATCAGTCATGGACGCGATTCCGTGACCGGTTGCTTGCAGCAGTGCAGCAGCGCGACAAAAAATTCGTACTTAGTCAGGTCGATCGTAATGTGCGCAACGGCATCGGCCAGCCCAGCGGGCTTGATGAATTTGTCCGCCAGTGGGAACCCGATACCGAGAACGGCCCCCTGTGGCGCGAACTGCCGCGCGCGCTGCATCTCGGCACGGCCTGGCACAGCCATGAAAAAATGCCGCGCAGCCTGTGTGCACCCTATGTGCTGCCGCGCTGGCCGGCCAACACCGATCCGCATGGCAACGGCGCGATCACCGCGCGCGAAACCACGTTGCGGACGGCGCCTTCCGGCAGTGCGGACATCCTCGCCAGCCTCGGCCAATCCATCGTCCGCGTCATCGACTGGGAAGTCGACGACAGCGATGCCGAGGTCAAACAGAAGTGGGTAAAAATCAACACGCAGGCCCGCGACGGTTTTATCCCGGAGGAACACATCCGCAGTCCGCTCGAACACCTCGCCTGTTTCCGCAAAAGCGAAGCGGGCTGGCGTCTGACTTCATTCCTCGCCGCCGGCGAGTAGCATGTTTACGCCATGCGCCCGATCGCCATGCGTCCAATATTCCTTGCTGCGACGCTACTGATCATGACAAGCGCCGCGCATAGTCTGGATCTGCAGGGCCATCGCGGCGCGCGCGGCCTGCTGCCTGAAAACACCTTGTCGGCTTTTGCGCAGGCGCTGAGCATCGGCGTCACCACGCTGGAACTCGATACCGCGGTCACCAGGGACGGTGTGGTCGTGGTCAGTCACGATGCGACGCTCAATCCGGACATTACGCGCAGACCCGACGGGTTATGGCTTACACGCAATGACCTCCCGATCCACACGCTGACCTACGCCGAATTGCAGCAATACGATGTGGGCCGTATCCGCCCTCAATCGAACTACGCACAGCGTTTCTCCGCGCAGCAGCCGGTCGACGGCGCGCGTCTGCCGCAACTCGCCGACGTGTTCGCGCTGGTGCGCCGTGCCGGCAACAAAACGGTGCGCTTCAACATCGAAACCAAGATTTCACCGGAACAGCCGCAGTACACATTGCCGCCAACGGAATTTGCACGTGCACTGATTGCGCTGGTGCGCGCGGAAAAACTGGAGTCCCGCGTCACCATCCAGTCCTTCGACTGGCGCACGCTGCAGGTGGTGCAGCAGGAGGCACCGCAGATCGCGACGGTGTATCTGACCGCGCAGCAAGCCTGGCTGGACAATATCCGCGCCGGCGACAGCGCTTCGCCGTGGACCGCGGGATTTCACGTCAGCCGTTACTCCGGGTCGGTGCCACGGATGATCAAGGCGGCAGGCGGCGCAATATGGTCGCCTTATTTCGGCGATGTCACCCGTGAAACCGTACGCGAGGCGGAGCAGGCGGGATTAAAAGTAGTGGTGTGGACAGTCAACGAGCCGCACGACATCGCGCGCATGATCGATTTCGGCGTCGACGGCATTATTTCCGATTATCCGGATCGCCTGCGGCGGATTGCTGCGAAACACGGCCTGCCGCTGCCACCGGCAACGCCGGTCATTCCCTGAACCGGCGCAGCAGTTTCATTTTTGCGATTTAACCGGTCAGCGCAGGCCCGCGATGTACTCGGAAACGGCGGCGATTTCCTGGTCGCTCATTTTGGCAGCCACGCCGCGCATCATCTGTGCGGCATCGTTGGCGCGCTGCCCGACACGGAATGCCTTCAGCTGCGTCGAAGTGTAGTCGGCATGCTGGCCGGCAAGCCGCGGAAACTGTGCCGGCATGCCGGCGCCGTTGGGCGCGTGGCAGGAAGCGCAGGCCGGCACCCCTTTGCCGGCGACGCCGCCGCGATAAATCGCCTCACCCTGCTTGACCAGTTTGGCATCGCGCGCCACGCCCGGCTTGACTTTTTGCGCTGCAAAATAAGCGGCGAGGTTTTTCATGTCGTCTTCGGACAGGTTGGCCACCATGCCCGCCATCACACCGTTGTTGCGCTCCGCCGGTTTGCCGCCCTGCGATTTGAAATTCATCAGTTGTTTATAGGTGTATTCCGGATGCTGGCCGGCGAGACTCGGATTGACCGGAATCGCGCTGTTGCCGTCAGCCGCATGGCAGGCCGCGCAAACCTGGGTGACGGTTTGCTGGGCTTTGGCCGGATCGCCCTTGATCACGCCCTGGGCCAACACGCCTTGTGCCGCCAGTGCTCCCACCACAACGGCCAGCAGCCGCCAGGTTTTCAGGTCGCGGTTCATATGGCGGTGTTCCATGCATACTCCTTGATTCATACGGTCGTAAAAAAGGCTTGTATTCTATAACATTCCGCCCGGCGCACTCCCCCTCACCCGCCGCGCCCCAAGGATCATCACCAGTGTCCCTGTTTTCACAACTCGAGTTTCGCTACGCCGTGCACCAGCTGACCGACATGCCGCCAGACCAAGGTGCCGAGGTCGCTTTTGCCGGCCGTTCCAACGCCGGCAAATCCACGGCGATCAATGCGCTCGCCAATCGCCGCAAGCTGGCGTTTGTCAGCAAAACCCCGGGGCGCACCCAGGCCATCAACTTTTTCGATATGGGCAACCACTGTTCGCTGGTTGATCTCCCGGGTTACGGCTATGCCAAGGTACCGCGCCAGGAACAGGAACGCTGGGATGAGTTAATTGGCACTTACATCTCTAATCGTAACTCATTGATATTATTGATAGTTATTGTTGATATTCGACGCGGGCTGACACCTCTGGACTGGCAAATGCTGGACTGGCTGGCTCCCACCAACAAAGCGGTCCACATATTACTGACTAAGGCCGACAAACTGAACCGGCAGGAGGCCGCGGCAGTGCTCCGACAGACTACAGCCGAACTCGCGCGTCATCCCGGCGAGGCCACGGCACAGATTTTTTCCGGCACCAGCAAGACCGGCGTCAAGGAAGCACAGGCGGTCATTGCACGACGGCTGAAACAATAAAAAGCCCCCGGTTAAGGGGAGTAAACCGGGGGCGAAGAGCCTTAAATAGGTTTAAGGCACCCGCTCAGGGAGGGAAGCGGGAGATGACCGAAGTCATCTGTAACATCAGACGACTATAATTACGATTAGTTCCCACCATCGCGGGCAGCGGAAAACTTCCCGTATTTCCAAGGTGTTAGCCCTATGTCCCCTTTAGGCAAGTATCCCGCAGTGCGCATGCGCCGCATGCGCAGAGACGATTTTTCGCGGCGCCTGATGCGCGAACACCGGCTGACCACAGACGACCTGATTTATCCGGTGTTCATCATCGATGGCAAAAACCGCACAGTCGCTGTGGACTCCATGCCCGGGGTGCAGCGTTACACCATCGACCAGTTGCTGCGCCACGCCGACCACTGCCTCGAGGCCGGGATTCCGGCCATTGCCCTGTTTCCGGCCATCGAGCGTGCGCTGAAAACGGCGGACGGACGCGAAGCCGTCAATCCCAAGGGCCTGGTGCCGCGCGCAGTGGCGGCGCTGAAAAAACGTTTCCCCGATCTGGGCGTGATTACCGATGTGGCGCTGGATCCGTACACCACGCATGGCCAGGACGGCATCATCGATGCCGGCGGCTATGTGCTGAACGATGAAACCGTCGCCGTGCTTGAACGCCAGGCGCTGGTCTGCGCGGCGGCCGGCGTGGATATCGTCGCACCTTCCGACATGATGGACGGGCGCATCGGCGCGATCCGCGCAGCGCTCGACAGCAAACACCACATCCACACCAAGATCATGGCCTACTCGGCAAAATATGCGTCGGGATTCTATGGCCCGTTCCGCGATGCCGTAGGTTCGACAAAAAATCTGGGCAAAGGCGATAAACGCAATTACCAGATGGACCCGGCCAACAGCGACGAAGCCTTATGGGAAGCCGGCCTCGACCTGCAGGAAGGCGCCGACATGGTGATGGTCAAACCGGGCATGCCGTACCTGGACATCGTGCGTCGTTTGAAAGACCAGTACAAGGCACCGACTTATGTCTATCAGGTCAGCGGTGAATACTCGATGCTGAAAGCCGCCGCAGCAAAAGGCTGGTTGGACGAGCAGCAATGCGTGATGGAGTCATTGCTGGCGTTCAAACGCGCGGGGGCCGATGGCGTGCTGACATACTTCGCACTGGACGCGGCGCGCTGGCTGAAAGAAGAACCCAGCTAACGCCCCGCCAGGCCGGTCTCAGAGCAGGGCCTCGACAGCCGGCAATCGCGCCCGCTCGATTACGCGGCCTTCGGCCGCGGCCCGCAAAGACATCCGCAGATCGCGCATATCGAGCACAGTCAGCTCGATTTCGATGGCTTCAACGGTAATGTTGAACACCGGCAACACCCGCGGTTCATGGCCCGCATGCAGCCGGCTCTGTCCAGCCTTGTAGGAGATGTTGCGGTCGATCAGGAACACCTCGACTGCTTTGGCGCTCTCGGCAAACAACTGCAGACGGATTACGGCATACGGCCCCGCCATACCGGACAACACCGAGCCCGTCAGATGCGGGTCGAAAGCAGCCAGTATGCGCATCGCACGAACCGCCTGTTCCCGCAACGCACGGATCCGCAGATCCTGTTCAGTACTTCGGTAAATATCCTGGTATTCACGCCGCGCCGCGTCGATTTCGTCGTTATTGGGCAAGCGGCACGCGTCGGGGATGCCCAGTTGTTTTGCAGCTTTGCGTTTGGCCAGGCCGTAGTCCTCGATGCCGTCCTGCACCATCAACCGGGCGGCATGCACGGCAATTGCGTTGCGTGTGTCATCGCGGCCCCGCTCTCTGCCCATTCCGCGCTCCTAAAACAACTGATTTCTGGCGTCGTCCGGAAATTTTTCCGCGCCTGGCACTTCAGCAGCGTGGTCGGGCGCGGGAAACTCCTGATAAAAATATTCGCTGATGCCGCCGCCACTGGCGCGAACGCCGGTATCCGGATCAATTTGCATCACCATCACACCGGCTGGCGGATTGAACGGTTCTTCCGGCACGTTCTTCAGTGCCACAGCCATGTAATCAATCCAGATCGGCAACGCCGCACTGCCGCCGGTTTCGTTGCGACCCAGAGTTTTCGGCTGGTCAAAACCCACCCATGCCACCGCCACCAACGTCGGCTGGAAACCGCCAAACCAGGCATCGACAAACTCGTTGGTGGTTCCGGTCTTGCCGGCGAGATCGTTACGCTTCAGGCGCATGGCGCGGGTCGCTGTGCCGGCGCGCACCACGTCGCGCATCAGGCTGGTCATGATGAAGGCGTTGCGCGCATCGATGACGCGCTCCGCCGACTCGCCGGCGACCTGTGGCTGGTTGACCATCAGTTTGTTGCCCTTGTCGTCTTCCACGCGTTCGACAAAATAAGGTGTGATGCGATAGCCACCATTGGCAAAAACGGAATAGGCGCCCAGCATCTGCATCGGCGTGACGTTGCCGGCACCCAGCGCCATGGTCAGATAGGGCGGATGCAATTTCGGATCAAAACCGAAACGCGTGATGTAGTCCTGCGCATATTGCGGGCTGATGGCCTGCAGTATGCGCACCGACACCAGGTTTTTTGATTTCGCCAGTGCCGTGCGCAAACGCAGCGGGCCGTCGAACTTGCCATCGTAGTTTTTCGGTTGCCAGGGTTCTGAACCGGTTTGTGCTGCGGTGAAGGTCAGCGGCGCATCATTGATGATTGTGGCCGCAGTAAATCCCTTTTCCAGTGCGGCGGAATAGACAAATGGCTTGAAGCTCGATCCGGGCTGGCGTAAAGCCTGGGTCACGTGATTGAACTGGTTGCGGTTGAAATCAAAACCACCGACCAGCGCCCGGATCGCGCCGGTGCGCGGATCTGCGGCAACGAACGCCGATTCGACCACCGGCAGCTGGACGATCTGCCAGCGGTTTTTTTCGTCGCGCGCAATCCTGATGACCGCGCCGCGGCGGATGCGCTGGTTGGGTGCGGCTTTTTCACCCAGCATCCGGGCGGCAAATTTCAGCCCGTCCTCGCCGATATCGATACGCTCACCACCGGCGCGATAAACGCGGACCAGTTTCGGGCTTGCCTCGAGCACGATTGCCGCATAAAGGTCATCGCTGTCGGCGACATCCTGCAGCGCGTCTTCGAGGCGTTCATCCGTCAATTGCCCGGACAGTTCAATGTAGGCCTCCGGACCGCGATAACCATGCCGACGGTCATATTCGAGGACACCTTTGCGCAAAGCCTGATACGCTGCCCGCTGATGCTCCACATTCAGCGTGGTGTGCACTTTCAGTCCACGGGTATAGGTCTCTTCGCCGTAACGCTCGAACATCTGGGCACGCACCATCTCGGCAAAAAAATCCGCGCGCACCCCGTATTCGTTCAGCGCCTGCCTGACCGGCGGTGCCTCCTTGCCTGCGTCGGCGAACTGCTGCGGCGTGATCATGCCGAGCTCGCGCATGCGCCTGAGCACATATTGCTGACGCAGTTTTGCGCGAGCCGGATTGGTCACCGGATTGAAGCGGGACGGCGCCTTCGGCAACCCGGCCAGCATCGCGTGTTCGGCGATAGTCAGCTTGTCGAGGGGCTTCCCATAATAGATCTGCGCTGCGGAAGCGAAACCGTAGGCCCGCTGGCCAAGATAGATCTGGTTGATATAGAGCTCGAGGATTTGCTGCTTGCTGAGACTGGACTCAATCTTGAAGGCCAGCAGCATTTCGTTGAATTTGCGGGTCAGTGTTTTTTCCTTGGATAGGAAAAAATTGCGCGCCACCTGCATGGTGATGGTCGAGGCGCCCTGGCGCACTCCGCCGGACGTGAAATTCGACAGCGCCGCACGGGCAACGCCAACGTAATCGACCCCGCCGTGCTGGTAAAACCGTTCATCCTCGGCGGCGACTATGGCATCCACCAGGCTTTTCGGCACCTGCTCGAGCTTGACTACGGCGCGACGCTCTTCGCCGAATTCACCGATCAGCTGGCCGTCCACACTATAGACTCTCAGGGGTATTTTCGGCCGGTAATCGGTCAGCGATTCCAGTGACGGCAGGGTCGGAACCACCATTACCGCGGCAAAACCAATGACCAGACTACCTGCCGCAGCCAGCAAAAATACCAGTAATAGTGGGAAGGCCCACCAACGAACAGACATCTAGTGGAAAATTATTTTCGTGAAAAAAGTCAAATTAATCTGTGGGTTACGCGCCACACCTAATGCAAAATCTTATTGCCTGAATGTCAGAAATCCTGCACAGTAGCAAGTATCGCGGCTGCATTATAGGCGGATCGAACCGCAAAGGGAACGCGGCAAAAAGTCTTTCAGTAATAGAAGCTTGCTGCTAATGTCTAAAGTGAATTGTGGGGAGTTCGCGCTAAAAACATATGGCTAAAGGAAAATTCAGCTTTAACTTCGACGCCATCGAAGGCTTGTTCAAGCCCAGGATGCCGCCACTGATCGGTGCCGACATCAGCTCCTCGGCGGTGAAAATGGTCGAGCTCGCGGCCGACGGCAAGGGCGTTTATCGTCTTGAACGTTATGCCATTGAGCCGTTGCCTTCTGAATCGGTCGTCGAAGGCAACATCAACAACCTCGACGCCGTGATCGAAGCCGTCAAACGTTGCCATAAACGCCTCGGCAGCAATTTCAAAAATCTCGCGCTCGCCCTGCCCAACGCGGCGGTCATCAGCAAAAAAGTGCTGGTGCCGGCCGGACAGTCGGATGATGACCTCGGTTTTGAGGTCGAACGCGCGGCCAACGAATATATCCCGTTCTCCATCGATGAGGTCAATCTCGACTATCAGGTGCTGGGCCCCGCTCCGAACAGCCCGGAAGACGTTGAAGTGCTGATCGCGGCCTCTCGCAAGGACAAGATCGAAGATCGCGTTGCGGTTGCCGAAGGCGCTGGCCTGAAAGCGATCGTGATGGATGTTGACCTTTTCGCAGCCCAGTCAGCGTTCGAGTTGATCGAAGCCTCACTGCCGGAGCGCGGCCGTGATCTCAACATCGCGGTCGTCGATATCGGCGCCTCGACCATGAATGTCAATGTGATCCGCAACGACCAGTCGGTCTACATGCGCGAACAGCCGTTTGGTGGCGTCCAGCTCACCCAGGAAATCCAGAACAAATTCGGCCTTTCAGCGGAGGAAGCGGAAGCGGCAAAGCGCGCCGGCGGATTACCCGAGAACTATGAGTCAGAAGTACTGCTGCCCTTCATGGATACCCTCGGCCAGGAAGTCGCGCGCGCAATCCAGTTCTTTTTCTCGTCGACACAGTTCAACAAAATCGATTACATCGTGCTGTCCGGCGGTTGCGCCGCAATTCCCGGCATGGATGAAGCCGTTGCCAAGCGCACCCAGGTGGAAACATCCGTCGCCAATCCGTTTTCCAGCATGTCCATGTCCAGTCGTATCCGCGAAAAGAGCCTCAAACAGGACGCGCCCTCGCTGATGGTCGCCTGCGGCCTTGCCTTGAGGAGGTTTGATAAATGACAACCCGCATCAACCTTCTGCCGCATCGCGAGATGCGGCGCAAACAGCAGCAACAGCAATTCTTCATCATGCTGGGGTTTGTCCTCGTGGCCGGCGCTGTTATCTGGTTTGCCGGGCACACGATTCTGGACGATCAATTGACGAACCAGAAGGCCCGCAACAGCTATCTCGACGGCGAAATCGTCAAGCTCGACAAGGAAATCGCCGAGATCAACAAACTCAAAGAGCAGACCGCGGCATTGCTCAAGCGCAAGCAGGTTGTCGAAACCCTGCAAGGCAATCGCGCTGAAGTCGTGCATCTGCTGGATCAGTTGATCCGACAGCTTCCGGACGGCATGTATCTGAAATCCATCAAACAGCAAGGCACCAAGGTGGCTATCAGCGGATATACCCAGTCGCAGGCTCGTGTTTCAACGCTGATGCGCAACCTCGAAGGTTCACAGTACCTGCAAAACGCCAATCTGGTCGAAATCAAGTCGGCAGCTGTCGGCGGTGCGCGCATCAACGAATTCACGATGAATATTGATGTCGTGCGCGAAGTCGAGCCGGATGCCAAAAAAGGCGGGAAGAAGGGCTAAACCATGACTTTGGACGAACTCAAAAAGCTGGATCCCAAAAAAATCGGCAGTTGGCCGATATTGCCCAAGCTCGGCGTTCTGCTGCTGTTGTTACTGCTGCTGGTTTTCGCGAGCTACTGGTTTGACTGGCAGGATCAGATTGCCCAGATCGACGGTGCCAAGGCCAAAGAGGAGCAACTGCGCACCACGTTCCTCAGCAAGAAAAAACAGGCAATTGACCTCCCGGCCTACCGCAAGCAGCTGGTGGATATCGAATCGCAATTCGGCGCCCTGCTGAAACAACTCCCGGGCAAATCGGAAATGGATGCGCTGCTGACCGATATCAACCAGGCCGGCCTCGGCCGCGGCCTGCAGTTCGAACTGTTCCGTCCGGCAACGAGTGAATCGGCCAAGGACTTTTACGCGGAATTGCCGATCACCATCCGGGTCACCGGCAATTATCATGACCTCGGCGCATTTGCCAGCGACATCGGGCGGCTTTCCCGCATTGTCACGCTGAACGATATTTCTCTGGGGGCGGCCAAAGACGGCCTGACCCTGGATGCCACGGCAAAAACCTTCCGCTATCTTGATGAAGGCGAAATTGCAGCGCAGAAGAAAAAACCGGCTGCCGGAGCCAAAAAATGAACGTCAAATCGGCGATATTTATTGCTTCATGCGCGCTGGTGCTGGGTGCATGCAGCGGAGAAGAACATTCGGACCTGCGGGATTTCGTCAAGGAATCCGACAAAATGCCGGGTGGCCGCATTCCGCCGCTGCCCGAGGTCAGGCCTTACGAGCCATTCGCCTACAACGCCTATGATCTGACCGACCCGTTCAAGCCGCGCAAGATCGAGCCGCCGAAAACGGCCGCCAAGGGTGGCATACAACCGGATTTCAATCGGCAGCGCGAGGCACTCGAATCATTCCCGCTTGAAAACCTCGCCATGGTCGGCACCTTGCAGCAGAAAGGCCAGGTTTTTGCGCTGGTCCGGGCCCCGGACAAGGGACTTTACCGCGTATCTTCGGGCAACTATCTGGGCCAGAACTTCGGCAGGATCGTAGGCATCACGGAAACAGACATCAAACTCAAGGAAATCGTTCAAGACAGCGGCGGCAACTGGGAAGAAAAAGACCAGGCGCTGATGCTGCAAGAACAGGAGACTAAAAAATGATCCGATTTTTCAAGTTAATGACGCGTGTTTCCGGCCTGGTCGCCGCAACAGGCTTTGCCCTGATGGCAACAGCGACCCATGCCCAGAACAGCATTGAGTCCGTTAACGTATCCGGACAGCAGGGCGGCACGACGCTGATCAAGATCATGTTCAAGAATGCCCCGGCGGCGGCCCCCGCCAGTTTTGCGGTGAACAACCCGCCGCGGATCGCCTTTGATTTCCCGAATACCACCAATGGTTCCGGCAAAAACGTCCAGGAAGTCGGCGAAGGCGACGTCCGGCGCGTCAATATCGTCCAGGCCGGCGATCGTTCCCGCATTGTCCTGGAAACTGCGCGGCCGCTGGGCTATGACGCAAAAATCGAAGGCAACGCAATCGTGATCACGCTGGGCGGAACCGCTTCGGCCAGCGCCACGCCGGCACCGATGTCCCAGACTTTTGCCCAAGCAAAACCCAACGACGGCAAACACAGCCTGCGCGACATCGATTTCCGCCGCGGGCGCGCCGGCGAAGGCCGGATCGTGGTTGACTTGTCGGATAACCAGGTCGGCATCGATCTGCGGTCCCAGGGTCGCTCGCTGATCATCGACTTCCTCAATACCGCCGTACCGAAAAACCTGGAGCGCAAGCTCGACGTCGTCGATTTCGGCACGCCAGTCGATACCATTGAAACCTTTACCCAAGGCGGCAACACGCGCATGGTGATTACGCCGCGCGGCGCCTGGGAACATTCGGCTTACCAGACCGACAACAAATTCATTCTCGAAGTCAAAAAAATCGCGGATGATGCCAACCGGCTGGTGCAGCCGGGATTTGCCGGCGAAAAACTGTCGCTCAACTTCCAGAACGTCGAAGTGCGCGCGGTCCTGCAGGTCATCGCCGATTTCACCGGCCTCAACGTGATTACCAGTGACACGGTCGGCGGCAGTCTGACACTGCGCCTCAAGGATGTTCCTTGGGACCAGGCGCTGGACATCATTCTGCAGAGCAAGGGTCTGGACATGCGCAAGACCGGCAACGTGGTGTGGATTGCACCGCGTGATGAACTGGCCACGCGCGAAAAACTGGCGCTGGAAGCCCGCGCGCAGATTTCCGACCTTGAGCCGTTACGCACGGAAAGCATGCAGGTCAATTACCAGAAGGCGGCGGAATTCCAGAAACTGCTGTCGGATCCGGCACAGAAAATCCTGTCGAAACGCGGCAGCGCGGTGGTCGATGTGCGCACCAATACAGTGTTTGTGCAGGACACGCCAAGCCGGCTCGAGGAAATTCGCAAACTGCTGAAACAGATCGACATTCCCGTTCGTCAGGTGATGATCGAGTCGCGCATCGTTGAGGCTAATGACACTTTCAGCCGCAACCTCGGCGCTCGACTCGGGTTCAACGACACCACTGCCCAGGGTTTCCGTATCGGCAGCGGCAACGGCACCAACGGCCTGATCGGTGGCAGTCTTGGCAACAGCGCTGCGGCTACAGGACAAAGTACCACCGCTGGTACATTCAACGACGGCCTGTTTGTAAACCTGCCGGCACAGGGCCTGTCCGGCGCCAACCCGGGGGTGTTCTCGTTCCTGCTGTTCAACGACAAAAGCACCAAGTTCTTGAATCTGGAGCTCTCGGCATTACAGGCTGACGGCAAGGGGAAGATCATTTCGAGCCCGCGCGTCATTACCGCCGACAAGATCGAGGCCACCATCGAACAGGGCACGGAAATCCCCTACCAGCAGGCAACTTCCAGCGGCGCGACCAGCGTCTCGTTCCGCAAAGCCACGCTGTCGCTGAAGGTCAAACCGCAGATCACCCCTGACGACAACGTGATCATGAACCTGCGCGTCAACAAGGACAGCGTCGGTCAGAACACCTTGTCCGGCCCGGCCATCGACACCAAGCAGGTGGTGACCGAAGTGCTGGTTGAAAACGGCGGCACCGTAGTCATCGGCGGTATCTATACGCAGGATGAGCGGTCAACAACGACCAAGGTACCAGTCCTCGGTGACCTGCCATATGTGGGTTTCCTGTTCAAAAACAACCAGCGCGTCGATGATCGTCGGGAATTACTGATCTTCATCTCCCCGAAGATCCTGAAGGACGGCGGCTCACTGCGCTAAGCAGCTTCAATCCGCAAAATGGGCGGCGCCGTGGCGCCGCCCATTTTGTTTGGCAACCCCGTTTGGCAAGTCGGGTTCGCCCGAGGCAACGCTTCCGCTAAAATCACGCCATGTCCCAGCAACACAGCGAGCAGCATCCCGCCGCCGACCCGCAGAACATATTTCTGGTGGGGCTGATGGGTGCCGGCAAAACCTCCGTTGGCCGTATGCTTGCCAAACGTATGAACAAGGATTTCTACGATGCAGACGCTGAAATCGAACGCACCACGGGAGTCAAAATCCCGGTGATTTTCGACATCGAGGGCGAATCCGGATTTCGCACCCGTGAGGAAAAAGTGATCGAGCGGCTCACCGCCCTGCACGACATCGTGCTGGCAACTGGCGGCGGCGTAATTTTGTCGCCGGCAAACCGCGCCCGACTCAAGCAGCAGGGCCGCGTCGTTTACCTGCGTGCGGCCCCCGAGGACCTGTGGCGGCGCACCCGGCGCGACCGTAACCGGCCCCTGCTGCAAACAGCGAATCCGCTGGCAAAACTAAAGGAGCTGCATGCCCAGCGCGATCCTTTGTACTCCGAAGTGGCGGATCTTGTCGTCGACACTGGCGCACAAAGCATTGGCACCCTGACTACGCATATCCAGCAACTGCTCACGGACCTGGAACAGAGCGCCGGTTGGAACCAGCCTTGAGGAGCCCCGAGATATGCCCGCACAACACCCGCTGACCCTGACCGTCAACCTTGCCGATCGCAGCTACCCGATACACATCGGGCCAGGTTTGCTGGCACAGGGAGAATTGATTGCGCAGCACCTGCCACAGCGCAAAGCCGTGATCGTTACCAATGCCGTTGTTGCCCCTTTATACCTGCAGGCACTGCAAACCAGCCTGGAACAACAGCAAGTTGCGGTGCAATCCATCGTGCTGCCCGACGGCGAGGCGCACAAAGACTGGCACACGCTGAACGAGGTGTTTGACGCCCTGCTGACGCACCGCGCGGAACGCAAAACCACGCTGATCGCGCTAGGCGGCGGCGTCATCGGTGATCTCACCGGTTTTGCCGCAGCGGTATTCCAGCGCGGCGCACCATTCATCCAGATTCCGACCACCCTCCTGGCCCAGGTGGACTCTTCCGTCGGCGGCAAAACTGCGATCAACCATCCCCGCGGCAAAAACATGATCGGGGCGTTTTACCAGCCGCGAGTGGTCATCGCCGATACCGACACACTAAAGACGCTGCTTGACCGCGAACTTTCAGCAGGGATTGCCGAAATCGTCAAATACGGCTTGATCGGCGACGCCGGTTTTTTTACCTGGCTGGAAGTCAACATGGATCGCCTGGTAGCACGTGATGCCGTTGCGCTGGCCCATGCCATCAAGGTCGCCTGCCGCAACAAGGCCGTCGTGGTCGCCAGCGACGAGCGCGAGGAAGGTGCGCGCGCCATGCTGAATTTCGGCCACACTTTCGGCCACGCAATCGAATCCGGTCTCGGCTACGGCAAATGGCTGCATGGCGAAGCCGTCGCTGCCGGCATGGTTATCGCGGCGCGGGTGTCGCAGAAAATGGGGCTGCTTGATGCCGATGGTGTCGAGCGCACCATACAGCTGCTGCGTCGTGCGCGGTTGCCGGTGCAGGGGCCGGCACTGGGCTTAGATCGCTACCTGGAATTGATGGGCCACGACAAAAAAGTTGAAGACGGCAAAATACGTTTTATCTTGCTGCGGAACATCGGTGATGCGTTCATCAGCGACGCCGTGCCGCACGATGTGCTTGCCACCATACTGGACGGAGAGGGCGTCGATGGTGGCTGACATGGTCCCCTATGCGACCGGCCCGGCAAACTCGCGCGGCCGGCGTTTTCGCGAACCGGCCCCGCGCGCCCGCTCGGAATATCAGCGGGATCGCGATCGCATCATCCATTCCACTGCTTTCCGCAGGCTCGAATACAAAACGCAGGTATTCGTCAATCATGAAGGCGACCTGTTTCGCACCCGTCTCACACACAGCCTGGAAGTCGCGCAGATCGGGCGTTCGGTCGCGCGCCAGTTACATCTCGACGAAGACCTGACCGAGGCCATCACGCTGGCGCATGACCTTGGCCATACGCCGTTCGGCCACGCCGGGCAGGATGCGCTGAACGCCTGCATGAAACCCCACGGCGGTTTTGAGCACAACCTGCAATCACTGCGTGTGGTCGATGTGCTGGAACAGCGATATGGCGCTTTTGACGGACTCAACCTGATGTTTGAAACCCGCGAAGGCATACTCAAACACTGCTCCCTCAAGAATGCGCGCAAACTGGGTGACGTCGGTGAGCGCTTCATCAAGCGTCAGCGCCCCGGGCTTGAGGCGCAGATAGCCAATCTGGCTGACGAGATCGCCTATAACAATCATGATGTCGATGACGGCCTGCGCTCCGGATTGCTGGATATGGACCAACTGTCCAGCGTCGCGATTTTCCGGCGTCACATGCGCGCCGTCCTCCGCGAATTTCCGAAAATCGAAGGCCGCCGCCTGGTGCATGAAACGGTGCGCCGCATGATCGACACGCTGGTGACCGACCTGATCCGGCAGAGCGCCGCCAGTATCCGCGAACTGGCACCGGAGTCCATGGACGATATCCGGCGCGCGCCGCCACTGATCCGTTTTTCCGATCGCATCCGCGACGAACAGGCTGAACTCAAGCGATTCCTGCACACCAACCTCTACCGGCATTACCGCGTATCGCGGATGAGCAGTAAAGCGCGTCGGGTAATTTCCGATCTGTTTCAGGCGTTTATGGGCGAGCCCGGGCTGTTGCCGCCGGAATTCCAGTTGCGCGCAAAAACAGACACGCCGCGCGCCATCGCCGACTATATTGCCGGCATGACCGACCGCTACGCCATCGTCGAACATCGACGTCTGTTTGCTATCGACGTCAGCTGAGTTTTTTCGCTGATTTACGCTGCGCCGGTGGAGGTTGAAGCCACCCCTTGATGCAGGTAAACTTGCCCGGTTTCACTCTGGTTTTCGCAGGTGGATCGCCGGAATTTGTGGCATTGCAGCAAAATGTTGCGTAAGCTATTGATTATCAAAATGTTTTGACGAGGCTCCTGATGGCTCACCCAAATCTGCCGGAACCCCAAGGCCTGTACGACGGGGACCATGAACATGACGCCTGTGGTGTCGGTTTTATTGCCAATATCAAAGGCAAGAAAAGTCACGACATCGTTGATCAGGGCCTGACCATACTGCGCAATTTGACGCACCGCGGTGCAGTCGGTGCAGATCCTAAAGCTTCCGACGGCGCGGGGATACTGATTCAGATTCCGGATACTTTTTTCCGCGAGGAAATGGCAAAGCATGGCGTCAAGCTGCCGCCACCGGGACAATACGGCATCGGCATGGTGTTCCTGCCGCGAGAACCGGCATCGCGCCTCGCCTGCGAATATGAAATCGAACGTGCGATCAAGGATGAAGGACAAACCCTGATCGGCTGGCGCGATGTCCCGGTGGACAGCGAGGATCTCGGCGAGTCGGTCAAAAAAGTCGAGCCGGTGATCCGGCAGGTGTTCATCGGACGCAGTTCAGCGATCCGCGTCACCGATGCACTCGAACGCAAACTCTACGTCATCCGCAAAAGTGCGGGTCATGCCATACGCGCGCTGAACCTCGCCCACGGCACCGAGTTCTGGGTACCGTCGATGTCGGCGCGTACCATCGTCTACAAAGGCATGCTGCTGCCGTCGCAGGTCGGCACCTATTACAAGGATCTGCAGGATCCGCGCGTGGTATCAGCGTTGGCGCTGGTGCACCAGCGCTTTTCAACCAACACTTTCCCAACCTGGGATCTCGCACATCCGTTCCGCATGATCGCGCACAACGGTGAAATCAACACCGTGCGCGGCAACGTGAACTGGGTGCGTGCGCGCCAGGGCGCCATCTCCAGCCCGGTACTTGGCAACGACCTGAACAAATTGTGGCCGCTGATCTACCCCGGTCAGTCGGATTCAGCGTCATTCGACAACGCGCTGGAACTGCTGGTGATGGGCGGTTATTCCATCGCTCATGCGATGATGATGATGATTCCCGAGGCCTGGGAAGGTCACACCCTGATGGATCCGAGCCGGCGCGCATTTTACGAATACCACGCGGCGATGATGGAACCATGGGACGGCCCCGCGGCTATCGCGTTCTCCGACGGCCGCCAGATCGGTGCCACCCTCGACCGCAACGGACTGCGGCCGGCGCGTTACATTGTCACTGACGATGACCTGGTGATCATGGGTTCGGAGTGCGGCTGCCTGCCGATCCCCGAAGAAAAAATCATCAAGAAGTGGCGTCTGCAGCCAGGCAAGATGTTCCTCGTCGATCTCGAAAAGGGCCGCATCATCGAAGACGAGGAATTGAAAGAGTCGCTGGCTTCGAGCAAACCCTATGTTGAATGGATGGAGCGCATCCGCGTCAAACTCGACGACGTCGAAAGCCAGAAAGCACAGCCGGAGCGGAGCAGCGTGCCGCTGCTCGACCGCCAGCAGGCCTTTGGTTACACCCAGGAAGACCTGAAGTTCCTGATGCTGCCGATGGCGACCAATGGCGAGGAGCCGATCGGGTCTATGGGCAACGATTCGCCGCCCGCCGTTTTATCAAATAAAAACAAGAGCTTATATCAATATTTTAAACAGTTGTTTGCGCAGGTTACCAATCCGCCGATCGATCCGATCCGCGAAGAACTGGTGACCTCGCTGGTGTCATTCATCGGACCGAAACCCAACCTGCTCGGCATCGATGAAATGAACCCGCCGATCCGTCTCGAGGTCGGTCAGCCGGTGCTGGATTTTTTCGAGATGGAAAAAATCCGCAACATCGACAGTTACACCGATGGCAAATTCAAATCCTGCGAACTGGACATCACCTATCCGGTGGCCTGGGGCAAGGAGGCCATCGAAGCCCGCCTCGCCAGCCTCGCCGCGCAGGCCGAAGACGCGGTGCGCACGGGATATTCGATTCTGATCATTTCCGACCGCCGGGTGGATCGCGAGCATGTCGCGATCCCGGCTCTGCTGGCGCTGTCGACCATCCATCACCACCTGACCGACAAGGGCTTGCGTACCAGTGCCGGCCTCGTTGTCGAAACCGGATCAGCGCGTGAAGTGCATCACTTCGCGCTGCTCGGTGGTTACGGCGCCGAGGCTGTGCATCCCTACCTCGCGCTGGAGACCGTGCTGCAACTCGCCGAGAGCGGCCAGTTCGGCACCAATGTCGATGGCTACAAGGCGATCAAGAATTTCGTCAAAGCCGTCGGCAAGGGTCTGCGCAAGGTCATGTCGAAAATGGGCATCTCGACTTACATGTCATACACCGGCGCGCAGATTTTTGAAGCCATCGGTCTGTCGCGGCCGCTGATCCAGAAATATTTCACCGGCACCGCGTCCAACGTCGGCGGCATCGGCCTGTTTGAAGTGGCGGAAGAAGCGATTCGCACGCACCTCGGCGCATTCAGCGGCGACCCGGTGCTGGCCGGCGCGCTCGACGCCGGCGGCGAATATGCCTGGCGGGTGCGCGGCGAAGACCACATGTGGACGCCGGACGCGATCGCCAAACTGCAGCACGCGGCGCGCGCCAACAGTGCGGCAACCTATCGCGAATATGCCGACATCATCAACGACCAGTCGCAGCGGCATATGACCTTCCGCGGCCTGTTCGATTTCCGCTTCCACCGTTGCACGCCGGTGGACATCGATGAAGTCGAGCCGGCTGCGGACATCGTCAAACGTTTCTCTACCGGCGCGATGTCACTGGGTTCGATTTCCACGGAAGCGCACGCCACGCTCGCCGTCGCGATGAACCGCCTCGGCGGCAAATCCAACACCGGCGAGGGCGGCGAAGACCGCAAGCGTTACGCGCCGATCAAGGCCGGCGAAACCATGGCGTCACGCCTCGGAGCAGACCGCGTCGTAATTGACATCCCGTTGCTGGCGGGTGACTCGCTGAAATCGAAAATCAAGCAAGTGGCTTCGGGCCGTTTCGGCGTCACTGCGGAATACCTGGCCAGCGCCGAACAGATACAGATCAAGATGGCGCAGGGCGCAAAACCCGGCGAAGGCGGCCAGTTGCCCGGCCGCAAGGTTTCGGAATACATCGCCGAGATCCGTTATTCGACACCCGGCGTTGAGCTGATTTCGCCGCCGCCGCACCATGACATTTATTCGATCGAAGATCTGGCCCAGCTGATCCACGACCTGAAAAACAGCAATACCCGGGCTTCGATCAGCGTCAAGCTGGTCTCCGAAGTTGGTGTCGGCACGGTGGCTGCTGGCGTGGCCAAGGCCAAAGCCGATCATGTGACGATCTCCGGGCACGACGGCGGCACCGGCGCGAGCCCGTGGTCATCGATCAAACACGCCGGCACGCCGTGGGAGCTCGGCCTCGCCGAAACCCAGCAGACGCTGGTGCTTAACCGCTTGCGCAGCCGTATTGCGGTGCAGGTCGACGGCCAGATCAAAACCGGGCGTGACGTGATCATCGGCGCATTGCTCGGCGCCGACGAATTCGGTTTTGCCACCGCGCCGCTGGTCGCCGAGGGCTGCATCATGATGCGCAAATGCCACCTCAACACCTGTCCGGTGGGCGTGGCGACCCAGGATCCGGTGCTGCGCAAGAAATTCACTGGCAAGCCCGAACATGTCATCAATTATTTTTTCTTTGTTGCCGAGGAAATCCGCGGTTTGATGGCCAAACTCGGCATCCGCAAATTCAACGACCTGATCGGACGTTCCGACCTGCTCGACATGCGCAAGGGCATTGAGCACTGGAAGGCCCGCGGCCTCGACTTCAGCCGAATTTTCCACCAGCCGCAGATCGGCCCGGAAGTATCGCGCTTCCATACTGAAACCCAGGACCACGGACTCGACAAGGCGCTGGATCACCGGCTGATCGAACTTGCGATGCCGGCGCTCGAGCGCGGCGAAAAAGTCACCATCGAAATGCCGATCCGCAACATCAATCGCACGGTTGGCACCATGCTCTCCGGTGAAGTAGCCCGACGTTACGGCCACGAAGGCCTGCCGGATGACACCATTCGCGTACGTTTTGCCGGTTCGGCCGGACAAAGCCTGGGCGCTTTCCTGTCGCGCGGCATCACGCTGGAGCTGATCGGAGACACCAACGACTATTGCGGCAAAGGCCTGTCCGGAGGCCGCATCGCCGTGCAGCCGTCGCCGAAATTCCGCGGCGACGCGCTTTATAACATCATCACCGGCAATGCCGTGCTCTACGGCGCGATCGCCGGAGAAGCCTATTTCCGCGGCGTCGCCGGCGAACGCTTTGCCGTGCGCAATTCGGGAGCCCACACCGTCGTCGAAGGCGTAGGTGATCATGGCTGCGAATACATGACGGGCGGCACGGTCACCGTACTCGGCGCAACGGGACGCAACTTTGCCGCCGGCATGTCGGGCGGCATCGCCTATGTCTACGACGAGGACGGCACTTTTGCTTCTTACTGCAATACGTCGATGGTCAAGCTCGAACCGCTGCTCACCGAAGCCGAGCAGGACGCCAAGGTGGCGCGCGACATCTGGCATATGGGTGAATCCGACGAAACGGTGCTGAAGCGTTTCATCGAAAACCACGCACGGCTCACCGGCAGTAACCGCGCGCAGCAGATCCTCGCCGATTGGCCGACGACGCGCCGCCGGTTTCTCAAGGTGTTCCCGAATGAATATCGTCGGGCCCTGGGTGAACTCGCGGCAAAAGGCAAAAAGATCGCTGCCTGATTCGGCATAAGGCAAGGCTGCTCAGGAATTATTTTTGCCCTCACGGGCGTGATGTTTCAGGGGTTGGACAGTCATGGGAAAAGTAACCGGATTTCTGGAATTCGAACGTCTGCACGAAGCTGCTGACCAGCCACGGGAGCGGCTCAAGCACTGGCGCGAATTCGTGCACCCGCTGACCAGCGAAGCTGCCGGCATCCAGGGCGCGCGCTGCATGGATTGCGGCACGCCGTTCTGCATGAGTGGCTGTCCGGTCAACAACATCATCCCGGACTGGAATGACCTGGTGTTCCGCCAGAACTGGCAGCAGGCGCTGGATACCCTGCACTCAACCAACAATTTCCCCGAATTCACCGGCCGCGTCTGCCCGGCCCCCTGCGAAGCCGCCTGCACGCTGAACATCAACAGTGCGCCTGTCGGCATCAAATCGATTGAGCACGCGATCATCGACAAAGGCTGGGAGTCGGGCTGGGTCGTGCCGCAACCACCGCCAAAAAAAACCGGCAAACGTGTTGCCGTGATCGGCTCCGGCCCCGCTGGGCTGGCCTGCGCGCAGCAACTGGCGCGCGCCGGACATGGTGTCGTGGTCTTCGAAAAATCGGATCGTGTCGGCGGCCTGCTGCGTTACGGCATCCCTGATTTCAAGATGGAAAAACACCTGATCGATCGCCGCATGGACCAGATGCGTGCCGAAGGTGTCGAGTTTCGCGTCAACCAGGATATCGGCGACGCAGTCCCTGCCAAAAAGCTGGTCGATGAATTTGACGCCGTAGTGATGTCCGGCGGCGCGGAACAGCCGCGCGACCTGCCAGTTCCTGGCCGCGATCTTGAGGGCGTCTACTACGCCATGGAATTCCTGCCGCAACAGAACAAAGTCGTTGCCGGCGACCAGATCAGCGCTCAGCTCAAGGCCACCGGCAAACACGTAGTGGTAATCGGCGGCGGTGACACCGGGTCCGACTGCGTCGGCACGTCAAACCGGCATGGTGCCGCATCCGTCACGCAGTTCGAGCTGCTGCCGCAGCCTCCGGAACAGGAAAACAAACCCATGGTCTGGCCGTACTGGCCGGTAAAGCTGCGCACTTCCAGCTCGCACGAAGAAGGCTGCCAGCGTGACTGGTCCGTGGCCACCAAGCGCTTTGAAGGCAAAAACGGCAAGGTCGAGAAACTGATTGCCGTACGCCTGGAATGGAAAGACGGCCAGATGAAAGAAGTGCCGGGATCCGAATTCACCATCAAGACTGACCTGGTGCTGCTGGCGATGGGCTTCACTGGTCCGCGCCAGGCCCTGCTGGATCAACTGGGCGTAGCCAAGGATAACCGCGGCAACGTCAAAGCCGACACTGATAAATACCAGACTTCGATCGGCAAAGTATTTGCCGCCGGCGACATGCGGCGCGGGCAATCGCTGATCGTATGGGCTATTCGCGAAGGCCGTCAGTGCGCACGGTCTGTCGATGAATTTTTGATGGGGTCTACGGAACTGCCACGCTGAGAATCCGGATCGAGGAATGAGAATTGAGCGGGCCGCGGTGGCGAACCCGCTTTATCCTTAATCCCATATCCTCACACCTCAACCCCGATGCTGAAAAACGACACACTGATCCGCGCGCTGCTGCGACAGCCGACGCCGTACACCCCCGTCTGGGTCATGCGTCAGGCCGGGCGCTACCTGCCGGAATACAACGCAACGCGTAAACGTGCCGGCAGTTTTCTCGCGCTGGCCAAAAATCCCGACCTCGCCACTGAAGTCACGCTGCAGCCATTGACACGATTCAAGCTCGATGCCGCCATCCTGTTTTCCGACATCCTGACCGTGCCCGATGCCATGGGTCTGGGTCTGTATTTTGCCGAGGGTGAAGGACCGAAATTCGAGCGCCCGCTGCGCGACGAAACAGCAATCCGCAAGCTGGCCGTACCGGATCCGGGTGCCAGCCTGGGATATGTGCTCGATGCGGTAAAACAGATCCGCGGCGCACTCGACAATTCAGTACCGCTGATCGGTTTTTCCGGCAGCCCCTACACGTTGGCCTGTTACATGATCGAAGGCGGCGGCAGCGATGATTTCCGCACCATCAAGAGCATGCTGTATGCGCGGCCCGATCTGCTGCACCACGTGCTGGACATCAATGCCCGTGCGGTCATTGCCTACCTCAACGCCCAGATCGAAGCCGGTGCGCAGGTGGTGATGGTGTTCGATACCTGGGGAGGCGCATTGTCCGACGCCGCCTACCGCGAATTCTCGCTGGCGTATCTGCACCGGGTGATTGCCGGCGTGCATCGTGAATGGGATGGGCAGCCGGTGCCGAGCATCGTGTTCACCAAAGGCGGGGGCCTGTGGCTGGAAGACATCGCGGCCATTGGCTGCAATGCCGTGGGCCTCGACTGGACCGTCAATCTTGGTGCCGCCCGCCGCCGCATCGGTGACAAGGTTGCGCTGCAGGGCAATCTCGATCCGGCGGTTTTGTTCAGCACACCTGCGGCCATCCACACTCAGGTCGATGCGGTGCTGCGCCAGTTCGGCGCGGGATCGGGACATGTCTTCAACCTGGGACACGGCATCTCGCAGTTCACGCCACCTGAGCATGTCGCCACGCTGGTCGACGCCGTGCATGAACTGAGCCGCCAGTACCACCAAGGAAACTCTGAATAACCTACTGCGCGGCGCGATTGCTGCGTCGCGCGGTGCTCGGAGCCTCGCCTATCTATTTGATATGTCTGAGCTCCTGGGCGCTGCGAAGCAAGTCCCCTTGGGGGGCGCTGCGAAGCAAGTCCCCTTGGGGGGCGCTGCGAAGCAAGTCCCCTTGGGGGCTCCTTGCACTCGCGTCGCTCGCTACGGTTCTTCAGAGATTCCCTAAGTCGCCTGGTCGGCATAAGATGCAAAAAGCTTATGCACAGCAAGGAGTTAACTGGGTACGGCCACAGCCCGCAGTCGGTTTCGCCCCTGGTATTCCATCGTAACTAATTGTTTTTATTGATATTTTTATAAAGTTGTAGCTGCGGTAATGCCGTGGCAAGGTCGGTGGATCTTATAAAATTTCCGCCCCGACGGATTTGATCAACAAGCTTATCCACAAGCCCGGACTCTGGGAAAACCCTTGCAGGCAAACAAGTTGGCCGCTTTTCCGATAATCCTGCTGAACTCCACGCGCCAACTTTTCCCGCCCTACCATAGCCCGCGATGAGCCTGATCCGTGTTGCGCTCGATGTGCCGATAGCGCGTCTGTTCGATTACCGCTGCGATGAACGCGCAGCGCAGATCGGCGCACGGGTGCTGGTGCCCTTCGGTCGGCAAAAACTGATCGGCATCATCGTTGCCAGGCCGGACAGCAGCGGTGTGCCTGAAGCCAAACTCAAGCGCGCCATCACCGTACTCGATACCGCACCGCTGCTCGATCGCGCCGATCTGCGCCTGCTCGAATTTGCCGCGGATTATTACGTGCATCCACTGGGTGCGGTGATCATGGCCACCGTGCCGGCCGCATTGCGCCGCGTGCGCAGCCGTGAAGAAACCCCGCTTGCGTATGCGCTGACGGCGGCGGGTATTGTCGCTGATATCGCAACATTGCCGCCACGCGCACGCGCGCAACGCGATCTGCTAACGCTGCTGCAAAATAAAATCATCATTGAACATGCAGCAATTGGCGCGCTGGGCGCTGCAGCACGAACGGCATTGAAGACGTTCATCGCGCAGGGCTGGGTGCAAACTACCACGCTGCCACCGGGAAAACCGGCAACGATGCCGACACCCTCTGTCGGCCCGGCACTGACTGCCGGACAAAATGCTGCAGCCCAGGCCATCATCGTGGCACTGGGGACTTATCAGCCCGTACTGCTGTGGGGCATCACCGGCAGCGGCAAAACCGAGGTCTACCTGCATGCCATCGCCGCCGCGCTGGCGCGCAATACCCAGGTGCTGCTGCTGGTACCGGAAATTGCACTGACGCCGCAACTGGAATCACTGGTTATCGCGCGCTTCCCCGGCTTGCCGGTGTCCACGCTGCACAGCGGACTGGCCGATGGCGAACGCGCCACACGCTGGCAGGACGCGCGCAAGGGTCGCGCGCGTATCGTGCTCGGCACGCGGTTGTCGGTCTTCACACCATTGCCCGATCTCGGTCTGATCATCGTCGACGAGGAACATGACAGCTCGTTCAAACAGGGCGAAGGTTTCCGTTATTCAGCACGGGATCTGGCCGTGGCCCGCGCCCGCCACGCCGGTGTGCCAGTGGTGCTCGGTTCGGCGACCCCGGCGCTGGAGACTTACCGCAATGCCATTGACCATCGCTATCAATTGCTGACCTTGCAGGACCGCATCAATGCGCGACCGCCGGTAATTTCATGCATCGACCTGCGCAATGAAAAACCCGTTGATGGGCTGTCCGCCCGGTTGATCGCCGCCATCGGCAAACGCATCGATCGCAACGAACAAAGCATGGTGTTCATCAACCGCCGCGGTTACGCCCCCGTGCTGATGTGCGGCAGCTGCGGCTGGATATCCGACTGCAAACGCTGCTCGGCAAAACTGGTGGTGCATTTGCGCGACCGCCGGCTGCGCTGCCACCACTGCGGCCACGACAGTGCCGTGCCCACGGCCTGCCCGGAATGCGGCGACGCCGACCTGGCGCCGGTCGGGCAGGGCACGCAGCGCATCGAAGCCGCTCTTGTTAAACAATTTCCGCAAGCGCGCATCCTGCGCGTCGACCGCGACAGCACAAGGCGCAAAGAGGCCTGGCAGAACATGCGCAGCCGCATCCGCGAGCGCACGGTTGATATCCTCGTCGGCACCCAGATCCTCGCCAAGGGCCATGATTTTCCGCACCTGAATCTGGTCGGCGTGGTCAACGCCGACGGCATGCTCTACAGCAATGATTTTCGCGCGGCGGAACGACTGTATGCCTTGCTGACCCAGGTCGCCGGTCGCGCCGGCCGCGGCGACCAGCAGGGTGAAGTGCTGGTGCAAACCGAATTTTCCGACCATCCCCTGTATGCAGCGTTGCGTGATCAGGACTTCGACACTTATGCGCGCAGCCAGCTGGCGGAGCGGAAACAAGCGGGATTTCCACCGTATGTGCATCAGGCGCTGTTGCGCGCCGAGGCGCGCACGGTGGACCTTGCCCTGCAATTCCTCGCCCAGGCTGCGCGCAGCGCCCGCCACCTCCAGCCGGCGGTCACAGTCTATGACCCGGTGCCCGCCAACATGATGCGCAAGTCCGGTCGCGAGCGCGCGCATCTGCTGATTCAGTCATCGTCGCGCGCCGATTTGCGGAAATTCCTTAATGCCTGGCGCCCGCATCTGGCAGAGACTGCCAGCACCGCAGCGCGCTGGTCGCTGGATGTTGATCCGGCGGAATTCTGAGCCGGAGCAGGGCGCTCACCATGTTAGAATTCGGCACTTTTTTCGCAGACAAAATCGCGGCTAAGGCACCATCGGACAGCGCTCCGGTGCTGGCTGCCTTGGACGATTCGACCTTCCCGAAATGATCACGACTCCCACCGACGCCAGAACACTGCTTGCCGGCCTGCTGCGTCAGGCATTGGCGCAGGTCGCCCCTGTTGGCACCACCGCCAGCATTGTCCTGGACCGGCCCAAACTGGCGCAGCACGGTGACTTTGCCTGCAACATCGCGCTGCATCTGGCGAAGGAACTGCGCGGCAATCCGCGCGCGATTGCCCAGCAACTGGTCGCGGCACTGCCGGTATCCCCGTATCTGGAAAAAGCTGAAATCGCCGGCGCCGGATTCATCAACCTGTTCCTGACGCAGTCGTACAAACAACAGGTCGTCGGCCGCGTGCTCGAAGCTGCTGAAACATACGGCAGCAGCAGTTACGGCCAGCGCAAAAAAACCCAGATCGAATTTGTTTCAGCCAATCCCACCGGACCGCTGCATGTCGGCCATGGCCGCGGCGCGGCTTACGGCGCCAGCGTGGCGACGATACTGACCGCGGCGGGTTTCGATGTTTCGCGTGAATACTATGTCAACGACGCCGGACGCCAGATGGACATCCTGGCGCTGTCGACCTGGCTGCGTTATCTCGAGCACAGCGGCGAAACCCTCAGCTTTCCGCCGAATGCCTATCAGGGCGACTATGTGCGCACGATGGCGACTGAACTGCACACGGCCGATGGAGCGCGTTATCTCAAACACTGGACCGAGGTCGCAGCCGGCGCCGCCGATGTCACCACCGATCCGGAAAAACACCTTGACGACCTGATCAGGAACGCCAAAACCCTGCTCGGCGCGGATTATGAACGTGTGCTCCGCCATGCGCTGAAGCAGCAGTTGGACGACTGCAAAAACGATCTTGAGGAATTCGGCGTTGTTTTTGACCAGTGGTTCTCCGAGCGTTCGCTATACACCTCGGGCCAAGTTGAACGCGCAGTGGCCGAATTGGAAAAGCGCGGACATCTTTACGTCAAGGACGGTGCAAAGTGGTTCCGGTCCACAGATTTTGGCGATGAAAAAGACCGCGTGGTGCAGCGGGAAAACGGCCAGTTCACCTATTTCGCCAGTGATATCGCCTATCACCTCGAAAAATTCGGCCGCGGCTTCGATGTGGTCATTGACGTCTGGGGCGCAGACCACCACGGTTATATTCCACGGGTAAAAGGCGCGCTGCAGGCGCTGGGCATCGAACCAACCCGGCTGAATGTGGCACTGGTGCAGTTCGCAGTGCTCTACCGCGACGGCCAGAAGGTTTCGATGTCGACGCGCTCGGGCGAATTCGTCACGCTGCGCGAACTGCGCCATGAAGTCGGCAACGATGCTGCGCGTTTTTTCTATGTTTTGCGCAAAAGCGACCAGCATCTCGACTTCGATCTCGACCTTGCCAAGGCGCAGAGCAACGACAATCCGGTGTATTACATCCAGTACGCGCATGCCCGTGTTTGCAGCGTACTCGAACAATGGGGCGGCGATGCCGCGACCCTGCGCGATGCCGACCTTAAACCGCTGGGCTCCGCCCACGAAGCCGGGCTGCTGAAAAGCCTGTTGGAATATCCGGACATCATCGAAAGCGCGGCGCGCGAACTGGCGCCGCACATGGTGGCGTTTTACCTGAAGGATCTGGCCGGTGAATTCCACAGCTATTACAACGCCGAGCGTTTTATCGTCGAAGATGCTGCCCTGACACGCGCCCGGCTGGCGCTGGCGCTGGCGGTGCGACAGGTATTGCGCAACGGCCTCGCCCTGCTGGGTGTGGGCGCCCCTGAAAAAATGTAAGATTGCCGAGTGAGCCGGGATTACAAAGGCAGTGAACGCAAGGGCAGCTCCCGCAGCAGCGGGGGCTCGCTGTTCATCGGCATCCTGATCGGGCTGGTTCTGGGCCTGGGCATCGCACTGGGCGTGGCCTGGTACATCAACAAGATGCCCAATCCCTTTCCGCAGAAGGTGCCCGCGACAAAATCCGAACCGGCCGGCAAAGCTGTGGAATCTGCGAAAACACCGGAAAAGGGCGGTAAACCCGCCGCAGAAGCCAAGCCGCGCTTTGATTTTTACAAGATCCTGCCTGGCGTCGAAGAACCGGCAACCGACCAGCAGTTGCGCGATGCCAAGGGTGCAAGCAAGGAGTCTTTCTACCTGCAGGCCGGCGCCTTCCAGAACGCCCCCGACGCCGACAATCTGAAGGCCCGGCTGGCGCTGATCGGCATGCAGGCCTCGATCCAGACCACGACCCTGCCTGACCGCGGGGTGTGGCACCGCGTGCGCGTCGGCCCCTACGGCAATGTCGAGGAACTGAATCGCACCCGCGACACTCTGAAGAATAATGGTATCGACACCACGTTGATCAAAGTGCGCGACGCCGACAAATAACGCCGTCCACTGGAGCCTGTCATGCAATCCATCCGTATTTTCCCTCGCATCCTGCTGGCCATCGGCCTCAGCCTGTGTTTCGCCACCGCCCATGCCCAACTGACCGCCGGCAAGGATTATTCAGTGGTGAAACCGCCGCAGCCCACCGAAAGCGGAAACAAAATCGAAGTGCTGGAGTTTTTCTGGTATGGCTGCCCGCATTGCAACAGCCTGCAGCCCTCGCTGGAAGCCTGGCTCAAACGCAAGCCGGCAGACGTTGATTTCCGCCACGTGCCCGCGGTATTCCAGGATTCCTGGATACCGCTGACCAAGACCTACTACACCATTGAAACCATGGGTCTGGTCGACAAACTGCACCAGGAAATGTTCGCTTCACTGCACAAACAACGTTTGCCGCTGGTTAATCCCGATGCGATTTTCGACTGGGCGGCGACCAAAGGCGTTGATCGCAAAAAGTTCGCCGATGTTTACAACTCCTTCGGCATCAACGGCCGCACCCAGCGCTCGATCGAACTGACGCGCAAATACGACATTCCCGGCACCCCGGCACTGGTCATCGACGGCCAGTACCTGACCGCGCCGTCACGGACGCTGAAAGCCGATCGCAGCGTCGACTATGACCGCTTTTTCCAGGTCGTTGACGGGCTGATCGCCGAAGCGAGGAAAAGCAAAGGGACGAAATAATCATGCCGCAGGCGCCGGCGAGCCTGATCGCCTGTGTGCTCGCGCTGCTGGTTTTTTTCAGCAGCACAGCGGCGGCACAACAGCATGCCGAAGCACAACGTCCCGCATCACAAACCCCGGTACGGGCAGAAATCGAGTACCGGGTCATCAAGCCGCAGCCAGTCGCTGTCGCCAACAGCATCGAAGTCATCGATTTTTTCTGGTACGGCTGCCCGCATTGTTATAACCTGCAGCCGGCGCTGGAACGCTGGATCAGCCGCAAACCCGCCGACGTCACGGTGCGCCGGATTCCCGCCATCCTGCGCGACAGCTGGGCGCCGCATGCGCGCATCTATTACACGCTGGAAGCGCTGGGCGAGGTAGAACGCCTGCACCAGCGCGTCTACCACGGCTATCACGTCGAAGAGCTCGCGATGAGCAAACCCGAGGTGATGTCCGAGTGGGCCGTGCGCAACGGCATAGCCCGCGAGCGCTGGGATGAAACCTACAATTCCGCTGCAGTACAGCGCAAAGTGGATGAGGCCTCCAGGCTGGGCAAGGCCTACAGCATCAGCGGCACACCTTCACTGGTGGTCCATGGCCGTTACCTGACGTCCGGTAACTTTACGGAATCACTGAACGGCATGGTCGTAATCCTCGACGGACTGGTGCAGAAAGTGCGCAGCGAAGCTGCCTTGCGCTGATCTCCGGAACGGATGCCCGACCTGTCACCCGGTTCCGTCGTCATCACCGGCGCCTCTGCCGGACTGGGTGCCGCGCTGGCACGACACTATGCCGGCAGTGGCGCAAGCGTCGGACTGATCGCGCGTCGCGGCGCCGAACTGGAACAACTGGCGCAGGAGTTCCCCGGGCGATGTGCGGCACAGATCGCTGACGTCCGCGATTCAACCGCCATGCGCGGAGCCGCTGAAGCACTGATCTCCCGCCACGGCCTCCCCGACATCGTCATTGCCAATGCCGGCATCAGCGTCGGCACCTTGACCGAGTTAGCCGAAGACGGGCAGGTATTCCGCGATATTTTCGACATCAATGTCATCGGCATGGTGAACACCTTCCAGCCGTATATTGCCGCCATGCGCGAGCGTGGCCATGGCGTGCTGGTGGGAATTGCCAGTGTTGCCGGTTACCGGGGATTGCCGGGAGCCACGGCATATTCGGCCTCCAAGGCCGCAGCCATCGCTTATCTGGAAGGCCTGCGGGTGGAATTGCGCGGCAGCGGCATCACCGTGATCACCATCTGTCCCGGTTACATTGCCACTGCTATGACTGCAAGCAATCCATATCCGATGCCGTTCATCATCTCCGCAGAAACGGCTGCAGAAAAAATCGTCACTGCCATTGCCAAACGCAAAACCCATGCGGTATTGCCCTGGCAGATGGCAATCGTTGCGCGACTGATGCATGTGATGCCGCGCTGGATTTACGATCCCTTGGCGGCCAGGGCCGGGTACAAACCGCGACGCAAACCCTGAGCGCCGGTAAATCCTGTTATTCGACCGTCACCGACTTGGCAAGGTTGCGCGGTTTGTCGACATCGGTGCCACGATGCAACGCCGTGTGATAAGCCAGCAGTTGCAGCGGCACCGTGTGCAGTATCGGTGACAGCAACCCGGCATGGCCGGGCATCTGAATGACGTGCACCCCGTCGCTGGCGGCAATACGGGTGTCCTCGTCGGCCAGCACATACAATTCACCGCCGCGTGCGCGCACTTCCTGCAGATTTGATTTGAGTTTTTCCAGCAAGGCGTCCCTGGGCGCGACGGCCACCACCGGCATGTTGCGGTCAACCAGCGCCAGCGGCCCGTGCTTGAGTTCGCCGGCGGCGTAGGCCTCGGCGTGGATGTAAGTAATTTCCTTCATCTTCAGCGCACCTTCCAGGGCGATCGGATAATGAATGCCACGGCCGAGGAACAACATGTGTTCCTTGCCGGCAAAAATTTTCGCCCACCCGGCAATCGCCGGTTCGATTTTCAGCACCTCACTCAGCGCTGCCGGCAGGTGGCGCAGTGCATGCAGCAACTCCGTTTCGCGCTCTGCCGTCAGCTGTCCGCGCTGTTTGGCCAGCGCCATGGTCAGCAGCACCAGTGCCGCCAGTTGCGTGGTGAAAGCCTTGGTCGACGCCACACCGATTTCAGGACCTGCGCGGGTCAGGAAACGCAGGTCGGATGCGCGCACCAGCGCCGATTCCGGCGTATTGCAAATGGCCAGACTGTGGCGATGACCGCGCAACTTCGCGTACTGCAGGGCGGCCAGGGTGTCCGCGGTTTCGCCCGACTGCGAAATCGTCACTACCAGCGTATCGGGATCACTATGCGCTTCGCGGTAACGGTATTCGCTGGCAATCTCGACATTGCAGGGCAGCCCGGCCACGGCTTCAATCCAGTACCGCGCAACCATACCGGCGTGATAACTGGTGCCACAGGCAAGTATCGTCAATCCATTGATTTTATTAAATATATTTTCTGCGTCTGTACCGAACAGCTGCGGCACAACGGTGCGCGCGCTGGTCACCAGCTCGAGGGTGTTGGCCACCGCCATCGGCTGCTCGAAAATTTCCTTCTGCATGTAATGCTGATACGGACCGAGCTCGACAGCCTCTGCCGTAAGCGTGGTGATCTGTTCCCGGCGTTCGACCGGCTGGCCGATGCTGTCGAAAATGCGTACGCGTTCGCGCGTCAGTTCTGCACAATCGCCTTCTTCCAGATAGACGACGCGTTGTGTGACCTGCACCAGTGCCGACGCATCTGATGCGGCAAAATTTTCGCCCTTGCCCAGGCCGAGCAATAACGGCGCGCCCATGCGCGCCACTATCAGCCGTGCAGAGTCAGCCTCATTGACGACCGCGATCGCATAGGCCCCTACCAGTTCGCGCAGACTATGCTGGACTGCCGCCAGCAAATCGCCACCTTGCTTCAAATGCAGATGCACCAGATGGGCGATGACTTCGGTATCGGTATCCGACACAAACTGATAACCAAGGCCGCGCAGCTTTTCGCGCATTTCCTCGTGATTTTCGATGATGCCGTTATGCACCACCGAAATTCCGCCGGAAACATGCGGATGCGCGTTTTTTTCCGATGGCGCACCATGGGTCGCCCAGCGGGTATGGGCAATCCCGATGGTACCGGTGATGCCGCCCGCCTGCGCCAAGCGTTCCAGTTCAGCAACGCGGCCCAGACTGCGCACGCGGCGCAATTTGCCGTTGATCACGGCAATGCCTGCCGAGTCATAGCCGCGATATTCCAGCCGCTTCAGGCCTTCAATCAGGATGGGCACCACATTGCGCGCCGCAATGGCGCCGACGATTCCACACATGCGCTAGTTCCGCCCCGTTGTGCGTTTGACCGGCTTGCGCGGGCGCTGCCAGCCGGCACGATATTCCTGGGTCTTGGGATTGATCGCCAGTCCACCGGGCGGCACATCTTTCCACAGCGTCGCCCCCGCACCCACCGTGGCGCCGCGTGCCACCCGCACCGGTGCCACCAGCTGCACGTCGGAACCGATGTGCACATCGTCTTCGATCACGGTGCGGTGCTTGGTGGCACCGTCGTAATTGCAGGTAATGGTGCCTGCGCCAATGTTGACGTTGCGCCCGACGCTGGCATCACCAACATACGTAAGATGATTGGCCTTGGAGCCGTCGCCAATGTCGCTGGCTTTGATTTCAACAAAGTTGCCGACATGCACCTCTGCGCCCAGCTGCGTGCCCGGACGAATACGCGCATAAGGGCCAATGCGGCAGCGCGCACCGATCTGTGCACCGTCAAGATGGGAAAACGGTTCGATGCGGGTACCCGGACCGATGGTTACATCCTTCAGCACACAATGCGCGCCGATACTGACATTGTCACCCAGCGTGATCCTGCCTTCGAACACGCAGTTGACGTCGATCTGCACATCACGGCCGCAATGCAGTGCGCCGCGAAGGTCAAAACGCAGCGGATCCACCAGAGTAACGCCGGCATCAAGCAACTGCGAGGCCTGCTGCCATTGATGGGTGCGTTCGAGCTGCGCCAGCTGCGCCCTGCTGTTGACGCCCTGGATTTCACCGGCATCATCTGCCTTGATGGCGGCCACCGGCACGCTATCCTTGACCGCCAGCGCGATGAGGTCAGTCAGGTAATACTCTTTTTGTGCATTTTTGTTTTTCAGTTGCGGCAGCCATTTCGCCAATCGCGCTGTGGGCAGTGCCATGATGCCGCTGTTGATTTCACCAATCCGCCGCTGTGCGGCAGTGGCGTCTTTTTGTTCGACAATGCCAGTCACACGGCCGGCCTTGTCGCGCAGGATGCGGCCGTAACCGGCGGGGTCATCGAGTTCCGCGGTCAGTATTGCGACGCCTGTTCCGGCCGCCTTGAGCAGGGCCTGCAATGTCGCAGCGCGCACTAGCGGCACATCGCCGTACAACACCAGTGTCACCGGGGCTTTGCTTAACCGGGGCAGCGCCTGCTGCAAAGCGTGGCCGGTGCCTTGCTGCGGCACTTGCAGCGCATACACCAGATCCTTACCGGACAGTGCTGCCTGCACCCGGTCTCCGCCGTGGCCGTGAACGATACAAATCTGCTCCGCATGAATCGCCCGCGCGGCCGATACGACATGGGCAATCAGCGGTTTTCCGGCCAGTGGATGCAGCACCTTCGGCAGATCGGAGTTCATCCGTTTGCCCTGACCGGCGGCGAGTATGACGACTTGTGTGCGCATATGAAAATTATCGCATAAACATCAACTTGCGCGTGCCGCCACGTACGCGATCACGGCCTGTTGTTGTATTGGAGTCAACTGCAGTGCGCATTTGCTCCGCCGCCACAGCACATCTTCACCGGTCATCGCCCATTCCTGCTCGAGAAAGTAATCCACTTCGCGTGCATGGAGTCCGGCACCGAAATCCGTACCCATCCCGGCCATACTGTCTGCTCCGGCGAGCAGTGCGTGCACATTGGCGCCATGACGCTGCGTCAGGGCAAGCAACATGGGCCGGGGCAACCAGTGGTAATCACGCGCCGTCTGCTGCTGCAGGCCGGGGAAACCAGCGGCCCCGAGATCACCGCCATCCAGTGCACACGTTTTGGTCCAGTGCGGTCCCAAATCAGGAAACCACGGTCGCAACGCATCGACTGCCTGCTCAGCCAGGGCACGGTAGGTGGTAATTTTGCCGCCAAACACCGAGAGCAGGGCCGCCGTCCCGGCCGCGCCCGTGATCCGCAGTGCATAGTCGCGCGTCACTTGCGACGGATTATTGCTGCCGTCATCGAACAGCGGCCGGATGCCGGCATAACGATAAATCACATCCTGTTCGGTCACCGCACGCTGAAAATAGCGATTCACCGCCCGGCACAGATAGCGCACTTCATCGGCGCTTGCAGCGCAATCATCAACGCTACCGCTTAATTCGACATCCGTGGTGCCAATCAGCGTGCAGTTTTCCTGGTACGGGTAGGCAAATATCACCCGGCGGTCGTCGTTCTGCAGGATGAAGGCATGCTCCCCCTCGTACAGTTTCGGCACAATGATATGACTGCCCTGCACCAGCCGCAGCCTGAACGGCAGGTCCAGTCCCGCAATCCCGCTTAGAAAGCTTTTCGCCCAGGGGCCGGTGGCGTTGATGACAAATCGTGCGCGGATTTCTTCCGCAGCTTTGCCCGCCGGCTGCAGTACGGCCCGCCACTGTGCACCGTCGCGGCGGAGGGCCGTGCAGGCCGTACGCGGACAGATGCGCGCACCACGCGCCTGCGCGGAACGGGCCGTGGCAATGACCAGCCGGGCGTCGTCCACCCAGCAATCGGAATAGATGAAACCAGTGCGTAATGCCGGCTTCAAACCATTGCTGTAAGGCGGTTGCGACAGGTCGATGGCAGCAGAGCCGGGCAGCGTCTGTCGTCGTGCCAGCATGTCGTACAAAATCAGTCCGGCACGGATCATCCATGCCGGACGCAGTTCCGGGACATGCGGCATCACAAAACGCAGCGGGCGAACCAGGTGTGGTGCGGTATTCAGCAGCACCTCGCGCTCACGCAACGCTTCGGCCACCAGCCGGAATTCGAATTGCTCGAGATAGCGCAAACCGCCGTGGATCAGCTTGCTGCTGGCGGAACTGGTGGCGCCGCCGAGGTCATTTTTTTCGACCAGCAGCACGGACAGTCCTCGTCCTGCCGCATCGCGGGCAATGCCGGTACCGTTGATTCCGCCGCCGACCACCAGTACATCGACAGGCTGATTCGCGGTCATGATTGAAAACAAAAAAGGGCGGCTAGCAGCCGCCCTTGTTGCAGGTGAGGCGTCCGCACATCAGCGTTTGCCGCGCAATTTCCGGATCGCTGCAAGTTGGGCTGCGAGTACGGCCAACTCGGCTTCGACGGTCGCCACTTCCTGCTTGCTCTGGGCATTCTTGCGTGCTTCCTCGGCCTGTTTCAGCGCCTCGGTGGCCTTGGCTTCATCGAGATCGGCACCGCGAATGGCGGTATCAGCGAGCACGGTGACCATCTTTGGCTGCACTTCAAGCACTCCGCCGGCGACAAAAATTAATTCCTCGGCACCGCCACCCACCGGCTTGATACGTACTTCGCCAGGTTTGATGCGGGTGATCAGCGGGGTGTGGCGCGGATAAATGCCGAGCTCACCCGCTTCGCCGGGCAACACGACAAACTCCGCCTCGCCGGAATAGATCTGCTCTTCCGCGCTGACGACATCGACATGCATGGTGTGAACGGCTTCGGCCATTGTTATTTCCTTACCTCGAATTTCCTGCCTGTTACTGCAGGGTTTTTGCCTTCTCGAACGCTTCTTCGATGCCGCCGACCATGTAGAAGGCCTGTTCCGGCAAGGCATCGCACTCGCCGCTGACGATCATCTTGAAACCTTTGATGGTGTCTTTCAGCGACACGTATTTGCCCGGCGAACCGGTGAACACCTCGGCGACGCTGAACGGCTGTGACAGGAAACGTTGAATCTTGCGCGCGCGGGACACCGCCAGCTTGTCTTCGGGCGACAGCTCGTCCATGCCCAGAATCGCGATGATGTCGCGCAGTTCCTTGTAACGCTGCAGCGTCGCCTGCACCGCGCGGGCAGTGTTGTAGTGCTCTTCGCCGACGATATGCGGGTCAAGCTGGCGCGAGGTCGAATCCAGCGGATCCACCGCGGGATATATACCGAGAGAGGCGATGTCGCGCGACAGCACCACTGTCGAATCCAGATGGCCGAAGGTCGTGGCTGGCGAGGGATCGGTCAAGTCATCCGCCGGCACGTAAACGGCCTGGATCGACGTGATCGAACCGGTCTTGGTCGAGGTAATGCGTTCCTGCAGACGGCCCATTTCCTCGGCCAGTGTCGGCTGGTAACCCACCGCCGACGGCATCCGGCCCAGCAGCGCGGACACTTCAGTGCCGGCCAGTGTGTAGCGGTAGATGTTGTCGACGAAAAACAGCACGTCACGGCCCTCGTCACGGAAGGCTTCGGCCATGGTCAGGCCGGTCAGCGCCACGCGCAGACGGTTGCCCGGCGGTTCGTTCATCTGGCCGTAGACCATCGCCACTTTTGA
>ENA-ORBV01000374-ORBV01000374.1-microbial-mat-metagenome-genome-assembly--contig:-NODE-374-length-102837-cov-8.037193_pt1 | contig 102837 bp, 89 predicted proteins | sample MGYA00237777_ERZ505514 | MGnify/ENA primary metagenome ERZ505514 (study PRJEB26160, sample SAMN06269048) | microbial mat metagenome | isolation source: Oligotrophic lake microbial mat | place...
GCTATGAGCTGCGTTGTTCATGGTGCGGGATTGCCGGTGGATTGCTCAAGTGGGGCTGGTCTGCCAGCGCGGGCCAGCGGCGCCTGGTGTCAGCCCGGGGTCAGCGGAAGTGTCGGCAGCGGGAGCGGCAGCATCAGCAGCTACCGCCACGCCCGTGGTGGCCGACCAGGCCTGCGCCAGCAGCGCGGCCACATGTTCGGCGTCCGGCACCGCTCGCAGCATGGGTTCGGGGCGCGCCAGCACCCAGGGGCGCACGTGCGGCCACAGGTGCAGCCAGGCGATCTGGTCTTCACCACCCATGGCGATGAGGATGTCGCCACAGCCGTCCTTGTGCTGGCGCAGGCCGGCCGATTTCACCAGACGCAGAGGCAGGTTGAAGGTGAGCGTGAGGGCGATGCCGATGCGCATCACGATGCGCTTGTCGGTCAGCGTGTAGACCGCCGTGCGCGCCGTGGCCCAGGCCAGGCCGGTAAGGGCAGCAAAGCCCATCACGGCCAGGGCGCCCAGCACCGTGATCGACATCAGGCCGTCTACCAGCGAGCCGCCGTCGGCCATGGTGCTGGCCACCTTCCAGGCCAGCATGAGCGCAAAGTACACCGCCACTTTGCGCAGGTGGAAGATCCGCAGCGCGACCGCGCCGAAGTCGGGCGAACCCTGCCAGAGGATCTTCTCGTTGGCAGGCAACAACTCGGGCAGTCCGTACTGCGGTTCGAGTTCATGTTCGTGGCCGTGGCTTTCGATGGACATGCTGTGCTCTCGGATGCGATGGGAAGTCAGGCTTCGGAAGACTGGCGTTTTTTAGGCGCTCAGATCCACGGATCGCCACGGCTGGGCTCGGCAAACAAGGTGCCGGCGCCGTAGTAGGCACTGATGCGCTCTTCTTCCAGGAAGCTCACCTGGTCCGGGTTCTTCAGACCTGGCACATCGGCGAACTGGTGGGCAAAGATGGACAGCACCTGCACGCTGGTGCTGCCGATGCGCGTGAACGGCACCGGCACCAGCACCCGACGCGGGCCACCCGCGGTGGGCGTCTCGACCTCGAGGTAGCGGAACATCATCTCGGCCTGGTCGAGCCAGACATCCACCACCTTGCCTGCGCTCTTGAAGTCGCCGGCAATGACGTCCAGACCTCGGGGGTCGGTGTCGTTCGTGCTGACGCTGTAGGCCTTGGCCACGCGCAGCGGAATGATCTTGGGTCCGCCAGCGTGCATCATGTCGGGCACGTCGGCACGGTTGGACCAGGCGCCTGCGCCCACGCCGGCCAGAAGCGGGTTGCCTGTCGGCTCGATGGGTGAACCCGGCGACGCGTAGGTGCCGGCTGCGGCGTAAGCCGGTTCGCTGCGATTGGGGTCAGGCACCACCACGTCGCCGTGCACGGTCTTGAAGGTTTTGGGCGGCGGCACCGGCCACCCTTTGACCTCTTTGCTCAAGCCGTCAGTCACCATCGGATAGCCCTCGCGATGGCTTTCGCGGCAGAGGTAGTAAATGAGGCCGGCGAAGAACAGCCAGAACATGTACAGAAGAATCTGTGCCAGGTCGACGTAGCCGGTGATGGCGCCAAATTGCATGGGGAACGCTCCTCTCTTGCGGGATGAAGACCGGGTGATCTTCTGGGGACTGGCTAACCTGGCAGTTCGGCCAGGCCGAACTTGCGCGGGGGAAGGGGGATTGCCGAGCGGCGGCCCACCAGCGGGCCGATGGCAACCAGCGTCATGAACAACAGCAGTATCTCGAGGTGGTACACAACGCTGTAGCCCGTGGCCGGATTGGCCAGCGCGGTGCCCAGTGCACCCTCGGTGGCCAGGGCGGACACGACATCGCGCAGACCGCCACCAAGGAATGTGGACAGGCCCGCGCCGGCGGCCTGCACGGCACCCCAGGCACCCAGGGCCATGCCGACAAAACCACCTTCTTCCATGCGCATGGCCGCAGACAGCGTGCCCACGGCGAAGAGGCCGCCGCCAAAGCCGATGCCCAATGCACCTGTGCGGAACAGCCAGCCGGCATCCATGGGTGCCGCGAAGATGACGGCCGAAAAAGCAGGCAACCCGGCGATGGCGCCATAGGCAGCCAGGCGCAGGGGGTCTGCACCCCGCGCCAATTGCCGGCCTGCCAGCACGAAGCCGATGAGAGCGCCGCCGGACATCATGGCGGTGAGCGCGCTGGTGGCTCCCACGCTCAGGTGCAGGATCTCGCCGCCGTAGGGCTCCAGGATGATGTCCTGCATCTGGAAAGCCATGGTGCCCAGACCGGTGGCCCACAGGAAGCGACGTGCACGCTTGTTGGCGATGAACTTGCGCCACACGTTGCGGAAGGGCGGCGGTGCTGCTTGCTTCTTCATCGCTGCTGCGCGCGCCGGATCGCGCGGCTCCTGCTTCCACAGCGCGATGCAGTTCAGCACCAGCACGACCAGCGCAAAGCCCTGCACGGTTTGTACCAGACGCTGCGGTGAGAACTCGGCCAGCAGGAAGCTGAAGACCAGGCTGCCACTCACCGCGCCGAGCAGCAGCATGATGTACATGAGCGCAACGACCCGCGGCCGGGTGTCCTCACTGGCCTGGTCGGTGGCCAGGGCCAGACCGGCGGTCTGCGAGGTCTGCAGACCGGCGCCAACCATCAGGAACGAGACCGCAGCGGCCGCCGGGCCAAACCAGTCGGGCACCGCCACGGCATTGCCGCCCGACATCACGAGCAGTGCAAAAGGCATCACGGCCAGGCCGAAGAACTGGACCAGTGTGCCGCCCCACATGAACGGCACGCGCCGCCAGCCGAAGGCCGAGCGGTGGGTGTCGGAGTGATATCCGGTGACCGCACGAAACGGCGCCACCAGCATCGGCAGCGCGACCATCAAGGCCACCAGCCAGGCGGCAACGCCAAGCTCGACGATCATCACGCGGTTCAGCGTGCCCACCATCAGCGCGGTGGTCATGCCCATCGTCAACTTGAACAGCGACAGGCGCAGCAGGCGCGACATCGGCAGGCCAGCGCTGGCGACGTTGGCAAACGGCAACCATTCTGCAGGCAGGGCCCGCGCCACCTTGCCGAAGAGCTTGGCTGTCACGCCCGGCTCCACTCCAGGGCCTGGCTCTTGTAGAAGCCGCCGGAGATGAGCTTGAAGCGGCCGGTGTTCCAGCCCTCGAATGCCGGGTCGCGGGCCATCAGCCAGCGCAGCACCTCGGGCGACACCGGCTCGATGGCCGGCGAGCGGTCGCCGCGCGGGAACAGGCGACCCATGCCCAGCATCAGCATCGTGGCGGGCGTGCGCGGGGCGGCGGTGAAGACCATCGAGTAGCGCGTGCGAACGGCCAGCCTGGCCAGCGAGGCCACGATGTCGGTCTCACGGTAGTGGATCAGCGAGTCCATCGCCACCACGTGGTCGAACTCTCCGAGGGCCGGGTCGAGCATGTCGCCACTGCGGAAGTCGATCGCCCCCCAGCCCGGGGCGCTGACCAGCGATTCGGGCAGTCGCTCGCGAGCCAGATTGACCAACGTGGGCGACAGATCGATGGCCACGACATGGGCGCCGCGCCGGGCAGCCTCTACCGCCAGCGCGCCAGTGCCGCAGCCGGCATCCAGGATGCGCTGGCCCGTCAGGTCCTGCGGCAACCACGACAACAGCGTGTTGCGCATGCGGTCGCGCCCGGCGCGCACGGTGGCGCGCACGCGGCCCACGGGTGCGGTGGATGTCAGCCGGGCCCAGGCCTCTGCCGCTGTGCGGTCGAAGTAGGTCTCAAGCTCGCTGCGGCGGGTGGCGTAGGTGCGTGTGGTCATGTAGATAGATCCAGATGAGCGGCACGTCGCATGGGCTCAGTCGAAGCCCAGCAGGTCGAAGATGTCGCGGTCTTTCAACGGCACCGAGGGCAACGGGTCGGTGCCCAGCCACATCTGCGCCGCCAGCCGCATGTATTCCTTCTGCACCGCTTCCAACTCGGGGCTGTATTCCATCTCGAACAGCGTGCTCTTTTTCAGGCGGCTACGGCGGATGACGTCCAGGTCGGGGAAGTGCGCCGCCAGCTTCAGGCCGGTGCGGGCGTTGTACTTGTCGATCTGGTCGGTGTCCTTGCTGCGGTTGGCGATCACGCCACCGAGTCGCACGTTGTAGTTCTTGGCCTTGGCGCCGATGGCCTGCACGATGCGGTTCATCGCGAAGATCGAATCGAAGTCGTTGGCGGTGACGATCATCGCGCGGTCGGCGTGCTGCAACGGGGCCGCAAAGCCACCGCACACCACGTCGCCCAGCACGTCGAAGATCACCACGTCGGTGTCTTCCAGCAGGTGGTGTTCCTTCAGCAGCTTCACGGTCTGGCCGACCACGTAGCCGCCGCAGCCGGTGCCCGCTGGCGGGCCGCCGGCCTCGACGCACATGACGCCGTTGTAGCCCGGAAACACGAAGTCCTCGGGGCGCAGTTCTTCGGAGTGGAAGTCCACTGTCTCGAGCACATCGATCACCGTGGGCAGCATCTTCTTGGTCAGCGTGAAGGTGCTGTCGTGCTTGGGATCGCAGCCGATCTGCAGCACGCGCTTGCCCAGCTTGCTGAAGGCGGCCGACAGGTTGGAGCTGGTGGTGCTCTTGCCGATGCCACCCTTGCCGTAGATGGCAAACACCTTGGCGGTGCCGATCTTCATCTTCGGGTCAAGCTGCACCTGCATGCTGCCGTCGCTGTCGAGTTCGATGCCGCGATTGGGGGCGCTGGCCTTGCCGATGCGGGTGACGGGGATTTCTGCGAGTGTGGTCATGAAGCGTCCTTCTCAAATACGCCTTCAAGGCGATCTTCCAGTTCCTCGCCGGCGCGGCGCAAGGCCTCCAGCGTGGTGGCATCGGGTTGCCAGTACTGACGGTCCGAAGCCTCGAGCAGCCGGTTGGCCATGCGAGACGATGCGGTGGGGTTGAGCTTGGCCAGGCGCTCGCGCATGGCCGGATCGAGCATGAAGGTCTCGGTCAGCTGCTTGTAGACCCAGGGTTGCACCTGGCCGGTGGTGGCCGACCAGCCCATGGTGTTGGTGATGTGCACCTCGATCTGGCGCACACCTTCGTAGCCGTGTTCCAGCATGCCCTCGAACCACTTGGGGTTGAGCATGCGGGTGCGCGTTTCCAGCGACACCTGCTCGCGCAGCGAGCGCACGGCGCCGTCGCCCTTGGTCTGGTCGCCGATGTAGACCGGCGGTGTGTCCTGCTGGCGGCCGCCCTTGGCCACCTTGACGGCCTGGGTGATGCCACCCAAGGTGTCGAAGTAGTTGTCCACGGTGGTCACGCCCAGTTCCACCGAGTCCAGGTTCTGGTAGGTCAGCTGCACGTCGGCCAGCACGCTTTGCAGCAGCGCGGTCTGCTGCACCGCGCGGCCGCTGCGGCCGTAGGCGAAGCCCTTGCGACGGGTGTAGGTCTCGGCCAGTTCCCCGTCTTCGGTCCACTGGCTGCTTTCGACCAGGTTGTTGACGTTGGAGCCATAGGCACCTTCGGCATTGCCGTAGACCCGCAGCGCGGCAATCTCCAGCGTGCAACCGTGTTCCTTCTGATAGGCCAGCGCGTGGGTGCGGACCCAGTTCATCTCAAGTGGCTCATCAGCCGACGCCGCCAGGAAGGCGGCTTCGGCCAGCAGCTTGATCTGCAGCGGCATCAGGTCGCGGAAGATGCCCGACAGCGTGATGACCACGTCCACGCGCGGCCGGCCCAGCGTGGCCAACGAGATCAACTGCGCGCCGGCGATGCGGCCGTAGCTGTCGAAGCGCGGCAGGGCGCCCATCAGCGCCAGCGCCTGGGCGATGGGTGCACCTTCGCTCTTCAGGTTGTCGCTGCCCCACAGCACCATGGCGATGGACTCCGGCAGCGGGTGGCCGTCGGCGATGAAACGGTCCAGCAGGCGCTGCGCCTGCTGCGCGCCGTCCTTCACCGCAAAGCTGCTGGGGATGCGGAAGGGGTCGAAGCCGTGCATGTTGCGGCCGGTGGGCAGCACGGCCGGCGTGCGCAGGATGTCGCCGCCGGGCGCCGGGCGGATGAAGCCGCCGTCCAGGGCATGCAGCAGGGCCGCCACTTCGGTATCCACGGCCAGCATGCGGCTGGCATCGGCCAGTTCACGCACCAGGGTGATCGAAGTTTCGTCGTGCGGCAGTCCGGTGAGGGCCAGCACGCGGTCCAGGCTGCTGCCCTCGACCAGCGCTTCCACGGCGTGGCGCGGCAACTGCTGGCCGTGGGACGCGTCGGCCATCGATAGCAGCATGTCCACGCGTTCTGCAGCAGACGGTGCACGGCCGGTGACGTGCAGGCCGTGCGGGATGAGCGTGTATTCCAGTTCCAGCACCTGGGCCGACAGTGCCAGCACGGTGGCGTCGGCGTTGCCGAGCGGGCCGCTGTCCCACAGCGGTTCGGCGGTGGCCAGGTCCAGCTCGGTGGCCTGGGATTGCAACAGCAGGGCCAAGTCGGACCGGTCGGCGGCTTGCGGCGCCATCGTGCGCCAGCGTTCGATGCCGGCCTTGAGTTCGTTCAAACCCTTGTACAGCCCGGCTTGTGCGATGGGCGGTGTCAGGTAGCTGATCAGCGTGGCACCCGAGCGGCGCTTGGCAATGGCGCCTTCTGAGGGGTTGTTCGACGCGTACAGGTAGACATTGGGCAGGTCGCCGATCAGGCGGTCGGGCCAGCAGCTGCCCGACATGCCACTTTGTTTGCCGGGCATGAATTCCAGAGCGCCGTGGGTGCCGAAGTGCAGCACGGCGTTGGCCTTGAAGTCTTCGCGCAGGTAGCGATAGAAGGCCGAGAAGGCGTGTGTGGGTGTCAGCCCCTTTTCGAACAGCAGCCGCATCGGGTCGCCTTCGTAACCGAAGGCCGGTTGCACCGCCACCAGCACGTTGCCGAACTGCTGCCCCAGCACGAAGATGGCGCGGCCGTTGCTCAGCTGACGGCCGGGCGCCGGGCCCCACTGCGCTTCGATCTGCTTCAGCCAGGGCTCGCGTCGCACGTGGTCGTTGTTGTCGATCAGCGTGTGCACGTTGGCATCGGCGCCGTGCACCGCAGCGTTGCCGTGCAGCACGGCGTCGCGCAGCGCGTCCACGCTGGCGGGCATGTCCACCGTGTAGCCCTGGGCCTTCATCGCCGCCAGGGTGTGGAACATCGACTCGAAGACCGACAGGTAGGCGGCGCTGCCCACGTTGCCGGCGTTGGGCGGGAAATTGAAGATGACCACGGCGACTTTGCGCCGGGCCCGGTCGCCACGCTTCAGCGCCACCAGCTTGTCGATGCGCGCGGCCAGCATCAGCGCCCGTTCGGGGCAGGTGTGCATGTCGGCGGCGTTGCTGCTGGCGGTGAAGGTGCAGGCGTGGTGGCAGCCGGTGCAGGTGACGCCGTTGGCGCCCGGGCGGCCGCCAAAGACGATCGGACTGGTGGCGCCGTCGAGCTCGGGGATGGCCACCATGATGGTGCTCTCGACCGGCAGCAGGCCACGTTCTGAACCACCCCAGACGTCCAGGGTCTGGAACTCCACCGGGTGCGCGGCCAGGTAGGGCACATCAAGCCGGGCCAGGATGTCTTCAGCCGCCTTGGCGTCGTTGTAGGCCGGGCCGCCGACGAGCGAAAAGCCGGTGAGCGAAACCACGGCGTCAACGACGACCTGGCCGTCTTCCATGAAGAACCGTTCGATCGCGGGCCGCGAGTCCAGGCCCGAGGCAAAAGCCGGCACCACACGCAGGCCCCGCGCTTCGAGCGCTGCGATGACACCGTCGTAGTGGCCTGCGTTGCGCGACAGCAGGTAGGAGCGCAGCACCAGGATGCCCACGGTGCCATGCACTGGCACGCCCAGCGGGCCGGGCAGGGCGGCTGCGTTTTCGGCCAGGCGACCCTTCATGCGCGGGTGGTAGACACCCACTTCGGGGTACTCCACCGGCGGCAGCGCCTTGGCCACACCGCGCAGGCCGCGCCGCTCGCCGTCTGCGCCGCGGTCGATGACGTGGCGCACGAGGTTGAGCATGTTTTCGTCGGACCCGCCCAACCAGTACTGCAGCGTCATGAAATAGGCGCGCACGTCCTGCGCCGTGCCAGGGATGAAGCGCAGCAGCTGCGGGATGCGCCGCAGCATCTTCATCTGCGCTGAGCCGCCGGTGGATTTTTTGTCCTTGTTGCCGCGCAGTTTCTTCAGCAGCGCCATCGGCCCGCTGGCCGGCTTGTCCATGTCGAAGTTGCCCAGGCGTGTGAGCTTGACCACCTCGGCTGCGGAAGCCATGCAGATCATGGCGTCGCACCGTTCACGGCGCGCGCGCAGGTCTTCCAGGATGGGCAGGAAGTGGTCTTCCAGGAACAGCATGCCGGCCACCACGATGTCGGCGCGGGCGATGTCGGCCTTGACGCGATCAACCGCGGCTTCGTTACCGGCGTATTCGGACGCGGCGTGCAGGCTGAGCGTGAGGCCAGGGAACTCGCGCGCCAGCGTCGGGCGGCAGCGGTCGGTGGCGCTGGCCAGGTGCGTGTCCATGGTCAGGATGACGACGTGGATTGGCGACTGTGCGGTGCTCACCCCGGTCAGCATGCGGGCCTGGGGCACGAGCCCGGCCTTCACCGCCAGGTCCGTCAGACCGTGGCCCGGTGCGGAGCCGACCGCTTCAGCGACCGAAATGGGCTTTGGCGTCATACAGGGTGTCCACGGTGATCGTCGCCAGGCCACGTTCGGCGGCAAAGCGTTCGGTGTTGCGTCGGGCCTTGCCGCGCACGAAGAAGGGAATCTTCTGCAGTTCTTTCTGGGCGTCCGGCGCCCACTGTGCCGAGTTGGCGGCCAGCGGGGTGTCGGCCGCGGCCGCGGGGCTTGCGGTGTGCGCGGGCAGGACCGTGGCACTGACCGGCGCAGCCACGTCAGCGGGCCTGGCGGCGGTGCTGACGACCGTGCTGACGTTGGGGCTGGCCTGGCCGCCACCATGCGACAAGTGCGAAGCCGTCGCGCCGTCATGGAACTCGAAGTCGTCGCGGAACATGGTGAGCAGGTGCTCTTCCAGACCCATCATCAGCGGGTGCACCCAGCTGTCGAACAGCACATTGGCGCCTTCGAAGCCCATCTGTGGTGAGTAGCGCGCGGGGAAGTCCTGCACATGCACCGGCGCGGAGATCACCGCACAGGGCACTTTCAATCGCTTGGCGATGTGACGTTCCATCTGCGTGCCCAGCACCAGTTCAACCTGCAGCTCGGCGATGCGCGCTTCGACTTCCAGGTAGTCGTCGCTGATCAGCGCCTCGACGCCGTACAGCTTGGCAGCTTCGCGCACGTCACGCGCTTGCTCTCGGCTGTAGCTGCCCAGGCCCACGACCTGGAAGCCCAGTTCCTGGTGGGCAATGCGTGCGGCCGCAATGGCGTGGGTGGCGTCGCCGAACACGAACACCCGTTTGCCCGTGAGGTAGGTGGAGTCCACTGACTTGGCGTACCAGGGCGAGCGTGCGTTGTTTGACTCGAGCACGGCCTGCACCGTGGCGGCGTCCACACCTGCCAGCGACGCAACCTCGGCGATGAACTCGCGCGTGGCACCCACGCCGATGGGCACCGTGCGTGTCATCGGCTGGTTGAAGGCACGCTGCAGGTAGGCTGCTGCCTGGGTGCCCGTTTCGGGGTAAAGCACGACATTGAAGTCGGCCTGGTGCAGGCGGGCGATGTCGTTGGCGCTGGCGTTCAGCGGCGCCACCACGTGCACGTCCACACCCAGCTGGTCCAGCAGCCGGGTGACTTCGGTGACGTCGTCGCGGTGCCTGAAACCCAGCGCCGTGGCACCCAGCAGATTGCAGCACTTGCGCTCGCGCGCAGGCCGGCGCGGCACGGCCTCACGGCGCGGTGACAGGGCGCGTACCAGCTGGTAGAGGGTTTCCGAAGCGCCCCAGTTTTCCTTGCGCTGGTAGGCCGGCAGTTCCAGCGCCACCACCGGCACCGGCAGGTTCAGCGCGTTGGCCAGGCCGCCCGGGTCGTCCTGGATCAGTTCGGCGGTGCAAGACGCACCCACCAACATCGCCTTGGGTTTGAATCGATCGTAGGCTTCCTGCGCGGCGGTCTTGAAGAGCTGCGCGGTGTCGCTGCCCAGGTCTCGCGCCTGGAAGGTGGTGTAGGTGACGGGCGGGCGCTTGGCTCGCCGCTCGATCATCGTGAACAGCAAGTCGGCGTAGGTGTCGCCCTGGGGCGCGTGCAGCACGTAGTGCACGTCGGTCATGGCCGTGGCCACGCGCATGGCGCCAACGTGGGGCGGGCCTTCGTAGGTCCAGAGGGTCAGTTGCATGTCAGTGGCGCCCGGCCGGCCGAAGGCACTGACGCGCCCCTCGGGGGCAGCGAACGAAGTGAGCTTGGGGCTGATTCATCTCAAGCCGCTTGCGCGTGTTGCAGCAGCGCGGCGCGGCGCAGCGGGCGGGCGAACAGTTCGGCCAGGTCGGCCGCCTGTTCATAGCCGTGGATGGGGGTGAACACCAGCTCGATGGCCCACTTGGTGGTCAGGCCCTCGGCCTCCAGCGGGTTGGCCAGGCCGAGGCCGCAGACGGTGATGTCGGGGCGCTGGGCGCGGCAGCGGTCGAGCTGCTTGTCCACGTCCTGACCCTCGCTGAGCATCGTTCCGGAAGGCAGCCAGGCCAGCTCTTGTGCCATGTGTTCACGGTGCAGGAAAGGCGTGCCCACTTCGATGAGCTGCACACCCAGTTCACGCGCCAGGAAGCGGGCGATGGGCAGTTCGAGCTGCGAGTCGGGGAAGAAAAACACACGCTTGCCCGACAGCACGTCGCGTTGCCGCTGCAAGGCCAGTGCGGCGCGTTGGCGCGACGCTGCAGTGACCCGTTCGACAGTTTCTGCTGCGATGCCGAAGGCCGCTGCTGCGGCCTGCAGCCAGGCGGTGGTGCCCTCCACGCCGATGGGGAAGGGCGCTGCGATGCGCTTTGCGCCGCGTGTTTCCAGCACGCGCGCGGTGTCGGCCAGGAAGGGCTGGGCCAGCAGGTAACGGGTGTTGGCGCCCACCGCCGGCATGTCGTGGCTGTGACGGGCCGGCAGGAAGCCGACGCGTGTGATGCCGATTTGCGCCAGCAGGCGCGCGAACTGGTCTTCCACCACATCGGGCAGTGCGCCCACCACCAACAGCGACGGTGCTTCAGCCGCCGCCGCCGCGGGCAACACCGGCACCAGCGAGGCCAGGCAGGCGTCTTCGCCCTGCGTGAAGGTGGTTTCGATGCCGCTGCCTGAATAGTTCAGCACCCGCACACGTGGCAGGAACTGTGTGGACAGGCGTTGCGCCGCACGCGCCAGGTCGAGCTTGATCACTTCCGATGGGCAACTGCCCACCAGAAACAGCGTCTTGATGTCGGGCCTACGTTCCAGCAGCCGCATGACGCAGCGATCGAGTTCGTCGTTGGCGTCGGCCAGGCCGGCCAGGTCGCGTTCGTCCAGGATGGCGGTGGCAAAACGCGGCTCGGCAAAGATCATCACACCGGCGGCGGACTGCACCAGGTGGGCGCAGGTGCGGGAGCCCACGACCAGGAAAAATGCGTCCTGAATCTTGCGGTGCAGCCAGACGATGCCGGTAAGGCCGCAGAACACTTCGCGCTGACCGCGTTCTTTCAGCACCGGCGCCGACGCGCAGCCGTCAGCCGGATGCAAAGGGATGACTGCGTTCATGCGGCGGCCCCTTCGTGGCCGGGCACCTGGGCCTGGGCCTTGGCACCCAGCCGTGCGGCGCGCAGCTTCAGGATGAACTGCGTGGCGTTGATGACGTAGGTGAAGTAGGCCGCCAGCGCCAGCCACATCTGGCCGCGTGCGCCCAGCGCATCGGTGAACAGCGCCACCAGGTAGGCCGTGTGCAGCGCCAGCACCAGCATGCTGAACACGTCTTCCCAGAAGAAGGCGGGCGCGAAGAGCCACTTGTCGAAGACCACCTTCTCCCAGATGCAGCCGGTGACCATGATCGTGTACAGCAGCACCGTCTTCAGCACCACCGAAGCCGTGGCCAGAGCGAAGCCTTCACCGTTGGCCAGGTAGCGCAGCACCAGCACGGCGCTGACGGCAAACACCAGGAATTGCACGGGGGCCAGCACACCTTGCACCAGCGTCCAGCGCGTGCTGTCGCGACGCTGGCGCTCTTCTGCGGTGTAGAGCGGGGTTGCCGATGCGGGGTGGGACATGTGGGGAGCTCGAGCCATCCGGTGAATGCATCCAGACTAGGGCGTCAAGATCGATATGTCAATCCAGATAGACGTAAATCGACATTGACACTTTCGAGGCACTTTAGGACTCAAAAAAGGTCCGCCATCAAGACCCGTCCGGCCGCTCCGTTGCGTTCTGCGCGCTTGTCCAGGCCCTGTCCAATCTGACCGCCACAGACCCGACCTGGAGGTGGTCTGCCCTATGAGGACAAACACCAGTGCAGTTCTTGTGACACTGGACTTGGCCGGGTGTACAACCCCAATCGTTTTGCGGCAATGGCCAAACAACCTACAGAAAAAAAGAGGTTCTCGGTGCGGGCAAAGATGACTCGGGGTGGAGGACAGGCCCAGGCATGCAGCCCAGACCCGGTGGCATGGCCTGGCGGCGCAGACGGTGCGTCCGATGTGGGAATCGACACCACCTTGAACGCCACCAAGTCGCGTGTGGCGCGGCTGGCGCGCACCATCGAGACCGAGGTCATTCCGCGTCTGGTGCGCCAGCACCGGCAAGCTGCCGACGACAACACCCACGCGCCCACGGCAGTAGAAATTCAGGCCATGGTTCATGCGCTCATCGACGACAGCGACGAACGCATCGTGGCCCTGGTGCAGCAACTGCGCCGCCGGGGGGTGTCGGTGGCCACGGTGTATCTCGACCTGCTGACCCCGGCCGCCCGCGAACTGGGCGAACTGTGGGAACAGGACCGTGTCGACTTCGCCACCGTTACCGTCAGCCTGGGCCGGTTGCAGCGCTTGCTGCGCCAGTTGAGCCCCGACTTTGGCAGCGAGGTGCAGCACCCGCGACATGGCCGCCGTGTGCTGTTGACGCAGCCCGACACCGAGCAGCACATGTTCGGCCTGTCGATGGTGGCCGAATTTTTCCGTCGCGATGGCTGGGACGTGCTGGGCGGCGTGGCCGGTGTGGGCATAGACGCCACAGCCTGGACGCGCCGGGACTGGTTCGATGCCGTGGGTTTTTCCATCGGCAGCGAACATGGTTTGCCCTGGCTGCGAGATACGATTTCCCAGGTGCGCAAGCTCTCGCGCAACCGCGGCGTGGTGGTGCTGGTGGGCGGGCCGATTTTCTCGATGCACCCGCAGTGGGCTTCGGATGTTGGTGCCGATGCAACAACCGATGGTCGCAGCGCACCACAAATCGCGGAGACTATCCTCAACAGCCGCGTGCTGGAGCAGTCGGGAAGCACGCGCATGTCTTGACCATCAACCTCAGGGAACTTCCATCGTGCCAAATGGCCGCCGCTGCTCCCGGGACCGCCATCCATGAAGCGGCCGACAGCAAAAAAACAAGGGACCCTGGGTGATGTCGATGCAAAGACCGCTGCACGCCTGATCGGCGGCAGCAGCGACATCTCGCTGGTGCTGGACGGCCAAGGTGTCATCCTGGAGCTCATCGTCCAGGACTCGGCGCTGTCTGCACTGGTGGGCACGGGCTGGAAGGGCCGTGCGTGGGCCGACACGGGCACGGTCGACAGCCGTGAAAAGATCGAGTCACTGCTGCGTGACGCGGCGGCCGGTGCGCCCAGCCGCTGGCGCCACATCAACCACCCGCTGCAGGGCCATGACGACCTGCCGCTCAGTTATGCCGCTGTGCAGTTGTCTGCTGACGCGGCGCCGGGCCGGCCGGCCTTTGTGGCCTTTGGCCGCGACCTGCGGTCTACCTTGCAGCTGCAGCGGCGCCTGGTCGAAGCCCAGCAGGCCATGGAGCGCGACTACTGGCGCTTCCGCGAGGCCGAAGCCCGCTACCGCACCCTGTTCCAGACCGCACCCGAGGCCGTGCTCATTGCCGATGGTGTGACGCTGAAGGTGCTGGAAGCCAACCCTGCCGCCGAAGGCCTGGTGGGCCGCGCGGCTATGCGGCTGGCTGGCACACCGCTGCTGGCGCTGTTTGACAACGCGGCACAAGAGCGGCTTCAGGCCATGCTGACAGCGGCGCGCACGGTGGGCACACGTGAGCCCGCGCGGGCACGGTTGGCGGCTGGACTCAGTGGCGGCGGGCCCGTGGATGTGTCGGCCACCTTGTTCCGTCAGGAGCAGGCGGCCTACCTTCTGGTGCGTGTGTTGCCGGTGGTGGCCGACAAACCCGGCAGGGCGGGCAAGGGTGTGCGCGGTGCACTGGCCACGCCGACGACGCTGTCCGATTCTGCCGGCGCGATGGTCGACGCCTACGTGCGCCACGCACCCGACGCGCTGGTCTTCACCGATCTGACTGGCCGTGTCTTGCGCGCCAACGCGGCATTTGCAGCCCTGGCCCAGCTGAGCGCAGAAGACCAGGCGCGTGGCGAGATGCTGGACCGCTGGATGGGCCGCACCGGGGTTGAACTGAGCGTGCTGCTGAGCAACCTGCGTCAGCACGGCACCGTGGGTCTGTTCACCACCAGCTTGCAGGGCGAGATGGGCGCCATGCACGAAGTGGAGATCTCAGCCGCGCAGCTGGCGTCCACCCAGCCGCCGACACTGGCTTTTGCGGTGCGCGACATCGGCCGCCGCTTGCCCGGCGAAGATCGTGTGCAGCCCAAGCTGGCGCGGTCGGCCAGCGAACTGACCGAGCTGGTGGGCCGAGTGCCCATGAAAGACATCGTCAGCGAAACTTCTGACCTCATCGAGCAGCTGTGCATAGAAACCGCGCTCGAGATGACCAACGACAACCGCGCCCTGGCCGCGCAATTCCTGGGCCTGTCGCGGCAAAGCCTGTACGTCAAACTTCGACGTTACGGTCTGGGCGATCTGGGAAGCGACAACTCAGATTGACATTTAAGGTGTAAACATGGGTTGACGTCTGCTTCGGTCAGGAGCAGCATCAACCGCATGGCCTTTCCTGCCCCTTCAGCAGTTGCCGAACTGCTCAAGCCCATCACGTGGTTTCCACCCATGTGGGCTTTTGGTTGTGGGGTGGTGGCTTCGGGGCAGTCTCTCGATGGCCGGCTGGGCCTGGTCTTTGCCGGCGTGTTGCTGGCCGGCCCAGCGGTGTGCGCCACCAGCCAGGCTGTGAACGACTGGTTCGATCGCCACGTCGACGCCATCAATGAACCCAACCGGCCCATCCCCTCGGGCCGCATGCCCGGTCGCTGGGGCCTCTATGTGGCCATCATCTGGACTGTGCTGTCGCTGCTGCTGTCCACGGTGCTGGGGCCCTGGGGCTTCGGCGCGGCGGTGGTGGGCCTGCTGCTGGCCTGGGCCTACAGCGCGCCGCCGCTGCGCTTGAAGCAAAACGGCTGGTGGGGCAACGCCGCCTGCGGCATCTGCTACGAAGGCTTGGCCTGGATGACAGGCGCGGTGGTGATGGCCGGCGGCGCGATGCCCGACCTGCGTTCGCTGACCCTGGCCGCGCTGTACAGCGCCGGCGCCCACGGCATCATGACGCTGAACGACTTCAAGTCCATTGAAGGCGACCGCAAGATGGGCATCGCGTCGCTGCCCGTGCAACTGGGCCCGCGCCGCGCTGCCATTGCCGCTGCCGGCACCATGGCCCTGGCGCAACTGTTGGTGGTGCTGGTGCTGCTGGACTGGGGCCGCCCGGTGCATGCCGCAGCCGTGGGCGCGCTGATGCTGGCGCAGGTGTGGATGGCCCGTCGCTTCGTTGCCAACCCGGTGGCTCAGGCCGTGTGGTTCAGCAGCATGGGCGTCACGCTGTACGTCATCGGCATGCTCGTCAGCGCCTTTGCGCTGCGTGGCCTGGCATGAGTTGGTTTGCGATCTTTCGGCTGGGCCTGGTGCAGGCTTGCCTGGGTGGCATCGTGGTGCTGACCACGTCCACGCTCAACCGCGTGATGGTGGTCGAACTGGCGTTGCACGGCCGCCAGCGACTTGGCACGCTGGTTGATCGGATCGCAGGTCGCGGCCTACGGCACCGTGTTTGCGGCCGAGGCTCTGTTGTTCCTGGCGGCGGCCGCACTGGCCGCCCGCATCACCCTCCCCGCGATGTTTCGCGGACCGTCAGTCAGAACCCCTGTGGAGGACGCCCATGAGCGAGTTGCACACCTATGACGTCATCGTGGTGGGCGGCGGCCCGGCCGGTGCCACGGCCGCGCACGACCTGGCCCTGCGCGGCCATTCGGTGCTGCTGCTGGACCGTGCCGGACGCACCAAGCCTTGCGGTGGCGCCATCCCGCCGCGCCTGATCAAGGACTTCGACATCCCCGACAGCATGCTGGTGGCCAAAGCGCGCTGCGCGCGCATGATTTCGCCTTCGAACAAACGGGTGGACATCCCAATCGAGGGTGGATTTGTCGGCATGGTCGACCGCGACGCCTTTGACGAATGGCTGCGTGACCGCGCCGCACAGGCCGGTGCCGTGCGCCGCCGCGGCCGCTTCGAACGCATCACGCGTGACGACGACGGTGTCAGCGTGGTGCACTTCCACACCACGGCCCGCCGCAGCGCCGAAGGCGACGTGCGGGCTTCGGTGCGTGCGCGCTGCGTCATCGGCGCCGACGGTGCACGTTCTGAAGTGGCGCGCCAGACGGTGCCAGGCGCAGAGAAGACCAGCTACGTCTTTGCCTACCACGAGATCATCGCCCGCCCGGCCGATCCCTCGCCCGACTACGACCCCTCGCGTTGCGATGTCGTCTACCGAGGCGAGCTGTCACCTGACTTCTACGGTTGGGTCTTTCCGCATGGCAACACACTCAGCGTGGGCACGGGCAGCGCCGACAAGGGCTTTTCGCTGCGCACCGCGGTGGCCTCGCTGCGCGAAGCCAGTGGCTTGCAAGACGCAACCACGCTCCGCCGGGAGGGTGCACCCATTCCCATGAAGCCGCTGCCACGCTGGGACAACGGCCGCGACGTGGTGCTGGCCGGCGACGCCGCCGGCGTGGTCGCCCCGGCCTCGGGCGAAGGCATCTACTACGCCATGTACGGCGGCCGTGTGGCGGCCGACGCGGCTTCCGAATACCTGAAAACCGGTCGTGCGTCGGCGCTGGCGCAGGCCCGCAAACGTTTCATGCGCCAGCACGGCAAGGTGTTCTGGGTGCTGGGCATCATGCAGCGCTTCTGGTACAGCAGCGACAAGCGCCGCGAGCGCTTCGTCAGCATCTGCCGCGACAAGGACGTGCAGACACTCACCTTTGACGCCTACATGAACAAGGAACTGGTGCGCAAGCGCCCCATGGCCCACGTGCGCATCTTCTTCAAGGACATGGCCCATCTGCTGGGGCTGGTTCGAGCCTGATCGCGGGTGGCGCAGTTCGGGGCCATCCATGCTGATTGAGTCCGCGCCTTCATGACCAGCCTGACGCCGGAATTGGCGGAACTGGCTGCGGTAGCGGCCTTCGCACCGCACCTGGCCCAGGCTTTTGCCAGTCTGGCCTGTGACGTTGCCCTGGTCATCGATGCGGCAGGCCGAATCCTGCGTGTGGCGCACAGCCAGAGCGGCAGCCTGACCGAAGCGAGCCAGGGATGGGTCGGCACCCTGCTGGTGGACGCGGTGACCACCGACACCCGCCACAAGATCGATAGGCTGCTGCTGGAACTTCAGGACCAGGGTCTGGCGCGGCGATGTGAGGTGAACCTGCCGGTGCTGTCCGGCCCCACCATCCCGGTGGCCTTCACGGCGTTGCGCTTGGGGCCTGACGGCCCGGGCCTTGCCGTGGGCCACGACCTGCGCGCCGTGGCGCTGATGCAGCAGCGATTCATGCGTGTGCAGCAGGAACTGGAGCGTGGCTACGGTCTGGCGCTGACTGCGGCAGGGCGCGGCGCAGTCGAAGGCAGCACTTCGGGCGACAGTGGAAACGGAACCGATGGCACCGGCGGCCCGGTCAGCGGCGAACTCAGCGAACGGCTCAACGAAGCCTCACGTGCGGCCTTCGCCGCGTGGCTGCGCGCCGAACGCCTGTCCAACGAAGGGTCACCGCCAGCTGGGGGGCCAGGGGCACGGCGGCGCAAGCGAAAGGGCTGAACGAGACCCGTCGCGCCGGGTCCGGCGTTGCCATCGGGCAAACTCGATGCATGAACGGACCTCTGCACGGACTGCGTGTCCTTGAAATTGCCAGCATCGGGCCTGGCCCGCTGGCCTGCATGTTGATGGCCGACCTGGGTGCTGACGTGGTGCGCATCGACCGGCTGCAGCCCAGCGGGCTGGGCGTGGCCATGGCGCCCCGGCACGATGTCAACGCTCGGGGTCGGCGTTCGCTGGCGCTGGACTTGAAACAAGATGCCGGTCGTGATGTGGCACTGCGCCTGGTGGCCGGTGCCGACGTGCTGGTCGAAGGCATGCGGCCGGGTGTCATGGAGAAGCTGGGCCTGGGCCCGCAGCCGTGCCAGACCACCAACCCGCGCCTGGTGTACGGCCGTGTGACCGGCTTCGGACAGACCGGCCCGCTGGCGCAAGCGGCGGGCCACGACTTGAACTACATCGCGCTGACGGGTGTGTTGCAGGCCATCGGCCCGGCCGGCGGTGCGCCGGTGCCGCCGCTGAACCTGGTGGGCGACTACGGCGGTGGTGCGCTGTACCTGGCCTTTGGCGTGATGGCTGCGCTGTTCGAGCGGCAACGTTCGGGCCAGGGCCAGGTGGTGGATGCGGCCATGGTGGACGGCGCAGCTTCGCTGGCGTCCATCTTCTTCGGCTTGCAGGCCGCAGGCAACTGGGGCGCACCGCGCGGCGAGAACCTGCTGGATGGTGGTGCGCCGTTTTACGCGACCTATGAAACGGCCGACGGCGGGCACATCAGCCTGGCTGCGCTGGAGCCCAAGTTCTTTGCGCAACTGGTGCAGCGCCTGGGCCTGGACGAAGCCTTCATCCCGCGCCAGTACGACCGCCGAAGCTGGCCCGCGATTCGGCAGGCCATCGCCGATGCGGTGCGTGGCGACACCCGCGATGGGTGGTGTGCGCGGCTTGAAGGCAGTGATGTGTGTTTTGCGCCGGTGCTGACTTTTGAAGAAGCGCCGCAGCATGCGCATGCTCTGGCGCGCGAGGCCTTTGTCACCGTCGATGGTGTTGTGCAGCCCGCGCCGGCACCGCGCTTCGACCGCACACCGGCCGGTCATCCGCAGCCCGCACCGCAGCTGGGCGAGCACACCGCACAAGTGCTGCAGGAGGCCGGTTTCAGTGCCCAAGAGATTCACGCACTGCTCAATGCCGAGGTGGCGAAATGAGCGGCGGCTACACACCCGCTGCCGACGCGCGCACCGCAGCGTCCGTGTTGCTGCTTCGTGATGCGGTGGATGCATCTGGCGCTGCGGTGCTGGAAGTGCTGATGCTGCGCCGTGCAGAACGCGACAGCGACCTGCGCAGCGGCGTGGCGGTGTTCCCCGGCGGCGTGCTCGATGCACGCGACCGCCAGGGCCACGCCTGGTGCCTGGGCCCCGACGACAGCGCAGCCAGTGCGCGGCTGGGTGTGGCCCAGGGCGGGCTCGACTACCTGGTGGCGGCCGTGCGCGAAACCTTCGAAGAGGTGGGTCTGCTGCTGGCTGAATCCACCGACGGCAGCCCCTTCGATGCCGCCGCGATGGCACCCTGGCGCGACCGCCTGAACCGCAGCGAGGTGGGCGTGGCCGACTTCTGCGCCCACCACGGCCTGCGCCTGGACCTGCGGGGCCTGGTCTACTGCAGCCACTGGCTCACGCCGCCCGGCATGCCCAAGCGTTTCGACACCCGCTTCTTCATGGCGCTGGCGCCGTTGGGACAAGTGGCGCAGGCCGACCTGGGCGAGGCGGTGGAGCTGATGTGGATCAGCCCGGCACAGGCGCTGGCACCCGAACGGGGCCTGAAGCTGCTGCCGGTGACACGCCGCACGCTGCAGGACCTGGGCCGCCACGGCAGCGCCGCCCAAGCACTGCAGGCTGCACGCGCGCTGGCTGCCGTGCCGCTGGTGATGCCGCGCCGCGCTTTCAGCAGCAAAGGATTGCGCGTGGTGATGCCTGATGAGCTGCCGTATGCCGAAGTGGCACGCCTGGACCCCGACGGCCTTGGCGATGTGCATGCCGACTTGCTGCCCGGCCGCGCCGTGCAACTGTCACCGCGTGTCATCCGTGTCACCGCGCCCAACCCGGGCCCCATGACCGGCCCGGGCACCAACAGCTACCTGGTTGGCGCGGGTCAAGACTGGACCGTCATCGACCCCGGGCCCGAGCTGCCTTCGACGGATGGTGCCCACATCCAGGCGCTGCTGGCGGCGGCGCCCGGGCGCATCACCCGCATCCTGGTCACGCACACGCATCGCGACCATTCACCGGCGGCACGAGCTTTGTCCGCCGCCACCGGCGCGACAGTGCTGGGCCGCACGGCCACCCACCCGATGTGGCAGGACCCGGACTTCGTCACCGCGCGCGAGCTGCAGCACGGCGAGCGCCTGGCCGCTGGGGCAGGATGCACACTGCGTGTGGTGCACACCCCAGGCCACGCGTCCAATCACCTGTGTTTTTTGCTCGAAGAAGAAAAGACGCTATTCACTGGCGACCACGTGATGCAGGGTTCCACCGTCGTCATCAACCCGCCTGACGGCGACATGTCGGCGTACCTGGCGGCGTTGTCGGCGCTGTTGTATGAAGACATCGAGTGGTTGGCACCCGGCCACGGCTTCCTGGTGGCGCAGCCGCATGACGTGCTGCGAGCGCTCATCGCGCACCGTTTGCGTCGAGAGGCCAAGGTGAAGGCCGCCCTGTTGGCGCCTGGCCCTGCTCCGCTGCAAGCCTTGCTGTTGCGCGTCTACGACGACGTGGCGCCAGCTTTGCACCCCGTGGCCGCACGTTCGCTGTTGGCGCACCTTTTGAAGCTGCAGCAGGAAGGCGCCGCCAGCCTGGATGGCGAGGTCTGGTCAGCGGCCTGAGCGTGGGTTCGAGGCCGCTGGGGCCGCTTGCCATTGCCCGTCCATCAACAACTGGTGTGGCCTGAACTGCGCCTTGTAGGCCATCTTCGGGCTGTTTTCGATCCAGTACCCCAGGTACACGTGCGGCAGCTTGAGTTGGCGCGTCTGCTCGATCTGCCACAGCACGCTGTAGGTGCCGTAGCTGGTGGCGTCTTCCGGTTCGTAGTAGGTGTAGACGGCCGAGATGCCGTCGCTCAGCACGTCCAGGATGCTGACCATCTTCAGCGTGCCGGTCTGACCATCCACGGCGGGCTCGCGAAATTCCACCAGCCGTGAGTTGACGCGGCTTTGCAGCAGGAACTGGGTGTACTGGTCCACGCTGTCCTGATCCATGCCACCGCCGCTGTGGCGGCCGCTCTGGTAGCGCAGGTAAAGCTGGTAGTGCTCGGGCGAAAAGCCCAGGCGCAGCACGCGCGACACCAGGTGTCCATGCTGGCGCTGCGCACGCCGCTGGCTGCGTGTAGGCTCGAAGCCGGCTACCGGCACGCGCAAGGGCACGCAGGCGCGGCAGCCGTCGCAATAGGGCCGGTAGGTGAACATGCCGCTGCGTCTGAAGCCGTTGGCCACCAGGCCGGAATAGGTTTCGGCGTGGATCAGGTGGCTGGGCGTGGCCACCTGCGAACGCGCCTGCCGGTCGGGCAGGTAGCTGCAGGGATAGGGGGCCGTTGCATAGAACTGCAAGGACCGCAGCGGCAATTCCTTGGGGTGTGTCACGCGTCGTCTAGAGGCCGAGCCGGGCCCAATCGGCTTCATCATAGGTCCAATCGGGCGGTGCCGGCAGGACCACGGCATGATGCACATGCTGCAAAAACGCCTGGCGGCTGATCTCGTGCGCGCCCAGACTGGCCAGGTGGCTGGTGTTCTGCTGGCAGTCGATGAGCAGCACACCGCGCGCGCGGCAGGCCGCCACCAGTGCGGCCAGCGCAATCTTGGACGCGTCGGTCCGGCGCGAGAACATCGACTCGCCAAAACACATGCGGCCGATGGCCACGAAGTACAGGCCACCGACCAGCTCGTCGCCGACCCAGGTCTCGACGCTGTGCACATATCCGGCCTCGTGCCAGGCCGTGTAGGCGTCGACCATGACCGGCACGATCCAGGTGCCGTCCTGGCCATCGCGCGCCGTCTGCGCGCAGGCCTGCATGACCGCGCGGAACTGGCTGTCCATGCGCAGCGTGCAGCCGGGGGTTCGCAAGAAGCGGCGCAGCGTCTTGCGCAGCGAATGTGAGAGCTTGAAGCCGTCCACCGGCAGCACCATGCGCGGGTCCGGGCTCCACCACAGCACCGGCTGACCGGCGCTGTACCAAGGGAAGATGCCGTTGCGGTAGGCCTCTTCCAGGCGCCGCGGCGTCACACGGCCCCCGGCGGCCACCAGGCCCGGCACGTCGCTGTCGTCGCCCAACGCGGTGTGCGCGGGCGGCAGTGGCAGCGTGTCGTCGATCCAGCTCAGCATGCGCTCGTTTCCCTCAGGCGACGCGGCGTGTCATCGACCGCTCAGCTGCTGCCACAGGAAGCTGTACTCCAGCGCCTGCATCTGCGCGCGCTGGCCGTTATCGGCAGCGCCGCCGTGGCCACCTTCGATGTTTTCCCAGTACAGCAGCGGGTGACCCTGTTCGAACATGCGCGCGGCCATCTTGCGGGCGTGGCCGGGGTGCACCCGGTCGTCGCGCGTGCTGGTGACGAACAACACCTTGGGCAGCTTCTGCCCCGGCTTCACGTTCTGGTAGGGGCTGTAGCGCGAGATGAAGGCCCAGTCCTCGGGCTTGTCGGGGTCGCCGTACTCGGCCATCCAGCTGGCCCCGGCCAGCAGGCGGTGGTAACGCTTCATGTCCAGCAGCGGCACCAGACAGACCACGGCCTTGAAGAGGTCGGGCCGCTGCAGCATCACCGCGCCCACCAGCAGGCCGCCGTTGCTGCCACCCTGGATGCCCAGGTGCGCAGGTGTTGTGACTTTCGTACCGATCAGGTCTTCAGCCACCGCCACCAGGTCGTCGTAGCTCTTCTGCTTGTTCTGCAAGATGGCGGCCTGGTGCCAACCGGGGCCGAATTCACCGCCGCCGCGGATGTTGGCGTAGACGAAGACCCCGCCGGCGCCGGTCCAGCTGCGGCCGATGGTGCCGGAATAAAAAGGCGTCATCGAGACCTCGAAACCGCCATAGGCGTACAGCAATGTGGGCAGGGGCGCCCCGCCGGCTTGCGCACCCCGCGGCCAGATCACGAAGTAGGGCACGTGGGTGCCGTCGGCGCTGGTGGCAAAACGCTGCTCCACATGCATGCCGGTGGCGTCGAAAAAGGTGGGGCGGGACTTGAGCAGCTCGCGTTCGTCGCTGCCGGTGCGGCCCAGAAGCAGCGCATCGGGCTTGAGGAAGTCGCTGGCGTTCAGCAGGTAGGCCTCGGCCAGCGTGTCATGCATCAGCAGCGGGTCATGCAGCGCAGACGCTGACAATTTGCCCGGGAAGGGCGCTTGCACGTCACGGCGCTGCCAGCCTGCGGTGGGTGAGGGCTGCGACCACTCTTCCAGTCGGCTGGCCACGTTGTCCAGCACATTGATCAGCACCGTGCGGCGTGTGGTGTCCCAGCCGTCCAGCGAACGGGTCGCGGTGGGCGTGAACAGCGCCGTGAAGCTGCGCTCGCCCCGGAAGTAGGCAGCCGCATCGCCCACCAGCAGCGAGCCCCGCGGCCAGGTGTTGCCGGCCACGGCCCAGTCGCTGCGCAACTCGATCAGCACACGCTCGCGCCGGAAGCTCAGTTGCGCGTCGTCGGGTTTGTCGATGGGCAGCATCGTGCCGCCCTGCAGCAGCGTATAGCGGCTGCTGTAGAAGTTGACGACACGAACGAAGACCGTGCGTTCGTGGCCCGGGGTGTGGTCCACCGACACGGCAGCCATCAGGTCTTGCTGCTGCACTTCAAACACCGTGACGGCCTGGGTCAGCGGCTGGCCGCGATGCCAACGTTTGACGGTGCGCGGGTAGCCCGAGTCGGTGAGTGAGCCGGCGCCGAAGTCGCTGCCGATGAAGAGCGTGTCCTTGTCGATCCAGCTCACCGAAGTCTTGGCTTCGGGCACCTGGAAGCCACCTTCGACAAAGCGCTTGTCCACGGTGTCGAATTCGCGCACCACCCGCGCGTCGGCGCCGCCGCGTGACAACGACACCAGGCATCGCCTGTAGTCCGGCCCCAGGCAGCTGGCGCCGGCCCAGACCCAGTTTTCGCCTTCGGTCTGGCCCAGGGCATCGAGGTCGATCACGGTTTCCCAGGCCGGTGCGGGTTTGCGGTATTCGGTCAGCGAGGTGCGCCGCCACAGGCCGCGCGGGTTGTCGGCGTCCTGCCACAAGTTGTAGAGCCAGTCACCGCGGCGCGATGCGTAGGGAATCTGCTCGCGTGAGTCCAGCACCTCGCGGATGGCCAGCTTGCGCGTTTCGAATGCGGGCTCTGCCTGCAACACGGCTTCCGTCTGCGCGTTGCGTTCGTGCACCCACTGCAGGGCGCGTTCGCCTTGCACGTCCTCCAGCCAGAGGTAAGGGTCGTCGGCCTCGGGCGGCGCCAGGGCTGGAGAAGGCAAGGTGTTTGACATGGCAGGAAGCAGCGCAGGCGCCGGCAATGATGGCGATGATGAGGTGGCGCAGTGCAGGCAGATGGCGCACCCACCGCGCGGGCAGAAGACGGTGAGTCAAACCTTGGCTGCTTTCAGGCAAACGGGCTGCAGTTCGATGCTCTGGCGGCCGTCGCCGACCCAGAGCTGGCCATCCTGCACGGTGAACTGCAACTGCATGGACCGCTGGGCCATGCCGGCCAGCGCCTGGCTCTGATCAGCCGGCAACTGCCACACGGCCAGGTTGTTCAGGCGCGACAGCTTGCCCTGGATGGCTGCCCACCACACGGGCGTGCTGCTGGCATAGGTGTACAGCGTGACGCGGCGGGCGCGGCCACAGGCCTTGGACAGGCGTCGGTCGTCGGGCAGGCCCACTTCCACCCAGTGCATCAATTGCCCGGTCAGGTCGTGCAACCACAGGTCGGGTTCGTCGCTCTCGGCCAGGCCGCGTGCGGCCAGCAACGCGCCGTCCTGGTCGCTGGCCGGCGCCTGCAGCACAAAGGCCAGCAGACGCATCATCAACCGCTCTTCGGTTTCCGAGGGCTGCAGCGCCAGGGTCAGGGCATGGTCGCCGTAGACCCCGCGGTCCATGTCGGCAATTTGCAGGTTGGCCTTGTAGATGGTGGCTTTGATGGCCATCAGCAAGGCGTCTGCGGGTGCGCCGCAGGCTGTGGCGGGGATATCAGTGCGGGTTGCATGGCTGGACGTTGGGCAAGTGCGGTGGCTGGGCACCGGAGCCCACCACTGTGCCACACGGTACGGGGCGTGCGCTGCGGGGCCGGGCGCCACGCCGCAGGAGTCATGGTGGCATCATTCGCACCCTGGCCGGCATGCCCGGCACCGCAACGCCCAAGGATGACGATGAAGGTGACTTCCCTGCTGCTGGCGATGGCCTGCTGCGCCGCCGCGCCGATGGCGCTGGCCCAACCGACCCCTGCCAAACCGGCGGCCAAACCACCCGCCAAATCCTCTGCTGCCGTTCCGGCCCGGGGGGCCGAGGGCAAGACGCTGGCCATCGGCGGGGGCACGAGCAGCGGCTCGGGAGCCGGCCCGCTGCTGTCGCGCGATGAGTTGCGCGCCTGCCTGAACGAAGAAGAAGCCATCCGCACACGGCTGGCTGAACAGGACGCTTCACGGGCGCCGCTGGACCAGGAGAAGCTGGCCATCGCCACCGACCAGCAGCAGTTGCGCGCCGACCGTGCGCCGATCGACGCCACCAAGGCCAAGGTCGAAGAGCTGGCCGCCAAGCTGAAGGCCTTTGCCGAACGTGTACAGGGCTGGAACGACCGCGTCGCTTTGCACAACGCCGACAAGAAGTCGGGCACGCCGGCCTACGAACGCAACATGGTCATGCTGAACCGCGAGCGCGAAGAGATCGAAAAGGAGCGTGTCGCCCTTGAAGCCGAACGTGGCATCCTGAGCACGGGCGCGCAAGACGCCGTGCGCGGCTACAACGCCAAAGCCGCGGCGGTGGACGCCCGCGTCACGGCCTGGAACGAGCGCAACGCCAAGTGGAATGAAGGGCTGGCCGCACTGGAAGACGAGCGCAAGACGTGGGTCAAGACCTGCGCCGACCGGCGCTACCGCGAAGACGATGAAATTGCCATCCGGCGGGGCAACAAGTGATGGCCAGCATGACGCCCACGACCGATGCCTCGGCTGCCGTCAACCCGCTGCTGGAAAACTGGACGGCGCCTTACGGTCTGCCGCCCTACGCCGCCATCGCGCCGGGCCACTTCGAGCCCGCCCTGCGCCAGGCCATGCAGCAGCACCGCGCCGAACTGGCCGAGCTGGGCGCACAGAAGGCGGCGCCAGATTTCGACAACACCGTCGCGGCCTTCGACCGCTGTGGCCGCCAGCTGGACCGTGTGATGTCGGTCTTCTACGGCCTCACGGCTTCGGCCACCAGCGCGCAGCTGCAATCCGTGCAGCGGCAGATGGCCGGCCCGGTGGCGTCGCACTTCAGTGCCGTGTTCACCGACCGCGCCTTGTTCGCCCGTGTTCAGGTGCTGAACCAGCAGTCCGCAAAACTGGATCTGGGGCCTGAGCAGCAGCGCCTTCTGCAGCGGCTGCACCTGGACTTCGTGCGCGCCGGTGCGCAGTTGCCCGATGCGCAGCGCCAGCGCTACGCGCAGGTGATGGAAGCGCTGGCGCAGCTGACCACACGTTTTGCGCAGAACGTGCTGCACGACGAGTCCAGCTGGCTATTGGCACTGGCTGGCGAAGCCGACCTGGCCGGCCTGCCCGCCTTCGTGCGCGCCGCTGCGCGCCATGCTGCGGCCGACCGCGGCCTGGACGGCCATGTGATCACGCTGGCGCGGTCGCTGGTGGTGCCCTTCCTGAGTTTTTCTGAACGTGCCGACCTGCGTGAGCAGGCCTGGCGCGCCTGGACCGGCCGCGGTGAACACGCGGGCGAACACGACAACCGCGAGGTGGCACGCGACATCCTGCGCCTGCGCCGCGAACAGGCCGCGCTGATGGGTCACAGCTGTTACGCCGACCATGCACTGGCCGACACCATGGCCGGCTCGCGTGCCGCGGTGCAGGGCCTGCTGGGCGATGTCTGGCCGCGTGCGCTGAAGGCCGTGCAAGCCGAACAGCAACTGCTGCAGGACCTGCGCCAGGCGCACGGCGGCGGCACCGGTGTGATCGAACCCTGGGACTGGCGTTTCTGGGCCGAGAAGGTGCGGCGCGAGCGCTTCAATATCGACGACGCCGAGGTCAAGCCCTACTTCGAACTGCAGCGTGTGGTGGACGCTGCGTTCGACTGCGCCGGTCGCCTGTTCGGCCTGCAGTTCACGCCGCGTGCCGACCTGCCGGTCTACCACCCCGATGTGCGCGCCTACGAGGTGCGCAACGCCCAGGGTCAGGTCATGGGTGTGTTCATGCAGGATAACTTTGCGCGCCCCAACAAACGCAGTGGGGCCTGGATGAGTGCGCTGCGCTGGCAAAGCCGCAATGTGCTGCCGGGCCAGCCGGCGGATCTGCCAGTGATCGTCAACAACAACAACTTCGCCAAGGGCAGTGCAGACGGCCCCCAGGCAGCTTCGCTGCCGCCCCCCGAGGGGGGCGGGTCGAGTGGCGAAGCCCCATCGCCCCGCGGCGAGCCCACGCTGTTGTCGCTGGACGACGCACGCACGCTGTTCCACGAGTTTGGCCACGGTCTGCACGGCTTGTTGTCGGACGTGACCTTCAAGCGCCTGTCGGGCACCCAGGTGCTGCGCGACTTTGTCGAACTGCCCTCGCAGATCTTCGAACACTGGATCACCGAACCCGAGGTGCTGCGGCGCCACGCCCGCCATTGGCAGACTGGCGAGCCGATCCCGCTGGAGCTGATGCAGCGCATGCACCGCGCGCGCCAGTTCAACCAGGGCTATGAAACCGTGCGCTACACCGCCAGCGCCATGGTCGACATGGCGGTGCATTCGCTGGCCGATACGGAACCGCCGGCCGACCTGTGCGCTTTCGAGGCCCAGTTCCTGCAGCAGCAGGGCCTGCCGCACGGTGTGGGCCTGAATCACCGCCTGGCGCACTTCCAGCACTTGTTTGCCAGCTCGGGTTATGCCGCCGGCTATTACGTCTACTTGTGGGCCGAGGTGCTGGATGCCGATGGTTATGACGCTTTTGTCGAAGCCGGAAGCCCCTTCGACAAGGACGTGGCGGCACGTCTGCTGCGCCACATCTACAGTGCCGGCAACAGCGTCGAGCCGGGCCAGACCTACCAGGCTTTCCGCGGCCGCCAGGCGCGCGTGGAGCCGCTGCTGCGCAAGCGCGGATTGTTGCAAGCCGAGCCGGCCTGAGCGGCCGGGCCGGGCTTACGGCGATTTGCCAAACAAAGTGTCCAACGAGGCCATGAAGGCCTTGAAGTCCAGCGGCTTGGTCCAGTAGTCCGACACGCCGCTGCGCAGGGCACGTTCGATGTCATCCGGCATCGCATTGGCCGACAGCGCGATGCATGGGATGGCGGCAGTCTGCGGCTGGTCGCGCAGCCGGCGCAGCACCTCGTAGCCGTCAAAGTCGGGCAGCTGCATGTCCAGCAGGATCAGGTCGGGTTGCAGCGTGCGCGCCTGACTCACACCGCTGGCGCCGTCGGCCGCCACGTGCAGGGCCAGGTCGCTGCGGCGGGCCATGAGCTCACCGATGATCAGCGCATTGACGGGGTTGTCCTCGATGTACAGCACCGTGTGCTGGCTGGGTCTGGTCACAGATTCAGTCGGCGCGGCCGGCCGCTCGGCAGTGTGGCCCGGGATGGCTGGGGTGCCTGTGGCCGCGCACAGGCGCAGTTCGAACACGCTGCCCTCGCCCAGCCGACTGTCCACGTGCACCGAGCCGCCCATGCGTTCGACCAGCGTCTTGACGATGGCCAGCCCGATGCCGGTGCCTTCAATGGACTCGCGGTCGGCGCCCAGGCGGTTGAAGGGCTCGAACAGGTGGCGCAGTTGTTCGTCCGACAGGCCACGCCCCGTGTCGGTTACCCGCAGCAGCACCTGCTTGCCACGGCGCAGCGCTTCCACACGCACGGTGCCCGCGTGGCGGTTGTATTTGACGGCGTTGGACAGCAGGTTCAGCAGCACCTGGCGCAGCCGGGTCGCGTCAGCCATCACCGCCAGGTCCAGCGTGCCCAGTTCGAAGTGCACCTGGCGCTGGTCCAGCAAGGGCCCCAGCAGGGGCAGTGTCTGCTCCACCAGCGGCTGAAGCGCCACCGGCTGCAGGGCGATGCGCACCTCGCCACCTTCCAGGCCCGACAGGTCCAGCACGTCGTTGATCAGCGTCAGCAGGTGCTGGCCGGCCGAGCGGATGTGGTCCAGTCGTCGCCGACGCGAGGCCGCTGCGTCGTCGCTGCCGCGTTCGTCACTCAGCAGGAGTTGTGAAAACCCCAGCACGGCGTTCAGCGGCGTGCGCAATTCGTGACTCATGCGGGCCAGAAACTTGGACTTGCTGGCGCTTTCGCGCAGCGCCATTTCGCGCTCGCGGCGCACAGTCTCAGCGGTGCGGCTGTCGGTGATGTCCCAGTTGACGCCGATGCGGCGCTTGCCGCCGTTGCCAGGGATCTGGGTTTCCATCGACCGCGAGGCCAGCCACCGCACCTGGCCGTCGGGCCAGACGACACGGAACTCGTGCTCGATGGTGCTGCCGTCTGCGATAGCCTGGCCCACGGTGCGGCTGGCGCGCTCGCGGTCCTGTGGGTGCACACAGGCGTCTCGTTCGGCATCGCTCATGGCCCGCTCGCGCGGTGCCAGGCCACGCAGCCGCCACATCTGGGCGTCCCAGTGCACCTGACGTGTCTGAAGGTCGAGCCCCCAGGTGCCCAGGCCGGCGGCGCGCGCGGCCAGTGCCACGCGCTCTTCGGCGTTTTTCAGGGCCTGCTCGGAGCGCCGCCGCTCGGTCAGGTCGATGAGCACACCGAACACCACCCGTCCGCCACTGCCCGCCTCGACTTGCGAGTGGCTGAACAGCTCACGCACCTCGCCGTCCGCGCGCAGTCCGCGGAACGAGAGTTCGACACTGTCTGCACCGCTGTGCAGCCACGCCTGCATGGTGCGCTTGAGCAGGTCCAGGTCGTCCGGGTGCACGAACTTGTTCAGCCAATCGCTCATCAAAGGCACCGGCGCGTGCGAGGGCAGGCCAAAGACCTCGCGCAGCTGTTCGCTCCACACCGCCTGTTTCTGGCCCGACTCCAGGATCCAGTGGCCGATGCCGGCTGCCCGGGTCACGGTCTCGAACCGGCGCGCCATGTCGCCAGCGCGGCGGCGTTCCTCTTGCCGCTCGGTCAGGTCCAGCGCCACCCCCAGGAAGGCGACGGCTTGGCCGGCATCGTCGCGCAGCACGATGCGGCGCAGCATCTGTGGCCGCCAACTGCCGTCGGCGTGCAGATAACGCGCCTCCAGGTCCACCGGGTGCGGGCTGCGCATCGAGGCTTCGGCAGAAGCCACCACACGCGCCAGGTCGTCGGGGTGCACCAGCGCCCGGACCTCGTCCATCGTCAGGCCTTCGGGGCGGGGTTCGCGGCCCAGGGCGCGCCAGCCCTGCGGGCTGTAGTGCATGCGGCCGCTGGCCAGGTCGTGGCGCCAGACGGCGATGCCGCTCAGGTCCACGGCCAGCGCCAGCTGGGACTCCAGTTCGCTGGCGATGCGTGCCAGCGCATAGGGCTCGCTGTCGTCCATCATCAGGCCCAGCATGCGCTCGGGCTGGCCATCGGCGCCATCCTTTACCAGCCACTGGGAGTGCATGCGGCGCACGGCACCATCATGGCCGCGCACACGGTAACGGGCGCTGTAGCGTCCGGCTTGTTTGCGGGACTCGGTGATGATCTTGGACAGCGCCTGGCGGTCGGCTTCAACGACGTTGTGGAGGGCGTCGTTGTAATCGGGTGTGCTGTCGTCCGGGTCCAGGCCCCAGAAGCGCAGCACCTCGCGGTCCCAGCGGCCCTGCAGCGTGCGCACGTCACGTTCCCAAAGCCCCAGGCGGCCGAAGTCGCGGGCCAGGTTCAGGCGCTCAGCCTGGTCGCTGGCGTCCTGGCGTGCAGCGCGCAGGGCGTCGGCGGGTTGCAGCGTGAACAGCCAAGCACCATCACTTCCATCGGCCACGGGCTGGCTGTGAACCTGGAACCAGGGCGCGGGCCGGGCCGGGCCACTGGCGGGTGGCTTGGCTGTCTGCAACTCTGCCGCAGCGGGATGAGGAGACAACAGCGCCCGCGCAGCTTCAGGGCGCGCCCAGCACGCTTCAAAGGCCTGGCCGGTCTGCACATCCAGCGCTTGCAAGGCAGCGGCGTTGGCCCAGCACACCTGGCCGCCGGGATTGACCTGGAGCAGGGGCACGGCCACCGCACTGAGCCAGGTGGTGGCGCGGTCATCGGGTGGAGGCGGATCGGGCGGCCGTACGGGCGGCATCGAAAGGTCAGAAATGAGGACCGGAGGCAAGGTGCGAAGTATCGCTGCCCCCGCCGCCCTCGGCGGCCTCGGCGGCCTCCAGCCCCGGGCCTTTGTCACTACCGGCCGCGCTGCCTGTCACGGCACGGGCCGCGAGACTCCCACATGGGTTTGAATCGCCAGGCCCAGGCCTGGTTCAAGACCAGCTTTTCGGCGCAGGCAGACCCTCGGGGCCCTGGCAGTGAGAGCACTCATGTCGACGGCCAACGCCGGCCACGCGGCGACCGAACTCGCCCAGACCCAAGCCGCGACTGCGTTAACCTGCGCGCCCCGCGCCCAGCACGCCAGCCAGGAAACTCCGATGTTCGACACCGCCATCGCCAGCAGCCTGCCCCAACCCGCCTGGCTGGCCGAGACCCGGAAGCCGTGGCCGCAGTGGAATCTGCCGGGCGACGATCTGGCCCGTGCCATGCTGGACCTCACGCCGCTGTGCCTGCACGCGCTGGGCCTGGCCAAAGGCCGCGCCTGCACGACGGCCGTGCACATCTGCTACAGCCACGGCACCCAGGCCAGCATCCAGTGGACAAAGACGCTGGGGCCAGAGGGGCGCCCATGCGAACGCAGCAGTGCGGCGCTGGGCCCAGCCGCTGCGCTGGCGCGGCAACGCCTGGCTGCAGGCGCTGCATGAAGCTGTCGCGTCTGTGGCAGCCGCGCCGCCTGCTGTTCTGGCAGTGGGTGATGTTCAACCTGCTGTCGTCGCTGTGCACCTGGGCCCTGCACACGCTGCCACTGAATGGCGTGGGGCTTCTGCTGGTGGGTTTTGTGGCTCTGCTGAACGTGGGCTTCGGATTGCTGGCGGCGTGGATGCTGGTGCGTGATGAACCGGCACCGCGCGCCGCTCAGGGCTCCGGTGGATCGGGCGATTCGGCCAGCACGGCCAGCACGGCCAGCCGGCAGAAAGAAATACCGCCAGCTGGCTCATCGTGAACTGTTTCCGGGGGGCTTTCGGTTCAGGGACCGGGACAGGGATAGGCAGGTTTCAAGGCGCCAGGTCAAAGACCAGCACTTCGGCGTCTTCGCCACCTTCGATGAGGAGCCGGCTCTCCTGGTCCAGGCGCAGCGCGTCGCCGGCGCTCAGCTGGCGGTCGTTGACACGCAGGCTGCCGCGCACCAGGTGCACATAAGCGATGCGTTTTGCATCCAGCGCCAATTCGGCGCGTTCTGCGCCGTTGAACAGGCCGGCGTGGATGGCCGCGTCGGCGTGGATGGTGACCGAGCCTTCGCGGCCGTCATCGGACGCCACCAGTCGCAGCTGGCCCCGCTTGCTGGTGGCGTCGAAGTGCTTCTGCTCGTAGCCGGGTTCGATGCCGGCCCGGTCGGGCAGCACCCAGATTTGCAGGAAGTGCGTTTCGCCCGCGCTGTCGTGGTTGAACTCGCTGTGGCGCACGCCGGTTCCGGCGCTCATGCGCTGCACATCACCGGGGCGGATGACGCCGCTCGCCTTGCCTTCAGACACGCCACCGGCCATGCCGTTGCCCATGCTGTCGGTGTGCGCCAGCGCGCCGTTCAGCACGTAGCTGACGATTTCCATATCGCGGTGACCGTGGGTGCCGAAGCCGGTGCCGGGGGCGATGCGGTCTTCGTTGATGACACGCAAATTGCCCACGCCCATGTGGCGCGGGTCGTGGTAGTCGGCAAAGGAAAAGCTGTGGAAACTCTTGAGCCAGCCGTGGTCGGCAAAACCGCGGTCGGCTGATTTGCGCAAGGTGATCATCTGGGTGCTCCTGGTGTGGTCACGAATGTAGGTGGCGCCACGCTTTGTGCGGCTGACCGGCCTTGAAGCACGCGTTCAAATAAGATGAAGCCATGCCCGACCGCATCAACGCCCTGACCCCCGAAGCCCTGGTGATGATGGACACCATCGCGCGCACGGGCAGCTTCGCTGCCGCTGCCCGTGAACTGGGCAAGGTGCCTTCCGCTCTGACCTATAGCGTGCGCCAGCTTGAAGAAGCGCTGGACGTGTTGCTGTTCGACCGCAGTTCGCGCCAGGCACAGCTGACGGCGGCCGGCACGGAGCTGCTGCACGAAGGCCGGCGCCTGCTGCAGGAGATGGACGCCGTCAGCAACCGCGTGCGGCGCGTGGCCAAGGGCTGGGAAGCGCAGCTGGCCATCAGCGTCGAGGACATCCTGTCGCAGCCGACCATGTTCGACCTGGTGCAGGACTTCTGCGCCATCTGCGATGGCAGCGCCGCTGAAGGTGCCGTGCCCGCAAACGGCACCCGGCTGCGGCTCCGCACCGACGTGCTGACGGGTACCTGGGAGGCGCTGGTCACGCGCCAGGTGGACCTGGCCATCGGCGTGTCGGCTCAGCACGCCAACCCGGGTGGCATCGAACTGCGCCCGTTGGGTAAGGTGCCGTTCGTCTACTGCGTGGCGCCACACCACCCTCTGGCTGATGCCAGCGAGCCGTTGAACGACGCGCAGCTGGTGCACCACCGCGCCGTGGCCGTGGCCGACAGCGCACAACACCTGACGCCGATGACCGTGAACTTGCTGCCCGGCCAGGACGTGCTGACGGTGCCCGACATGCGAACCAAGCTCGAAGCGCTGCTGCGCTGCCTGGGCTGCGGCTACGTGCCCGAGCCGCTGGCGCGCCCGCACCTGGAAGCCGGCCGCCTGGTGGCCAAGACCACGGCGCGTGGGCCCTTCGGCGCCAGCCTGCACTACGCCTGGCGGGCAGAACACGGACCGCTGGGCCTGGGCCGCGCGCTGCAATGGTGGCTGACGCGGCTGGAGAGCCCGGCCACACGCCAGGCCCTGCTGGACCGCCACGCCGGGCGCCTGGGGCCTTGAATCTGGCGCCAGGCAGCACGGTCGGCCGCTACCGGGACCACTACCGAGGCCGCTTTGCACCATCGCCTACCGGTCCGCTGCACGCCGGCTCGCTGGTGGCTGCGCTGGCCAGCTGGCTGGACGCGCGCGCGCTGGGCGGCAACTGGCTGGTGCGCATCGAAGACGTGGACACTGCGCGATGCGCAGCGGGCAGCGCCGAGTTCATCCTGCAGCAGCTGGCCAGCTGCGGCCTGCATCCCGATGAGCCGCCGTGGTGGCAAAGCCAGCGTGGCGCGGCCTACGCAAAAGCCTTGCAGCAGTTGCTGGCGCAGGGGCGCGCTTTTGCTTGCGGCTGCACACGCAAGGACATCGACGACGCGCTGGCCGCACAGGGCCGGCTGCACCAGCGATTTGGCGAACGTGTCTATCCGGGCACCTGCCGCCGGGGCTTGCAGGGCAAGCCGGCGCGCGCCGGGCGCTTGCGTGCCGAAGGTGTCGTGCACTGGCACGATCGCCGCCTGGGCGCGTTGCAGCAGGACGTGGGCGCCGAGGTCGGCGACTTTGTGCTGCAGCGCGCCGACGGCCTGTGGGCCTATCAGCTGGCGGTGGTGGTGGACGACGCGGCGCAGGGCATCACACACGTCGTGCGCGGCGAAGACCTGGCCGACAACACGGCGCGCCAGATCCTGCTGCAGCGGGGCTTGGGCGTGGCCACCCCGGCCTACCTGCACACGCCGCTGTTGCTGGCCGCAGACGGACACAAGCTCAGCAAGCAAAACGGCGCCAAGGCGCTGGACCTGTCTTCGCCCTTGCGCACGTTGCGCGCGCTGCAAGAGGCGGCGCAGGTGCTGGGCCTGCCCGAATTGCCCGCCAGCACCGTGCCGGACTGGCTGGCCGCCGCCGTGCCCGCCTGGGCTGGCATCATGCGCAACTTTGCCCCACAAGGAGAGACTTGATGACGACCCTGGAATCCGTCGACACCACCGTCGGCAGCGGCGCCGAAGCCAAGCCCGGCCAGCGCGTGAAGGTGCACTACACCGGCTGGCTCTACGACCCCACCGCCAGCAACAACCGCGGCAAGAAGTTCGACAGCAGCAAGGACCGAGGCCAGCCCTTCAGCTTCGGCCTGGGCGGCGGCGAGGTCATCCGCGGCTGGGACGAAGGTGTTCAGGGCATGAAGGTGGGCGGCACGCGCGTGCTGACCATCCCGCCCGAGATGGGGTACGGCGCACGCGGTGCAGGCGGTGTGATTCCGCCCAACGCGACGCTGGTGTTCGAGGTTGAACTGCTCGGCGTCTGACAGCCCTTCAGCCCAAGAAAAAACGGCGCCGAAGCGCCGTTTTTTGTTTGTGGTGAGCCGGAGCTCAACGTTCCGGACGCGGCCCCGGCTTCTTGGCAAAGCTCTTGCCCGCCGGCTTGAAGGTCTTGGCGCCAAACGGACGCGGACCGAAGCTTTTGCCTGCAGGCTTGCCGACGCCAAAACCGGGCCGCGGTGTCGTGGGCTTGGGCTCCACGCGCTTGGGTTCCAGGCCGGTGATGGTGGCCACCGGCATGCGCTGCGTGGTGAAGCGCTGGATGCGCTGGATCATGCCGAAATCGCGGCGCTCGGCCAGCGTGACGGCCAGACCCGTGCGTCCGGCGCGGCCCGTGCGGCCGATGCGGTGCACGTAGTCTTCTTCCTTCATCGGCAGGCCGAAGTTGATGACGTGGCTGATGGTCGGCACGTCGATGCCGCGCGCGGCCACGTCGGTGGCCACCAGCACACGCAGGCGCTTGTTGCGCAGGTTCTGCAGCACGCGGTTGCGGCGGCCTTGCGGCATGCCGCCGTGCAGCGCTTCCACGGCATGGCCCATTTCGGCCAGGCGGTCGGCCAGCACCTCGGCGTCGCGCTGGGTGCTGGTGAAGACCAGCGCCTGGTCGACTTCACGCCCGGTCAGGATGTGGTCCAGCAATGCATTCTTGTGACCGAAGTCGTCGGCCCAGTGCAAGCGCTGCTCGATGTCGGCGTGGGTGTCGGTGTGGCTGGCCACGTCGATGCGCTGCGGCTCGCGCAACAACTGCTTGGCCAGGCCACCTGTGGCGCCGCTGAAGGTGGCGCTGAACATCACGGTCTGGCGCTTTTCGGGCGTGGACTGTGCGATGTGGTGGATGTCGTCGATGAAGCCCATGTCCAGCATGCGGTCGGCTTCGTCCAGCACCAGCATCTCGATGTTCTCGAGCACGGCCTTGCCGGCGCCCAGATGGTCGATCAGGCGGCCGGGGGTGGCGATCAGGATGTCCAGCGGGCCGCGCAGGGCCTTCAGCTGCGCCGGGTAAGGCACGCCGCCGACGATGGTGGCCACGCTCAGGCCCGGCACGTAGCGGCCGTAGTCCATGGCCGCCTTGCTGACCTGCATGGCCAGTTCACGCGTGGGGCACAGCACCAGCACACGCGGACCGCGCGGCTTGGTGTACTGGCGCGGGCCTTCGTTGCGCTGGTCGCGGGGATCACGTGTTTCGCGGTTTTCACGCGGCTGTTGCGGCTGGTGTTGCGGCTGCTGTTGCGGCGCTGCGGCACGCTGTTGTTCACGGGCCTTCATCACCAGCGTCAGCGCCGGCAGGATGAAACTGGCCGTCTTGCCGCTGCCGGTGCGGCTGCTGACCATCAGGTCCTTGCCAGCCAGGGCGGCGGGAATGGCTTCCGCTTGCACGGAGGTGGGTTCGGTATAACCGGCGGCGGTCAGGGCGCGGGTCAGGGGCTCAATCAGGCCCAGGGTGTCAAAGCTCATCTTCGGTTCTCTCAAACATCTTGGCGCGCAAACAGACGCACCAGCGCGGCCAGGGGTGTGTGGCCACGTGGGGTGAAGTCGCGGGGGTGTCCGGGTCTGGACGTGCGACGGCATCGCCGCCGACCCGAAATGTTGCGCACGCCTGACAAATCTCAGCTGACTGATGTCGGCTGACAGATACCGGGGTGGCCGAGGCCGAAGGGGATGATCGAAAGACTCCCTTTCGGAAGTCAGCCTCAGATTCTAACCCGACTTCGGGTTTTCACGCGCGCGTCGTTTGTCCATCGGCTGCAGGGGCCGATGAAGCCGGGCGGTGGATGCGGTCTTGCAGTGCGTCCCACACGGGCCGCAGCTTGCCCGGCAGGTCGGGCAGCGAGCCCAGATCGACGCGGCTTTCCGTGGGCGAATGGAAGTCGCTGCCGCGTGATGCAAAAAGACCGAACTCCTGTGCTGTGTCAGCGTACTTCAGCTGTTCGCTGTGGCTGTGGCTGCCGGTCATGACCTCGACACCTTCACCGCCGAGGGCGATGAACTCGGTGAAGAGAGCGTACTCCTCGGTGGGCGTGAAACGGTAGCGCGCAGGGTGTGCGATGACGGCCATGCCGCCAGCACCCACGATCCAGCGCACCGCGTCGCCCAGCCGCGCCCAGCGGTGCACCACGTAACCCGGGTGGCCCTGCGTGAGGTAACGGCGGAACACGCTGTGCGTGTCGCTGCACACGCCGCTGTCGACCAGAAAGCGCGCAAAGTGGGTGCGGGAGATCAGATCGGGGTTGCTGACATAGTGCAGCGCTCCTTCGAAGGCACCGGGGATGCCCACCCGCGCCAGTCCGTCGGCCATCTCTTGCGCCCTTTGGCGCCGGCCGGCGCGGGTTGCGGCCAGCCCTTCTTGCAGCGCCACGTTGTCCACGTTCACGCCCAGACCCAGGACGTGCACCGTCTCGCCGGCAAAGGTAACCGAGATTTCGGTGCCGCAGAGATAGCCCATGCCCAGCGCCAGCGCGGCGTCACGGGCTCGCTGCTGGCCGCCCAGTTCGTCGTGGTCGGTCAGCGCCCAGACCTCCACGCCGTTTGCATGGGCCCTTTCAGCAAGGACTTCTGGTGCCAGCGTGCCGTCGGAGACATTGCTGTGGCTGTGCAGGTCGGCGTTGAGCAGGTGCATGCCACATTGTCGTGGGGCGCGGACTTCCCGAGACTGGCAGGGTCTCACCCCCCGGTTCGAGGGATGCCATCAGGCGTCATGACAAACGATGACGGAACGGTGGCCTGCGAAGGTCGCGGCATCGTTCAATCACACGTGAGGGACACCCCATGAAAATCAGCACCGTCGCCCGGGCCAGCTTGCTGGCCCTCACCGTCACCGCCGCCACCACCGCCGGAGCCGCGGAGGTGCCCATCGACCTGAGCAGCTGGGAAAAGCGTGGCGTCGCCGCCAACGGCAACTGGGTGGTGGCACCGGGTGGCAACTCCGTGCTGCAGACCATCAACGGCGACCCGACCTTCTTCGTCAGCCCCACCGACCAGATCAACACCACACTGCGTGGCAAGATCAAGGTCGAGACCACCAGCGACGACGACCTCATCGGCTTCGTGTTCGGTTTCAACGGCCCGGTCAGCACGGGCAACGACATGGACTTCCTGCTGTTCGACTGGAAGCAGGCCAACCAGCCCTCGGGCGGATTCACGGCCTTCGAAGGTTTTGCGCTCAGCCGCGTCAACGGCTCGATCACCAACTACATCCCCGGCTTCTGGGGCCGCACGGACAGCGCCGGCTTCGACAACCTGGCCACCAACTACGGCACCGACCTGGGCTGGCAAGACAACGTCGAATACGACTTCACGATGCTGTACCAGGACAACCGCATCAAGATCGATCTTGCCGGCGGTGCCTTCGGCGCCGGCACCACCATCTTCGACATTGCGGGCACTTTCCAGACCGGGCGTTTCGGCTTCTATAACTACTCTCAAGAGAGCGTGCGCTACAGCGGCCTGACCGAGGAAGACACGCCGCCGCCGCCGGGCCCGACGCCAGTGCCTGAACCCGCCACCCTGGCGCTGTCGGTGCTGGCCCTGGGCCTGATGACAGGCCTGCGCCGACGGCCGGCCCGGGCCGCGATCAAGGCTTGAGGCGCACCTGCAGCACGGCTTGCACGGCCTCGCCCAGCGGCCGTGCGGCACCGGTGGTCCAGGCGGTCTGCGCGGCCTGCGGGCCCAGCAGCACGTGCACGAAGCGACGCAGGCGCTTCAAGTCACGGCGGTCGCTGGCGTCGAACTCGCCAAAGCGCTGCCGCCACTGGGTCTGTGCTGCGGCCATGGTCTGTGCGGCCAGTTCGCCCTCGCGCAGGCGTGCCAGAACGGGCGCCACGTTCCACAGCGCATAAACGGCAGCCTGCACCTGCATGCCGTCCCAGGCCACGACCAGGGCTTCGCGCAGGCTGGCCCAGGCCTCGGGCCAGCGGCGCAGCGCCAGCAAGGCGGTGCCATGGGCTTCCAGCGCGCCTGACGCCAGGTCCCAGTCCTGAAGCTCGCGCCCTTCGCTGGCCAGCGCAGACAGTTCCACCAGGGCATCGGCTGGGCGGCCCGCCTTCAGCGTTGTGACCGCCATGTTGTAGCGGCCGGCGTTGATGAGGTGGCGGTTGCCCGAGCGCTGCCACAGCGCCAGTGATTGCTGCGTGAACTCACCGCCGCGGGCGGGGTCGCCGTCGACCACCGTGATGAGGTGCCCCTTCAGGCTGAGCAGGGAAGCCTCGGTATTGGGCCGCTGAACCTGCTGCGCCAGCGGCAGGGCTTGTTCGATCAGCTCGCGGGCCTTGGGTGCATCACGGTCCACACGCCAGACGAGGCGGGCTGTGCGCGAGAGCAGGGACACCCGCAGCAGCGGGTCGGGGCAGGGCTGGGTCAGCGCCTGTTGAAGGTGCCGGCGCACGTCGTCCAGGCGCCCGGCATCGTGGCAGAAGGTGGCGGCCAGGGCATGGCCGCAGGCCCTGCGCGAGCTGTCGACGCCAGGCGCAGCCAGCAACAGGTGCAGTGTGTCCAGCACCTCGGCCGGCACGGCAATCTCGCCCCACGACGACTGCAGCATCAGCACCAGCAGCACCGCGTCGTCGGCTCGGCCGTCGGCCGGTGCGCGGGCCAGCGCGAGCGCGATGTTGGGCAGTTCGTCGCGCACGCTGGCCAGTGGCGGCGTGGGCGGCATGCCGCGGGTCCAGTCGAGCAGCCAGTTCAGCAACTGCTGGCGGTGTGAGCGCAGGACCTGCCCGTCGTCCATCGACAGGCCGTACTCGCGCACCGGCTCGAGCGGCGCGTAACGCCACTGGCCGTCCTGCCCCAGACTGACGCGAAGCACCGATTGCGCCACCAGGTCGTCCAGCACGGTCTGCGCCTGAGCCAGTGACCAGGCCTTGTTCCCGTGCGCGCCCAGTGCGGCAGCGCAGCGCAGCGTGGCACCTGCCGGCAGCAGGCACAGGGCCAGCAAGAGCTGCTGGTGACTGGGCTCGAGCAAGCGCCAGGTCCAGGCCACCACCTCCAGCATCGAGGCGTGTCGCAAGTCGCTGCCGCCGCGTGTGCCGCGGCGTGCCAGGAAAGCCAGGCTGCCAGCGCCTGCGCGCGGGTCTGCGCGTGCCGCCTGCAGCACCGCCAGCAGTTCTGCCGGTCCGAGTGTGCGGGTGTGTGATGCCGCCAGTTCGATCGCCAGTGGCAGGCCGTCCAGCCAGCGCACCAGCGCAACCAGGGCCTGGTGGTTGCCGGCGCCGACATGAAAGTCGGCACGGTGCGCGCGCGCACGATCGACGAACAGCAGCACGGCGGCGTTGAGCGCAACTTCAGGCAAAGGAGCGTCGGGTGCAGGCAGCTCCAGCGTGTCCAGCACGAACTGCTGCTCACCGTCCAGGCACAGCGGGCGGCGCGAGGTGACCAGCCAGTGTGCATCAGGCAACTGTTCGGCCAGTCGGGCCAGCGTGGTGGCCGCGGTGTCGTCGAGCTGCTCGCAGTTGTCCAGCACCACCAGCAGCGCGCGTCGGTCCAGCACGCCCAGCACCTGTGCTATGGGGTCGGCGCCGGTGTCGACGCGCAGGGCCGCACACAGCCGGTCCAGCAGTCCGGTGGCGGTGGTCACGCCGACCAGCGAAACGAACACCGGCCTCTCGAAGCGCGCCCGCGGTCTGCCCGGCACCGCTTCGCACATCACGCGCGCCACTTCGATGGCCAAGCGCGTCTTGCCGCCGCCGCCTGCGCCCAGTACCGACACCAGGCGGTGTTCGGCCACCAGTGTCTGCAGCCGGGCGCCTTGCACATCGGCGCCGATCAGCCGCGTCAGGTACTGCGGCAAGCGGCTGGCCGGGTGTGCGGGTGGCGGCGGTGTGGCAGGCGGGGTGTGCGTCGCCTTGAAAGTCTGGACGGGCGTCGGGGTGGCGGCCTCGGCATCTCTGGCTTCGCCCAGCCGTTCGTGCAGGGCGTGCAGGCGGTTGCGCTCGTCCAGCACCCACTCGTCGTAGAAGCCCGGCAGCAACTCACCGCCGTACAGCGCAGTGGCCACGTCGGCCTGGCGGCCGCGTGCGGCCTGTTCAAAGGCCACCACGTCGCACCACAAGGCCCCCACGACAGCACGTACCACACGGCGGTCGGCCAGCAACACCACCGGGCCGCCAGGCGGCTCAAGAACAGCCTTCAGCATCGACAGCGTCTGACGCAAACGGTTGCGGCCGGTGGGGGCATCGGCCTCGGGCCACAACATCGTGGCCAATTCTTCGCGCGAATGGTCGCGGTCGGGAGCCATCGCCACGCGGGCCAGCAACGCCATGGCTGCGCGGCTGCGCAGGCGCGACAGCCGGTGGGTGCCGTCGTCGATCTGAAAGGCCCCCAGCAGGCGCACATGCCAGACCGCTGCATCTGCCGGGGTGGCAGGCGGGCTGGATGTCGCAGTCCGGGTTGCGGGGCGCTGCTGGGTGACAGGGGTGACAGTCATACGGCAGCGGCGATGGTGCACCAGCGTGCTGGCCGCTGCACACCGCAATCCCGGGGGTAAGCCGGGCCTTTGTCGCGCTGGGGGCGCTTCTGGCTACCGATCGAGGCGCAAAGTGCTGCCACAGCGGGCGGCCAGCGTTTCATCGTGCGTGACGACGACAAAGGCGGTCCCATGCTCGCGCGCCAGTTCGAGCATCAGCTCGAACACCGCACCGGCGGTGCTGCGGTCCAGGTTGCCGGTGGGTTCATCGGCCAGCACACACGCCGGCCGCGTCACCAAGGCGCGGGCAATGGCCACACGCTGCCGTTCGCCGCCCGACAGCTGCGCCGGGTGATGCGCCAGACGTGAGGCCAGGCCCACCTTGGCCAGGATCTGGCCGGCCTGCGCACGCGCCTCGTCCACCGGCAAGCGACGGATGCGCAGCGGCATGGCCACGTTGTCCAGCGCGCTGAACTCGGGCAACAGGTGGTGAAACTGGTAAACGAAGCCCAGGTGCATGTTGCGCCAGCGGCCCTGTTCTGCGGCGTCCATGCTGGCCAGGTTGCGGCCCATCAAGTCGACACGGCCCGAGCTGGGTGCGTCCAGCCCGCCCAGCAGGTGCAGCAGCGTGCTCTTGCCCGAGCCCGAAGCGCCCACGATGGCCAGCGTCTGGCCGCGCTGCACCGCCAGGCTCACGCCGCGCAGCACGCTGACGTCCAGCGCATGTTCGCCACGGCCTTCGACAAAACGTTTGTGCAGTTCGGTGGCGCGCAGCACCGTTGCGTCGGTGGCTTCACTCATAACGCAAGGCCTCGGCCGGGTTGACGCGGCTGGCGCGCCAGCTGGGGTAGATGGTGGCCACGAAGGCCAGCACCAGCGAGATCACGACCACTGGCACGATGTCGCTGGCCAGCGGCTGGCTGGGCATGCGGCTGATGACGTAGATGCTGCCGGGCAGGAAGGCCACGCCCAGCGCCCGTTCGATGGCCGGCACGATGACATCGACGTTGAACGCGATCAACAAGCCCAGCGCGCAGCCGGCCATGGTGCCCATGACACCCGCCGCGGCGCCTTGCACCATGAAGATGCCCATGATCGAACGTGGGCTGGCGCCCAGTGTGCGCAGGATGGCGATGTCGGCGCGTTTGTCGGTCACCGTCATTACCAGCGTGCTGACCAGGTTGAAGGCCGCCACCGCGACGATGAGCGTGAGGATGATGAACATCAGCCGCTTTTCGATCTGCACCGCGTCGAACCAGTTGGCGTTGGTGCGCGTCCAGTCGCGCACGAAGACGTCCGGTCCCAGGCTCATCTGCAGGTCTTGCCCGGCGGCGCGTGCGGTGTGCACATCGGCCAGCCGCAGCTGTACGCCGGTGGGGCCTTCGACACGGAACAGGCGCGCCGCGTCTTCGACGTGGATCAGTGCCAGGCCGCTGTCGTATTCGTAGTGCCCGGCCTCGAACACACCCACCAGCGTGAACTGCTTCAGGCGCGGCACCACGCCGGCAGGTGTGACCTGGCCGCCCGGCGCCACGATGGTGACCTTGTCGCCCACACGCGCGCCCACCAGGCGCGCCAGTTCGATGCCCAGCACGATGTGCCATTCACCCGACTTCAACTGCGCCAGCAGCGGGCCTTGTGTGCGCGCCAGATCGGTGACCTTGCCTTCTTCAGCAGGGTCGATGCCACGCACGATGGCACCGCGCAGCTCGTCGCCACGCCCCACCAGAGCCTGGGCCACGACAAAAGGTGCAGCGCCGATGACGCGGCGGTCCTTCAGCGCCGCCCCGGCGGTGGCGCGCCAGTCGGGCAGGGCACCGCCGGAGGCATCGCGCACCTCGACGTGGGCAATGACGCTGAGCATGCGGTCGCGCACTTCCTTCTGGAAACCGTTCATCACGCTCAGCACGATGATCAGCGCCGCCACGCCCAGCGCGATGCCCAACATCGACACACCGCTGATGAAGGAGATGAAGCCGTTGCGCCGGCCGCTGCGGCCGGCGCGTGTGTAGCGCCAGCCGACTTGCCATTCAAACGGAATATTCATGGATGCGCACGGGTCATGGGGCGGCGATGCTACCGGACCGAACAAGGCCCGTCGGTGTGGCCGGCCTGCGGATAATGCCGCCATGCACCTGCTGATCCCGTTTGCCGCGCCCCTGTCCGAAGCCGGGCGCGGCGCGGCGCAAAGCCTGGTGCTGCCCACGCTGACGGCGCTGCTGCGCACCTTGCAGTTGCAAGGCCGCGACGAAGGCGACGAGTGGAGTTTGTCGCCGCCGCACGAAAGATCCCTGGCCCGAGAACTGGCCTGGGCCGGCGCCGATGGCGCGCTGCCCTGGGCTGCACGCGCTGCAGCCGCTGACGGTGTGGCTGTGGGCGATCTGGCCTGGGGCCAGCTGACACCGGTGCATTGGCACCTGGGCACCGAGCAGATCAGCCTGATCGACCCCGTCGGCCTGATGCTGGACGAGACCGCGTCGCGCACCTTCTTTGATGCGGCAAGCGACCTGTTCACCAGCGAAGGCTTCGTGCTGGCCTACGGCTGCGCTTCGCGCTGGTATGCCGCGCACAAAAGTTTGAGCGAACTGCCCTGTGCGTCGCTGGACCGCGTCATCGGCCGCAACGTCGACCGTTGGCTGGGCAGCGACCCGGCCGCGCGGCGCTTGCGGCGTTTGCAGAGCGAGGTGCAGATGCTGCTGTACACCCACCCGCTGAATGACGAGCGGCAGCAGCGCGGCCTGCTGCCCGTCAACAGCTTCTGGCTCAGCGGCTGCGGCCTGGCGCAGCCCGAAGCCACCCACGACACGCAGGTGGACGACCGTCTGCGCGCCCCGGCCCTGGCCGACGACTGGGCCGCCTGGTGCAAGGCCTGGGACACGCTGGACGGTGGGCCGCTGGCGGCGCTGCTGGCTGCCGCGCAGGCGGGCCAGCCAGCCCGGCTCACGCTGTGCGGTGAACGATCAAGTGCGAGCTGGGCCGCGCCGTCGCGAGGGTGGCTGGACACGCTGCGTGCCCGCTGGTCGCGACCCGATCCCCACACCCTGCTGGAAAGCCTGTGATCCTGCACACCCGCGACGTGCCGCCCCGCGTGAGTTTTGCGCTGGAACAGTCCGGCGTGCACCCGCTGCTGGCGCGCCTGCTGGCGGCACGCGGTGTGCGCAGCGCCGACGAACTGGACGACAGCCTGGCGCGCCTGCTGCCGCCGTCGGCGATGAAGGGCGCGCTGGAAGCGGGGCAACTGCTGGCCGACGCTATCCAGGCGCAGCACCGCATCTGCATCGTGGCCGACTACGACTGCGACGGCGCCACCGCCTGCGCCGTGGCGCTGCGCGGCCTGGCGCTGCTGGGCGCGGCACGCGGCACGGTGAACTACGTGGTGCCCGACCGCGCGGTGCACGGCTACGGCCTGACGCCTGCCATCGTCGACCTGGCGCTGCAGCAGCTGCCGCAGGTGCTGGTGACAGTGGACAACGGCATCGCCAGTCATGCTGGCGTGGCACACGCACGCGCCTGCGGGCTGCAGGTGCTGGTCACCGACCACCACCTGCCGGCGCTCATCGATGGCGCCGTTTCGCTGCCCGACGCCGATGTCATCGTCAACCCCAACCAGCCGGGCTGCTCGTTCGAAAGCAAGTCCATTGCCGGTGTCGGAGTGATGTTCTACGTGTTGATGGCCACCCGTGCCGAATTGCGCCAGCGCGGGGCTTTTAAGGCCACGGCGCAACCCAAGCTCGACACCTTGCTCGACCTGGTGGCCCTGGGCACCGTGGCCGACGTGGTGAAGCTCGACGCCAACAACCGGCGCCTGGTGGCGCAGGGCCTCAAGCGCGTGCGTGGCGGTCGTTTGCAAGCGGGTCTGCAGGCGCTGTTCAGCATCGCCGGGCGCGACCCGGCGCGTGCTGCGGGCTTCGACTTCGGTTTTGCGCTGGGCCCGCGCATCAACGCCGCCGGGCGTTTGTCGGACATGACGCTGGGCATCGAGTGCCTGGCCACAGACGACCCGGCACGTGCCAGTGAACTGGCGGCGCAGCTGGACGCCATCAACCGCGAAAGGCGCGAAGTTGAGACTGGCATGCGAGAACTGGCTGAAGCGGCGCTGGCGCGCCTGATGCCCGAAGAAGCGGACGCGCCTGCGGCGGTGGCGCTGTTCGACGAGAGTTTCCACGAAGGCGTGGTGGGCATCGTCGCCGGCCGCGTGAAAGACCAGTTGCACCGGCCGACGTTCGTCTTTGCGCGCGGTGCCGACGGGCAGCTGAAGGGGTCGGGCCGCAGCATCCCGGGCTTTCATCTGCGCGACGCACTGGACCTGGTGGCCAAACGGGAACCGGGTCTGCTGCTGCGCTTTGGCGGCCACGCCATGGCCGCAGGCTGCACGCTGGCCGACCCGGCCCAGGGCTTCGACCGCTTCGACCAGGCCCTGCGCCAGGTGGCCGGCGAGTGGCTGGATGCAGCCACGCTGACACGCACGCTGCGCACGGACGGCCCGCTGGCCGTCGAGTGGTTCAACCCCCAGACCGTGGCGTTGCTGGACGCGCAGGTGTGGGGCCAGGGCTTCGAGGCCCCGGTGTTCTGCGACGAGGTGCAGGTGCTGCAGCAGCGCCTGGTGGGTGAGAAGCACATGAAACTGCGCCTGCGCCATGCCGGGCAGGAACGTGATGCGATCTGGTTTGGCCACGCCGATCCGCTGCCGGCCACCGTCAAGCTGGCTTACCGCATCAACCTGGACGAATGGAACGGCCGGCAGCGCGTGCAGATGGTGGTGGAAGCGGCAGTCTGATTTCTCGCCTGTGCTTGGCCCCTGCGGCGCTGGGGACGGGCGGTGTGTAGGCATGCTGTGGCTCATGAAGATGCCACGCCCGACCTTGATCTGTTCCCTGCTGGCCTTGGCGCTGATCGGCAGCGGACCGGTCGCCGCGCAGACCCTGCGTGCCGTGCCCGTGGTCAAGGGCCTGCAAGACGCCTGGGCCATGGCCTTCCTGCCCGAGGGCCGCATGCTCATCACCGAAAAGGCGGGCCGCTTGCGCCTGGTCACTGCGGCTGGTCAGGTGTCTGAGCCGCTGGCCGGTCTGCCGGCTGTTTCTGCGGGTGGCCAGTGCGGCTTGCTGGACGTGGTGCTGGACCCGGCATTCGCCAGCAACCAGCGCATTTTCTTCACCTTCGCCGAACCGGCGGCCGCTGGCGCATCGGGCAACAGCACGGCTGTCGGTCGTGCCCGCCTGGTGAACGACAAGCTGGAAGAGGTGCGCACCATTTTCAGCCAGAAGCCCAAGATCAGCAGCCGCAACCACTGCGGCAGCCGCATCGTGTTTGATCGCAGCGGCCATCTGCTGGTGGGGCTGGGCGACCGCTTCAGTGGCAAGGACGAAGCGCAGAACCTGGCCAACCACATCGGCAAGGTGATCCGCATCGATGCCGACGGCCAGGCGCCCGCCGACAACCCCTTCATCGGCCGCGCCGGTGCCGCGCCCGAGATCTTCAGCCTGGGTCACCGCAACATCCAGGGCGCCGCAGTGAACCCGGCGACGGGCGAGATGTGGGCCACCGAACACGGCCCGCAGGGCGGTGACGAGGTCAATCGGGTGCAGGCGGGGCGCAACTACGGTTGGCCGCTGGTCACCTTCGGCCGCAACTACGGCCTGGGCACGCGCATCGGTGAAGCAGGCCCCAAGGCCGGCTTCGAACAACCCTTGCGCCACTGGTTGCCCACATCGGTGGCGCCCAGCGGCCTGGCTTTTCTGAGCAGCGACCGCTACCCGGGCTGGAAGGGCAACCTCTTCATGGGCACCTTGCGCGGGCAGACCTTGATCCGGCTGACGCTGGACGGCAACGCCGTGACCGCAGAAGAGCGCCTGCTCGAAAACCTGGGCGCACGCATCCGCGATGTGCGCCAGGGCCCCGACGGTTGGCTGTATGTGCTGACTGACGGCAGCGAAGGACGGGTGCTGCGCCTGCAGCGCTGATCCCACCGTGCGCCTGAGGCGCGTCGGAACTGGGGATGTGTTTGTTGCGGTGTGCGTTCGATACTCGCGCGCCACCGAGTGAACCCAGGAGAGCCTCATGCCCGATCCGCTACGCGATGTACCGCAAGAAGCCGTCGACCTGATCAAGAGCTTCGAGGGCATACCCGACGGCGACCCGAGCACTGTCAACATCGACGCCTACCTGTGCCCGGCCAATGTGTGGACCATCGGCTGGGGCCACGCCATCGTCGACGGAGGCGTGCAACTCAAGGGTGCCGCGCACTTGGCCAAAGCACGTGCCTTGTACCCGGGTGGCATCACACGCGGGCAGGCCGAAGCGCTGCTGCGCGGTGACCTGGTGCCACGTGCCGCGTCGCTGTCGCGGCTGCTGAAGGTGGCGCTGAACGACGCGCAGTTCGGGGCGCTGATCTCGCTGCTGTTCAACATCGGCCTGGGCAACCTGTCGGCATCGACTTTGCTGCGCAAACTCAATGCCGGTGACAGGGCCGGCGCCGCCGATCAGTTCATGGCCTGGGACAAGGCTCGTGTGAACGGCGTGCTGCAGGCACTGGCCGGTTTGACCCGTCGCCGCAAGGCTGAACGTGCGATGTTCCTGGGCCAGGACTGGCGTGCCGCATCGGCCACCCGCAGCGGTGGTGTGCCGGCGGTGTTGCCGGTGCCGGAGATGCCGGCCGAAGACGTGGCCTGGCTGCGGGCCGCAGCCACAAAGGTCAGTGCGAAGCCGGTGGTGAAAAAGCCCGCTCCGACAAAGGCGCCCGCAGAAAAGGCCGGGGTCAAAAAGTCAGTCGTCAGAAAGTCGGCCGCCAAGAAGCCGGTGGCCAAGAAGCCGGCCGCGAAGAAGCCGGTGGCCAGGAAACCAGTGGCCAAGCGGGCCGTGGCGAAAAAGACGGTGGCCGCGCCGCGCAAGGTCCGCGGCCGCAAGTGACGGCCGCAAGTGACGGCCCCAAGTGACGGCAGCAGCGGCGCAGGACCGCTGCGGGCGCGCCGCCTTCAGGTCTTCAGGCCACGCGCCCGAACCACCACACCGACAGACCGGCTGCGGTCACCGACAGCAAAACGCCCAAGGCGGCGAAGAGCGCGCTGATCTCGGTCTCCTTGCGCTCCACGACCATGCGGCTGGACAGCCCTTCGTAGACCTTCACCAGGTCTTCGGCCGTGCCGGCATAGAAGTACTCGCCGTGCGTGAGCACCGAAATGTTCTTCAGCGTTTCTTCGTCCAGCCGCACCCGCATGCTCCAGCCTTCGAAACCGATGGTCTCGCCACTGGTGGTGCCGATGCCCACGGTGTAGACGCGGATGCCCCGTTCGGCGGCCATCTTGGCGGCGTCCAGCGGATCGGGGCCCGTGGTGCGCTGGCCGTCGGTGAGCATGATCACGGCCGCCGAGTTGTAGCTGCCAGGTGGCACGGGTGTGAAGTCGGGCTTGTCGGGTTTCTTGATGTCACGCGAGCCACCCGGAAAATTGCGCTGCCCGGTGACGTGCTGGATCTCGATGCCGTGGTCCGGGAACAGCGTGGCCAGGCTCAGGATGATGCCGCTGCCCGTGGCCGTGCCGCGCTGCAACTGAAAGCGGTCGATGGCGGCGATGACGTCGTCGCGGCTGGTGGTGGGCGCCTGCACCACGGCTGCAGTGCCGGCGAAGGACACCACGCCCACCTTCACCTCACGCGGCAGGTTGTTGACAAAGCTCTTGGCCGCTTCCTGCGACGCCACCAGGCGGTTGGGCTTGACGTCTTCGGCCCGCATGCTGCCGCTCACGTCCATGGCCAGCATGATGGTGCGTTCGGACAGCGGCAGCGTGATGGTGGCCGTGGGGCGTGCCACGGCAAAAAGGCCGGCTGCGATGGCCAGCAGCATCAGCACTGGCGGCACGTGCCGGCGCCAACCGGGTCCGCTGCCCAGCGCCAGCTTGGCCACCTGCACACTCGCCAGTCGCACCGTGGTCTTGCGCTTCTTGCGCAGCAGCCACACATACAGCAGTACCAGCAGCGGCAGCAGCGCCAGCAGCCAGAGCATGGAAGGCCAGATGAATCTCATGCTTGTCTCATGCGGGTGTCGAGCGGTTTTCAGGGGCAGGCGACGTAGGCAGCGACGTGGCCCGTTTCAGATGGGTTGGCGCACGCACCGGCGACTTCACGCGGGCGCGCTGGCGCCGCAGGTCGGACAGGCGCAGCAGCGCCTGCAGCAGGTCGTCGTCGGTGGCCAGTTCGATCACGTCGGCGCCCGAGCGGCCCAGGCCTTCGATGAGCTCGGCTTCCTGCTCTTCGGCGATGGCGGCGTAACGTGCGCGGAAGGCCGGGTCGGCGGCATCGATGAACAGCTGCTCGCCGGTTTCTGCGTCTTCCACTGTCACCAGGCCCACGTCGGGCAGTGCCATCTCCATGGGGTCCCACAGGCGCACGGCCACCACCTCGTGGCGGCGGGCCAGGCGGGCCAGTGATTCTTGCCAGCCGGGCTGGCTGATGAAATCGCTGACGACAAAAACCAGAGAACGCCTCTTGATCACGCCGTCGGCGGTGCGCAGCAGGTCTGCCAGCGAAGTGCCGACGCCGTTGTCGCCCGCAGCACTTGCCGCTTTGGTGCCTTTGTGGGGCACGGCCTTGGGTCTGGGCTGGCTCATGCGTTGCAACAGGTCCAGCACGTGGGTACGTGAGGTCTTGGGCGGCAGCACCGCGTCCACCTGCTGACCGTACAGCACCGCACCGACGCGGTTGCCATGGCGGGTGATCACCCGCGCCAGCGTGGCCACAAAACCCGTGGAGACATTGAGCTTGGTCACGTCGGCCGAGCCGAAGTTGACGCTGCCCGACAGGTCAAGCAGGAACCAGGCGGTGAGGTCGCGGTCTTCGAGAAACTGGCGCACATACGGGGTCTGCAAACGCGCGGTGACGTTCCAGTCGATGTGGCGCACGTCGTCGTGGTGCTGGTATTCGCGCAGGTCCGCCAGGTCGACACCACCGCCGCGAAACAGCGTGCGGTAGTCGCCCTGCAGCAGGCCGTCCAGGCGGCGGATCACCGTCCATTCCAGACGGCGCAGCAGCGCGTCCGGGCTGCTGACTGCGGGGGCGGCTTCAGCCATGACTGGGTTCAGGCAGCAGGGTGTTGCAGCGGCTTGTCGGGCGCCGCGATCTTCTTCAGCACACGCTCGATCAGGCTTTCGGGCGTGATGCCTTCGGCCAGCGCTTCGTAGCTCAGCACCACACGGTGGCGCAGCACGTCGGGCACCAGATCGGTGATGTCCTCGGGCAGCACGTAGCGACGGCCGCGCAGCATGGCCAGCGCCTTGCCACCTTCGATGAGACCGATGGTGGCGCGCGGGCTGGCGCCATAGGTGATGTACTTGGCCGCGTCGGCCATGTCGTACTTGGCCGGACGGCGTGTGGCGGCCACCACCTTGACGGCGTACTGCATCAGCGCCGGGTCGCAGAAGACGGCGCGGCACTCGCGCTGCAGCGCGGCCAGCTGGAAGGTGTCGGCCACCGCGTAGACGTCCACCGGCGCGCCAGTGACACGTTCGGCGATGACAAATTCTTCTTCTTCGCTGGGGTAGTCCACCAGCACCTTCATCATGAAGCGGTCGACCTGCGCTTCGGGCAGCGGGTAGGTGCCTTCGGTCTCGATCGGGTTCTGCGTGGCCATCACCACGAAGGGGTCGGGCACCTTGTGGGTTTCACCGGCAATCGTGACCTGCCGTTCCTGCATCACTTCCAGCAGCGCGCTCTGCACCTTGGCCGGCGCGCGGTTGATTTCGTCGGCCAGCAGCAGGTTGGCAAACACCGGGCCCAGGCTGGTGCCAAATTCGCCGGTTTTCTGGTTGTAGATGCGGGTACCCACCAGGTCGGCTGGCACCAGGTCGGGTGTGAACTGAATGCGCTTGAAGCTGCCGCGCACCGTGCGCGCCAGGGTCTTCACCGTCAGCGTCTTGGCCAGGCCCGGCACACCTTCGACCAGCAGGTGGCCCTGGGCCAGCATGGCCACCAGCACACGTTCAAGAAAACGGTCTTGACCGACCACGACGCGCTTGACCTCGTAGAGGATGCGTTCCATCAGTTCGGCGGTGTTCTGGGCGGGTTCCTGCATGGTGGTGGGTGTCTGTGGGTTCAGAAGGGCGGCATGCCGGCGGCTGCAGCGGCGTTTTCGATCGGCACGGCAAAGCCGATGCCGATGAAGGTGCGCTGCTCGCTGGGGTTGAGGATGGCGGTGACCACGCCGACCACCTGGCCGTCCATGGTGACCAGCGGGCCGCCGCTGTTGCCGGGGTTGGCGGCGGCGTCAAACTGGATCAGGTTGGTGAGCGTCTTTTCGCCTTCGGGGCTGCGGAACTCGCGCTTCAGGCCCGACACCACACCGTAGCTCACGCTGGGCCCGATGCCAAAGGGGTGGCCGACGGCGATGACGTGGTCACCGGGCTTCAGGTCACCGGTGGACCGCATGGTGGCGGCCTCCAAGTCGTCGGGCAGGCTCAGTGCTTTCAAGACCGCAAGGTCGTTTTCGGGCTGTGCTCCCATCATCACGGCTTCGCTTTCATGACCATTGGCAAAACGCACGCGGATCTTCTTGGCGCCCCACACCACGTGCAGGTTGGTCAGGATGGTGCCGTTGTCGATGATCACCACGCCCGTGCCCAGGCTGCGCTCCATGGCCCGCTGTTCGGGGCTTTGTTCGCCCGAGTCGTTTTCGTCCATCAGGCCGATGACACGCACCACCGAAGGCAGGATGGCTTCGTAGGCCTTGGTGGCCTGGGAAGGCAAGGGCTCTTTCTCCAGCGACTGGCGCACGGCTGCGTCGATGTCGTCTTGTGTCACCGGGCGCTGGCCTGGGTGGAAGCGCAGCACGGCCAGTATGGCCAGGGCCGCCAGCAGCGCACCCAATAGCGCCCAAGTGGCGGGGCCCAGGCGGTGTTGCCAAGATCGGGCGCGGGCTGCCGTCAGTGCCGTGGAAGTTGCATCCGAGCCGGGGTTTACAAGCGGGCCCACAGGCGGGTCCACAGGCGGGTTCACAGGCGCAGCCGCTTCTGCAGCAGCCGCTGAGGGCAGTTCGCGACGGGGCGAGCGGCTGTAGAGAGGGGCCTTCTTCATTCGCGCAGCGGGCAGAGTGAAAGGACAGTATCACGTTGTGCGCGCCCTTGCATCTGGCGGAACGGGTGGTACGCCATCATGCGGGCATGTGGATCGACACCCATTGCCACCTGGACGCCCCGGAATTTGACGCCGACCGCGACGCGGTGGTGCAGCGTGCGCGGGATGCAGGTGTGTCGCAGATCGTGCTGCCGGCCGTGGCTGCCGCGCACTTTGACACCGTGCGCCAATTGGCCCACGCTCATGGCCTGGCCTACGCGCTGGGCCTGCACCCGCTGTGGCTGGCTGATGCGGCAGAAGAAGACCTGGACCGGCTGCAGCAGGCGCTGCAACAGCACCGCGACGACCCACGCCTGGTGGCGGTGGGCGAGATCGGCCTGGACCACTTCGTGCCCGGGCAGGACCTTGCGCGGCAGGAACGTTTCTACATGGCCCAGCTCAAGCTGGCGCGCGACGCCGGCCTGCCCGTGATCCTGCATGTGCGCCGGTCGGCCGACGCGCTGCTCAAGGGCCTGCGACGCGTGGCCGTGCCCGGGGGCATTGCACATGCCTTCAACGGCAGCCTGCAGCAGGCCCGGCACTTCATGGCGCTGGGTTTGTGCCTGGGCTTTGGCGGCACCTTGACCTTCGAGCGAGCCCTGCAGATCCGCAAGCTGGCCACGACGCTGCCCGACAGCGCCCTGGTGCTGGAAACGGACGCACCGGACATCCCGCCGCAATGGCTTTACCGCACCGCGGCCGAACGTGCTGTGCAGCCCGGCCAAGGGCGCAATGAACCGGCCGAGCTGCCTGCCATCGCGGCTGTGCTGGCGGGACTGCGAGGTGTGTCGGTGCAGGCCTTGGCTTCACAGGCACGGGCCAACGCGCGCGTTGCACTGCCACGGCTTGCAGCGCTTTCATGAACGACGAGGCTGCCCTGAAAGTGCAGGAACGGCTGCAGGGACTACCCCCTGTGATCGCCCGCCACAGCCGCCTTGTGATCCTGGGCAGCTTCCCGGGGGTGGCCTCGTTGCAGGCGCAGCAGTACTACGGCCATCCACGCAACCAGTTCTGGCCCCTGCTGGGCGCGATCTGGGGAATCGACCTGCTCGCGCTGCCCTACCGCCAGCGCCTGACCCAGCTGCGCCGGCGCGGCCTGGGTCTGTGGGACGTTTACGCCTGTTGCCGTCGCCAGGGCAGCCTGGACAGCGCCATCCAGGACGCCCAGTTCAACGACCTGGCCAGCCTGAAACGCCGTGCACCACAGCTGCGACTGGTGGCGCACAACGGCGGTGAATCGGCACGGGCCATGCAGCAGGTGCTGGCCCTGGGCCTGCCGGTGCTGAAACTGCCTTCGTCCAGCCCGGCCAACGCCAGCTGGTCCTTCGACCGCAAGCGGGCCGCCTGGCGAGCCGCTTTCCAACAAGCCGGACTGTGTTGACGATGACCCGAACCAAGAGCCGCCAGGCTGTCGATCTGCCCGAGGTGACGCTGTCTGAAGCAGACGGTGTGCGCTACCTGCACCTGGGCACCGTCTGGATCCAGGGTGGCATGCGCATCAAAAAGCCGCAGGTGGTGGAAATCGACTACGTGCAGCGCATGCTGGCCAGCCTGCTGTGGTTGCCCACGGCCGGGCTGGGTGAAGGGCAGGCGGTGCAGCTGGGCCTGGGCGCCGGCGCAATCACCCGTTTCACGGCCAGGCAACTGAAGATGGCCACCACGGTGGTCGAAATCAATCCGCAGGTGATCACCCTCAACGCCGCCTGGTTCCACCTGCCCGAACAAGTGGAGGTGGTGCGCGGCGACGCCGCCGACTGGTTGCGCCAGGCTGAAGGCGCCAGCGTGCGGCTGCTGCACGTGGACCTGTACGACCATGAGGCCGCAGCACCCGTGCTGGACGACGTGGACTTCTACAGCGCCTGCCATTCGGTGCTTGAAGATGGCGGGCTGATGAGCGTCAATTTGTTCGGTCGCCACGCCAGCTTCCATGACAGCATTGCCCGCATCGCTGCCGCTTTTGGCACCGACCCGGTCTGGAGCCTGCGGCCCACGCGTGAAGGCAACACCGTGGTCGTGGCCGGGCGCGGCGTGGTGGTGCCGTCGCGCGAAGAATTGATCCAACGTGCGGCTGCCATCGAACAGCGCTTCGGCCACCTGAACCTGCCGGCGCGCAAGTGGCTGCGCATGGTGCGGCCTTACACACCCGGTACACCCGCGCCTTAAGCCATGAACGCCGCCACCACCAAGCCCGCAGCAGCAGCGGCTGCCGTGTCGCCGGCCAAGCCGGCTGCACTGTCGCCAGTCGCTTCGCCCAAGGGCAAGCTGGAGTGGCCACTGCTGCTGGGATGGCTGCGCGATGACGGCTGGATCACCGCCGACGACGCCCAGCGTGTGACCGCACGTTTTCGTGCCGGGGCCTCCAGCCTGCATGCGCTGGTGCGCTTGGGTGGTGCCGGCCTGCTGCGCAAGGGCGGCACGCAGTCTTTGGACACAGAACACCTGACCGAATGGCTGGCCAGCCGCTGCCGGCTGCCCTATCTGCGCATCGACCCCCTGCGTGTGGACGTGGGCCGGGTGGCCGACGTCATGAGCGTGCAGTACGCACAAAGCCGCCTCGCGCTGCCGGTGTCGGTGTCGCCCACCGAGGTGGTGATTGCCACCGCCGAGCCGTATGACACGGCCTGGGTTTCCGAGATCGAGGCCCACACCCGCCGCCACGTCAAGCTGGTGGTGGCCAACCCCGACGACCTGCGCCGCTACACCACCGAGTTCTACGCCCTGGCGCGCAGCGTGCGCGCGGCGGCGAAGAGCGGTGAAAACGCCACCAGCGCCAGCTTCGAGCAGCTGGTGGAGTTGGGCAAGACCAGCAAGACGCTGGACGCCAACGACCAGGGTGTGGTGCAGGTGGTGGACTGGCTGTGGCAGTACGCCTTCGATCAGCGCGCGTCCGACATCCACCTCGAGCCGCGCCGCGACATGGGCGCCATCCGCTTCCGCATCGACGGCGTGCTGCACACCGTCTACCAGGTGCCGCTGACGGTGATGAGCGCCATGACCTCGCGCATCAAGCTGCTGGGGCGGATGGACGTGGTCGAAAAGCGCCGGCCCCTGGACGGTCGCATCAAGACACGCCGGCCCAGCGTCACCGAAGGCGGTGTCGAGAAGGCGGGCGGTGAAGTGGAGATGCGCTTGTCCACGCTGCCCACCGCCTTTGGCGAGAAGATGGTGATGCGCATCTTCGACCCCGAAACCGTGGTCAAGGGCTTGCCTGCCTTGGGCTTTGGCGAACACGAAAGCAAGGTCTGGCAGGAACTGATAGCCAGGCCGCACGGCATCATCCTGGTCACCGGGCCCACGGGCAGCGGCAAGACCACCACGCTGTACAGCACGCTCAAGGCGCTGGCGTCCGACGAGGTCAACGTCTGCACCATCGAAGACCCGATCGAGATGATCGAGCCCAGCTTCAACCAGACCCAGGTGCAGCCGGCGCTGGACATGGGCTTTGCCGAAGGCCTGCGCGCGCTGATGCGGCAGGACCCGGACATCATCATGGTGGGCGAGATCCGCGACCTGGCCACCGCCGAGATGGCGATCCAGGCCGCGCTGACCGGCCACCTGGTGTTCAGCACCCTGCACACCAACGACGCCGTGGGCGCCGTCACGCGCCTGGCCGACCTGGGGGTACCCAGCTACCTGATTGCGGCCACCGTCATCGGCGTGCTGGCGCAACGCCTGACGCGCACCCTGTGCGTGGCGTGCAAGGTGCGTGACGATGGCACCACACGCGATTCGCTGGACGAGATGGTCAAGCCCTGGCGTCTGTCGGGCGGCGTGCGGCCCTACAAGCCCGTGGGCTGCCTGGAGTGCCGCCACACCGGCTACCGCGGTCGCGCGGGTCTTTATGAGCTGCTGCTGATGAGCGACTCGGCGCGAGCCCTGGTGCACCCCAGCCTGGACGCCGATGCGCTGCGCCGCGACGCGGTAAAAGCCGGGATGCGGCCGCTGCGTCTGGCCGGCGCCATGAAGGTGGCCGCGGGCCAGACCACGTTGGAAGAGGTGATGCGCAGCACACCCGGCATGAGCTGAGCTCTTGCAGCAAGCTGCTTGCGCGAGTTGCAGGCAAGGGTTGCAGGCAAGGGTTGCAGGCAAGGGTTGCGGGCAGGCGTGCAGGCGTGCAGGCAGGTGTGCAGGCAGGGGTCTTGCACTGCAGCCTTACGTGGAAACCACACCGGCTGTGCGGTGTTGCCTACCTAGAATGCCTGAAGTCCGAGGCACTCGGAGGAGACACAGCTTGAAAATCAAGAGCGAGAAGGACTTCTGGTCCGGACTCATGTTCATCGCCGTCGGCGTGGGCTTTGCGTGGGGCGCGCTGAACTACAGCTTTGGCAGCTCGGCCCGACCCGGCCCGGCCTACTTCCCCTTCGGCCTGGGCGTGCTTCAGGCTGTCCTGGGCAGCTTCCTGGTCTTCAAGGCGCTGACCTTCGAAGTGGAGGGCGGCGACGCCATCGGCCCTTGGCCCCTGAAGCAGGCGGCCATCATCCTGGGCGCGGTGGTGCTGTTCGGCGTGGCCATTCCCAGGCTGGGACTGGCCGTCGCGCTGCCGCTGCTCATCGGCATCGGCAGCCTGGCCAGCGGTGAGTTCCGCTGGAAGGAGGTGCTGGCCAACTGCATCATCCTTACCGTGGCCTCCTGGGGCATCTTCATCAAGGGGTTGGGGCTGACCCTGCCCCTGTGGCCCACCTTCATCACGGGCTGACCCGGAGCGCACGATGGAACTTATCGACAACCTGATGCTGGGTTTTGGCGTCGCCTTCACCTTCCAGAACCTGCTGTATGCCTTCGGTGGCGCGTTGCTGGGCACGCTGATCGGTGTGTTGCCCGGTCTGGGCCCTGTGGCCACCATTGCCATGCTGCTGCCCAGCATCTACGCACTGGACGCCACGCCGGCTCTCATCATGCTGGCCGGCATCTACTACGGCGCGCAGTATGGCGGCAGCACCACCGCCATCCTGATCAACGTGCCGGGTGAATCGGCGTCTGTGGTCACTGCCATCGACGGCTATGCCATGGCGCGCAAGGGGCGGGCGGGGCCCGCGTTGGCCGCCGCCGGGCTGGGCAGCTTTTTCGCCGGCTGCGTGGCCACGCTGATCGTTGCCGCCTTTGCGCCACCGTTGACCGAAGTGGCCTTCAAGTTCGGCCCCGCCGAGTACTTCAGCCTGATGGTGCTGGGCCTCATCGGCGCCGTGGTGCTGGCCTCGGGTTCGCTGGTCAAGGCCATCGCGATGATCCTGCTGGGCCTGCTGCTGGGGCAGATCAACACCGACGTGATCTCGGGTGTGCCGCGCTACAGCTTCGACATCCCCGAGCTGACCGACGGCATCGGCTTCGTGGCCATTGCGATGGGCGTGTTCGGTTTTGGCGAAATCGTCGCCAACCTGGCCAGGCCCGAAGAACAGCGTGAGGTCTTCACCAAGGACGTGAAGGGCCTGTGGCCCACCAAGCAGGACTTCAAGGACGCCTTCCCTGCCGTCTTGCGCGGCACCGCGCTGGGCTCTGTGCTGGGCATCCTGCCGGGCGGCGGTGCGCTGCTGGCCTCGTTTGCGGCCTACACGCTGGAAAAGAAAAGCAAGGGCCGGCCGGGTGAAGTGCCTTTCGGCCAGGGCAACATCCGCGGTGTGGCCGGCCCTGAAAGCGCCAACAACGCCGGCGCGCAGACCAGCTTCATCCCCATGCTGACGCTGGGCATCCCGCCCAATGCCGTGATGGCGCTGATGGTGGGCGCGATGACGATCAAGGGCATCCAGCCCGGCCCGCAAGTGATGACCAGCAACCCCGAACTGTTCTGGGGACTGATCGCCAGCATGTGGGTGGGCAACGCCATGCTGATCATCCTGAACCTGCCGCTGATCGGCATCTGGATCAAGTTGCTGACCGTGCCCTACCGTTTTTTGTACCCGGCCATCCTGAGCTTCTGCTGCATCGGCCTGTACACGCTGAACAACAACAACTTCGACGTCTACATGGCGGCGGCCTTCGGCGTGGTCGGCGTGCTGTTCTACAAGCTGGGCTGCGAGCCGGCACCGCTGCTGCTGGGCTTCATCCTGGGACCCATGATGGAAGAGAACCTGCGGCGGGCACTGCTGCTTTCGCGCGGCGACTGGACCACCTTCATGACACGGCCGCTGTCTGCCGGGCTGCTGATTGCCGCTGCGCTGATGATCGTGGTGGTGATGATGCCCAGCATCAAGAACAAGCGAAAAGAGGCATTCCAGGACGCCGACTGAAGGACCGGCAGCGTAACGCGTTCGGCACCTACCCATCAAGGGGCAGTGCCGGCGGCCCGCCAAAGCCGGGTCCGCGGCGTTGGCGTGAAGAACGACGAGGGCCTGCGTGGCCCTCGTCTCATTTGCATTAGCCTTGGCTGCATGCCGACCCCCATTGCCCTGGCCCCGCTGAAGCAGCCCGTCTTCCGCGGTCTGTGGCTGGCCTGGCTGGCGGCCAACATGACGATGTGGATGAACGACGTCGCGGCGGCCTGGCTGATGACGTCGCTGACCACCAGCCCGGTGATGGTGGCGCTGGTGCAGACCGCGTCCACGCTGCCGGTTTTTCTGCTGGGTCTGCCCAGCGGCGCCATGGCCGACATCCTGGACCGGCGCCGCTACTTTGCGGCCACCCAGTTGTGGGTGAGCGTCAACGCGCTGATCCTGGCCGGGCTGTCGCTCAGCGGCCACTTGACGGCCGAACTGCTGCTGCTGCTGACCTTCAGCAACGGCATCGGCCTGGCGCTGCGCTGGCCCGTTTTTGCCGCCATCGTGCCGCAGATCGTGACGCGACCCGAATTGCCGGCGGCGCTGGCGCTGAACGGCATCGCGATGAATCTGTCCCGTGTCATCGGCCCGGTGCTGGCCGGCGCGCTGCTGGCGGCCTTCAGCGCGGCGGCCGTGTTTGTGCTCAATACCGTGCTGGCGGCCTTGGCCTTTGTGCTGATCCTGCGTTGGCAGAGCACACCGCGCACCAGCGCGCTGCCGGGCGAACGTTTTGTGGGTGCCATGCGTGCCGGCCTGAACTTCGCCATGCAGTCGCCGCGCCTGAAGGTCGTGCTGCTGCGCATCTTTTTGTTCTTTTTGCAAAGCACTGCGCTGGTGGCGCTGCTGCCATTGGTGGCGCGGGGCCTGCACGGTGGCGGCGCGGGCACCTTCACGGTGATGCTGTCGTGCCTGGGTGCTGGCGCCGTCGTCGCGGCGCTGCTCTTTCCGCGCTGGCGGGCGCGTTTCAACCGCGACCAGTTTGTCTTGATCGGCACCGTGGTGCACGCGCTGCTGTCGTGCCTGATCGTCAGCGTGCCCGAACTCTGGGTGGCCCTGCCGGCCATGGTGGTGCTGGGCATGGCCTGGATCTCGGTGGCCAACTCGCTGGTCATCGCGGCGCAAATGGCCATGCCCGACTGGGTGCGTGCACGTGGCATGTCCATCTACCAGATGGCGCTGATGGGCGGCGCCGCTGGGGGCTCGCTGCTGTGGGGCCAGGTGGCGGTGTGGCTGGGTGTCAACGGTTCGGTGATTGCTGCGGCGGCCTTTGGCGTGTTGGCGATGCTGCTCACGCGCAAACAAAGTGTCGAAGGTGGCGCCGACATTGACTTCTCGCTCGTCCCGCCGCGCGATGTACCGCAGCCCGCCACGGCCGTGGGCCCCGAAGAAGGCCCGGTGATGGTCACACTGACCTACCAGATCGACCCCGCGCGCAGCGCCGCGTTTGCCGAAGTCATGCAGCGCACCCGAAGCGCCCGCCTGCGCCAGGGTGCGCTGAGCTGGGGCCTGTTCCGCGATGTGGCCGTGCCCGGGCGCTACGTGGAGTACTTCGTCGACGAAAACTGGCTCGAACACCAGCGAAGGCTGGAACGTTTCACCGCCTTCGACGCCGGCCTGCGGGAACAGCGCTTGGCCTTTCACATCGGGCCCGAGCCGCCTGAACTGCGCCGCTACGTGGCCGACGAACACGCGGTGCCCACCGGGCCGCCGCTGTAGCGCACATTGGGCCGCAGCGGTCGGCAAGGCACGCACAATCTGGTGCAAGGTCACTTTTTTTCTTCCACTGAAAGACCCCGTCCCATGAGCACCACCCACCGTTTTGACTGGACCACCGGCTACGCCAGCCGACGTTCTCCGGTCTTCGCGCGCAACGTCGTGTCCACGTCCCACCCGCTGGCGGCCCAGGCCGGTGTGCGCATGCTGCAGGCCGGTGGCAACGCGGTGGACGCGGCCATCGCCGCTGCCGCCGTGATGACCATCGTCGAGCCGTGCAGCAACGGCCTGGGTTCGGACGCCTTCTGCATCTTGTGGGACGGCAAGGAACTGCACGGCCTGAACGCCAGCGGCAGCGCACCGCAAGCCTGGACGCCGGATTACTTCGAAAGCAAGTACGGCAAAGAAGCCCAGACACCGCCCAAGCGCGGCTGGGATTCGGTCACTGCGCCGGGCGCGGTGTCGGCCTGGGTGGCCTTGTCGCAGCGTTTTGGCAAGCTGCCTTTTGCCGACCTCTTGGCGCCGGCCATCGACACCGCCGAACGCGGCTATGCGGTACCGGTGATCGTGCAGCAGAAGTGGGTCAATGCCGCTGCGCTGCCCGAAATCACCTCGCAGCCGGGCTTTGCGCAGGCCTTCTTGCCCAACGGCCGCGCGCCGCATGTGGGTGAACTGTTCCGTTTCCCCGACGCCGCCCGCACGCTGCGCCTGATTGCGCAGACCAAGGGCGAAGCGTTCTACCGTGGCGAAGTGGCTGCGGCGCTGGCAGCCCACGCCCGCGAAAACGGCGGCGCCTTGACGGCGGCCGACATGGCCGCCTACCAGCCGGAGTGGGTCAAGCCCATCGCGCAGGATTACCGCGGCTACACGCTGCACGAGATTCCGCCCAACGGGCAGGGTATCGCGGCGCTTATCGCGCTGGGCATCCTGAAGCACTTTGACATCGCTTCGCTGCCCGTCGACAGCGCGGCCAGCCAGCACCTGCAGATCGAGGCCATGAAGCTGGCCTTTGCCGACGTCTACCGCTATGTGGCCGAGCCGCGAGCCATGACCTTGACGCCGACGCAGATGCTGGACCCGACCTACCTGGCCGGCCGCGCCAAGCTGATCGACACCAAGCGTGCGCAAGACTTCGGCCCCGGCCACGGCCCCCAGGGCGGCACCATCTACCTCACGGCGGCCGATGCCAGCGGCATGATGGTGAGCTTCATCCAGAGCAACTACATGGGCTTCGGCTCCGGCGTGGTGGTGCCGGGTACGGGCGTCAGCCTGCAGAACCGCGGCCATGGTTTCACGCTGGACCGCACACGAGAAAACGTCGTCGGCCCGGGCAAACGGCCGTTCCAGACCATCATCCCCGCCTTCCTGACGCAGCAAGGCCGCCCGGTGATGAGCTTTGGTGTCATGGGCGGCGACATGCAGCCGCAAGCCCACATGCAGACCCTGGTGCGCATGCTCGACTACAAACAGCAGCCGCAGGCCGCCTGCGATGCGCCGCGCTGGCGCTACTTCGACGGCATGGTCAACCTGGAGCCGGGCTTCGACCCGGCTGCCGCGCAGACGCTGGCCGAGATGGGCCACCGCATCGCGCCTTTCACCGACAGCTACCAGGACTACGGTGCCGGCCAGTTCATCTGGCGCCTGGACGAAGGGCAGGGTGACCCGGCCGTCACCGGCTATGCAGCCGCCAGCGACCCGCGGCGCGACGGGCAGGCCGCCGGATATTGAGCTCCCAGGCTCCCTCCGGTCACGACCCCCCAGGGGGGCTCTCGCTGCGGCCCGGCAAGGCCGGTTCCGCGCAAGGGCTGAATCCGGTGCTGCGGTGCTAGGGGCGAAGGCGCGCGCCTTGCGCAGCGGCCTGGCGCTGGCGGCTGCGGGCTCCATCGCCTTCAGCGGCAAGGCCATCATCGTCAAGCTGGCGTACCGCCACGGCGTGGACGCGGTCACGCTGATCATGTACCGCATGCTCTTCGCGCTGCCGCTCTTTGTGGCGTTGGCCTGGTGGGCCGGACGTGGCAAACCGGCCCTGACGCGGCGCGACCTGGGCGTTGTGTGCGGTCTGGGTTTCACCGGCTACTACCTGGCCAGCTTCCTGGACTTTGCCGGGCTGCAGTACATCTCGGCCAGCCTGGAGCGGCTGATCCTGTACCTGAACCCCACGATCGTGCTGTTCCTGGGGGCCCTGCTGTTCAAGCGGCGCGTGCAGCCGCGCCAGCTGCTGGCACTGGCGGTCAGCTACTGCGGCGTGCTGCTGGTCTTTGGCCAAGAGGTGCAACTTTCAGGCGCTGACACGCTGCTGGGCGCGGGCCTCGTGTTTGGCAGTGCCGTGTCCTACGCCGTCTACCTGGTCTACAGCGGTGCCGAGGTGCAGCGTCTGGGTGCGCTGCGCCTCACGGGCTGGGCCACGTCGATCGCCTGTGTCCTGTGCATCCTTCAATTTGTGCTGCTGCGGCCGCTGGAAGCAGCCGTGGTGGCGCCGCAAGTGGTGTGGCTGTCGGTGTTGAACGCCACGCTGTGCACCTTTGCGCCGGTGCTGATGGTGATGATGGCCATCGAAAGAGTCGGTGCGACCCTGACGGCGCAGACCGGCATGATCGGGCCACTGTCGACCATCCTGATGGGTGTGTGGCTGCTGGGCGAGCCCTTCAACGCCTGGGTGGCGGCCGGCACGGCGCTGGTGCTGACGGGCGTGTGGCTGCTGGCGCGCGGGCGTTGAAGGGGCTGGCCGGCCGCTGATTGGATGCGCGGCGCGAAGTTCGGCATGAACTTGTGCATGAACTGGCGATGTGGCCTGGGCTGAGAATATGTCGCACTTCCCCCGCGTTCTCCTGCGCAACTTCAGCCGCTTCAACAACGTCATGTCCTGGGTCGAAAAAGAACTGAAAAAGCGAACGGCTGCCGAGGCGCGTGACACCGCGTCGGGTGCCAGCACCCAGGGTGAATCGGAGCCCGACAGCGGCCCGCAAACGGCGGCGGCTCGCATCGCGTCTTTGTGGGCCCGCCTGGAAGCCGTCAACCAGGCCCTGCCGGACGAACTGAAGTTGCGCCGCGACGTGAACAAGGTGGGGGACTTCGTCGGCCTGACACCCTTGTTCCCGGTGGCGCTGGTCGCCGCCAATGGCGCATGCCTGGGCTACACGGCAGACGGCATCCGCTACTTGTGGCCGGAAAAAAACGCCCGCCAGAGCAACAACTTCTGGCTGCGCTGGCAGGTTGGAAAGGGCCACGTGGTCCAGCGGCGGGTGGTGGGTTCCTGGGTCAAGCCAGTGACTCAGGAAACGAAGTTCAGCGACAAGAGCTGCGAGCACATGATCAAGTGCCTGGTGACTGGCGTGCGCATCAAGCCCGCGTCGCTGAAGCCAGGCCGCATCCTGTTCATCTGGCGCAGGCGCTGAACGACCGGCGGGACAATCAGAACGATCAACCGAAGCGACTGAAGACATGGACCTGGGCATTCAAGGCAAGTGGGCGCTGGTGTGCGCCGCCAGCAAGGGGCTGGGCAAGGGGTGCGCCAAGGCGCTGGTGCAAGAAGGCGTGAACGTGGTCATCACGGCACGTGGCAACGACGTGCTGCAGGCCACCGCAGCCGAGCTGCGGGCACTCGCCGTCGGCGTGCAGGTCATCGCGGTGGCGGGGGACATCACCACGACTGCAGGCCGTGCGGCCGCGCTGGCGGCTTTTCCGTCAGGCGCGCACGTCGACATCCTGGTCAACAACGCGGGCGGCCCGCCACCGGGTGACTTTCGCGACTGGGACCGCGACACCTGGCTCAAGGCCCTGGACGCCAACATGCTGACGCCCATCGAGCTGATCAAGGCCACCGTGGACGGCATGGCCGCTCGCGGTTTCGGGCGTGTGCTCAACATCACCTCGGCGGCCGTGAAGGCGCCGATCGACATCCTGGGCCTGAGCAACGGCGCCCGTTCCGGCCTGACCGGTTTTGTCGCCGGCCTGGCGCGGCAGCCGCAGTTGGCGGGTCGCAACGTCACGGTCAACAACCTGCTGCCGGGGCCCTTCGACACCGACCGCCTGCGCGGCACCATGGCCGGCGCGGCCACCAAGGCCGGCAGACCGCTGGACACGATCATGGACGAACGGCGTGCGCTGAACCCCTCGCGGCGCTTCGGCACGGCCGACGAGTTTGGTGCCTATTGCGCGTTCCTCTGCAGCGTGCATGCCGGCTACGTGACCGGGCAGAACCTGCTGATGGACGGCGGCGCCTACCCAGGAAGTTTCTAAGCCAGTGGCCGCGCCACGTTGACGGCGATGCCGGCCACGATGAGCGCAAAGGCCGGCGCGTGGGACGGCTGCGGCTCTTCACCCAGCAGCAAGGCGCGGCGTCAGCGTCATGCGCAGGCGTCGTCCAGGCGATCTCGGCCGCAGTTCCAGCACTGCTCGAAGGGGCCATCGACGATCTCGCTGCAGCCGCGGCAGGCCCAGTGACGGTGCGGTGCGTGCTGCCACTCGTCCAGCAGCTCGCGTGCGCGGCCATGCTGGCTGGCGTCTTGCACCCAGACCTCGGGCAGGCCCTGGTCGGGTGGCAATTCACCGATGATGCTGCCGGCATAAGCGCGCTGCACGGTGGCGGCAATGCCGACACCCACCAGCATGTCGGCCCACAGCGTGGCCAGGGCGAGGTTGGGGGCTTGCAAGAGGCGTTTCATGAGATGCCTGATGGTGCCACGGCCAATGGCCCGGGGCTGCAGCCCACGGCCGCTTGCCTTACCCTCGGGCCCTGCCCAATCACAGGAGACCTGCCATGCCGCGTGCCATCCAGATCACCGCCTTCGGTGGACCCGAACAACTGCAGCTGGTGGACCTGGCGGTGGGTGAACCCGGGCCGGGCGAGATCCGCATCCGCCACCAGGCCTGCGGCCTGAACTTCATCGACGTCTACCAGCGCACGGGCCTGTACCCCAACCCCTTGCCACTGACGCTGGGCATGGAAGGCGCCGGCATCGTCGAGGCGGTGGGCGAAGGGGTCACGCACCTGAAAGCGGGCGACCGCGCAGCCTATGCCAGCAACCCGCCCGGCAGCTACAGCGAGGTGCGCGTGATGCCGGCCAAGACCGTGGTGCAGCTGCCCGACGCCATCGACTTCGACACCGCCGCCGGCATGATGCTCAAGGGCCTGACCGCGCAGTACCTGTTGAAGAAGACGCTGCCCGTGCAAGGCCTTGAGTCGGGAGACCACGTGCTGTTCCATGCCGCCGCCGGCGGTGTCGGCCTGATCGCCTGCCAGTGGGCGCGTGCGCTGGGCCTGCAGCTCATCGGCACGGCCGGTGGCGCCGACAAGTGCGCGCTGGCGCTGGCGCACGGCGCCGCGCACGTCATCGACTACACCCGCGAAGACTTCGTGGCCCGCGTCAAGGACATCACCGGCGGACGCGGCGTGAAGGTGGTCTACGACTCGGTGGGCAAGGACACCTGGGACGGCAGCCTGAACTGCCTGCAGCCCTTCGGCCTGATGGCCAGCTTCGGCAACGCATCAGGCCCGGTGCCGCCGTTTGCACCCGGCATGCTGGGTGCAAAGGGTTCGCTCTACGTCACGCGCCAGACCCTGTTCACGCACATCGCCACGCGCGAAGCCACCCAAGCCATGGCCGATGACCTGTTCGAGGTGGTGGGCAGCGGCGCCGTGAAGATCCGCATCGACCAGCGTTACGACTTGGCTGATGCAGCGCAGGCACACCGCAATCTGGAAGCCCGCAAGACCACAGGCTCGACGGTGCTGATGCCCTGAGCCAGGATCAAGCCAGGCCGCCCGGCAGGGTCTCCCTGGCGGTGAGGCAGCACCCCCCTCGGGGGGCAGCGACCGCAGGGACCTTGGGGGCCGTCAGTTGCCAAATTTATAGTCGGTTTTTGCCTTCGAGCGCAGATCGTCCTGGTACTGCTGCATCAGCACCTGCTCCAGGCGCTGTTTGATCTGGCCCTTCACGTCGTCGAAAGCCGGGAAAGCTGCTTCGCGTGTGTCGTCCAGACGGATGATGTGGTATCCGAACTGGGTCTTCACCGGCGCGGGCGTCATCTCACCCTTTTTCAGCTCTGACATGGCCTTGCCAAATTCAGGCACGTAGCTGTCGGACTTGGCAAAGTCCAGGTCGCCGCCGTTGGCGCCGGAGCCGGGGTCCTTGCTGTGCTGCTTGGCCAGGTCCTCGAACTTGGCGCCGCCCTTGATCTGCGTGATCAGGCCCTTGGCTTCGTCTTCCTTCTCGACCAGGATGTGGCGCGCGCGGTACTCGGTACCTGTGGCCTGGGCCTTGAACTTGTCGTACTCGATCTTGGCCGCTTCGTCGTTGACCGGATTCTTCTTGCGGTAGCTCTCGAACAGCTCGCGGATCAGGATGCTCTGGCGCGCCAGGTCCATCTGGCTGCGGAAATCGGCCGATGCCGCGATGCCGCGCTTTTCAGCCTCTTGCGCAAAGATCTCGCGCAGCACGACCTGGTCGCGTGCCTGCTGCTGCATTTCTGGTGTGACGGTCTGACCGCCGCGCTGGGCTTGCGTCAGCAGGGTGTCCAGACGCACCTTGGGCACGGCCTTTCCGTTGACGATGGCGATGTTCTGCGCCTGGGCTGCCAGGGGCAGCATCAGGCCGGCGCTGATGGCCAATGTCACGGTCACGGCGATACGGTTTGTGAGAGACATGCACGACAGGCGCGGCGAATGCGGCATATGCGGCATATGCGGCGGATGCGATGTGCGCGCGGCAAGGACTTTCATCTTCATGGAGGGGTGGCTTTCAAGAGGCGAGGCGCGCGCCCGATGCGGGCGGCTGGCTTGAGATCAACGTCGAAGCCCGAAGGCCGGCTGACCGGACAGGAGTACAAGGCACAAGGACGGGCACAAGGACAGGGCAATCAGACAGGGTTTGCCGCCGGAAGTTCAGGCTTCGTCGGGCAAGCGAGCCACGATCGCCAGCGCATGCACGCCCTGTGCAGCAAGTGGGCCCAAAGAATCATACACAAGACGGTGTCGAGCCACGCGGCTCAGGCCGGCGAAGCGCGCACTGCGGATGTGCACCGTGAAGTGCCTGCCTTCGCGGGCACCGGCATGGCCGGCATGCAGATGGCTGTCGTCGTCCACCTGCAGCTGGCTGGGCGCCAGTGCCTGGCGCAGTCGGTCTTCGATCTCGGCGGCGTTCATCGCTGGGCGTTCAAGCCGGGCCCGCCTTGAAGTCGATCGAGGCGCTGTTGATGCAGAAGCGCTCGCCGCTGGGCTCGGGCCCGTCTTCGAAGACATGGCCCAGGTGGCTGCCGCAGTTGTTGCAACGCACTTCGACGCGCACCATGCCGTGGCTCTTGTCCACCACCCGTTCAACCACTTCGCTGTTGATGGGCTGCCAGTAACTGGGCCAGCCACAACCCGCATCGAACTTGGTACCCGACTCGAACAGCGGTGTGCCGCAGCCCACGCAGCGGTACTGGCCGGCATCGAAGTGGTCCCAGTACTTGCCGCTGAAAGCCCGTTCGGTGGCGGCGTGGCGGGCCACCTCGTACTGCATGCGGTCGAGCTGGCCGCGCCACTCTTCTTCGGTCTTCTTGACCGGGTAGCGTGGGTCGTCGTGCTCGTGTGGTTTGTCGGGGCGGTTCATGGGTGGGAGGATACTTCCAGGCGGCTTTCCCAGCGGGCTTGGGGACAAACAAGGGTTTGCCGCGATGTCCCTGGACCAACGGCGGGCGTTGTCACGGGGGCGACAGGGCTTCGGGGTAGTCCCTAAAGCCCGAGGCTATCCAGTTCAGATACCTTCCACGCATTCGATGAATCATCAGGAGACAGCATGAATTTCAAGCGTTCCGTCGTCAGCATCGCGCTGGGCAGTGCAATCATCCTCGCCAGCAGTGCGGCGTGGGCGCAGAAGGGCGAGACCGTCAAGATCGCCTGGATCGACGCGTTGACCGGCTTGACCGCTGCCACCGGCCAGAACCAGCTCAAGGGCTTCCAGTTCATCGCCGAGCAGTTCAACAAGAACAATCCGGCTGGCGTGAAGTACGAGATCGTCTCTTTCGACAACAAGCTCAGCCCGCAGGAAACCGTCAATGCGCTGCAGGCTGCCATCGACCAGGGCATCCGCTATGTGGCGCAGGGCACCGGTTCCGGCCCTGCCGCTGCCATCATCGACTTCCTGAACAAGTACAACGAACGCAACCCCGGCAAGGAGGTGGTGTTCCTCAACTACGCGGCGGTCGACCCCGCGCTGACCAACGAGAAGTGCAGCTTCTGGCACTTCCGCTTCGACGCCGACACGTCGATGAAGATGGAAGCCCTGACGACCTTCATGAAGGAGGACAAGGACGTCAAGAAGGTCTACCTGATCAACCAGAACTACTCCCACGGCCAGCAGGTCGTGAAGTACGCAAAGGAGAATCTGGCACGCAAGCGGCCCGATGTGCAGATCGTCGGTGAAGACCTCACCCCGCTGGCCCAGACGCGTGACTTCGCACCCTACATTGCCAAGATCAAGGCATCGGGCGCCGACACCGTGATCACCGGCAACTGGTCTTCCGACCTGACGCTGCTGGTGAAAGCCGCCAACGACGCCGGCCTCAACGCCAAGTTCTACACCTACTACGCCAGCGTGTCCGGCACGCCGACGGCGCTGGGTGCGGGCTCTGCCGGACGTGTCTACCAGGTCGGCGTGATGCCCTTCGAGAACCCGGCCGCGCGCAAGATGATGGACGAGTACAAGGCCAAGTTCAACGACGACTTCTACACCGCGCAGATCTACAACGTCTACAGCATGCTGACGACTGCCTTTGTCAAGGCCAAGAGCACTTCACCGGTCAAGGTTGCCGCAGCGATGGCGGGTCTGGAAGCGCCCAGCTTCAGCGGCACGGTTACGATGCGCAAGTCTGACCACCAGTTGCAGCAGCCTGTCTACATGACGGTGTGGCAGAAGGCCGGCCCGAAGCCCTTTGACTACAGCGTCGAGAACACCGGCTACAACTTCAGGACCGTCAAGACCTACGAGTCCTTCGTGGCCAGCACGCCCACGTCGTGCCAGATGAAGCGCCCCGCCGGCCTCTGAGCCGACGCCGTCATCGGCCGGGCCCTGGGGAGCGCGCTCTTCAGGGCCCTTTTTTCCGGGGCCACTTTTCCGGTGTCTTTTCCCGGGCCATTGAGCCCCTTTCCGCCGACGCACCCCCGCCTTGGACCAACTGCTGATCAACGTTCTGAACGGCCTCAGCGCCGGGCTGCTGCTTTTCATGCTCAGTTCCGGCCTCACGCTGATCTTCAGCATGATGGGCGTGCTGAACTTCGCCCACGCCAGCTTCTACATGGTGGGGGCCTACATCGCTTATACGCTGACCAAGGCAGTAGGTTTCTGGCCGGCGCTGTTTCTCGCGCCGCTGCTGGTGGGCGGGCTGGGTGCCCTGTTCGAACGCACGGCCTTGCGCCGGGTGCACAAGTTCGGCCATGTGCCTGAGCTGCTGGTCACTTTCGGCCTGAGTTTCGTGATCCTGGAACTCGTCAAGCTGATCTGGGGTGTGTCGCCAGTGCCCTTCCCGCCGCCGCCCTTGTTGCAGGGCCCCGCCTTCACGGTGGTGCAGTCACCGGTGGACGGCCTGAGCCTGGTCTGGGGTGCGGCGCCGGCCGAGATCTGCCGCGCTGCGGTGGACGGGGTGATGACGACTTGCTCCAATTTCCCGGCCACGCGCTTCTTCATGATGGTAGTGGCCTTCGTCATGCTGCTGGCGCTGTGGCTGCTGTTGACGCGCACCCGCATCGGCCTCGTCATCCAGGCCGCGCTGACCCACCCTGAAGCCGTGGAGGCGCTGGGCCACAACGTGCCGCGGGTGTTCATGCTTGTTTTCGGCAGCGGCTGCGGCCTGGCCGGTCTGGCCGGGGTGATCGGCGGTGTTACCTTCGTCACCGAACCTTCGATGGCCACCATCGTGGGCAGCATCATCTTCGTGGTGGTGGTGGTAGGGGGCATGGGCTCGCTGGCCGGGGCGTTCGTGGCGTCCATCCTGATCGGCCTCTTGCAGACGCTGCCGCTGACCGTCGACAAGTCGCTGGTCGATGCCGCGCGCGCCATCGGCTGGGCAGTGACGCCGGGCAACCTGGCCTATCCGATCCTGAAGATCACGCTGGCGCAGGCGGCACCCATCCTGCCTTACCTGCTGCTGGTGCTGATCCTGATCTTCCGGCCCAAGGGCCTGCTGGGCACGAGAGAAGGTTGACGGGGTGATGGAAAGCAATTACGAAAGCCGGGCGCGCTACCGCTTCAGGCCGTGGAATGTCGGGCGCTGGGTGCTGTGGAGCTTGTTCGCGCTGGTGCTGGTCGTCGCGCCGATGATCTGGACATCGGGTTTCGCGCTGACGATGCTGTCGCAGATGGGCATCGCCATCGTTGCCTTGCTGGCCTACAACATCCTGCTCGGGCAAGGCGGCATGCTCAGCTTCGGGCACGCGGTCTACACCGGCCTGGGCAGCTTTCTGGCCATCCACACCATGAACAAGATCGCCAGCGGCGCGATCTGGTTGCCCATGAGCATGGTGCCGCTGGCAGGTGCCCTGGGCGGCCTGTTCTTTGCCGCACTGCTGGGCTATGTGACGACCAAGAAGGCGGGCACGCCCTTCGCGATGATCACGCTGGGCATCGGCGAACTGGTGTGGTCGATGTCGCTGATGATCCCCGAGTTCTTCGGTGGCGAAGGCGGTGTGGCCAGCAACCGGGTTGTCGGCGAGCCCTTCCTGGGCATCACTTTCGGGCCGCAGATCCAGGTCTACTACCTGATTGCGGTGTACTGCTTCGTCTGCACCGTGTTGATGTTCGCGCTGACGCGAACGCCGCTGGGCCGCATGCTGAATGCCGTGCGCGACAACCCGGAACGTGTTGAGTTCATTGGCTACAGCACACAGCGCGTGCGTTACATCGCTTTCATGATCTCGGGCATGTTCTCGGGCATTGCTGGCGGCTTGGCGGCGGTGAACTTCGAACTCGTCACGGCCGAAGTGGTGGGAGCCGGGCGCTCGGGCGCCTACCTGCTGTTCGTCTTCGTCGGTGGCGCCACGTTCTTCATCGGGCCCATCATCGGTGCCATCCTGATGGTGGTGGCGCTGGTGCTGTTGTCAGAACTGACGCAAGCCTGGCTGCTGTACCTGGGCCTGGTGTTCGTCTTCATGGTGATGTATGCGCCCGGCGGCATCAGCAGCCTGATCATGATGAACCTGCGCGTGGCCGCGTTCGGCAAGCTGCGGCCCCTGCTGGCGTCTTACCTGGCGCTGGCGGGCACCGCAGCCACCATGCTGGTGGGCGCGGGCGCGATGCTCGAGATGACTTACCACCTGCAGATGAACCAGGCCCTGGGTTCCGGGCTCAGCTTCATGGGCGCGAGGATCGACGCCAAAAGTCTTGACAGCTGGTTCGGGGCAGTATTTGTGCTGGCAGTCGGCGTGGCGTTGTTCGAGCTGACGCGGCGGCAGTTCGCGCGCCAGTGGGGACGGACGCAGGAAGAGATCGAGAAAGAGATCAAGCGCAGGGAGGCAGCGCTGTGAGCGAGAAGTCCGAGTTTGCCGTCGAACTGCGCGACGTTCGCAAGAGCTTCGGCAAGACCGAAATCATCCGCGGCGCCAGCCTGGCCGTGCGGCCTGGCGAACGCGTGGCCATCATCGGCCCCAACGGCGCGGGCAAGAGCACGCTGTTCAATCTGATCAGCGGCCGTTTCGGCAGCACCAGCGGCGACATCCTGCTGCACGGCCAGAAGATCGACGGGCTGAAGCCCTACGAGATCACGCGCAAGGGTCTGGCGCGCAGCTTTCAGGTGAGCAACCTCTTCACGCGCCTGTCGGTGTTCGAGAACCTGCGTTGCGCGGTGCTGTGGAGCCTGGGCTACAAGTACAGCTTCTGGCGTTTTCTGGCAGATGCCAAAGATGCGAATGACCGCGCCGAAGAAGTGTTGAACATGATCAAGCTGCACAAGCGGCGCGACGTGCTGGCCATGAACCTGACCTATGCCGAACAGCGCGCGCTGGAAATCGGCATCACCATCGCCGGCGGCGCCAGCGTGGTGCTGCTGGACGAACCCACCGCCGGCATGAGCAAGAGTGAAACGGCGCGTTTCGTGAATCTCATCCGCGAGGTGACGGTGGGCAAGACGCTGCTGACGGTGGAACACGACATGGGTGTTGTCTTCGGCCTGGCGGACAAGATTGCGGTACTGGTTTATGGCGAGGTGATTGCCTACGACGTGCCCGAGGCTGTGCGCGCGAACGCGCGCGTGCAGGAAGCCTATCTCGGCACCGCGGCAGGGGACGCGCAAGGCGATGCCGAGGCCGCTGCGCAGGCCAGTGCCGCAGGACACTGAAGACACCATGCTGAACCTGCAGAACGTCCACGCGTACTACGGCAAAAGCCATGTCCTGCATGGCGTGAACTTCGATGTGCACGCTGGCGAGATCGTGGCGCTGCTGGGCCGCAACGGGTCGGGCCGCAGCACCACGGTGAAGGCCATCATGGGCCTGGTGGATTGCACCGGTTCGGTCAAGTTCAATGACCGTGAGGTGCTGGGCAGCAAGGCCTTCGAGATCGCCCACGCCGGCCTGGGCTACGTGCCCGAGAACCGTGACATCTTCCCCACGCTGACGGTGCACCAGAACCTGCTGCTGGGCCAGAAGAGCGGGCCAGGTTCGCGGCACCGGGTTTCCCGGGCCGCGAACGAAGCGAGCTCGGGGGACACGCACGCACGCTGGCAGTTCGACGACATGTACAAGATGTTTCCGCGCCTGAAGGAGCGCCAGCACACCGAGGCGGGCGTGCTCAGCGGCGGTGAACAGCAGATGCTGACGCTGTGCCGCACGCTGATGGGCGACCCCGAGCTGATCATGATCGACGAGCCCACCGAAGGCCTGGCGCCCAAGATCGTCGAACTGGTGGCCGAGTTCCTGCGCGAGCTCAAACGCCGTGGCATCAGCGTGCTGCTGGTGGAGCAGAAGCTGACCATCGCGCTCGAGGTCGCCGACCGCTGCCTGGTCATGGGCCACGGGCAGATCGTCTTTGACGGCACGCCCACCGAATTGCGCGCCAACGCCTACATCCGCAAGGAGTGGCTGGAGGTGTAAATGCGGCCCCCAGGCTTGTCGCTGCGCGCCTTCGCCACCCCCCGAGGGGGCTCTGGCAGCGGCCCGGCGGGGCCGGTTCCACGCCAGGGCTTGGTCGCGTGGTTCCACTGCCTGGGGCTTGTCGCTGCTGAGACATGGGCTTGTCGTTAGTCAGTCCTAGAATGGAACGACCGTTCTATTTTCTTCCCGACCGAGGAGACACCATGGGTGCCAAGTACGAAGTCCGCGGCAGCATTGCCGTCATCACGCTGGACAACCCGCCCGTCAATGGCCTGGGTTATGACACCCGCATCGGCGTGGCCAAGGGCGTGGATCAGGCGGTGGCCGACGCGGCGGTGATCGCCATCGTCTTGACGGGCGGCGGCCGGGCCTTTTCTGGCGGCGCCGACATCAAGGAATTTGGCAGCCCCAAGGCCATTGCCGAGCCCAACCTGGTGAGCCTGATCAAGCTGCTCGAAGACTGCCCGAAGCCCGTGGTGGCTGCCATCAACGGCGTGTGCATGGGTGGTGGCCTGGAACTGAGCCTGGGCTGCCACTACCGCCTGGCCGCGCCGGGTGTGGACGTGGCGTTGCCCGAGGTGAAGATCGGCCTCATTCCCGGCGCAGGCGGCACACAGCGCCTGCCGCGGGTGCTGGGCGTGGAGACGGCGCTCAACGTCATCGTCAGCGGCGACCCGGTGAAGAGCGATCTGCTGGCCTCGCTGCCGGGCCAGGGTTTGTTCGACCAGATCGTGCCCGAAGACCTGCTGGGCGCGGCCTGCGCCTTTGCTGCTGTCAAGGCGGCTGAGCATGCGTCCCAGGGCACGCCGCTGCCGCGTGTGCGCGACCTGAAGGCGCACCACGAAAACGCCGACGCCTACTTCGCATTCGCCCGCAACATGGTCAAGGGCATGGCCAAGAACTTCCCGGCGCCGGCCAAGTGCGTGGACGCGGTCGAGGCATCGGTCAAACAGAAATTCGACGAGGGCATGGCCACCGAACGCGAAATCTTCATTGCGCTGATGATGACGCCCGAGAGCAAGGCGCTGCGCCATGCCTTCTTCGGCGAACGTGCGGCCAGCAAGATCCCCGACGTGCCCGAGGACACACCGCAGCGCAAGATTGCCAAGGTGGCGGTGATCGGTGCCGGCACCATGGGCGGTGGCATCAGCATGAACTTCCTCAACGCCGGCATTCCGGTGACGATGCTCGAGATGAAGCAGGACGCGCTGGACCGCGGTGTGGCCACCATCCACAAGAACTACCAGTCGCAGCTGAAAAAGGGCAAGCTCAAACAGGACAAGCTGGACGCACGCATGGCGCTGCTGAGCACCACGCTGAACTACAGCGACATTGCCGATGCCGACCTGGTCATCGAAGCCGTGTTTGAAGAAATGGGCGTCAAGGAAAGGGTCTTCAAGACGCTGGACGAGGTGATGAAACCCGGCGCCATCCTGGCCAGCAACACCAGCACGCTGGACGTCAACAAGATCGCCTCTTTCACCGAACGCCCGCAGGACGTGATCGGGATGCATTTCTTCAGCCCCGCCAACGTGATGAAGCTGCTCGAAGTGGTGCGCGGCGAAAAAACCGCCAAGGACGTGCTGGCCACGGTGATGGCGCTGGGCAAGAAGATCCGCAAGACCAGCGTGGTGTCGGGCGTGTGCGATGGCTTCATCGGCAACCGCATGATCGAGCAGTACAGCCGGCAGGCCGGCTTCCTGCTGGAAGAAGGCTGCACGCCGGCGCAGGTGGACAAGGCGGTCGAGAAGTTCGGCTTTGCCATGGGCCCCTTCCGCATGGGTGACCTGGCGGGCAACGATATCGGCTGGGCCATCCGCAAGCGGCGCTACCAGGAAAAGCCGCACATGCGCTACAGCAAGACGGCCGACCTGTTGTGCGAACTGGGTCGCTATGGCCAGAAGACGGGTGCCGGCTGGTACGACTACCGGGCCGGCAAGCGCGACGCCATCCCGTCCCAGCTGGTGGAGGACATGATCGCCAAGCACAGCGCCAGCCTGGGCATTGCGCCGCGCAAGATCAGCGATGAAGAGATCGTGCACCGGCTGGTGTATTCGCTGGTCAACGAAGCGGCCAAGATCCTGGAAGAGGGGATCGCGAGCAAAGCGAGTGACATCGACATGGTCTACCTCACCGGCTACGGCTTTCCGCTGCACCGCGGCGGGCCCATGTGTTACGCCGACCAGCAGGGCCTCTTCAACGTCGTGCAGACGATGAAGAAGTTCGCCGCCAACCCGCACGACGATGCCAGCTTCTGGCAGCCCGCGCCGCTGCTGGCGCGTCTGGCGGCTGAAGGCAAGAGCTTCACCTGAAGCCAGGTCTGCACCTGCTTCTGCACCAACTTCTGCACCTGCCTCTGCACCAACATCTGCACCTGCTGCTTTCATGATCAAGCGCCTGCTGTTTGGCCTGCTGATTCTGCTGCTGCTGTTGGCCGCCGTGCTGGTGGGCAACACGCTGCGCCAGGGCTCGCGCCAGGTGGTGGTGCCGGCGCTGCAGCCCCTGGCCGTGGACAAGGCGGCGGTGGCGGAATCGATGGCCGCTGCGGTGCGGGCACGCACCGTCAGCGGCCTGCTCGATCCGGCCGGTGTGGCGCTGGAATTCGACAAGCTGCACGCCCACCTTCGTCTGCGCTACCCGCTGGTTCATGCCACGCTCGAACGCGAAGTGATCGGCGCGCACAGCCTGGTCTTCACCTGGCGCGGCAGCGACACGGCGGTCAAGCCCATCGCCTTGCTGGCGCACCAGGACACCGTGCCCATCGCTCCAGGCACCGAAGGCCTGTGGAAGAAGCCTCCCTTCGATGGCGTGGTCGAAGAAGGCATGGTCTGGGGCCGCGGCACGCTGGACAACAAGAGCAACCTCGTCACGCAACTCGAAGCCGTCGAGATGCTGCTGAAGGCCGGCTTCAAGCCGCGCCGCACCGTGTACTTCGTGTTCGGCCACGACGAAGAAGTGGGCGGCCAGCGCGGTGCCGTGGCCATCGTGGCGCTGCTCAAACAACGTGGTGTGCAGCTGGACTTTGTGCTGGACGAAGGCCTGGCCGTCACCGAAGGCATCCTGCCCGGCGTGAACCAGCCGCTGGCGCTGATCGGCCTGGCAGAAAAGGGCTCGGTGTCGCTGAAGCTGACGGCGCAGGCGCCGCCGGGCCACTCGTCCATGCCACCCGGCCCGGGCCAGAGCGCCATCGGCATGCTCAGCGCCGCGCTGGCTCGCGTGGACGCGCAACCGCTGCCCGGTGGCATCCAGGGCGCTGCAGCGGCGCTGTTTGCCACCGTCGCACCCGAATTGCCCTTCGGTCAACGCCTGGCCATGTCCAACCTGTGGCTCTTGCGGCCGGTGGTGGAAGGCATGCTGGGCAAGGGTGCAGCCACCAACGCCATGATGCGCACCACCACGGCGCTGACGGTGGTCAACGCCGGCAACAAGGAAAACGTGCTGCCCGGCCGCGCCGAGGCGGTGGTGAACTTCCGCATCCTGCCTGGCGACACCGTCGAATCGGTCACCGCCTACATCAAGGGCGTGGTGGCCGACGAACGCATCGAAGTGGCGCCGCTGGGCGCGGGCTTCAACCCGTCCAGCGTGTCCTCACCTAGAGCCCAGGGCTACCTTGTCATCGAACGCACCATCCGCGAGGTGTTTCCGGACAGCCTGGTGGCGCCGGGCCTGATGCTGGCGGCTTCTGACGCGCGCCACTTCCAGGCCGTGGCCGATCAGAGCTACCGCTTCATGCCCATCCGCTTCAAGTCGGCCGACCTGCAGCGTGTGCACGGCACCGACGAACGCATCAGCATCGATCAGCTGGCCGACATGGTCCGCTTCTATCACCGCCTGCTGTCGCAGGCAGCCCAGTGACCTTCACTTCAGGACGCACGCCATGAGCAACGCCGTCATCGTCTCCACCGCCCGCACCCCGCTTTGCAAAAGCTGGAAGGGTGCGTTCAACATGACGCACGGCGCCACGCTGGGTGGGCACGCCATCGAGCACGCGGTGCAGCGGGCGGGCATCGACGGCGCCGAGGTGGACGACGTGATCATGGGCTGCGCCACGCCCGAAGGCGCCACCGGCGGCAACATCGCACGCCAGGCGCTGCTGCGCGCGGGCCTGCCGGTCACCACCAGCGGAGTCACCGTCAACCGCTTCTGCAGCAGCGGCCTGCAGACCATCGCCCTGGCCGCGCAACGCATCATCGCGGGCGAAGGCGACATCTACATCGGTGGCGGTGTCGAAAGCATCAGCTGCGTGCAGCAAGAAGCCAACAAACACATGCTGACCGACCCCTGGCTGCAGAAGAACAAACCCCAGATTTACTGGAACATGCTGCAGACCGCCGAGCAGGTGGCCAAGCGCTACAACATCAGTCGCGAACGCATGGACCACTACGGTGCCGGCAGCCAGCAGCGCGCCGCCGCTGCGCTGGAAGCGGGCCTGTTCAAGGACGAGATCGCGGCCATCACCGTCACCGCCGGCGTGGCTGACGCCGTGATGGGCTTGCGCAGCAAGGAAGTGACGGTGGCCAACGACGAAGGCATTCGAGCCGGCACCACCTATGAAGGCATCAAGGACTTGCGCTCGGCACTGCCCGGTGGCCTGATCAGCGCCGGCAACGCCAGCCAGTTCAGCGACGGCGCGGGTGCCTGCGTGGTGATGCACGAAACCGTGGCCCAGCGCAAGGGGCTCACGCCCCTGGGCCGATTCCTGGGCTTTGCCGTGGCCGGTTGCGAGCCCGACGAGATGGGCATCGGCCCGGTCTTTGCGGTGCCCAAGGTGCTCAAGCGCCTGGGCCTGACGGTGGCCGACATCGACCTGTGGGAACTGAACGAAGCCTTTGCCGTGCAGGTGCTGTACTGCGCCGACACGCTGGGTATTCCGATGGACCGGCTCAACGTCAACGGTGGTGCCATCGCCGTGGGCCACCCCTATGGTGTCAGCGGCCAGCGCCTGACGGGCCACGCGCTGATCGAAGGCAAACGCCGCGGCGCCAAGCGGGTGGTGGTCACCATGTGCATCGGCGGCGGCATGGGCGCGGCGGGTGTGTTCGAAGTGCTTTGAGCACTTCGCCCATGACTGTGCTGCGCACACCGGAAGAACGTTTTGCGGGGCTGCCCGACTGGCCCTTCGAAGCCCGCTACACGCAGCATGCGGGCCACCGCGTGCACTTCATCGACACCGGCCCGGCCGATGCGCCGGTCACCGCGCTGTGCCTGCATGGCAACCCGAGCTGGAGTTACCTCTACCGCCACATGATCCCGGTGTTTGCCGCTGCCGGTCTGCGCGTGGTGGCGCCCGATCTCATCGGCTTCGGTCGGTCCGACAAGCCCGAGGCAGAGTCCGCTCACAGTTTCGATTTGCACCGCCGCATGCTGCTGGACTTCATCCGCCAGCAAGACCTGCACAACATCCTGCTGGTGTGCCAGGACTGGGGCGGCATCTTCGGCCTGACCTTGCCGATGGAGATGCCCGACCGGTTCACGCGCCTGCTGGTCATGAACACGGGCCTGGGCACCGGTCAGCTGACCGAGGGCTTTCGCCAGTGGCGGGCCTACAGCAACAGCCAGCCCGACCTGGCCGTGGGCAAGCTGTTCAAGCGTGGCAAACGCGAGCTCAGCGACGCCGAAGTGGCGGCCTATGACGCGCCGTTTCCCGATGCCAGCTACAAGGCCGCGTTGCGCGCCTTTCCCAACCTGGTGCCAGACGGTGAAGATGCACCCGGCGCCCATATCAGCCGCCAGGCGCTGGCCTTCTTGCAGCATCAGTGGACCGGCGACAGCTTCATGGCCATCGGCATGCAAGACCCGGTGCTGGGGCCACCGGCCATGCGCTGGTTGCACCAGCACATCCGAAACTGCCCGCCGCCGCTGGAAGTGCCCGAGGCTGGCCACTTTGTGCAGGAGTGGGGCGGCCCGATTGCAACGGCCGCGCTGAAGCATTTCAAGCTGGCTTGACGATGGACCTGCAGGCGCTGCGTGCGTTTTTTGCGCTGTCCCCGTTCATGACCGACCTGGGCGTGGAGCCGGTGGCGGTGGGCCTGGGCACGGTCAGCACCGTGCTGCCGTTGGCCTTGCGCCACCAGCAGCACACCGGCCAGGTGCACGCGGGTGTGATGGCCGCCATGGCCGATCACAGCATGGGCTCGGCTGCGCAGACGCAGGCGCCAGCGGGCCTGTGGGCCATCACCGCCGAGCTGAAGACCAGCCAGCTGCGGCCGGGCAAGGGCCAGCGCCTGGTGTGCGTGGCGCGCGTCATCAAGGCCGGGCGCACACTCAGCTTCACCGAGGCCGAGGTCTATGCCGAATTGGACGGCCAGCGCACCCTGGTCATGAAGGCCAGTGCCACCATGGCGCTGGTGCCGCAGAAGGACTGAAGGCCACGCCATGCGCAGCACGCTCGACTTCCTGTTGCACGATTGGCTGGGTGTTTCTTCACTGCTGCACAGGCCCCGTTTTGCAGACCACTCGGCCGAGACATTTGCTTCGGTGCTGGACACCTGTGAACGCATCGCACGCGAAAAATTCGCACCCGTCAACCGCTTGATCGACACGCAGGAACCCAGCTTCGACGGCGAGCAGGTGCACCTGCCCCAAGAGACACACGCGGCCATGGCGGCCTACGTCGAGTCGGGCATGCTGGCCGCCGCGCAGGACTATGAATGGGGCGGCATGCAGTTGCCTTGTGTCATCGAGATGGCGGCCAATGCCTTCTTCAGCAAGGCCAGTGTGGCCATCGGCGGTTACGCCATGCTCACCAGCGGCAACGCCAGCCTGCTGATGGCGCATGGCACGCCGCTGCAGCGCGAAGTGTTTGCCAGGACCGAATTTGCCGGCCGCTGGTTTGGCACCATGTGCCTGAGCGAACCGCAGGCCGGCTCTTCACTGAGCGACGTGGCCACACGCGCGGTGCCCGATGGCCAGGGTTTTGCAGATGACCCGCTGGGCCCACGCTACCGCCTGCGTGGCAACAAGATGTGGATCAGTGCCGGCGAACACGAGATCACCGAAAACATCGTGCACCTGGTGCTGGCCAAGATTCCGGGGCCCGACGGCAAGCTGGTGACCGGCACACGTGGCATCTCGCTGTTCATCGTGCCCAAGAAGCTGGTCGATCAAAAGGCCCAGCTGACCGGTGAACGCAACGATGTGGCGCTGGCCGGCCTGAACCACAAGCTGGGCTACCGCGGCACCAGCAACACGCTGCTGAACTTTGGCGAAGGCAGGTTCCCGGTGCGTCGTGCATCAGGCGGGGGCCTGGACGGCCATGGAGCAGGTGCCATCGGCTACTTGGTCGGTCAAGCCGGCGAAGGGCTGCGCTGCATGTTCCACATGATGAACGAGGCGCGCATCGGCGTTGGCCTGGGCGCGGTGATGCTGGGTTATGCCGGCTACGAATGCAGCCTGGACTACGCACGTCAGCGGCCCCAAGGACGTCCGGTCACGGGCAGCGGCAAGGACGCCACGCAGCCGCAGGTGCCGCTGATCCAGCATGCGGACATCAAACGCATGCTGCTGGCGCAGAAGTCCTACGTCGAAGGGGGTCTGGCGCTGGCGCTGTATTGCGCCCGCCTGGTCGATGAACTGCACACCGGTGAAGCCGTTGCCGCAGCGGAAGCCGGCACCTTGCTGGAGATGCTGACGCCCATCGCCAAGAGCTGGCCCAGCGAGTGGTGTCTGGAAGCCAATTCGCTGGCCATCCAGGTGCTGGGTGGCTATGGCTACACACGCGACTTCGCGGTCGAACAGCACTGGCGCGACAACCGCCTGAACATGATCCACGAAGGCACCCACGGCATCCAGGCGCTGGACCTGCTGGGCCGCAAGGTGGTGATGAATGGCGGCGCGGGTCTGAAGCTGCTGGCCACGCGGGTCAGCGCCACCATTGAACGCGCAGGCCCGGTGCACGGCCTGGCAGAGCCGGCCCATCAGTTGGCCGCTGCCTTGCAGCGCGTTGGTGCCGCCACCCAGGCCGCATGGTCCACCGGCGTGCCCGAAGAAGCCTTGGCCAACGCCACACCTTTCCTGCAGGCCTTTGGCCATATGGTGTTGGCCTGGATGTGGCTGGACGTGGCCCTGGCGGCGCAGCGCACCGACAGCAGCCTTCAACAAGGCAAACTCGCAGCCATGCGCTACTTCTTTGTTTACGAACTGCCCAAGATCGACGCCTGGCTGGGCGTGGTGAGCACGCGCGAATCGGTGTGCCGCACGATGCAGGACGACTGGTTCTAGCCGTCCGTTCCGTCAATGAGATTGCAAAGAAATTGATGCATTCGTTCGTCAGGCTAGGCGCAAACCACAGCCATAGCTGCAGCTATGGCGCGGATTTGCAACGACGCATGGCGGACGAAGGCGCGATTTCACGTAATCGGTTTGGCGCAACGGACGACTAGGATGAAGCCCCCAAGCTCGCTGACGCTCGCTGCGGCCCAAGGGGGCGCTCAGTGCCTTCGGGCGGCCGCTACACACTGACATGGATGCCAAGTCCCTGGAGACCTGGAGCTGGGTGCTGATCTACGGCGGCCTGTTGCTGCTGAGCCTGGGCCTCTTTTTCATGCGCAGTTCGCTGGCCATGGGCTGGGGTCTGGTCATGACCGGCGTTGTGCTGGCTGCGGCCGGAGTGGTGCTGATCTTCAAGCGTGCCCAGTTGCCGGAAACCGATGACCAGAACATGCCCCCGCGCAAGGAATGAAATGCCTGTTGTCGACCTGTCCCGCCGCGCGCTGATGCTGGCCGCCGCTTCCCTGACCGCGGCTTGTGCCACCGGGTCCCGGCCCAGCGGCCAGGCGCTGCCGCCTATCGTCTTTGTGCATGGCAACGGCGACACCGCCGCCTTGTGGCTGACCACGATGTGGCGTTTTGAATCCAACGGCTGGCCGCGCGACCGCCTGCATGCCGTGCACATGCCCTACCCGCTGGCGCGCGACAGCGACGACCGGCCGCAGGCGGGGCGCACGTCCACCGCCGAGCAGCGGCAGATTCTGTCCGCCGAGGTGCAACGTGTGCTGGCCGCAACTGGCGCCCAGCAGGTGGTGCTGATGGCCAATTCGCGGGGTGGGTTTGCCGTGCGCAACTTCATTGCCAACGGCGGTGCGGCGCAGGTCTCGCATGCCATCCTGGGTGGCACGCCCAATCACGGTGTGCGTGCGGACGCCAGCAGCGGCCTGGGCAATGAGTTCAACGGCGCCGGCCCTTTTCTGCAGGCGCTGAACAACCAGGGCGCGCCGGGCGTCGAGATCACACCGGGCCCGGCCTGGATGACCGTGCGCTCCGACAACAACGACAAATTTGCGCAACCCGAAGGCACCTGGCTGGGCGCGCCCGGCAAGCCCACGGGCGTGACCTTCGATGGGCCCGAACTGCGCGGCGCCAAGAGTGTGGTGCTGCCCGGCATCGACCACCGAGAAACCTCGTTTGGCCCGCAGGCCTTTGCGGCCGCCTTCGAGTTCATCACCGGCCGCGCGCCGGCCACCACCGGCTTCACGCCCGAAGCTTCGGTGGTGCTGGACGGCCAGGTCAGCGGCCTGGGCCTGAACAACGACCTCAGCACCGGCAGTTTTGTCAGCAACCTGCCGCTGGCCGGCGCCACGGTGGAAATCTTCGCCGTCAACGCCGCCACCGGCGAACGTGTGGGTGACGCCCAGTGGCGTACCTCGGTGGGTGTGGATGGCCGCTGGGGGCCGTTCCCGGCCGACGGGCGCGCCAGCTATGAATTTGTCATCGGTGCACCCGGCTACGCCACCACGCACATCTACCGCCAGCCTTTTCCGCGTTCTTCGAACATCGTGCACCTGCGCGCCGACCGGCTGCTGACGGCCGACAAGACCGCCGGCAGCGTGCTCACCTTGACGCGGCCGCGCGGTCACTTCGGTCTGCCGCGCGACCAGGTGGTCTTTGATGGGCAAGACCCCGCACCCGGCATCCCGCGGGGTGTGGCCGGGCTGTCGGTGTCCAAGATCAAGCTGCCGCCGGGTCCGATACGGGCTGTGGCGGCTTCGTTCAACGGCCAGACCCTTGCCGCGCGCAACTGGCCGGCGGCCGACAACCATGTGGTGCTGCTTGAACTGCACTGAGCCAACTGCACTGAGCGGACTGCACGGCGCGGACTGCACCGAGCGGACTGCACGAAGCGGACTGCACGAAGCGGACTGCATGGCGCGGACTGCACGGCGCGAACTGCATGGCGTGAACTGCAATGAGCGAATCGTCCCCAATCGCATCCTGAGGAAACTGCCATGAGTACACCGGTACAGAAACTTTTTGACCTGAGCGGCCAGGTGGCGCTGGTCACCGGCGGCTCGCGCGGCCTGGGCCTTCAGATGGCCGAAGCCTTGGGCGAAGCCGGCGCCAAGGTCATGCTCACCAGCCGCAAGGCTGCTGACCTGGAAGCGGCTGCGGCCGACCTGGCGGCCAAGGGCATCGACGCCCGCTGGATTGCGGCCGACGCCAGCAAGCCCGACGACGTGAACCGTGTCGTGGCCGACACCATGCACCGGCTGGGCCGCATCGACATCCTCATCAACAACGCCGGCGCCACCTGGGGCGCACCGGCCGAGGACTATCCGCTGGAAGCCTGGGACAAGGTGATGAACCTCAACATCCGCAGCCTGTTCTTGTTTGCGCAGGCTGCTGCCAAGGCCTGGATGATTCCGAACAAGGGCGGCCGCATCATCAACCTGGCCAGCATCGCGGGCCTGTCCGGCAGCCTGGACGTGCAGTTCATCGCCTACGGCACCAGCAAGGGCGCCGCGGTCAACTTCACGCGCACGCTGGCGGGTGAATGGGGCAAGTACGGCATCACCGTCAATGCGCTGGCACCGGGCTTCTTTCCCAGCAAGATGACCCAGGGTGTACTGGCGCACTTTGGCGCCGACAAGCTGGCCGCCAGCGCGCCGCTGAAGCGCCTGGGTGACGACGACGACCTGAAAGGCGCGGTGCTGCTGTTTGCCAGCGCGGCGGGCAAGCACATCACGGGGCAGATTCTGGCGGTGGACGGCGGTGTCAGCGCCGTGCATGGCGGGGGCTGAGCAGGCCATGAAATCCGGGCAGTTGAAGTTTCCGCTGCACATTCCCTTCGTCGAAGAACTGGGGCTGGAACTCTGGGCCTTTGGTGACGGCAAGGCCGAGTTGCGCGTCGACCTGGAAGACGCCCACCTCAACAGCTGGGAGGTGGCACACGGTGGCGTGTTGATGACGATGCTGGATGTGGCCATGGCGCACGCCGCGCGCAGCAAGAGTACCCATTCGCCCATCGACGCACCGGGTGTCGTGACGCTGGAAATGAAGACCACCTTCATGCGCCCCGGTCAGGGCATGCTGCGCGCCCTGGGCACCTTGCTGCACAGGACCACCACGCTGGCCTTCACCGAAGGCCGCGTGCTCAATGAAGACGGACAGCTGTGTGCACACGCCACGGCCACCTTCAAGTTCCTGCGTGCGTTGCCCACCCAGGGGCGGCGCGCGCAGGCGCTGCAACACCACAAGGAGGACAAACCATGAAACACCAACGCATCGTGCTGGCCGCACGCCCCGAAGCCGAGGCCGGCCCCGAGCACTTTCGCCTTGAAACCGTGGACACACCGGCCGTTCCCGCCGGCCATGTGCTGGTGAAGGTGCACTACCTCAGTCTGGACCCTTACATGCGCATGCGCATGAACGACGCCAAGAGCTACGCCGCGCCGGTGAGCGTCGGCGAAGTGATGGTCGGCGGCACGGTGGGCGAAATTGTCGAATCCAGACAGGACGGCTTGGCGCCGGGTGACACCGTGGTCTGCATGGGCGGCTGGCAGGAGATGGCCGTGCTGGACGCTCGCCAGCCAGGCATGGTGCGCAAGGTGGATGCTTCGCGGGTCCCGCTGTCGGCTTTCCTGGGCGCGGTGGGCATGCCCGGGGTCACGGCGTGGGTGGGCCTGAACCACATCATCGAACCGAAAGCGGGCGAGACCGTCGTCGTCAGCGCAGCCAGTGGCGCGGTGGGCAGCGTCGTCGGGCAGCTGGCCAAGGCCAAGGGCTGCCGTGTCGTGGGCCTGGCCGGTGGCGCAGACAAGTGCAACTACGTGGTCAAGGACCTGGGCTTCGACGCGTGTATCGACTACCGCCAGTTCCCCGACTTCAAGTCGCTGGGTGCAGCGCTTGACGAAGCCGCGCCGCAGGGTGTGGATGGCAACTTCGAAAACGTCGGAGGCTTGATCCTTGACGTGGTGCTGTCGCGCATGAACGCCTTTGGTCGTGTGGCGCTGTGCGGCATGATTTCCGGCTACGACGGCCAGCCGCTGGCGATCAACAACGCGCGCTTGCTGCTGACGCAGCGGCTGAAGCTGCAGGGCTTCATCGTCAGCGAACACATGTCGCTGTGGCCGGCGGCGTTGAAGGAACTGGGCGCGGGCGTGGCTGGCGGGCAGATCAAGTTCCGCGAAAGCGTGGCGCAAGGCATCGCGTCTGCGCCCGATGCCTTTCTGGGTCTGCTGAAGGGCAAAAACTTCGGCAAGCAACTGGTGAAGCTGGTGTGAACTGGCTGTGGTGTCGCTTTGGCGAACTGGGCGTCGACAACCTTTACGACGCCTTGGCGTTGCGCTGCCGCGTGTTCATCCTGGAGCAAGGTGCGTACCTCGACCCCGATGGTGTCGATCGTCAGTCCTGGCACCTGTTGGGGCGCGACGAGGCCGACACGCTGCAGGCTTACCTGCGCGTGGTGGACCCGGGCGTGAAGTACAGCGAGCCATCGATCGGGCGTGTCATCACGTCACCTGAAGCACGCGGAAAGGGCATCGGCCGCAAGCTGTTTGCCGAAGGCGTGGGGCGCTGCGAGGCCGCCTGGCCGGGGCAGGGCATCCGCATCGGCGCGCAGGCGCATCTGGAACGGCTGTACGCCTCGTATGGCTTTGTGCGTGTGGGTGAGCCCTACCTCGAAGACAACATCCCGCACCTGGAGATGGTGAAGGCGGCATGACCATGCTCGCAGCCACGCACCAGGTCTTCAACCAGAGCCGCCCGTTTGAGGGCGTGAACCTGTTCGATGCCAACCGGCCGCTGCGGGACGCGCTGGCGCTGTATGCGCCGGGCCTGGACACATCGCGTCTGCAGGCCCTGGGCGCCGAAGCGGGCAGTGCCGACATGCAGGCCCACGCCCGGTTGGCCAACACGCACCCACCCGTGCTGCACACGCACGACCGCACAGGCCAGCGCATCGACGAAGTGGAGTTCCACCCCAGCTACCACGCGCTGATGAGCCGCGCGCTGCACCACGGCCTGCACGGCACACCGTGGACCGGTGAGCCGCTGTCGCACGTGGAGCGTGCTGCCGGTTTCATGTTGTTCACCGAAGCCGAACCGTCGGTGCTGTGCCCGGTGTCCATGAGCTACGCCGTCACACCCGCACTGCGTGCCAACCCGGCGCTGCACGCAGCCTGGCGGCCCAAGCTGGCGGCCACGGCCTACGACCCGCGTTTTGCGCCGATGCCGCACAAGTCGGCCGTCACCCTGGGCATGGGCATGACGGAAAAACAGGGCGGCTCCGACGTGCGCGCCAACACCACGCGTGCTGAACACGATGGCCGCGACGAATGGGGTGATCGCTACCGGCTGACGGGTCACAAGTGGTTCTTCTCTGCGCCGATGTGCGACGCCTTTCTGGTGCTGGCACAAACCGCAGCGGGCCTGAGCTGCTTTTTCCTGCCGCGCTGGTTGCCGGATGGCCACTTGAACAACATCCATATCCAGCGCCTCAAGCACAAGCTGGGGAACCACGCCAACGCCAGTTCTGAAGTGGAGTTTCAGGGCGCTATCGCCTGGCGTGTGGGCGAAGAAGGCCGCGGCGTGGCGCAGATCCTGGCCATGGGCGCATTGACGCGGCTGGACTGCGCGCTGGGCACCGCCGGCCTGATGCGCCAGGCGCTGTCGCTGGCGCTGCACCACTGCGCACAACGCCAGGCCTTCGGCAAGCGCCTGATCGATCAGCCGTTGATGAAAAACGTGCTGGCCGACCTGGCGCTGGAAAGTGAAGCCGCCACCGCGCTGGCGCTTCGACTGGCCGTGGCAGTGGACCGCACCGAGCACGGCACGGACCCACACGAACAAGTCATGCGCCGCCTGCTCACGCCGATTGCCAAATTCTGGATCTGCAAGCGCGGCAGCGTCTTTGCGCAAGAGGCCATGGAATGCCTGGGCGGCAACGGTTATGTCGAAGCCGATGGCCAAGGCGTGATGGCGCGCATCTACCGCGAGATGCCGCTGAATAGCATCTGGGAAGGAGCGGCCAACATCATGGCGCTGGACCTGCTGCGCGCCGTTCGTGGCCAGGACGGCGGCGCCGATGTGGCCGCGGCCTTGAACCGTGAACTGGCGCCCAGCCGCGGCGCACATGCGGCGCTGGACCGCACGGCCGCCGCCGTGCTGCAGCAGATCGAACAGGCCGACACCGCCGAACCCCAAGCCCGCCGCCTGGCGCGCGACGTGGCCCTGCTGCTGCAGGCCGCGCTGCTTCATCGGCAAGCACCGGCAGCGGTGTTCTCTGCTTTCTGCGACAGCCGCCTGCACGCCGCTGCCGACGTGTTCGGCCTGCTGGGCGCAGGCCACGACCTGGACACGATCATTCAACGGGCCATGCCCTGGACCGCCTGAGAACGCCACCCATGAACTTCATCCTGCACCACTACGACGGTTCGCCGTTCTCTGAAAAGCTGCGCCTCATCTTCGGCTTCAAGGGCCTGAGCTGGGCCTCGGTGAAGATACCCGTCATCCTGCCCAAGCCCGATGTGGTGGCGCTGACTGGCGGTTACCGCAAGACACCCATCGTGCAGGTGGGCGCCGACGTGTACTGCGACACGTCGCTGATCGCCCGGCTGATCGACCACCACCAGCCCAAGCCCAGCCTGTACCCGGCCAGCGCGCCGCTGGCACCCATCGTGGCGCACTGGGCCGACAGCACGCTGTTCTGGACCGTGATCCCTTACGCGATGCAGCCGGCGGGCGTGACCCACATCTTCCAGGGTGTGCCGCCCGAGGTGCTGAAGGCCTTTGCCGCCGACAGGGCACCGTTCACCGCTGGCATGAAGCGGCAGACCCCGGCCGATGCCACCGCCAACCTGGGTGCCTGCGTTGCCGCGTTGGATGCCCAGTTGGCCGACGGCCGTGCCTGGTTGATGGGTGCAGACGCGTCGATCGCGGACTTTTCGGTCGCCCACTGTGCCTGGTACGTGCGCCGCGCCGGACCGGTGGCCGACATCTTCAAGCCGCATGTGCACTTCAGCGCCTGGCTGGACCGTGTACTGGCCCTGGGCCACGGCACGGTGCAGAAGATGCACAGCGAAGAAGCGCTGGCCGTGGCGGCAGCCGCGACCGGCCACGCGCCTTGCCAGGTGTTGCCAGGCCTGGGCTTTGAAGCCGGCCAGGCCGTCACAGTCACGCCCACCGACTACGGCCAGGACCCGGTGGCGGGCGAGTTGGTAGGACTATCCAACGATGAAGTGGTGCTGCGTCGTGTCGACGCACGTGCCGGTGCTGTGCACGTGCACTTCCCACGCGCCGGCTTTCAGATCAAGCAGGAGCAGGCATGACCCACTTGAAAGGCGGCATCGCCGTCATCACCGGCGCGGCATCGGGCTTCGGCCTGGAGACCAGCCGCATCGCCGCGCGCATGGGCATGAAGCTCGTGATGGCCGATGTGCAGGCCGACGCACTGACCACCGCGCAGAAAGAAATCGAAGGCCTGGGTGCGCAGGTGCTGCCCTTCAGACTGGACGTGTCCAAGGCTGCCGAAGTCGAAGCGCTGGCTGCGGCCACGCTGCAGCGCTTCGGCACGCCCAACTTCGTCTTCAACAACGCGGGCGTGGCGGCCGGCGGCCTGATCTGGGAGAGCACGGCCCAGGACTGGGAATGGGTCATCGGTGTCAACCTGATGGGCGTGGCGCACGGCGTGCGGGTCTTCACGCCGCTGATGCTGGCAGCGGCAGAGAAAGACACCGCCTGGCGCGGCGACATCGTCAACACGGCCAGCATGGCGGGCCTGGTGAGCGGGCCCAACATGGGTGTCTACAACGTCAGCAAACACGCCGTGGTGACGCTGAGCGAGACGCTCTACCAAGACCTGGCGTTGGTGACCGAACAAGTTCACGCGCACGTGTTGTGCCCCTTCTTCGTGCCCACCGGCATCCACCTGAGTGATCGCAACCGCCCGGCCGACATGGCGGCTGCTGGGCCCACGCGCAGCCAGCTCATCGCGCGGGCGATGAGCGACAACGCCGTCAGCAAGGGCAAGGTCAGTGCAGAGCAGGTGGCGCAATGGGTCTTCGACGCCTGCGCAGAGCAGCGCTTCTACATCTTCAGCCACCCCAAGAGCCTGGCCAGCGTGCAGGTGCGGCTGGAGGACATCATGACGCCGCGCAACCCCAGTGACCCCTTTGCGGCCCGGCCCGATCTGGGCGCCAAGCTGCGCGCCGAACTGAAGGGCGGCTGAGCTTGCCCAGACCCGGCGCGACGGTGGCGCCGACAGTTCCGACGGTCTGGACGGCATCAACAATAGGGCCATGCGCCAGTTTCGGCCAGGTGATCATCGGCACCACGGTGCCGGCCGTGGCAGAGGCTGCCGCGATTCGCCGGTTCAGCAGGCCAGCGCCACCGCCTGCAGTGGCCGCTGGGTGGCGCCGTCGGTGACGACAAACACGACCCGGCGCGGGTGCTCAGGCACACCGCGGCTCACGGTGAGCTGGCTGCTGCCGCCCTGCGCCGCGACCCAGGCGGGCACGGGTTTGTACAAGCGCACGACGTGGTCGTGGCGCAGCGTTTCGCCCGCGTTTTCGCCGGCGCGCACCTGGCTGACGTGCTGGTCTTCGAGTACGGCCCAATAGCCGCCGAACGAACCACCGAGCGAGCCACCGGGCAAGCCTTTGTTGTCCGCCACCGCCGCCACGCGGGCCGTCACTTTGTCGCCCTCGCGTTCCAGGCTCAAGCTGACGGCCGACGGGCTGGCCGCTGGCAGCTTGGGCCACGACCGCCAGTCGCGCCCTGCGGCCACCACCTGTGGCGTGTAGACCTGCCGGCTGCCGGCCAGGCGCGCCAGTTCATGCTGCCGTGCTGTGATCTCGGGCGATGCAAAGCGGTCGGGCCAGCCCAGGCGGTCCCAGTAGTTGACGTGGAAGGCCAGGGCCAGCACGTCGGGTTGGCCTTTCAGCGTGGACAACCAGCGGTCGGCCGGCGGACAGGAACTGCAGCCTTCGCTGGTGTACAGCTCCACCACGGTGGGTGCGGTGGCCGTGCTGGTGGCGCGGCAGGTGGATGCCTGCGCTGACGCCGCCACCAGTGTGGCCACCGTCAGCGCGGTCAGGATCAGCGGCGTCTGTGTCTGCATGATGGGACCGTCTCGGTGAAGAGCAAGCCAGTCAGTCGCGTCAACGCTCAGCATCTTTCATTTTTGCTTCAATGGCTTGCCGGGTGGGCAGATCAAACCATCTGGTGCACCGCACGCGCCAGCAGCGCCAAGCCCGTGAAAGCCAGCAGAGCCAGCACCAGGCGCTTGAAAGCCTCCTGGCTGATGCCGGTATACAGCCGGGCGCCCAGCAGCACGGGCACCAGCAGCACTGCAGCCACTGCGCCCAGCTGCGGCACCATGGCCGTCTTGACGATGCCGGTGCCCACATAACTGACAAAAGTCACGGCCAGCATGACCAGATTGAAGTTCTGGATCACACCCCGCAGCGTGTCCTTGTCCCAGCCACGCAATGTGCACCACAGCGTGGGCAAAGGCCCCGTGAAGCCGCCGATGGCGCCCGCGATGCCGCCAGCCAGGCCGGCAACGGCATCCGCAGCGCGGCCGCCGCCGGTGATGTGCGGGATGCGATTGCTCAGCAGCATCACCGGGCACCAGATCGCCAGCAGCAGGCCCACGCCCAGCTGGAAGGTGGCGCTATCCAGACGCGGCAGCAGCCACACCCCCAGCGGCAGGCCGCACAAACCACCCGCCAGCAGCGGCCCCAGACGTGGCCATTGCAAGGGCCGGCGCTGCGTGACGAAAGCTACCATCTGGCCTGTGAGCGCGCCAAAAACCGACATCGGCGCCACCAGCTGCGGCGGCAGCCACCAGGCCCAGATGGACGTGGCCACCAGCCCGAAGGCAAAGCCCGAAAGGCCCTGCACAAAGCCGGCCGCAGCGGCGCCCACGATCAGCACCCACCAGGTCGTGTCCATCGTCACCTGGGGCCTGGCCGTGGGTTCACGAGGTGCTTTGTGGCAATGAGCTGAACGCGCATGCGACATTGTCGGCGAGGCGCTGACGTAAAGTCCTCTCCGATGTCCTTGCCTTCATTAGCCGCCCCGCGCACCCCTGTGGCCATCATTGGCGGCGGCCCGGCTGGCCTGATGGCCGCCGAACAGCTGGCCGCACGCGGTGTGGCCGTGGACCTGTACGACGCCATGCCCTCGGTGGGTCGCAAATTCCTGCTGGCGGGCAAGGGTGGCCTGAACCTGACGCACAGCGAAGCCCTGCCCAACTTCACTGCTCGGTATGCCGAACGTGCGGGTGTGCTGGCACCCTGGCTGCATGATTTCGGACCCGACGCGCTGCGTGCCTGGGCGGCTGATTTGGGCGTGCCCACCTTCGTGGGCAGTTCCGGTCGTGTCTTTCCTGTGGACATGAAAGCAGCGCCCTTGTTGCGCGCCTGGCTGCACCGCTTGCGCCATCAAGGCGTGCACTTCCATATGCGCCACCGCTGGCTGGGTTGGTCTGCAGACGGCGCCCTGCGCTTTGCCTCGCCTGCCGGTGAAACCGCGGTGCGGGCCGACGCCACCGTGCTGGCCCTGGGCGGCGCCAGCTGGTCGCGCCTGGGCAGCGATGGTGCCTGGTGGCCGTGGCTGCAAGCGCATGGCGTCGATCTGGCGCCCTTGCAGCCATCGAATTGCGGCTTTGACGTGGTTTGGAGCGATCACTTCAAGCAGCGTTTTGCAGGCGAACCGCTGAAGTCAGTGGCGATCAGCTTCGAGGGCTGGCGCCAGCCCGGTGAATTTGTGGCCACGGCCACGGGTGTGGAAGGCAGCTTGATCTACGCCGCTTCGGCGCGCCTGCGCGACCGCATCGCGGTCAGCGGCAGCGCCACCTTTGAGCTGGACCTGTTGCCTGGCCGCAGCCTGGATTGGGTGCAACAAGAACTGGCGCACCCGCGTGGTCCGCGCTCGCTGGCCACGCACTTGAAATCGCGCCTGAACCTGTCGGGCGTGAAGACGGGCCTGCTATGGGAAATCGTGCCCAAGGACGCACAGGCCGACCCGGTGCGCTTTGCCATTTTCATCAAGGCGCTGCCCATCACCGCGACCGCCACGCGCCCCATCGACGAAGCCATCAGCACCGCCGGCGGTGTGCGCTTCGAAGCCCTGGACGAGCGCCTGATGCTGCGCGCGCTGCCCGGCGTGTTCTGCGCCGGCGAGATGCTGGACTGGGAAGCGCCCACCGGCGGCTATCTGCTCACGGCCTGTTTCACATCCGGCCGCGTGGCGGGGCAGGGCGCGGCCGACTGGTTGGCGGACAGTGCTGCCTGAGCGGGCGATGTCTGAGCGGGCGATGTCTGAGCGGGCTACAGCGGGCCAGTAAACTGCGGCGCTTCCTTTGCCTGCCATTGCTGACTTTTTGGACAAGATCGTTCTGCAAATCGCGGCCGAACTGAAAGTTCGCCCCGCACAAGTCCACACCACCGTCGAACTGCTGGATGGCGGCGCCACGGTGCCCTTCATCGCCCGCTACCGCAAAGAAGCCACTGATGGCCTGGACGACATCCAGCTGCGTGAACTGGAAACGCGCCTGAGCTATCTGCGCGAGCTCGAAGACCGCCGCACTGCCGTGCTGAAGAGCATCGAAGAACAGGGCAAGCTGACGCCCGAGCTGCGCGCCGCCGTGCTGGCCGCGCCCACCAAACAAGAGCTGGAGGACATCTACCTGCCCTTCAAGCCCCGGCGCCGCACCAAGGGCATGATTGCGCGTGAAGCCGGCATCGAGCCGCTGGCCGACAAGTTGTTTGCCGACCCTTCACTGGACCCGTTGGCCGAAGCCGCCGCGTTCATCAATGCCGAAGGCGGCTTTGCCGACGCACCGGCGGTGCTGGACGGTGTGCGTGACCTGCTGAGCGAACGCTGGGCCGAAGACGCCGCACTGGTGGGCAAGCTGCGCGAGTGGCTGTGGGCCGAGGGCCTGTTCCAGAGCAAGCTGGTGGATGGCAAGGACGGCAACCACGCCGACGCCGCCAAGTTCCGCGACTACTTCGACTATGCCGAACCGCTGCGCACGGTGCCCAGCCATCGTGCGCTGGCGGTGTTTCGCGGCCGCACGCTGGAATGGCTGGATGCGAAGCTGGTGCTGGACGAAGAAGTCACGCCCGGCAAAATGGAGTCCCCTAGAGGGACCCCTTCGGTGTCCGTCGCCGAAGGCCGCATCGCGCGCCACCTGGGCTGGAGCCATGCAGCCCGCAAGAGCGACGACCTGATCCGCAAGACAGTGGCCTGGACCTGGAAGGTCAAGCTCAGCCTGAGCCTGGAACGCGACTTGTTCGGCCGCCTGCGCGAAGAGGCCGAGACGGTCGCCATCAAGGTCTTCGCCGACAACCTGCGCGACCTGCTGCTGGCCGCACCCGCCGGCAAACGGGTGGTGATGGGCCTGGACCCCGGCATCCGCACCGGCGTGAAGGTGGCGGTGGTCAGCGACACCGGCAAGGTGCTGGACACCCACACCGTCTACCCGCACGAACCGCGCCTGGACTGGGAAGGCTCGCTGCACACGCTGGGCCGCCTGGTGGCCACGCATGGTGTCAACTTGATGGCCATCGGTAACGGCACGGCCAGCCGAGAGACCGACAAGCTGGCCGGCGACCTGATCAAGCGCATCGCCGCACTGGCACCCGACGTGAAACTGGACAAGGTCGTTGTCAGCGAAGCCGGGGCTTCGATCTACAGCGCCAGCGAATTTGCGAGCAAGGAACTGCCCGATCTGGACGTCAGCCTGCGCGGCGCCGTCAGCATCGCGCGCCGCCTGCAAGACCCGCTGGCCGAGCTGGTGAAGATCGACCCCAAGAGCATCGGCGTCGGCCAGTACCAGCACGACGTCAACCAAAGCGGCCTGGCGCGTTCGCTCGAAGCGGTGGTGGAAGACTGTGTCAATGCCGTGGGCGTGGACCTGAACACGGCCAGCGCGCCCTTGCTGTCGCGTGTGTCGGGCCTGAGCCCCGCTGTTGCGGCCAACATCGTGCGCTGGCGCGACGCCAACGGCTCTTTCAAGAACCGCCGCCAGTTGCTGGACGTGGGCGGCCTGGGGCCCAAGACCTTCGAGCAGGCAGCGGGCTTCTTGCGCATCCGAGACGGCGACAACCCGCTCGACACGACCGGCGTGCACCCCGAGACCTACCGGGTGGTCGAGCGCATGCTGGCCAGCGTCAAGCGCCCGGTGAGCGAATTCGTCGGCCGCAGCGACGTCATCCGCACGATCAAGCCCGAGGCCTTTGCCGACGAACGTTTTGGTGCCATCACCATCAAGGACATCCTGGCCGAGCTGGAAAAACCCGGCCGCGACCCGCGCCCACACTTCGTGGTGGCCCGCTTCAACGAAGGGGTCACCGACCTCAAGGACCTGCAGGCCGGCATGACACTGGAAGGCACGGTCAGCAACGTCGCGCAGTTCGGCGCCTTCGTCGACCTGGGCGTGCACCAGGACGGCCTGATCCACGTCAGCCAGCTGGCCAACAAGTTCGTCAGCGACGCACGGGAAGTGGTCAAGACCGGCCAGGTGGTGAAGGTGCGGGTGCTGGAAGTGGACCTCGCCCGCAAACGAATCAGCCTGACGATGAAGCTGGACGCACCCGTAGGCGCAGCGCGGCAGCCCGGCGCCGACAACAAGTTCAGGCCCGCTGCACGAGGCGAACAAAGCCGCAGCCGCGCCCCCGAGCCGGCGGGCGCCAGCGCGATGGCCGCTGCGTTTTCCAAGCTGCAGGGCCGCCGCTGAAACGCGGGTCATGAAGGCGCTGCAGGTCTTCGCCGGCCCACGCGCCCGCGAACACCTGCGCCAGCGTGGCCTGTCGCCGGCCGATGTGCGGGTGATCCCCGCGGCGGCCGGCGGCCCCAAGGGCCTGACGCTGCTGCCCTTGGACCGCTACCTGTTCGGCCACTGGATGCAGAAGTCCAGCCATACCGTGCACTTGCTGGGCGCCAGCATCGGCGCCTGGCGCATGGCAGCGGCCTGTCTGCCCGATGCGGACGCGGCGTTGGCGCTGCTGGGCGAGGACTACATCACCCAGACCTACCCGCACGCGCCCGGCCGGATGCCGACGGCCAGCGCCGTGACCGAACTCTTCAGCCGCCGCCTGAACGAACGCCTGGGTGACCGCGCGGCCCAGGTGCTGGCCCATCCGCAGCGACGCCTGCATGTCTTCACCAGCCGCGGCCGCAAGCTGCTGCACCGTCCAGGCCGTGTGGGCATGCCCTTGGGCTGGTTGGGTGCCTTCGGCGCCAACGCCGTCAGCCGGCGCGCCCTGGGCGGTTGGATGGAACGGGTGGTGTTCAGCGACCCACGCGACCCACTGCCCGTGCCCCTGACCGACTACCCGACGCGATGTGTCGATTTGACCGACCACAACCTGGCGCGCGCCGTGCTGGCCAGCTGCACGATTCCCTTTGCCCTGGAAGCCGTGCAAGACGTGCCCGGCGGCCCGCCCGGCACCTACTGGGACGGTGGCATCACCGACTACCACTTGCACCTGGACTACGCCGCGATGGACGGTGGCCTCGTCCTGTACCCGCACTTCATCGACCGCGTCGTGCCGGGCTGGCTGGACAAAGGATTCAAACGCCGTCACGGCGCCACCGCCGCGCTGGACAACCTGGTGCTGCTGGCGCCCAGCCCGGCGTGGGTGGCCACGTTGCCGGGTGGCAAGTTGCCGAACCGCAACGACTTCAAGACCTACCTGAGCGACGAGGCGGGGCGGCAGCGTGTCTGGCGACAGGCCCTGGCGCAGAGTCAGCAGCTGGCCGATGAATTTGCGCAATCGGTGGGCATAGGCCGCCCGATCGAGTCCTTGCCCCTGCCGTGAAGCCGGGCACATCGGCTAAACTCGGCGCCTCTTTCAACGAACAAGAGCGAGAAAGGCACCTTGGTTATGACACTGCGGACTACCCGGCCCTTCTTTACCGAGATCTGACCCGGTCGCGCTGTCACGTCACCTCTTTTTCCAAGACAAAGCGCGGCTCCAACCGCGCTTTTTTTGCCTTTCAGGATCGCCCATCATGTTGAACATCACGCTGCCGGACGGTTCCCGGCGAGAGTTTCCCGGCCCGGTGTCGGTGGCCGAAGTGGCCGCGTCCATCGGGTCCGGTCTGGCCAAGGCCGCGCTGGGGGGCAAGTTGGATGGCCAGCTGGTGGACACGAGCCACCGCATCGAAGCCGACGCGCAGCTGTCCATCGTCACGGACAAAGACGCCGACGGCCTGGAGTTCATCCGCCACAGCACGGCGCACCTGCTGGCTTACGCGGTGAAAGATCTGTTCCCGCAAGCCCAGGTGACGATCGGCCCGGTCATTGAAAACGGCTTCTACTACGACTTTGCCTACAAGCGGCCCTTCACGCCCGACGACCTGGCGGCGATCGAAAAGCGCATGGGTGAACTGGCGGCGAAAAACGAGCCTGTCGTGCGGCGTGTGTTGCCGCGAGACGAGGCTGTTGCCTACTTCAAGGGCCTGGGCGAGCACTACAAGGCCGAGATCATCGGCAGCATCCCGGCGGGCCAGGACGTGAGCCTGTACCGCGAAGGCAACTTCGAAGACCTGTGCCGCGGCCCGCACGTGCCCAGCACGGGCAAGCTCAAGTATTTCAAGCTGATGAAGGTGGCCGGCGCCTACTGGCGCGGCGACCAGGCCAACGAACAGCTGCAGCGCATCTACGGCACGGCCTGGCCCACGAAAGAAGCGCTGGCCCAGTACCTGACGATGCTGGAAGAGGCCGAAAAGCGCGACCACCGCAAGCTGGGTCGCGAGCTGGACCTGTTCCACATGGACGAGCACAGCCCGGGCACGGTGTTCTGGCACCCCTTGGGCTGGACGGTGTGGCAAGAGGTGGAGCAGTACATGCGCCGGGTCTACCGCGACAACGGCTATCAAGAGGTGAAGGGCCCGCAGATCGTCGACCGCGTGCTGTGGGAAAAGTCGGGCCACTGGGAAAAGTACCGCGACGCGATGTTCACGACGGAGTCGGAAAAGCGCGAGTACGCGCTCAAGCCGATGAACTGCCCCGGTCACATCCTGATTTTCAAGCAGGGCATCAAGAGCTACCGCGACCTGCCGCTGCGTTACGGCGAGTTTGGCCAGTGCCACCGCAACGAGCCCTCGGGCGGGCTGCACGGCATCATGCGCGTGCGGGCCTTCACGCAGGACGACGGCCACATCTTCTGCACGGAAGACATGATCCTGCCCGAGTGCCTGGCCTACACGGCGTTGCTGCAGAAGGTCTACAAGGACTTCGGCTTCAAGGACATCGTCTACAAGGTGGCCACGCGGCCGGCCGCGCGCATCGGCAGCGACGAGATCTGGGACAAGGCTGAAAGCGCGCTGATCGACAGCCTCAAGGCTTCCGGGTGCGACTACGAACTAGCCCCTGGCGAGGGCGCCTTCTACGGCCCGAAGATCGAATACACGCTCAAGGATGCGCTGGGCCGGCCCTGGCAGTGCGGCACGATGCAGGTGGACTTTTCCATGGCCGAGCGGCTGGATGCGGTGTACGTGGCCGAGTCCAGCGAGCGCAAGCACCCGGTGATGTTGCACCGGGCCATCGTCGGCAGCCTGGAGCGTTTCATCGGCATCCTGATCGAGCAGTACGCTGGCGCTCTGCCGGCCTGGCTGGCGCCGGTGCAGGTGGTGGTCTCCGCAATCACGGAAAACCAGGGCGACTACGCCAGTGAAGTGGCCAAATCGCTGCAAAAACAAGGAGTTAGAGTCTCCCTGGATTTGCGCAACGAGAAAATCAGCTATAAAATCCGCGAGCATTCGATGCAGAAGGTCCCGTTCATCCTGGTCGTAGGTGACAAGGAGAAGGCAAACGGGACTGTTGCCGTGCGCGCCCGGGGTAATCTTGATCTCGGCGTGATGCCGCTGGCAGACTTCCAACAGAAGATCAGCAGTGACATCGCCTCTAAGGTGTAGGACACCGGGCGCGCGTCAGATTTTTTCGTGGCCCGCTTTGCCTGCGGGTTGCATTTGGAGCTCGAACTATCGCTACCTTCATGGACCGCCGCGTGCCCAACGCGGAGCGCAAACACCGTCTGAACCGGGAAATCATGGCGCCCAACGTGCGCCTGAACGGGGTCGAAAACGAGCCACTGGGCATCGTCAGCACGATGGAAGCGTTGCGCATGGCAGGGGAACTGGACGTCGATCTGGTCGAGATCGCCGCGACGGCTGACCCCCCGGTGTGCCGGTTGATGGACTACGGCAAGTTCAAATACCAGGAACAGAAAAAGGCCGCTGAAGCGAAGAGCAAGCAGAAGGTCATCGAGATCAAGGAAGTCAAGTTCCGTCCGGGCACGGACGACGGCGACTACAACATCAAGATGCGCAACCTGCGTCGCTTCATTGCCGAAGACGGCGACAAGGGCAAGGTGCGTTGCGTTACCGGGGCAGAGAGATCACCCATCAGGACATCGGCATGCGCTTGTTGGAACGGATTCGCGACGAGTTATCCGATGTCTCGGTGGTCGAGAACATGCCCAAGTTGGAAGGGCGCCAGATGATCATGGTGCTGGCGCCAAAGCGGAAGTCATAGGACATTGAAGGATTCACGGCGTCGGTCTGGTCACTGGCGCCGTTGAAGAGAAGCCGTTGCAGGCCAACCAAGCACCGCTGACCGCGGTCGCCTGCAAGGGTCACAAAGAAGGAGCAGTGATATGCCCAAGATGAAGACCAAGAAGAGCGCGGCCAAGCGGTTTCGCGTGCGTCCGGGGGGTACCGTCAAGCGCGGTCAGGCGTTCAAGCGCCACATCCTCACCAAGAAGTCGACGAAGAACAAGCGTCACTTGCGTGGCGCTGTCAACGTGCATGCCACGAACATGGGTCACATGGCGCAGATGCTGCCATTTGCCGGCCTGTGATCGGACTGCTGACTTCCACCGCACTCAAGGAGCACACACATGCCTCGCGTTAAACGTGGTGTAACGGCACGCGCCCGCCACAAGAAGGTACTGGCCCTGGCCAAGGGTTTCCGCGGTCGCCGCAAGAACGTCTTCCGCATCGCCAAAGAAGCGGTGATGAAGGCAGGGCAATATGCCTACCGCGACCGCCGCACAAAGAAACGAGTCTTTCGCCAGCTCTGGATTGCCCGTATCAACGCGGCCAGTCGTGAATTGGGCGTGAGCTATAGCAAGTTCATGGCCGGTCTGAAGAAGGCCCAGATTGGGATCGACCGCAAGGTGTTGGCCGATATGGCCGTCAACGATCCGGCCGCCTTTGGCAGCATCGTTGCCAAGGTGAAGGCCCAGCTGGCGTGATTCACAGCGCTGCGTGAGCGGCGCGGTCTGAAGCTGTCTCAAGCATCGAAGGCCGTCACCTGGGTGGCGGCCTTTTTTTGTCCCAAGCAAGAATGAGCGATCTCGATTCACTGGTGCAGACTGCCGAACTGGCATTCGGAGCTGCCGTAACGCCTGCCGAACTTGAGAACGCCAAGGCGCGCTTTCTCGGCAAGGCCGGGCAGGTGACCGACCTGTTGAAGTCGCTCGGCAGCCTGTCGGTCGAGAAGAAGAAAGAGCGCGGGGCTGAGATCAATGCCACCAAGCAGCGCATCGAGGCGGCACTGGCGGCGCGCCGGCAGGCGCTGACCCAAGCCGAATTGCAGGACCAGCTGAAAGCCGAGGCACTGGATGTCACGCTGCCCGGTCGCCACCGTGGCTCAGGTGGGCTTCACCCGGTGACACGCACCATGGAGCGCATCGAAGCCATCTTCAGTTCGATGGGCTTCGACGTGGCCGACGGGCCAGAGATCGAAACCGACTGGATGAGCTTCACGGCGCTGAACAACCCGGAAAACCACCCGGCGCGTTCGATGCAGGACACCTTCTATGTCGACATGAAGGACGCCGAGGGCCGCTGGCTGAACTTGCGACCGCACACCAGCCCGATGCAGATCCGTTATGCGCAAGCGCACGCCCGCAGGTATGCGGGCCAGACGCAGATGCCCGACATCCGCGTCATCGCGCCGGGCCGCACCTACCGGGTTGACAGCGACGCGACGCACTCGCCGATGTTTCACCAGGTCGAGGGCCTGTGGGTCGGTGAGAACGTGAGCTTCAAGGACCTGAAGGTCCTCTACCTCGGCTTCATCCAGGCCTTCTTTGAAACTACAGAGTTGCAACTGCGCTTTCGCCCAAGCTATTTCCCCTTCACCGAGCCGAGTGCCGAGATCGACATCATGTTCGATCGAGGGCCGCTGAAAGGCCGCTGGCTCGAGGTCTCCGGTGCGGGTCAGGTGCACCCGCAAGTCATCCGCAACATGGGTCTGGACGCCGAGCGCTACATCGGTTTCGCCTTTGGCTCGGGCATCGACCGGCTGGCGATGCTGCGCTATGGCGTCAATGACCTGCGTCTGTTCTTCGACGGCGATTTGCGCTTCCTGTCGCAGTTCCGCTAGCCGCTTCACGCGAGATACCCCGATGCAATTCCCCGAGAGCTGGCTGCGCGAGTTTTGCGATCCGCCCCTGTCCACCGCCGCGCTGGCCGAACTGCTGACCATGTCGGGCATGGAAGTCGAGTCGTTGAGCCCTGTCGCCCCTCCGTTCTCGGGCGTCGTGGTGGGCGAGATCGTCGCTGCCGCAGCGCACCCTAACGCGGACAAGCTTCGCGTCTGCCAGGTCGATGCCGGGGTGCACTCGAAAGGCGGGCTGCTTCAAATCGTTTGCGGCGCTCCGAACGCCCGTGTCGGCATCCGCGTTCCCTTGGCGCTGGTGGGTGCCGAGCTGCCGCCCGCCGACGGTGACGCGCCCGATGGCAAGCCGTTTCGGATCGGTGTCGGCAAGCTGCGCGGTGTCGACAGCTTCGGCATGTTGTGCTCGGCACGCGAGTTGAACTTGTCCCAGGACCACGGTGGACTGCTTGAACTGGCGGCCGATGCGGCCCCGGGGTCTGACGTGCGCGAGCTGCTCAAGCTCGATGACACCCTGTTCACCCTGAAGCTCACGCCCAACCTGGCCCATTGCCTGTCGGTGTATGGCGTTGCGCGCGAGGTGGCGGCGCTGACCGGGGCGCCCTTGAAGGCGCCAATGTTCGCGCCGACGCTCGTCACACACAACGACCGTTTGCCGGTCAAGGTCGAGGCCAAGGACTTGTGCGGCCGCTTCTCCGGCCGCATCGTGCGGGGTGTCGACCCGAAGGCGGCGACCCCTGCGTGGATGGTCGAGCGCCTGGCCCGCTGCGGTCAACGCTCCGTCGCAGCGCTGGTCGACATCTCCAACTATGTGATGCTCGAGCTTGGCCAACCGCTGCACGCGTTCGATGATGAGCGCCTGCAGGGTGACTTGCGCGTGCGTTGGGCGCAGCCCGGTGAGCGCTTGACCCTGCTGGATACCACCGAGATCACCTTAAGCGAAGATATGCTGGTGATCGCCGACGATGCCGGTGCGCAAGCGATGGCCGGGGTCATGGGCGGCAGTGCCAGCAAAACCCATCCGCACACCACTCGACTCTTTTTGGAATGCGCGCATTTCGCACCGAGCGCGGTGATGGGCGTGGCGCGCCGTCTTGGCTTGAGCTCGGATGCCGCTTACCGATTTGAAC
>ENA-ORBV01000375-ORBV01000375.1-microbial-mat-metagenome-genome-assembly--contig:-NODE-375-length-102780-cov-7.819061_pt1 | contig 102780 bp, 88 predicted proteins | sample MGYA00237777_ERZ505514 | MGnify/ENA primary metagenome ERZ505514 (study PRJEB26160, sample SAMN06269048) | microbial mat metagenome | isolation source: Oligotrophic lake microbial mat | place...
GTCTCTACCAGGACTGGCTGCACGCGCAGTGCGGCTTGAAGTTCGACAACTACGATGCCCTGTGGCAATGGTCCGTGTAGGCGCCGTCTGGAGCATCTGCGCGCCCGACATGAGCATCAACGCGGTGCTGGAGCGTGTTGGCACTGCTGGCCAGTATGGACGGCGAGGCCCTCGCTCAGAAAAAGATCGTGGCCCTGCCGCAGCTCTTCGAAGGCATCCTGTCGCAGCGCCTGCGGTCGCGACTGAGCCCGCTCGGTCCCAGCAGGAAGGGTTGAAGCGGCTGCCCGGGTTCCCTGCAGCAACTTCATTTGAACTTATTGCGCGAGCGCAGTGCCAGCACAATCGCGAAGAATTGCGCGATCATGCGTACGTCGCGGCGCTCGCGCAGACACACCACGTGGGCGTGGGTGAATAGCTGGTCGCAGCGGATCGGTAGCTTCACGGTGCGCGGGTCGGCCAAGTAGGCCGCATCGGACACAACGCCGATGCCCAGGCCCTGGGCCACAGCTTCCCGCACCGCCTCGCGGCTGCCGATCTCCAGGTCGCTGCGCACCTGCACGCCTTCCTGGGCTAGGCATTGTTCCAGGACGCGGCGTGTGGTCGAGCCTTGTTCGCGCATGACGAAGGAATGGCCCGCGAGGTCTGCCATCGTGAGCTGCGCGCGGCGCGCCAGCGGGTGACTGGCGGCCGCGAAAAACACCAGAGGCTGCTTGCGGTAGGGCATGCAGAAAATCCGTGGGTCGGCGACCGGGTGCACCAGCACGCCGACGTCGCTCTGGTAGGAGGCGATGCTTTCCAGGATCTGCTGTGAGTCGCCCACGCTCATGGAGATGCGCACGCCGGGATGCACTCGGCGCAGCTCGCCGAGCATGGGCGTCACGTTGTAGGGCCCAACCGCGCTGATGCGCAGGTCGCCACTGCCGGAATTGCGCGCATGCAGCAACAGCGACAGCGCTTCGACTTCAGCATCCACGAGGCGGTGTGTGGTCTCCAGCATTCTGCGGCCGAACTCCGTCAGCTCCACTCGGCGGCCGCGCCTGAAGAATAGCTCAACGCCGTAAGTGGACTCCAGCGTGGCGACGTGCGCCGAAACGGTGGGCTGTGTCAGCCCGAGGTGACGCGCGCCGCCGGACATGCTGCCGGCACGCGCCGCTGCGTGGAAAGCGCGCAGTTCGGATCCGTGCGATATAGGCATAGTCAATATGTTGCGCGAGAAGTGTGACAGTTCCTTTAAAGAAATTGTCATGTGGGCCGCCCACAATCGCGTCGAACGCGGTCTTCCGGGCCGCACCGCCAGGGGCAGGCAATGGCCACATTGACGATCGCAGACGTTTCCAAATCCTTCGGGGTAACGCGCGTGCTGGACGGCGTGAGCCTGGATATCCAGCAAGGTGAATTTCTGTCGCTGGTTGGAGCGAGTGGCTGTGGCAAGACCACGCTGCTGCGTATCATCGCTGGGCTTGACCATGCCGACACCGGCTCCGTCTACCTGGGCGGGACTGCGGTGGATCACCTTGCGCCCAAGGCGCGTGACGTGGCCATGGTGTTCCAGAGCTACGCCCTCTACCCTTACATGACGGTGGCGCAGAACATTGCGCTGCCTCTGTCCATGCGCTGGCTGTCCTGGCGTCAGCGGCTGCCGCTGTTGGGCCGCTGGTGGCCCGGCAGCAAAGGCCAGCGGGCCCGGATCGCGGCCGAAGTCGCCCAGGTCGCCGACGCACTGGGTCTGGCGGCCCTGCTGGGCCGCAAGCCGGCCAACCTGTCCGGTGGCCAGCGCCAGCGCGTGGCACTGGCCCGGGCGATGGTTCGGCGCCCCCAGGTGTTCCTCATGGACGAGCCGCTGTCGAACCTGGACGCCAAGCTGCGCACCCAGACCCGTGCCGAGATTGCGCAACTGCACCGTCGCCTAGGCGCGACCTTCGTTTATGTGACGCACGATCAGGTGGAGGCGATGACCATGTCGGACCGGGTCGCGCTGATGGTCGATGGCGCCATCCTGCAGGTGGCCACGCCCCAGGCGATATACGACGATCCGGCGGACCTGCGGGTCGCGGAATTCATCGGTACCCCAAGGATCAATGTGCTGCCCGCCACGGCGACGGCCCGCGGCCTGCAGGTCCTGGGATTTACATGGCCAGTGACCACCGCGCTGGACGGCGCGGCGTCGGCAGCGGTGCGCCCGGAATGGTGGACCCTGCACGCAGGCCTTGCCCCGGTCAACGATAACTCCTGTTCCGTTGTGGGCCGGGTGCGCCACCTCGAGTTGCTCGGCGCTGAGACGCTGGTGCATGTAGACGTGGACGGTGTCGCCACCGGCCTGATCGCGAAAGTTGCGCCGGAGCAGGCGGCCGTTTTGCATGTGGGTACGACGCTCACCCTGACGGCGCCAGCCAATCGCGTGCTGGTGTTCGACAGTGCCGGCAAGCGGGTGCCCAGGCGCGCACCGTTGGCGCCCCCTTCAACCCAGCAGAACAGTGGGCTGCGCGAGGTGCTGCATGGCTGAGGCGGCCCTGCGCCTTTCGGCGGTCGCGGTGGCTCCGCGGGCTGGTCCCCGCACCGGCGCCTTGGCCGAAGCCTTCGCCGGCTGGACATTGGCCGCGCCAGCAATCGTCCTCATGTGGCTGATGCTGCTGGGGCCCGTGGTCGCCGTGATCGTGCTGTCGCTCACTGACTGGACCCTGGGTGCGCCCGCGTTCCGCTGGATTGGCCTGGACAACTACCTCGCGCTGTCCAAAGACCGTGTGTTCTGGATCAGCCTCCAGAACACTCTGGCCTACGTGGCTTTCACCGTGCCGCTGTCGGTGTTCGGCGGCCTGGCGCTGGCGATGCTGGTCGAATCCGCCAGCTCCTTGCGCGGGTTGTACCGCACGTTGCTATTCCTGCCGGTCACGTCGACGCTGATCGCGATGGCACTGGTGTTCCAGTTTGCCTTCCATCCTACGGTCGGGCTGGTCAATCAGGGCTTCGGCGCCCTAGGCCTGCCCACCACCGACTGGCTGAAGAATCCATCCACGGCGCTGTATGCGCTCGGTGTCATCGGCATCTGGCAGGCCGTCGGCCTGAACATGGTGCTGTTCTTGGCCGGCTTGAAATCGATCCCGCGCGACCTGCACGAAGCGGCTGCCGTCGATGGCGCCGATGGGGCGTGGGAACGGTTCCACCGCGTGACCTGGCCCATGCTCGGTCCATCGTTGCTGTTCGTTGTCACGATCACAGCGATCCGCGCGCTGCAGGTTTTCGATACGGTGCAGGTCCTGACCGATGGCGGGCCGAACAAGGCGACCAGCGTTCTGCTGCACCAGATGTACCAGGAGGGTTTCAGCTTCCTGCGGACCGCCTACGCAGCGGCGCTGACCTGCGTCTTTCTCGGCATGGTGCTGCTGTTGACCTGGATGCAGACGCAGCTAATGGAAAAGAAGACCCACTATGGCTGAGCATCTTCAGCGTGGCCGTTTCGGAATACCGTCCACCGGTTTTCAGGTGTTTCGCCATCTGATGCTGGGGATGGCCGTAATCTTTTCGGTGGCACCCTTTGTGCTGATGGTGGCCATCAGCCTCAAGCCGCCAGGGGAAGTGTTTTCGCCGCAGTTCACCCTGCTGCCGCAGCAGTGGCACGCGGTTGAAAATTACACGCTTGCGTTCACGAAGCAGCCACTGCTTCGATTCATCCTGAACGGGCTGTTCGTCACGGCCTGCATCTTTGCTGCGCAGGCATTGGTGGCCTTGCCGTGTGCCTATGCGTTGGCCAAGTTGCGCTGGAGCGGCCGAAACATCACCTTCGTCTTCGTGCTGCTCGGGCTGCTGGTGCCGACGCAGGTAGCGGCGCTGCCGCTGTACATCGGTTTGTGGAAGCTTGGCCTGCTCGACACCTACGCCGCCATCATCCTGCCCTCGACGATTTCGGTGTTCGGTATCTTCCTCATGCGCCAGTACTTCATGACGGTGCCCGATGACCTCATCAGCGCAGCACGGCTCGACGGCCTTGGAGAGTTCTCGATCGTCTGGCGGATCATGCTGCCCAGCGCCATGCCAGCGCTGGTGGCCTTCGGCATGCTGTCCCTTGTCTGGAACTGGAACGATTACTTCTGGCCACTGCTGGTGATCCAGACCGAAACCCTGGCGACGCCGCCCCTGGGCGTCGTGTTCTTCAATAACGCTGAAGCCGGCACCAACTATGGAGCCTTGATGGCGGCCGCCACTGCTGTAACGGCTCCGCTGGTGCTGGCTTTTCTGTTCGCGCAACGCTGGTTCATCGACGGCGTGACGATGACCGCAGTCAAGTAGTCCCACGCTTTCCCTCAACACTTCCAGGAGTTTCCATGTCCAAACCATTTTCACGGCGCAGCTTTGTCTTGCATGCAGCGGCGGCGTCTGCTGCGTTGGCCGCACCGGCCGTCGTTCGCGGACAGACCGCGCCGGTCGAGCTGACCGTGGCGTACTCCATCCCCGTCCTGTTCAAGGACCTGATGGATGGCATCGCCCGTGATTTCACTGCGCAAAATCCGAACATCCGCATCACCTACCGCGCACCGGAACTTGGCTATGAGGAGATCATGCAGCGCAACCTGCGCGATGCGATCACCAACAGCCTGCCCGACGTCGCCTTCCACGGGCTGAACCGCCAGCGCACACTGATGGAGCGCAACATCCCGGTCGACCTCAGGCCTTTCATGGATGCCGACGCGAAGGTGGTCGAGCTTGGGTATTCGCCGGCACTCCTCTCTCTAGGCCAGGTGAATGGGCGCCAGACCGGCATCGGCTTTGCGATGTCCACCCCCATCCTTTACTACAACGGCACGCTGGTGAAGGAGGCCGGCGGCGATCCGTCGAAATTGCCCACCACCTGGGACGAAGTGATCAAGCTAGCCGCCGCGATGCACGACCCAGCAAAAAACCGCACCGGCATGTTCTTCGACTGGACCATCACCGGCAACTGGTCCTGGCAGGGCCTGGTATTAAGCCACGGTGGCAGCATGCTCAATGCCGATGAAACCAGGGTGGCATTCAGCGATGCCCCAGGGCAGCGCGCGATGGGGGTGCTGCGGCGCTTCGTGGACGAGGGCAAGATGCCCGACATCAGGCCCGAGACCATGTTCCAGGATTACTTTGCCGGGCGCATGGGCATTTCCATGCAATCCACGGCGCAATTGGGCCGCTACAACCGCGAGGTCGGTGGCCGTTTCCCGGTGCTGTGCGCGCGCTATCCGCTGTCGGCGGCAAACGCGCGCCTGCCTGCGGGCGGCAACGTCGCCATGATGTTCGCCAAGGACCCGGTGCGCCAGAAGGCGGCCTGGGAGTTCATCAAGTTCGCCACCGGCCCGGTCGGCGCGACCGCCATGGTCAAGGCCACGGGCTACATGCCCGGAACGACGATCCCGGCCCAGCGCAAGGACATGCTGGCCGACTTCTACGCGCAAAACCCCAACCACCTGATCTCGATCCGCCAGCAGGACGTGATCACCGGCTGGTACGCGTTCCCCGGCCAGAACGCGCTGAAGATCACCGACGTGATCAACGACCATCTGCAGACCGTGGTCAGCCGCAAGGAACCGCCGGCGGCGGTGCTTCCGCGCATGGCCAGCGACGTGCAGGCCCTGCTGCCAGCAAAAAGCTGACAGCCGATGAAATTCATCCACCTGACCGACACTCATCTCACTCGCCCGGGCGTGGCGCTGTACGGACTCGATCCCCAGGCGCGGCTGAGGTCCGCGGTGCAAAGTATCAATGCGGAGCATGGCGACGCCGCGTTCGTCGTCATCACCGGCGACCTGGCCCATTGGGGCGAACCGCAGGCCTATGGCGCTTTGATGGAGGAGTTGTCGCGGCTGCAGATGCCGGTGCATCTCCTGATAGGCAACCATGATGATCGTGCAGCGTTCCTTGCGACCTTCGCCGATGCGCCAGTGGATGCCAATGGCCATGTGCAGTTCGGCTTTAGCGCCGGCGGTGCCCGCTTCGTCGCGCTCGACACCAACGAGCCCGGCGTTTCCTGGGGCGTGTTCTGCGATCGACGCGCCGGATGGTTGGAAGAAGAGCTGGTCGCGCATGCCTTGCCGGTCTACCTGTTCATGCACCATCCGCCGTTTCCTGTGGGAATCCCGGCCATGGACGACATCAGTCTGCGCGAAGCCGCCAGCCTACGCAGGGTTCTGGAACCACACCGCCAACGCATCCGCCACCTTTTCTTCGGCCACCTGCACCGGCCTCTGGCGGGTAGCTGGCTCGGCATTCCGGTTTCCACCCTGCGGGCCACCAACCACCAGGTTGCACTCGACCTCGGCGCGACGACGTCGGTGCCTGGCAGCCACGAGCCGCCGCAGTACGCCGTGGTGCTGGCGAATGACGAACAGACCATCGTCCACCTGCACGACTACCTGGACGGCTCGTCGCGCTTTACTCTGTGAATGCCGCCGCGCTGATCGCGAGCCGCCGCGCGTTGGTGTTCGACCTGGACGGCACGCTGGCCGACACGGTGGCCGATCTGTGGCTGGCGCTAAACGCAGCGTTGCGGGACTGCGGGCTGGCGGACGTGGAGGAAGGCTTGGTCCGTGCCAGTCTGCACGGCGGACTCGAGGGAACGGCGCAGGCAGCCTTGCTGCTGCTGCGCGTGGACAGCGCGGCGCTGCCTCAACTGTGCCGCCGCTATGCCATGCACTACCACTGGCGCGCGCACGCCTCATCTTCGCTCTATGCCGGCGTACGGGAGTTGCTCGATGTGTGCAGGGTACGCGAGGTTGCACTGGCGGTCTGCACCAACAAGAGCCGTAGTGAGGCACTGGCGCTGCTGTCAAAGCTGGGCATTGTCGACCACTTTGCCTGCGTCATTGGCGGCGACACAGCCGCGCAGCCGAAGCCGCATCCCGCGCCCCTTGTCGAGGCATTGCACGCGTTGGGCTGTGAGGCCCACCAAGCGCTGCTGATCGGCGACAGCCATGTGGATGCGCAGTGCGCCTGCAGTGTGGGCGTGGAATTCGTGCTCCATGCGGGCGGATACGGTGACCCGCAGGAACTGGGCTATCCGGTGGCTGCGCGCTTCCTGCGCTATGGCGAACTGGCCTGAGAGGCTGAGAGTCTTTCACCCATGCCCGCCTTGCACGCCAAAACACCCCGGCTCGTCGTTGCAAATGCGCGCCATAGCCCGAGCTATGGCTGTGCTTTGCGCCTAGATCCGAGGCTTTTTGACGCACCTTTCGGGCACGGCCGAAAAACTCTCAGCCTCTGAGTTCGCCTGGCCAGTAGGCTTGCAGCGAGTTCATGCCGCCCGCGTCCCCTGCGCCATTTTCCTGGCAGAGGCAATCAGCGCCGACAGCTCGGTCACGGTGTTCGGCATGATCGACGTGGTCGTCGTGTTCGAAGCGACGTGGCTGCAGGCTTTGACGGCGTTCTCCGCGACCTTCAGTTGCACGGCCCTCGCCGCCGGTCTCCTGCAGGCGCTCTTTGGTATCTGTCGCAATGCAGCGCAGCTTGCCCGACTTGATGTGCCCGAGGATAGCCGGCGCACCGGCACTGCCGGCGACCAGCGCGGTTCAGGTGCTCATGCCGGATTGCAGGGCGCCGCGGCGGGTGTGTGGAATGCTCATATGGGTGTCTTGGTTTAGGTGACGCGGATCAACGACTATAGAAGGTGGGCACGCCGCTTGCCTCGTGATTTGCCAGCAGTGTCAAGGCGCCAGCCGCCCAGCCGTAGACAGCATCTGGTCAATCACGGCCTGTAAGCTTTTCACATGAGCCGCGTTGACCAGCTTTCCGTCGGTATCAGACGCATCCCCCGCACGCCCATTGCGAAGGCCTGAGGCGCGACCCATCAATACAAACGAGCAGCGGCGTGCTTGGACACGGGATCATTCGGACTTTGACCCGGCGCGAGTTTCGGAATTTGAGTTGCGCTGACGACTTCGTGGTCGGCCAGGCCACACGGCTGAGCAGCATTGCTGCTGAGGCCGCGAAGATCAAGGATGAATTCCTGTAGCAGTCGAAGCGGCTCGTCGGGCACGGTCCTCAAGAGGGCCTGATACGTGTCGGCTCCTACAAAATTACGCGTGCAAGAGTTTGCGGGTTTGAAGGGCGCGGGATTCACGTCGCGCCGTGTTTTGACCGATCGATTGCCCCTGGGCGAACCACCTTTCGGATATTGGTCACCGGTTGCCGCATCTGCGGTAATCTGCGGCCATGCAAGCCCCAATGCCACACCCCCCATTCGTCCCCCAGATCCGTCTCTACCAGGACTGGCTGCACGCGCAGTGCGGCTTGAAGTTCGACAACTACGATGCCCTGTGGCAATGGTCCGTGACAGACCTCGACGCCTTCTGGCAAAGCATCTGGGACTACTACGACCTGCAGTCGCCGACACCGCATACCGCGGTGCTGGTCGACCGGCGCATGCCCGGCGCGAAGTGGTTCCCCGGCGCGCAGGTCAACTTTGCACGCCAGGTGCTGCGCCATGTCGACGCGGCGCATGTGGCAGGAATGCCGGCTATCGTCAGCCATGGCGAGAAGAGCCTGGGCCGCGTGCGGGCGCGCGAGATGTCATGGCCCGAATTGCGGCGCCAGGTGGCGTCTCTGGCCGTGCATTTGCAGGCGCAGGGCGTGTTGCCCGGCGACCGCGTGGCGGCCTATCTGCCGAACATTCCCGAGGCCGTCGTCGCCTTCCTGGCCTGCGCCAGCATCGGCGCCGTCTGGAGCATCTGCGCGCCCGACATGGGCATCAACGCGGTGCTGGACCGTTTCAAACAGATCGAGCCGGTGGTGCTGATCGGCTGCGACGGCATCACGCATGGCGGCAGGGACTCGGACCGCTTGGCGGTGGTGGCGCAATTGCGCGCGGCCCTGCCCACGGTGCGGCACCTGCTGATGCATGACCATCTGGGGACGCTGGCAAACGCCGACCCGGCGCTGGTGCACACAGTGCTGGCCGCAGCGACCCGCCGCGACGACGCCGCAACCGATGCCTTCGAGCCGCTGTGGCTGCCGTTCGACCACCCGCTGTGGATCGTCTATTCGAGCGGCACCACAGGCTTGCCTAAACCCATCGTGCATGGCCAGGGTGGCTCGACGCTGGTCACCATGCATCTGGTGGGCCTGCACAACGATGTCGGCTGCAGCTACGCCGCCAACAGCTTGGGTGAGCGTTACCACTGGTACAGCTCGACCGGCTGGGTGATGTGGAACGCCCAGGTGGCGGGACTGCTGCTGGGCGCGACCTGCTGCATTTTCGACGGCAGTCCCGCCGGTCCCAGCCACGGTGCCGATGGCGCGCGCGTGGCGCCGGACTGGACCACGCTGTGGCGCTTTGCGGCCGAACTCGGGGTCACGTTCTTCGGCGCCGGCGCCGCCTTTTATGCCAATTGCCAGAAGGCCAGCATCGAGCTTGCCGATGTCGGCGACCTGTCCCGCGTACGTGCACTGGGCAGCACCGGCTCGCCACTGAGTGAAGGAGTGCAGAACTGGGGCACGCAGCAGTTCCGCGCGGTCTACCGCCACTTTGGCGACGCGGGCGAGCGTGGGGGCAATGAATTTCCCGCCGGGCCGCCCCAAGGGAAATTAGCCCCCTCGGGGGGCAGCGAGCCACATGCAATGGGCGAGCGTGGGGGCAACATCTGGTGGTGCAATATCTCAGGGGGCACCGACTTTGCGGGCGCCTTCATCGGCGGCAACCGTGAATTGCCGCAGGTGCCGGGCGAGATGCAATGCCGCATGCTGGGCTCGGCGGTCTACGCTTGGGACGAACAGGGCGCGCCGGTCATCGACGCCGTGGGTGAGCTGGTGTGCACCGAACCTATCCCGTCGATGCCGCTATTCTTTTGGGGAGACAAGGACAACGCGCGTTACCTGTCGAGTTACTTCGACATGTACCCCGGTGTCTGGCGCCACGGCGACTGGCTCAAGATCGGCACCAACGGCGGCTGCATCATCTACGGCCGCTCGGACGCCACGATCAACCGCCATGGGCTGCGCATGGGCACCAGCGAGTTGTACAGTGCGGTCGAGGCCCTTGACGAGGTGCTCGACTCGATGGTGGTGGATCTGGAATACCTGGGGCGCGAGAGCTACATGCCGCTGTTCGTCGTGCTGCGCGAGGGCATGCAGCTAGACGAGGGATTGAAAGCCCGCATCAACCAGACCATCAAGACGGCCCTGTCGCCGCGTTTCGTTCCCAACGCGATCTTCCAGGTTGCGGAGATTCCGCGCACCCTGTCAGGCAAGAAGCAGGAGTTGCCGATCAAGAAGCTGATGCTCGGGCAGCCGCTGGAGAAGGTGGTGAACCCAGAGGCGATGGCGAATCCGGCTTGTCTGCAGTGGTACGTCGCGTTTGCACACGCGCGGGATCAGGAGTTGCGGTCGATCTGATGCAGGCTGATCAGGCTCAGCAGGGCCGATACCACCTCGGGCTTGAAGCCGACACGGGAATTGCCGAAGCCGTCGCCGCCGCTCAGTACCAGCTTCTGTATGTATTCGACGCAGTCACGGCTGCCCCAGAAAGTGGTGATGGCCTTGGCGATGCGTTCATGGTGCTTGGCGACGATCGCCATGGCGTTGTCGATACCGACCTGGCGCGGCAGCTCGTGCAACGGCATCGGGCGGGTCGCCAGTTCTTCGTCCTCCCATTTCAGGGTCGGAAATCCAAGTGTTTCGTTCTTGTCCGATGTTGCCATCATCGTCTCCTGAGTCGGGGCGCGATTCAAGGATTGCGTAGCCGCAAGGCTTGTCGTAACGCTTGATTATGGGTGATTGAGTGATCACTTGCACCTCGTATTGGGTCCTTCGCTTCAGATTGGCGCCGAACCACCGTGCGCTTGTCGGGCCAGCCAGGTCTGGAACAGGCGCAGTGCCGGTTTCACGCTGGTGCTTTCGGGCGTGACCAGGTAATACGCACGGTTCACTGGCAAGGCATGCTGGCAGGCCTGCACGAGCTGGCCGCTGGTCAACTCCTGCTCGATCAGCAGGCGCGGTACCAGGGCGACGCCCATCGCATGGGTTGCGGCAGCCACCGTCATCGAAAACAGCTCGTAGCGCGGCCCGGCCAATGCGGCGGGCGCCGCCACCTGCGCGGATTCGAACCAGTGCAACCAGGCCTGTGGCCGCGTGCTCTGTTGCAGCAATGGCAGGCCAGCCAGATCCTGCGGCTCGATCAGGGCACCGTTGGCCGATAACAGGCGGGGTGAACACACTGGCACGAGTTCTTCGTGCAGCAGCAACAGGCATTGCGTGCCGGCCCAGTTGCGCAGCTGTTGCGCGGTGCCGGCGAACAAGGCGCCATCGAAGCCAGTGTCGGCAAACAGGAACGGTCGGGTGCGGGTCTCGATATGCACCACCAGATCCGGATGCTCGCGCGTCAAATCGGGCAGACGCGGGATCAACCAGCGGCTGGCGAACGTGGGCACGGCGGCCAGCGTCAGCGTCTGGTCGGCGCCATGGCCCGACATGGCCTCGAGCGTGTCGCGCTCCAGTGCCTGCAGGCGCGGAGCGATCTGGCGGGCGTAGGCATCGCCGCGTTCCGTCAGGGCCACGCCATGGCGGGTACGCCGGAACAAGGCCTGGCCGAGGAAGTTCTCCAGGCCGGTGATCTGCCGGGAAACGGCGCTCTGGGTCAGCGCCAGCTCCTGGGCGGCACGGGTGTAGCTCTCATGGCGCGCGGCTGCGTCGAAACACGCGAGCGCCTGGAGTGATGGGATCTTGCGGCGCATGGTGTGATGAATATACACAACTGGGGTGTCATCTGGCCTGTAATCCGCCGTTCTGTGCGGTTTCCTGCGGTAAGCATGAAGATGAGATATGCGCATGACGATTGTCTGGATTCCGAATTTACGGTTGTTCAACGCCCGGCCAGGCACTACGATCAAGGCCTACATTTCACCATTCACCCTTGAGGAGATACACCATGGCGCATGCGGCATTCAATTGGCAGGACCCTTTTTTGCTGGAGTCCCAGCTCAGCGACGATGAGCGTATGGTGCGTGATGCCGCGCAAGCGTATTGCCAGGACAAACTGCAGCCGCGTGTCGTCGAGGCTTTTCGCAGCGGCACGACCGACGTCAAGATCTTCCGTGAGATGGGTGAACTGGGCCTGCTGGGCCCGACGATTCCCGAACAATATGGCGGCCCTGGCCTGAACTACGTGGCCTACGGCCTGATCGCCCGCGAGGTGGAGCGTGTCGACTCGGGTTACCGCTCGATGATGAGCGTGCAGTCGTCGCTGGTCATGGTGCCGATCTTCGAATTCGGCACCGACGCGCAGAAGCAGAAGTACCTGCCCAAGCTGGCTACCGGCGAGTGGATCGGCTGTTTCGGCCTGACCGAGCCCGACCATGGCTCCGACCCTGGCTCGATGGCCACCCGCGCCCACAAGGTCGCTGGCGGCTACAAGCTGAGCGGCGCCAAGATGTGGATTTCCAACAGCCCGATGGCCGATGTGTTCGTGGTCTGGGCCAAGGAAGTGTCCGAATCGGGCCAGGTCGGCCCGATTCGCGGCTTCATTCTGGACAAGGGCATGAAGGGCCTGAGCGCACCGGAGATCCACGGCAAGGTCGGCCTGCGCGCGTCGGTCACCGGCGAAATCGTCATGGACGGCGTGTTCTGTCCGCAAGAGAACGCGTTCCCCGAGGTGCAAGGTCTCAAAGGGCCGTTCACCTGCCTCAATTCGGCCCGTTATGGCATCGCCTGGGGCGCGCTGGGCGCCGCCGAAGACTGCTGGCTGCGCGCGCGCCAATACACGCTGGACCGCAAGCAGTTCGGGCGTCCGCTGGCCGCCAACCAGCTGATCCAGAAGAAGCTGGCCGACATGCAGACCGAGATCGCGCTGGGGCTGCAAGGCTGCCTGCGCCTTGGCCGCATGAAGGACGAAGGCACGGCCTCGGTCGAGATCACCTCTATCCTCAAGCGCAATTCCTGCGGCAAGTCGCTCGACATCGCCCGCATGGCGCGCGACATGATGGGCGGCAACGGTATCTCCGACGAGTTCGGCGTGGCCCGCCACCTGGTCAACCTGGAAGTGGTCAATACCTATGAAGGCACGCACGACATCCATGCGCTGATCCTGGGTCGCGCGCAGACCGGCATCGCCGCGTTCGCGAACTGAGATGAAAGACGCCCCCCGTCTGTCCGGCTTCACTACGTGTAAGCCGGCCGAACCCCCCACTGGGGGGCTCCCCCAACGACCTGGCAAAGCCAGCTCCGTGGGGGCCTGGATTGGCCCGCTCCGCGACCGATGGACCTTTCATCGGACGCGGGTCGCGCGTCGCGAGATGGAAAACTGAGATGGCCGAATTTGAAAAAGCCGTGGCTCCGGCCGTGCAAACTGCTGCGGGCGGTGGCACGGGGACGGCCTCGCGAGGCGCTTTGTCGCATCTGAAGGTCCTTGACCTCTCGCGTGTACTGGCCGGGCCTTGGTGCACGCAGATGCTGGCCGATATGGGCGCTGACGTGGTCAAGGTCGAGCGGCCAGGCGAAGGGGATGACACCCGGCACTGGGGTCCCCCGTTCATGCCCGACGCTGACGGCAACGACACCACGCAGGCGACCTACTTCAACGGTACCAACCGCAACAAGCGCTCGATCACGGTGGACCTTTCCAGACCCGAGGGGCAGGCCCTGGTGGGCCAGATGGCGCAGCACAGCGACATCCTGGTTGAGAACTTCAAGGTTGGCGGGCTCAAGGCCTACGGCCTGGACTACGCCAGCCTCAAGCTGCTGAACCCGCGCCTGATCTACTGCTCGATCACCGGTTTCGGCCAGGACGGGCCGTATGCGGAACGTGCCGGTTATGACCTGATGATCCAGGCCATGAGCGGCATGATGAGCATCACCGGCCGTGCCGACGACCAGCCTGGCGGCGGCCCGCTGCGCGTGGGTGTGGCGCTGACCGACCTGTTCACCGGCGTGTACGCCACGTCGGCCATCCTGGCCGCGCTGGAAGTGCGCCATCGCACGGGCGCCGGTCAGCATATCGACATGGCCCTGCTCGACGTCGGCATGGCGATTTTGGCCAACCAGGCCAGCGGTTACCTCAATACCGGCAAGGTGCCGCAGCGCCAGGGCAATAGCCATCCCAGCCTGGCGCCGTACCAGGACTTCCCGACCCGCGACGGATCGATGTTGCTGGCGATCGGCAATGACGGCCAGTTCAGCCGCTTTTGCCACGCCGCCGGCAAACCCGAGTGGAGCGCCGATGCCCGCTTTGCCGGCATGGCGGCGCGGGTCAGGAACCGCGCCGTGATGATCCCGATGATGGAGGAGGTCACGCGCCAGCGCGACACCGCCGAATGGATCCGCCTGCTCGAGGACAAGGCCGTGCCCTGTGGGCCGATCAACGATCTGGCTGGAGCTTTTGCCGACGCGCAGGTGCAGGCGCGTAGCCTGGTCGTGCGTCAGGAGCGGGCCGCCGGGCTCGTGGCGCAGGACAACATTGCGGCGATCCGCACCGTCGCCAGCCCCTTGCGTCTGATGGACAACCCGCCAGTCCTGCGCCGGCCACCCCCGGCCCTGGGTGAACATACCGACGAGGTGCTGGCCGAGCTGGGTCTCGATGCGCAGCGTATCGCCGCGCTGCGCGATGCGGGCATCGTCTGAGGCTCAAGGGGGTAGCCCGCAACGCGCAGCGCGGGTTCGAGAAACCGTTCGGGCTGAGAGCCAGTCGAAGCCCTTGCGCCACGCCTCCCTGAGTCCGCGCGCAAGGTGCCACAACTGGGCCGATACTCGTTGCATGTCCTGTTTTTGTAAGAGCCACTGACGTGCGCGCGGACACCCAACGCAACTTGATCCTCGGACTCTCACTCGCGCAGCTGATCACCTGGGGCAGCGTTTTTTACACCTTCGCGCTGCTGATCGGTCCGATCGAGCAGGAGCTGGGCATCAACCGGGCCCAGAGTTCGGTCGCGTTCAGCCTGGCCCTGTTGGCTGAGGGTTTCTGTGCTTATGCCGTCGGTCGCTGGATTGATCGCGGCCACGAACGCCTGGTGATGACCGCCGGCTCGGTGCTTGCGGGCCTGTGCCTGGTGCTGCACGGTTTCGTCTCCAGCCTGGCCGGGTTCTACCTGATCTGGACCGCGCTGGGCGTGTCGATGTCGGCCACCCTGTACACGCCGGTGTTTGCCGTCGTGACACGGCGCTTTCCGAACGACTTCCGGCGCGCCATCATCACGATGACCTTTCTCGGCGGCCTGGCCAGCACGGTGTTCATTCCGCTGACGGCCTGGCTGATTGCAGCATGGGGCTGGCGCGGCGCATTGTGGGCACTGGCCAGCCTGCAGTTTCTCGTGTGTGCGCCGATCCACGCTGCCCTGTTGCGCGGTGCGCCGCCTCAAACGCTGCCCGGTGTGGCATCGACAGCGGCTCCTGTGGACTTTGGGCGTTTGTTGTTCGGCGCACCGTTCCTGCTGGTGGGCACGTTCGTCGTGTTGTTCATGGCCGTGACGGCAGCCTTGCCGGCGCACATGGTCAGCATGTTGCGCGAGCGCGGCATGGCGGAGTCGTGGGCGATCGCAATACCGGCCAGCATCGGCGTGATCCAGGTGCTGGGGCGTCTGCTGCTGTATTTCTTCGAGAGCCGGTTCGACGTGCACCAGGCCAATCGTTTCATACCGGTGTTGATTCCGCTTGGCCTGATCGCGCTGCTGCTGGCGCCGTTACTGGGAACCGGCGCTGCGGCTTTGTCGCTGGTGTTGCTGTTCGTCGTGTTGTTTGGCGCCGGCAACGGCATGCTGACCATCGTCAAGGGGACGGCGGTCGCGCAATACGTGAGCCGTGAGCATGTAGCCAGCCTCAACGGGGCGCTGGGTATTCCCCTGGCCCTGGCCCGTGCCGCAGCGCCGTTGCTGATGGGAGTGTTGTGGCAAGCCCAGGTCGGTTACCGCTACGGGCTATGGCTGCTGCTGGGCATGAGCCTGGTGGCCATTGCGGCGTTGCTGATGGCCCAGCACCGGGTATTGTCGGCGCCACGCGCCGGGTGACGCAGATGGCTTGGCGCTGGCGGCGTCGGAGCGTGAGAGGCAATTGATCGGGCCCATGACGGCACCATCCGGCTGTCAGGCGGTGGCCTTGGACGGCAAGGTCCAGTTGGCGCGTGGGAAATGGCAGGTGTAGCCGTTCGGGTATCTCTGCAGGTAATCCTGGTGCTCCGGCTCCGCCTCCCAGAACGGGCCGGCAGGCGCCACGTCGGTCACAACCTTGCCTGGCCACAGCCCGGAGTTGTTGACGTCGTCGATGGCGCGCAGCGCCTCCTGTTTCTGCGCCTGCGACACATAGTAGATCGCCGAGCGGTAGGACATGCCCATGTCGTTGCCCTGGCGGTTCAGCGTGGTCGGGTCGTGGATCTGGAAGAAGAATTCCAGCAGCTTGCGGTAGCTGATCAGGTCCGGGTCGAACTCGATCTCAATGCCTTCCGCGTGGGTGCCGTGGTTGCGGTAGGTGGCGTTGGCCACGTCGCCGCCGGTGTATCCAACGCGAGTGGCGTGTACACCAGGCATCTGGCGGATCAGATCTTGCATGCCCCAGAAACAGCCACCGGCCAAAACCGCACGTTCTTGTGTTGCCATGTCTTTACTCCTCGATTTGATCCAGATACGCACCATAACCCTGAGCCGTCATGTCGTCACTGCGCACGAAACGCAGCGATGCCGAATTGATGCAATAACGCAGCCCGCCGCGGTCGGCCGGGCCGTCCTCAAACACGTGGCCCAGATGGCTGTCGCCATGTTTGGACCGCACCTCGGTACGCACCATGCCGTGTGCCGTGTCGCGCAATTCATTGACGTGGGCCGGCACGATGGGTTTGGTGAAACTCGGCCAGCCGCAGCCGGACTCGAACTTGTCGCTGGACGCAAACAGCGGCTCGCCCGACACGATGTCGACATAGATGCCGCTTTCGTGGTTGTCCAGGTAGGCACCGCTGCCTGGGCGCTCGGTGCCGCTTTGCTGCGTGACGCGAAATTGCTCGGGTGTCAGCTTGGCGATGGCGTCCGGCGACTTGGTGTAGGGGGTCATGCGGTTCTGCGTTGAGGTGTTGAGGGGTGGACGAATGCGATATGCAGGTCGGTCGGGGCGAAGTTCAAGTTGCTGGTCGGAACGGTCGTCGGCAGCGCCACCGGTCTTACAGACTTGGCCTGCCGTTCCCGGTCGGCCGCTGGGACCGCTGCCATCGCCCGAGCATGTTTACATGTTTGCCGAATCCCTGCCGTCGGCAGGGTTGGCACAGTGCAACACGGCCTACAGGTTAGAACCCACCAGCCGTTTGAGCTCTGCTTCTTCCATGCCCCTGCGAGCGACCATGTCCGCCAGTTGATCGTCGCCGATGCGGCCGACGTTGAAGTAGCTGCTGTGCGGGTGTGAAAAATGGAAACCGCTCACACTGGCGGCCGGCGTCATGGCCAGGCTTTCGGTCAGGTCCATGCCGATCTCATCGCAGGCCAGCAGGCGGAACATGTCGCGTTTGGCGCTGTGGTCCGGGCAGGCCGGGTAGCCGGGTGCCGGGCGGATGCCGCGGTATTTCTCGGCGATCAGTTCGGTGTTCTCCAACTTTTCGTCGGCGGCAAAACCCCACAGGTCGGTGCGTACGCGCTGGTGCAAGCATTCGGCAAACGCCTCGGCCAGGCGGTCGGCCAGCGCCTTGAGCGTGATCGCGGAGTAGTCGTCCAGATCGTCGAGGAAATATTTCTCCTTCTTGTCGACGCCGATGCCGGCCGTCACCGCGAACACGCCGATGTAGTCTTTCAGGCCACTGTCCCGCGGCGCGATGAAGTCGGACAAGCAGCGGTTTGGGCGCATCACACCGTCGATGACCTGTTTCTCGGCCTGCTGGCGCAAGCCGTACCAGGTCATGGCCACCTCGCTGCGGCTGTCGTCGGTATAGATCGCGATGTCGTCGTCGTTCACCGTGTTGGCCGGATACAGGCCGATCACGCCGTTGGCCGTCAGCCAGCGCCCCTCGATCAGGCGCTTGAGCATGCGTTGGCCGTCGGCGTAGACGCGCACCGCTTCAGTGCCGACGACCTCGTCCTTGAGGATGTCGGGGAAACGCCCGGCCAGGTCCCAGGTCTGGAAAAACGGGCCCCAGTCGATGAAGCCTGCCAGTTCGGCCAGATCGAAATTGCGGAACAGCCGCTTGCCGATGAACTTGGGCACCGGCGGTGTATAGGCCGACCAGTCCAGCGGTGTCTTGTTGGCGCGTGCCCTGGCCAGCGGCCACAAGGGCACCTGCTTCTTGTTCGCGTGCTGCACGCGCACTCGTTCGTAGTCGGCCGCCAGTTCGGCCAGGTAGGCGCTCGGGTTGTCCGCCAGCAGGCTTTGCACGACGCCCACGCTGCGCGACGCATCGGGCACATAGACCACCGCGCCGTCGTAATGCGGCGCCACTTTCACCGCGGTATGCACACGGGACGTGGTGGCGCCGCCAATCAGCAGCGGGATCTTGCGCATGCGGCAATAGTCATCTTTCTGCATCTCGCCGGCCACGTATTGCATCTCTTCCAGGCTGGGCGTGATCAGGCCCGACAAGCCGATGATGTCGGCGCCTTCGACCTTGGCCTTGGCCAGGATCTCGTGGCACGGCACCATGACCCCCATGTTCACGACATCGAAGTTATTGCATTGCAGGACCACCGTGACGATGTTCTTGCCGATGTCGTGCACGTCACCCTTGACGGTGGCGATGACGATCTTGCCCTTGGCCTTGACGTCCTCGCCAGCAAATTGCTGCTGGCGTTTTTCTTCCTCGATGTAGGGAATCAGGTGCGCCACCGCCTGCTTCATGACGCGTGCGCTCTTGACCACCTGCGGCAGGAACATCTTGCCCTGGCCGAACAGGTCGCCGACGACGCCCATGCCGTCCATCAGCGGGCCCTCGATCACGTGCAACGGCCGACCACCCTTGGCCAGGATGCCCTGGTAGGCCTCCTCGGTATCGCTGACGATGAAGTCGGTGATGCCGTGCACCAGCGCATGTGACAGCCGTTGGCCGACGCTGGCTGGTGCCTCGGCGGTACCGCGCCAGTCCAGTTTGCGGCTGTCGTCCTTGGCCGCGCCCTTGGCGCTGTCGGCGATCTCCACCAGGCGTTCGCCGGCGTCGGGGCGGCGGTTCAGCACGACGTCTTCGACGCGCTCGCGCAGCACCGGATCGAGGTCGTCGTAGACACCCACCATGCCGGCGTTGACGATGGCCATGTCCAGGCCGGCTTTGATGGCGTGGTACAGGAACACGGTGTGGATCGCCTCGCGCACCGGGTCGTTGCCGCGGAACGAGAAACTCACGTTGCTAACGCCGCCCGAGACCTTGGCGCCGGGTAGGTTCTTCTTGATCCAGCGCGTGGCCTCGATGAAATCGACCGCGTAGTTGTTGTGTTCCTCGATGCCGGTGGCGATGGCGAAGATGTTGGGGTCGAAGATGATGTCCTCGGCCGGGAAGCCGATCTCGCCCACCAGGATGTCGTAGGCGCGTTTGCTGATCTGCGTCTTGCGCTCGAAGGTGTCGGCTTGCCCTTTTTCGTCGAACGCCATCACCACCGCAGCCGCGCCATACCGGCGCAGCAGCTTGGCCTGTTGCTTGAAGGCATCGACGCCCTCCTTCATGCTGATCGAGTTGACGATCGCCTTGCCCTGCACGCAGCGCAGCCCGGCCTCGATGACGCTCCACTTGGATGAGTCGATCATGATCGGCACGCGCGAGATGTCGGGCTCACTGGCGATCAGGTTCAGGAACCGCACCATGGCAGCCTGGCTGTCGAGCATCGCCTCGTCCATGTTGATATCGATGATCTGCGCGCCGCTCTCCACCTGCTGGCGCGCCACCGCCAGCGCCTGCTCGAAGTCACCATTCAGGATCATGCGCGCGAACGCCTTGGAGCCGGTGACATTGGTGCGCTCGCCGATGTTGACGAACAGCGAGTCGGCGTTGATCTCGACCGGCTCCAGGCCGGACAGGCGCATGGGCTCGGGCGCACTGGCCAAGGGCGCGCTGGCCTCGGTGTCGGAGTTCGGATCGGTGCTGGTCATGGCTCGCCCTTTTGTTTGCCGGCGCGGCCCAGGCGGGCCGCACCATATGAATCGGAGCGAGCGTCGTTGTTGCACCCAAGCCTGGCGGGGGCATCGTGGGTTGATGCGGGCCGCTGCAACGCTCCTTGGGCAAGGGGATTTTAGTCAGTCTGTGGGCGCGTCGCCCGTCCTGCAGCGAGAAGCCCGGGGCCGTACGACGTTCCAGGGCGTTTCACGACGGCAGAAACAGGTCGAGCACCTGGTGCATGTATCGGATGTAGACGTTGTCCTCGGCAATCGCCTGGGTGTCTAGCCGTCGTGACCGGACTCGCAAGCCTTTTGGCCGCATGTTCCAGCGCTTGGCGGAGTAATCGGACAAGTCGAACTAATGGCGCGAGTGGGCTTGCCAAGACCTGCCAGACGATTGCCCCTGGTAAAAGTCGCCAAAGCGATCTGACCCAGTTCGAATCGCGCGATTACCCTTGAGCACTTGGCAGTACACGTCGCACCAATGCCCAATCAGTGATACGCCTGCCCGCCGACGCCCAGTCCGACCGTGTACAGATGCACGAAAACCGCGTCGGCCTTCAAGTTGATTTCGTCTGCGTCATAAGCGCCGGGGGGCAAGTTGGCGAACCGGTGCTTGATGATCTCCGCCTTTACCTGCGCCTGGGCAGTCGCCTTCTCGCGCCAGTGGTCGATTTGCAGCTTGCCGCTGGTCAGCTTGTCCAATAGTTCCTTGGCTACCTTCTTGATGGCATCGCGGTTGCTCTTGGTCAGCGTGTCTTTTTGCAGCAAATCGAACACGGCCAATTCATCTTCACTGTCCAGCCCTTCCCGGATGTAGCGCCGCTCCTCCACATCCAGGCTGTCCCAGGTGGCGAACAGTTTGTCCATCACCTTCTGGATTTCGGCGGCGTCCTTGTCCTGGTTGTATTCCTGCACGATCTCCTGGTAGCGCTCGTACAGATCCACCCGCGTCGGGTTGCGCGCCAGCATCATGGCCAGCCGCTCCTCGATTTTCTCCTTCAGATTCAGCGTGATCACATTCTTGAATGGCGACTTGTCGAACTCGGCACGCAAGCGCGCGAAGTCGATGCTGGAAAGGTCGTAGCGTGGCCCGCTTTGGTTGGTAGGGCGCGTTGGTTCGCCATCGGCAGCCAGAGCCGTATCGACGACGCTGTACAAGTCCTGCAGCAGCGCGCTCACGTCGGGCGTTTCGCGTGCGTCCTGCAGCTTGTTGTAGATCGCGTTGACGGCGCTCTCGTCGGCGTCGAATTCGAACAGGCCGGGGTGCGGGAACAGGCCCCGGTGACGGGCCTGCACATCCTCCACGATCACCTGATAGGTCTTGCGGCGTTCGTCGCTCTCGCACAGCACGTTGACCGCAACCAGAATCTGCTGCTGCTTGTCGAAGCCCTTGGCGGCGATCAGCGCGTCCAGATCGAAGCCCAGGTCCATGAGGAAGTCCCGCGCGGCCTGCAGGCTCTGGCGGTATTCGGCCAGTGCTTCAGTGTCGTCACGCACCGTGTCCTGCTCGCCTTCGCCCTTGCCGGTGCCCGCGCGATCGCCCTGCGCAAAGGTGGCCAGCGCCTTGCGCAGGCTCTTGAGCATGCCGTTGTAATCGATGATCAGGCCGTGTTTCTTGCCGCCACCCACGCGGTTGACGCGCGCGATGGCCTGCATCAGCGTGTGACCCTGCATGGGCCGGTCCAGGTAGAGCGTGGCCAGGCTTTTGACATCGAAGCCGGTCAGCCACATCGCGCAGACGATGGCGATGCGAAAGGGGTTCCCGCCCTGCTTGAACTCCTTTTCCAGATTGCGCTCAACCATCTTCTTGCGGTGCGGCTTGATGTCCAGCGGCGCATCGCGGAAGTTGCGCCACTTGGCGAATTCGGCCACCTCGCCCTGCTCCTGCGAGACCACCACACAGCATTCGGTGGCCTTCATCCACTCCACGTGTGCGCGGCGCTGCAGCAGCAGCTTGGGAAAAGCCGTGTTCCGGGACGCAAACAGCATTTCCTCGGTTACGACACTCGATTCCAGCTGCGTGGCCTTCTTCTGCCACTTGGCGGCAACCAGATCGTGCATCTTCACGCAGCTGATCTTGTCCAGGCAAACCATCATGGCCTTGCCGCCACCGGTGTCGACCACCTTCCAACGCTGGTGGAAATGGTCGACGAAGTCCTGCGCCACTTTCTCCAGCCGGGTCGGGGAGGTCAGGATGGGGTAGTCGCGCGCCAGCTCGCGATAGAGTTTTTCTTCCTTGTCGTCGGACCATGGGTCCGCGAGTGTTGCGGCTTGCCGGGCCGCTTCGATGTGCGCGGCGATACGCTCACTGACCGTAGGGTCGACGATCCGCAGCTTCTCGCCCCGGTTCTCGTAGAACAAGGGCAAGGTGGCGCCGTCGGCCACCGCGCGCTGGAAGTCGTAGATCGACACGTAGTCGCCGAACACCTGGCGCGTCAGCTGCTTCTCGCTGGTATCGATCAGCGGCGTGCCAGTAAAGCCCAGAAACTTCGCCTGCGGCAAGCCCTTGCGCATGTTCAACGCCAAACGGCCGTACTGGGTGCGGTGTGCCTCGTCGCTGATGACAATGATGTCATCTCGCTCCGAATAAGCCTCATTCACCAGCGCGCGGTATTTCTGGATCAGGCTGAACACATAACGCCGGTTCTGGTCGCGCAACATGCTGCGCAGCGCGTCGCCGCTGGAAGCCTGATCGGTCTTGCTGTTGGCGCGGCCGGCGTTGGTGTAGGTGGAGGCGATCTGGTCATCCAGCTCGTTGCGATCTGTGATGACCACAAAGGTGTAGCTGCCCGATATCTTGCGGTGGATCTTCTCGGTCAGAAACACCATCGAATACGACTTGCCCGAGCCCTGGGTGTGCCAGAACACACCCAGTTGCCCGGCGCTGACTTCTGCTTTGACCGTCGGGTCGCTTGAGGTCAGCCGCGCTATCACCCGGTTGACACCCAGGTACTGGTGGTTGCGCGCCACGATCTTGTGGGTGCTGCCCTCGCTGGTATCGAACAGCATGAAGTTCTCGACGATGTCGAGCAGCCGGGCCCGGTCCAGCATGCCGGTGAGCAGAATCGGCAGCAGCGGCTGCTCATTGCCCGGCTCCGGGTCGTCTTCGTCCAGCCTTTTCCAGCGGTAGAAGTGTTCTCGCGTGCTGGTGATCGTGGCGTATTGCGCATCGTGGCCGTTGGAAATCACCACCAGCGCGTTCCAGTGAAACAGGTGCGGAATGGTGTCGAGATAGTCGCTGTAGTTCTTCTTGTAGGCGCTATCAATATGTACCTCGAAGCGCTTGAGTTCGATGAACACCAGCGGCAAGCCGTTGACATAGCCAATCACGTCCGGGCGGCGCAGCCACAGGCGTCCGCGCACCCACAACTCGCGCAACGCCAGGTAGCGGTTGTTGTCGGGCTGTTCGAAGTCGACCAGCCGCAGCCGCTTGTCTACCAGCTTGCCGGCAGCATCCCGGTATTGCACCGGCACACCACCGCGCAGCATCTGGTACTTCTCTTCGTTCTGGGCGATCAGCGTCTTGGTAATGTCGTCCTGCAACACCTGGGCCTGGGCCAGCTGGTACGCCGCCTCCGGCAGGCCCTTGTTCAGCCGCTTGAGCGCCGCCAGCACGTCGCGGCGCAACACCACCTCGGTGTCGTCCTTGCGTCCAAGCAGGCTTTCCGGGCCAAATCCACCCTCGTCCTGCGCGAACACGGTCTGCCAGCCGAGCTGCTGTTCCAGCAGTTCAACCGTTGGCGCCTGGATCAGCAGGTCTTCGGAATAGTCCCTTTTGGCCATGTATTGACGCCTATGAACACGAACCGGATCGATTCGGCGAAAGTTCGTTCATAAAAAACCTTTGTAAATCAAGTGCCTCCAAGAGGGAGCGAAAAGTCAAGGGTCATGTCTATAGACAATGCCTCTGGATTCGAGCACCGGGCGTTTATAGAGATATCTCATAACGTGCCCATCGCTGTTCGGAATAGTCGCTCGTCGCCACTTTCTTGCGTCCCTACGTTGTCCGGGTTTGCCGGCCAAGGCGCCCGGTGATCTTGTCATGTCATGGTCGATCCGCTACCATTGCAGGCAAATGGGTTGCGACTACGCGGCCGGCGTCGGGCTCCTGGTACTACAGGGGCCCTTCTGCTTTGTGGGGTGCGGCTTTCGATTCTCACGGAAAAATCTTCAGCCCCATGCCCAGCTTGTTGCCTGTCCTGTCCCGGTAGTACTTTCCCTCCAGCACCTCCGCCGCACGGTTGGCTTGATCGGGCCGCAGCACCGTCAAACCGATCGGCCGCGCCGTCAGGTCGGCCAGCTGCAAGCCCTCCGAGTTGGTTTTCTTGTCGGCAATGATCAGGTCGAACGGCAAGGGCCGGTGGAAGTAGTTGGCGCCGTCACGAATGCGACGGAACTCCAGCTCCAGCTCGGCATCTTCCTTGGCCCCGCGCGCTTCGCACACGATGTAGGTCAGTGCATCGCCTTGCCCGGCATCTCTCAACAAGCGATAGATGCGCTCCAGGCCAAATTCCAGCGCCAAGTGGTAAGGGTGGGCCGGATTGTTGTAGCGGTCTTTGAGCTTGCGCTTGTCGATCACCACCGCCACCAGCTGAAAATCTGCCGCGCCGATGATGTCGGTTAGCTGTTTCATGAAGGCTTCGCGAGGTTCCTTCGAAAGCCGCGAGAACGCTCCCTTCTTGCGCCGAATGTCCGCCTCGTGCAGCACGACCATGTCGTGGCCGAAGGTGGCGAATTTCAGTTGGCGGATGGCCGGGGTCACGCTTGTCGCGTACTCGGCCTTGCGGAAGATGCAGAAGGAAAGCACAAATATCGGGTAGTCCGGGTCGATGGAGGTAAGGCTATGGTCGCCGCTTTCGTCCACGTAGACGATGTAGTCGCTGTGGCTGCCGCTGGTATGCGGGACGACGTAGCTCGCCACCGGTTCGGTCATGCGGCGATCTCATCGGGCAACTTGATTCCAGAGACGTCGAGTTGGCCGGACATCAGTTTGGTGTCCACACCGTCCACATTGAACGGCGGGTTGGCCATGACGAGGTCGCACCGGCCGACAAGCTGCTCGACCTGATCGTAGAAGGTGTTGCCCTGGCGGATGTTGGAGGCGTCCAGCCCGTGCACCACCAGGTTCATGCGCGCGAGCTTGGTGTTGGTGTCGCTCTTTTCCTGGCCGTGGAAAGTGACGGTGTCGTTGGCCTGTTGGCGCCGCACCTCCTGGATGAAGTGGCCGGTCTGCACGAACATGCCGGCCGAGCCGCAGGCCGGGTCCAGCACCAGGCCGTGGTCCGGCTCGATGATGTTGACGATGGTGCGCACCAGCGATGGCGGTGTAAAGAACTCGCCGCCTTCCTGCGCGCCGCTCATCGCGAACTTGTTGAGGAAGTATTCGTAGATGCGGCCGAACACGTCGCCGGTGGCGGCCCGGATGGCGGGGCGGTCGAAGATCTTGACCAGTTCGGCCAGCAGGTCAGTCTCAAACGCGGGGTAGCCACGCGGCAGCGCGCCTTTGAGCACGGCGTATTCCGCCTCGATCACATCCATGGCCCGGTCGATCTGCTCGCCCACGGCTGCCCCTTGCGGCAGATTGGCAATGTGGTCGAAGCGGGCGCCTCGCGGCAAGTAGATCGCGGCCTTGCCCTGGAACCCTAGCTTGACCAGTGCCTCCCGCTGGGCGGCGGGCACCTGGGGTGGAATGTCCGCCTCGATCTCCGGCAGATAGGCCTTGAATCGGTTGTCGGCATGGCGCAGGAAGATCAGGCCCAGCACCGGCATCGCGTATTCGGCTGCGGTGAGTTTGGAGTTGGCGCGCAACTGGTCGGCGGCTTCCCAGAGTTCGTTTTCGAGTTGCTGGACGTTCATGTGGTGGGGTTTGTTATTCGGAAGCGTCTTGTTGATCGGGCTCGCGCCTACGAGGAGGGTGTTGTGTCAGCGCCTACCAATGCGTCCAGCGCCTCACGATGAAAGAGCTCCAGATAGGGCTGATATCGCCAGAGCCGGTTACGGAAGTTCCCGGTCATCTCCACCAGCCACCCATGGACCGCAAAGTCGTTCACCAGTCGGGAGGCTGTCGGGAACGTGCAACCCATGCGTTTTGCCACGCTATTGACCGACACGGTCGGGTTGCGAAACAAGTGATCGAGCAGCGTCAGAGCCTTGGCGTTTTTCGCCACGATGGCGCGGTGTGTTTCGCGCAGCGCGATGATGTCGCGCGCCGTTTGTGTCGCCGCGAGCGCGGTGGTACTGACCCCGCGCAGAAAAAACAACAGCCACTGCTCCCAATGCCCCTGCTGTCGAATCGCAGTGAGGCGGTCGTAGTATTCGGACCGATGGGCCTTGAGGAACAGCGACAGATACAGCAAAGGGCGTGACAAGGCGCGCTCTTCACATAGCATCAAGGTGATGAGCAGGCGGCCAACGCGGCCGTTGCCGTCCAGAAACGGATGGATGGTTTCGAATTGGGCGTGGGCTAATCCGCAGCGGATGAGCAATGGCACGCTGTCTCGCGCGTCATGCAGGAAAGTTTCAAGCTGCCCCAGGGATGCCATCAGCTCATGGGGCGGTGGTGGGATGAAGGCGGCGTTACGCAACGTGGTGTCGCGGCCGCCGATCCAGTTTTGCGATGTGCGGAACTCGCCTGGCGATTTTTCCCCGCCGCGAACACCCTTCATCAGCTCTGCATGAATTTCGCGCAGCAAGCGCAACGACAAAGGTAGTTCTGCCAGGCGCTCCAACCCGTGGTTCATGGCGCGCACGTAATTGACAACTTCTTCGACGTCTTTGGGCGTATCTTCGCGCTGCGCATCAGCTTCGTAGGCCAGCACGTCTTCAAGGGTGCTTTGGGTGCCTTCAATTTGTGACGACAAGACGGCTTCGTGCCGCACATACATGGCAACAAACAGGTCTGGGTTGGGCAATATGGAGGCGAGCGCATCCAGTCGGCCGACGTTGCGATCGGCAATCGACAGTGCCGTCTGCAGCGCGCCGCTGTATTCAAGGGGTGGTTCGGGCGGCAGGGGTGCCGGAATGAATGCCTTGTAACCCGTGGTTTGCTGAATGAAGCGCCCGGCGCGGTGGGGAAGGTCCATGGGCAAAACCTTTAATAAGGGATGCGATCATAGTCTCTTATTAAATTAATTCGTCAATTTCTTTAATAAAGCCACCACTTGTAGCGCATATTAAAGAAATTGCTGGTCTTGGATTGGCTCGCAATCGCGATCGCGCTGAATAAAAGCGCCCTCTAAAGAGCGCCGCAAACCTACGCCGCTTCTCGATAAAACCGATTACGCCCCAGCGCCCGCGTCGGCAACGCCCCCACGGCCGCCCCGATCGCCCCGATATGTTCCGGCGTCGTGCCGCAGCAGCCACCGACGATGTTTACCAGCCCCTGCTCGGCAAACTCCTTGAGCAAGCGCGACGTGACCTCCGGTGTCTCGTCGAAGCCGGTGTCGGACATCGGATTGGGCAATCCGGCGTTGGGATAACAGCTGATGAAGGTATCGGGCGCGACCCGGTGCAGCTCCTGGATATAGGGGCGCATCAGCGCCGCGCCGAGTGCGCAGTTCAGCCCGATGGCGAGCGGCTGCGCGTGGCGCACGCTGTACCAGAACGCGGTGACGGTCTGTCCGCTGAGGATGCGACCCGACGCATCGGTGACGGTGCCGCTGATGATCAGCGGCAGCCGTTCGCCGGTGGCCTCGAACACCTCGTCGATCGCGAACAGAGCCGCCTTGGCGTTGAGCGTGTCGAAGATGGTCTCCACCAGCAACACGTCGGCGCCACCTTCGATCAGTGCCTGGGCCTGCTCGAAATAGGCGGCGCGCAGCTGTTCGAAGTCGATGTTGCGCGCGCCGGGATCGTTGACGTCCGGGCTGATGCTGGCGGTCTTGGGCGTGGGGCCCAAAGCGCCCACGACGAAGCGGGGTTTGTCCGGTGTGCTGTATTGGTCGCAGGCGACGCGGGCGATCCGTGCCGAGGCCAGGTTCATCTCGCGCGCCAGATTGGCCATGTCGTAGTCGGCCTGCGCCACGGTGGTGGCGCCGAAGGTGTTGGTCTCGATCATGTCGGCTCCGGCGGCCAGGTACTTGGCATGGATGTCGCCAATCACGTCGGGCCGGGTCAGGCTGAGCAGTTCGTTGTTGCCTTTGACGTCCTTGTGGAAGTCCTTGAAGCGCTCGACGCGGTATTGCGACTCGTCCAGCCGCAAGCGCTGGATCATGGTGCCCATGGCCCCGTCCAGGATGGCAATGCGGCGCGCCAGGATATCGGGCAGGGCCTGGGCCCGTGTGTAGGCGATGGGGTGTGTCATGGTTCCGCTATTGTAAAAACTGCGGCAAGCAGATGCCGACGGCCTGGTCGGCCAAGGCAGTCAGTCGAGCGCCAGCGCCTGCCTAAGCGTGGCGTTGTAGTCGGCGGTGCGCAGGATGTTCGGGTAGTGGCCGCCGCTGCTGAGCCGCACATGGCGGGCACCGGGGTAACGCCGCACCACATCGTCCTGTACCGCGCGCGGCAACAAGGGGTCGTCTTCGCAGTCGATGATGGTGATGCGTTCGCCCGCAATTTTCAGTGGCGGCACGGCGGGCGCGGCCTGCACGGCCAGGACGCGGGCCTTCATGGCGCGGGCGCTGAGCAACCGGGTGCCGCTGTCGATCAAGATGGCCTTGAGTTTCTTGCCCAGCGGATCGGTTTCCGGCCATGACCTGACCGAACCCACCACCATGTCGCGGTGGGCTTTTGCGCTCTGGGCGCGCAGTGCGTCGACCGGCATGCGGTTGACGACGCGGCGCGTCAGGCTGGGGTCGCACAAGGTGTTGCCGAGAATCAGCTTGTCCACCCGCTGCGCGTGGCGCGCCGCAAAGTGTTGCGCCAGAAAACCACCCAGCGACGAACCCACGAGGCTGGCGCGCGCGATGCCCAGCTTGTCCATCAGGCCGGCCAGTGAATCGGCCAGGCGCAGGATGTCCTCGATCATCGGGTAGGTCACCGACACCATGCGGATACGCGTGCCCAATTCCAGCATCGCCGCCTCGAATATCGCGGCCGTACCCAGCGTGCCGGGCAACATGACCAGCACCGGGCTGTTCTTTTTGCCGGGCGTCTCGATCACGCGCCAGACCAGACCACCGACCTTGATCGCCTGCACCGGCGGGAGGACTTTCATGTTGATTTCCTTGCTGCCAGGCCGGCAGCGACGTGGATCAGAATGGTGACGAATGTCACTGGCAAGGCAGCCGTGAACCAGGCCATGGACAGGCCGATCGCCTCGGTGTTGCGTGAGGCCGAGCGCGCCAGGAATCCGCGCGCCAGGTCCTGGCCGGGGCCGACCAGGCAGAAGTACAGAATGGGCGCCACGAAGACGACGACGCTGACCGCACGCACCCAGTCGATGAACCGATTGCCCTCGAATACCTTGAGGCGCAACATCGCCGGATCGGCGCCAGCCTTGAACGCCACCGCGCTGCCGAGCAGACCCGACCACACCATGGCGTAACGCGCGCCTTCTTCGGTCCAGCCGGGGGGCTCCGAAAATAGGTACCGTGCCACGACCTGGATCGCGATCAGCACCAGCATCAGCACCAGTCCGGTCGCCGCGCCGAAGCGGCAGAACCGGTCAACGGCGGAGCTCAGCGACTGCAGTGCACGCACGCTTCAGACTTCAGCGGGTCTTGTTGGCGGCATCGACAAATGGCTTGATCTCGGCCTCCGACAGGATCGCCGTCCAGGAGGTGCGCGAGCGCTCCTGGAATTGCTTGCGGCCATCGGGCGTCAGTGGTGTGACTTTCATGCCTGCCTTGACGATCTGATCCATCGCCTGTTCGTCGCTGGTCTTGACCCAGACACGATTGGCCGCATGCGCTTTGACCACGGCCGCATCGAACGCCGTTTTGCGTTCGGCCGGCAATTTCTTGTACCAGTCCTCGGATACCATCGCCACGCGCAGCGACTGCGACACATTGGCGGGCGTGTAGAACTTCAGGATGGAGCCATGCCCGAACAGGAATGGCACGAAGGGCGGGTTGATGTAGCCCGAGGCGATGCCGGTTTGCAGCGCATTGGCCACCTCGGGCATGGTGATGACGACGCCGTTCGTGCCCCAGGAGCGGAACAGCTTCATCTGGTTCTCGTCCAGGCCACGCATGCGCAGGTCGGCCATGTCGTCCGGCTTGGAGATCTCGTGCTTGGTGTTGAAGATGCCGGCGCCGCCCCCCACGGCCACCAGCGACACGACCCGCGCACCCTTGGGCACCACGCCTTCGTTGACCTTGGCCAGCAGGCCGCCGGCCGCGTCGGCTCGGTCCAGGTGTGCCAACGAGTCGTAAAGGTAAGCCAGGCCGAACCCGAAGGTCAACTTGTTGAGTTGCGCAGAGCGGGCCAGATCGGCCATGTTGACTTCCAACAGCCCCTGGGTGGTCTGGTCGAGGCGTTCGGCCTCGCCGCCAATGGAGTTGACCGGTAACTCCTTGACCGTGAATCCGGAGGCCTTGAGCTGGTCGCCCAAGGCCTTCGCAAACACGTAGGTGCCCGAGCGCACCGGGTCCGGAGGCGAGTCCAACCCGATACGGACTTCCTGCGCCAGGGCGGCACCGGCCAGTGACAGGAGAACGGTGGCAAGTACGCGGAGTTTCATGGTGGATTCCCAGGGTTGGATGGAATGAGCGAGGCGCAGTGGCCGCCTATCGTAGCAAGCCGAACATGCGAGGCAGGACCAGACTGAATTCTGGCACCAGCACGATGGCCAGCAGCAAAATGATCTCCAGCACCGCGAACGGAACGATCGCACGGGCCAGCGCCCAGTATTCGACCTTGCAAACGGTCGACACGACAAGCAGGCAGCCACCCAACGGTGGCGTGATCAGGCCGATGGTCAGATTCAGGCACAACACGATGCCCAGATGCACCGGATCGGTACCCAACGCGACCGCAGGTGGCCCGAGCAGTGGCACGAGCAGGGCCAGTGCCACGGGCGGATCCAGCACCATGCCCGCAATCACGAAGATCAGGTTGATGATCAGCAGGTATTCGGTCTTTCCCAGGCCCAGCTCGGTCACGAAACCGGCCAGCCGCTGGGGTAGCTGTTCATGGCCGGCCAGCCAGCTGAAACACGCCACCGCGCCCAGGATCATGAAGATGGCGCCGGTCAGCGATGCGGTCTGCACCAGGCTTTGCGACAGATCGGCCTTTACCAGGCCGCCGTACCAGAAACCCACCGCCAGCGCCGCAACCACCGTCAGTGCGGCCGCCTCGGTGGGCGTGACGACGCCAAACACGATGCCGCCCAAGATGATCACCGGCAGCGACAAAGCGGGCAGGGCGCGCCAGAACGTGGGCCAGAACGCCGGAATGTCGGCCCCGGCTCCGCCGGGATGGTCGTCGCGGTGCGCGAACCAGGCATTGCCCATGAACAGCACCAACGCGAGCATCAGGCCCGGAATCACACCTCCGACGAACAAGGCGGCGACCGAGGTCTGCATCACCGCGCCGTAAAAGATCATCACGATCGAGGGCGGGATGATCGGGCCGATCACCGATGAAGCGGCGGTAATGGCGGCCGCGTACAAGGGCTTGTAGCCGCGCGCCACCATGGCGGGCACCAGCGTGTTGCTCAGCGCGGCGGCATCGGCCACGGCTGAGCCGGAGATGCCGGCGAAGAAGACGCTGGCCATGATGTTGACATGGCCGAGCCCACCCTTGAGCCGTCCCAGGATCGCCATCGCGAGATCGACCAGGGCTTTGGTGATGCCGGCCCGGTTCATGATTTCCCCGGCCAGAATGAACAAGGGCATCGCCATCAGCGCAAATACGTCGATCTGGCTGAAGATGCGTTGCGGCACGATGGCCAGGTATTGGGTGTTGCCGCTGGCGATGAAGGCCAGCACCGACGAGGCGCCCAGCGCGTACGCCACTGCCGTGCCCGTTGCCAGCAGTGCCAGCATGGACGTCAGTACGAGCCAGAACATCGGCGCACTATATAGCAGGTGGTTGGGCACTCCCGGACGGGTTTCACACCAGGAAACGCAGGGCCGTGACATGTCCCCCAGGTGGCGCAAGCGCTGCCAACGCGTGTTTGTCGACCACCTGCGCGATGAAAGTCTGTGGCCTGCGGCGGACCGCCGTGGATTTGGCGGGACAATCGGCTCCATGGGAGTGCTGTTTTCGTGAATTCCGGAGCGGGCCTGGAGGCGCAAGCCACGTCGTCGTCGGCGCGCGACGTGCTGCGCGAGGTGTTTGGCTATGCGCGTTTCAGGGGGCCGCAGGAGGCGGTGGTCGACCACGTCTGTGCCGGTGGCGACGCCCTGGTGCTGATGCCCACCGGTGGCGGCAAGTCGCTGTGTTATCAGATCCCGGCGATCGTGCGCCAGCGGGACGGCGCGGGCATCACCGTGGTGGTGTCGCCGCTGATCGCGCTGATGCACGACCAGGTCGGTGCCTTGCACGAGGCGGGCGTCGACGCGGCATTTCTGAACTCCACGTTGAGCGGCGAAGAGGCCGCGCAAGTCGAAAAACGCCTGCTGCGGGGCGACATCACGCTGGTCTACGTAGCGCCGGAACGGGTCACGACCGGGCGTTTCCTGGCGCAACTGGACTCCTTGTTCGAGCGTGGCAAGCTGGGCCTTTTTGCCATCGACGAGGCGCATTGCGTCAGCCAGTGGGGCCACGATTTCCGTCCCGAATACCGTGCGTTGACAGTGCTGCACGAGCGGTTCCCCGGCGTGCCGCGGATCGCGCTGACCGCCACCGCCGATGCGTTGACGCGTGAAGATATCCTGGAGCGGCTGCAATTGCAGGACGCCCGTGCTTTTGTGAGCAGTTTTGATCGGCCCAACATCCGCTACACCATCGTCGAGAAGAAAGATCCGACGGCGCAGCTGCTGCGTTTGGTGCAGGGTGAACACGCGGGTGAGGCTGGCATCGTGTATTGCCAGTCACGCAAGCGGGTCGAAGAAATTGCGCAGACCTTGTGTGCCAATGGCGTTAACGCCTTGCCCTACCACGCAGGCCTGGACGCCAAACTGCGCCAGCAGCACCAGGACCGTTTCCTGCGCGAGGAGGCGGTCGTGATGGTGGCGACGATCGCGTTCGGGATGGGCATCGACAAGCCCGACGTGCGTTTCGTTGCGCATCTGGACATGCCCAAGAACATCGAGGCCTATTACCAGGAGACCGGTCGCGCGGGGCGCGACGGCGCCAGTGCCGACGCGTGGATGGCCTATGGTCTGCAGGACGTCGTCAACCAGCGCCGCATGATCGACGAGAGCCCGGCCGGCGAGGAGTTCAAGCAGGTGCAACGCGGCAAGCTCGATGCGTTGCTGGGCCTGTCCGAGGCTATCGACTGCCGGCGCGTGCGTTTGCTGAAGTATTTCGGTGAGATCTACAGGTGCGCGCCGTCGCGAAAGGATGCGGATCCATCGGCTGACGTGGCGCCCCGCCCGGTCCTGAGGTGTGGCAATTGCGACAACTGCCTGTCGCCGGCCCAGGTCTGGGATGGCACCGACGCCGCGCGCAAGCTGCTCAGCACGATCTACCGCGTGCAGCAAAGCAGCGGCATCACGTTCGGCGCCGGCCACATCATGGATATCGTGCGCGGCAAGAAGACCGAGAAGGTGGCCCAACACAGGCATGCCGAGTTGAGCACTTTCGGTATCGGCTCCGCGTTCAGCGAACAGCAGTTGCGCGGCGTGTTGCGCCAGCTAATCGCCATCAACGCGGTACAGGTCGACGCGCAGGCCTACAACACGCTGGCGCTGACCGAAGGCTCGCGTGCAGTGCTCAAGGGCGAGGTGGCGGTGCAGTTGCGCGTGTCGAGCGCGGCCCCGGTTGCCGACAAGACGCGCCGGCGCAGCGGCATCAAGGCAGCCGGCGCAGCCAGGGCCCCGGTCGAGCTCGACGCCGGCGCACAGCAGCGGTATGCCGACCTGCGCGAATGGCGCGCCGAAGTGGCGCGCTCCCACAATCTGCCGGCCTACGTGATCTTCCACGACGCCACGCTGGCCGCCATCGCCCAGCGTGCACCGGCGTCACTCGGTGACCTGCAAGGCATCAGCGGCATCGGTGCGCGCAAGCTCGAGGCGTATGGCGACGAGGTGTTGCGGGTCGTTGCGCTCTGAGGAGCGCGGGGCCATCTCGTCAATAGATCAGGCGACCGTGTCGGCCAGTGTGCTTAGCCGGCATTCCCGAATCACCGCATGGATAAAAAATAAGCGTCTGCTCACGAAGGCCTGTACCAGCCAAGCGATCGGTTTTGTGACGAAACAGCGCACAAAAACAAAGGAGATCACCGCGTACGTGTCGACGCAGCGGCGCCCACAAGGGATCGCGATCAGCGCTTGTGTCGGCGTGCAGTTGCGCCCGCGCGCGGGCGCAAGACGACGGTATGCAGCGCACGGCCTGCCTGGTCGGCTGGCGCAGGCGTCATGATGTCAGCCAGCGTCGCGCCATCGAGCTCCCGGAAATAGGCCTGCAAGGCCCGGCCAAACACGTGCTTGAGCTTGCACCCCGGTGTCAGTGTGCAGGTATCGGTGGCCGGATCGAAACACTCGACGAGCCGGAAATCGGTTTCGGCCACGCGCACGATGTCGCCGACGCGGATCGTGTCGGCGCTCTGCAGCAGCCGCAGGCCACCACCGCGCCCGCGCGTGGTCTCGATCACACCCTGGCGCGCCAGATCGTTGACGACCTTCATCAGGTGGTTTTTCGACACCTGGTGGTGCTCGGCGAGTTCGGCAATCGTCACCAGTCGCTCTGGATGGGCGGCGCAATACATCAGCACGCGCAGGCTGTAGTCGGTGTATTCGGACAGACGCATCGAAAACCCCTAAAGATGCACAAAGTATATTGCTTTAAGTCCGCACAGGTTATAACATGCAACCTATGTGCATGTTAAAAACCGCTGTCGCATTCCCGGTGCATACCGGTTGCCATCCACCATGAAACCGCTGATACAGCCTGTTGCCGCGCAGCCTGCCCGCAGCACAGATTCCGGCCACGGCTGGCCGCTGTTGCGTCTGGGATTCCGTCCCTTTTATCTGGCCGCGACCTTGTTCGCGGGTCTGGCCATTCCGGCTTGGGTCCTGGTGTTTCTGGGCTACGCCGGATGGACACCGGCGGTGCCGTCCACGCTGTGGCATGCGCATGAGATGTTGTTCGGTTTTGCCGCTGCTGTGATCGTCGGCTTCCTGTTGACCGCAGGCAAGGCATGGACCGGCCTGCAGACGCCGCGCAGCACGGCCCTGGCCGCCCTGGTGCTTGTCTGGCTGGCCGCCCGGGTGGCCGTTTTCACCGCGCCCTACCTGGTGTTTGCCGCGCTGGACCTGGTGCTGCTACCCGTTGTGGCCATTGTGCTGGTGCGCCTGCTGCTGCGTGCCGGCAACCGCCGCAACCTGCCGCTGGCTGGCCTGCTCGGGATGTTGACGCTGGCCAACCTCATTTTTCATCTTTCCGTGCTGGGTTTCCTGGATCTGCCGCCGGTGCGCGCGTTGTATGCCGCGCTGGCGCTGATCGTGCTGATCGAATGCGTGATGGCGGGCCGCGTGATTCCGGCTTTCACGATGAGTGCCATTCCCGGACTGCGCCTCAATGTCGATCCGCAACTGGAGAAGGCGACGGCCGTCGCCAGCGTGTTGGCCCTGGCCTGCTGGGTGTTCGCTCCGACGGCTGCGATCAGCGCGCCGCTGCTGGCATTGGCAGCCGTGATGCAACTCGCGCGCCTGGCGGCCTGGAAACCATGGAGCACCCGGGGCCGCCCCATTCTGTGGATTCTTCACCTCTCCTACGCCTGGATTCCGGTGGGCTTCCTGCTTCTGGCCGCGAGCCTGCTCGGTTGGATCCCCGCTTCCGCCGGTATCCATGCACTCGCTATCGGCGCCACCGGCGGCCTGATCATCGGCATGGTGACCCGCACCGCGCGTGGCCACACCGGTCGACCCTTGCTGGCCTCGCCGCTCGAAGTGGCGGCCTATTCGCTGGTCATGCTCGCCGCCGTGCTGCGGGTGGTCGTGCCGCTACTGGCGCCGCAGTTTCTGGTGGCATCGGTCGTTGCCGCGGCGCTGGCCTGGTCGCTGGCGTTCGTGCTCTATCTGGGCCGGTACACCCCGTGGCTGCTGGCCGCGCGTCTCGACGGCAAGGACGGCTGAACGGCCCCCTGCCGGATTGAACCGCGCCCCGTGCGCGACCTGCTGCGGCTTGTCACGAATCACAACCCTCGAACCCTGAAGGAACCTGGCATGACCAAAACCGAGTTTGCCAGTGCCATCGCCGCTCAATGCCGAACTGCCCGGCTGTGGAAGCCGATCACGCGCACCAAGCTCGCACTTCCCGATCCGGACGAATGGGCCAAGATCGAAAATAAACTCGACCGGCTTCAACGTTGACTTCCCGGGACGAGGTCGCCCACTGCGCATAATTCTGCTGGAGTACAGGCGTGCCTTGCCCTGTGCGGAACCACGAGGAACACGACACCATGGCCGCCTTGCAACGCGCGATCCTGCCTCTGCTTCTGCTGGTCCTGGTCGCCTGCGCCTGGTTCGCGCCGCTCGATGCGCCGGCCCGCGAGAAGGTCGACGCCGGCCTCAAGCGCGCCCTGATCAGTTTCGCGACCGCACGTGCGCTCAACGGTGTCATCTCCGTCGCGCAGGGCACCGAACTGTCGCTGCAGCCCGCCGGCGTCGGAGCGACCTTCGCGCCCGGCCAGTTGCTCGATCCGGTCAACGACCTGGTCGAGCGCTTCTCCGATCTGATGCTGGGCGCCAGTGTGCTGTTCGGCGCACAGAAGATTTTGCTGGGTGTGGGCAGTTATTGGCCGATCTCCATGGTGCTGACGCTGGCCGCCCTGGCTTGGGCCGCTTTGTGGCTGCGTGGACGCAGCATCGCGCCCTGGTTGTCGCGCCTGCTGGTGTTGTCGCTGATGCTACGTTTCGCGGTGCCGGCGGTGACGCTGGGGTCCGACCTGGTGTGGCAGCAGTTTCTGGCCGAAGACTACCGGGTCAGCCAGCACGCCATCGACGCCACCTCAGGCGATGCGGCGAAAAGCGCGCCGACCGTGCAGGTCGACCCGGCCCCGCAGAGCCTGCTGGAGCAACTGCGGCGTTGGTTCTCGCACAATACCGACGTGCGGGCACGTTTCGACGAGCTCACGCGGATGCTGGAGAACGCAACCGAGCATCTGATCCGGCTGATGGTGGTGTTCATGTTGCAGACGCTGGTCGTGCCTGGCGTATTGTTGTGGGCGATGTGGAACTGGACGCGCAGTCTGTTCGAGCCGCATAGCCGTTGACGACGCGCCCTGCCAGTGCCCGGCGGGCCGACGCCGACTGCCGCAAGCTTTCCGTCGTCTTTCAGCGCGTGGCACCAGCCACGCACGGGCAGCGTCAGTAACAGCGGAAACAGAGGTCTTTCGCCGACAATGCCGGGCCATGGGGCGCGGCAGCCGTCAGCTCCGACATGAGGAACGGGCCATGCACTATTTGACGATCACCGAACTCGCACCCCTGATACGGACGCGCAAGATCGATCCGGTGGAACTGGCGCAAGCCCAGCTCGACCGGATCGATGCGCTCGATGGCCGCCTGAAGGCGTTTGCCACCGTGACGGTCGACCTGGCGCTGCAACAGGCCCGCCAGGCGCACAAGGAGATTGCCGACGGGCACTACCGCGGGCCCTTGCATGGCGTGCCGGTGGCGGTGAAGGACCTGTGCCACACGCGTGGTATCCGCACCATGGGCGGCACCGGTGTATTTGCCAACAACGTGCCCGACCACGACGCGACGGTCGTCGAGCGCCTGCGCGATGCGGGCGCCGTGCTGCTGGGCAAGCTCAACCTGACAGACAGCGCAATGGCCGGTTACCACCCTGACTTCGCTGTTCCCGAGAACCCGTGGAAGCCCTCGCACTGGGCCGGCGTCTCATCCAGCGGCAGCGCCGTGGCGAGCGCCGCCGGACTGGCCTTTGCAAGTATCGGCACCGACACCGGCGGCTCGATTCGCCACCCTTCGGCGGCTTGTGGCGTCGTCGGGCTCAAGCCGACCTATGGACGGGTCAGCCGCCACGGCGTCATGCCGCTGGCCCAATCGCTTGACCATGTCGGACCCATGACCCGCAGCAGCCTGGACGCCGCCATCGTGTTGCAGGCCATCGCGGGCCGCGATGTGCGCGATCCGACCTCGCTCGCGGACGCGGTGCCGGACTACCTGCAGGGCCACGCCAGCGGCGTACGGGGTCTTCGCATAGGCTGGGACGAGAATTTCTCGCGCGCTGACATGGCGCCTGACTTCGCCGAGGCGGTGTTGCAGGCGGTGCGTGTGCTCGAAGGACTGGGCGCCGAGATCGTGCCGGTCGCGATGCCGGCGCGCTTGCGCGAATACTTGCCGGCGTGGGCGCTGTTGTGCCAGGTCGAAGCCTTCACCGCGCACCGCAATTGGTTTCCCGCACGCGCCCAGGATTACGGCCCGTTCTTCCGCCAGTGGCTGGAGTTGGGGGTGGCCTGCAGCGCCGCCGACTACGTTCATGCCCAGACCCTGCGCGCGTCATGCACCGGTGACCTGCTGGCGACGATGCACGGCATTGACGTGCTGGCCTGCCCATCGACACCCCGCGCGGCCTACCCGGTGACGCCTGCCTTGTCCTATGGGCCGATCCCTCCGGGGCGCGACCCCTGGCATGCGCGTTACACCGCACCGTTCAATTTCTCCGGTCTGCCGACCTTGTCCGTGCCCTGTGGTCTATCGCACGAGGCTGTGCCCTTGTCGATCCAGTTTGCCGGTCACGCGCTGCGCGAGGACCTGCTGGTGCGTGTGGGCCATGCCTACGAGCAGGCGACCGACTGGCATCGGATGCACCCGCCCGGCTGGTAGGATGGACAGGTGCCGGTAGGGGCTCGGGACAGGCCCATGGCGGCTGTTACGGGCCAAATTGTGCAACTTTCGAGACCAAAGACTAGAAACCGTCGCCGGGTCTGATGTATGCTCGCGGAAATTGCTGCAACGCAACATGCCTACATCGTGTCAATCGCTTCAACTCGGCCTCGAGGATCTCCTCGGGGATTTGCAATTCGCGCGCCGAAGCGGTGATCTGGGACGGCTGGCTCTGCTGGCCTATTGTGAAGTCCGGCGCTGGGCGCGTTTGGCGGGTGAACAGGCCTTGGCCGAACAATCGTCGCGTCTGATCAACAACAGCCCGCACGCCAACCGCGAAGCCTTCATGGCCGATGTCGACCAGCTGATATTGGGCCTCGAACAGGCCCGCGGTCGGGTCGTTGCAGCAGCGCAAGGCCTTTGCGCCGCTGATTCGGCTGCGAATTAGGCGCTGCACATCACGGGATCGGTTTCGATTCGCAAGCGCTGCGCGCAGTGGTGAGTCTTTGCCGCAACTGGGTTTTCCCCATGAGAACGGCCCCGCGTCTTATGCGCCAAAGTGCCGTCGCAGACACTGCGGCATCAGTCGCGGCATGTCGTCATACGGTTGCCACCACACGTGGTTGCAACAATAAGGCCGGATCCCTGAAGAGTGGCAGCGATGTCGACCAACCGGTCGCCACGTGGCTCCAGTCTGCTGACATCTCAACAATGCTAAACCAGAAAACCGATGCCGCGACTGTCGCGAACGTCGGGTTTGAGACGGTGCTCGGCTTCGAGTTGTTCCAGGAATTCAGCGGCGTCGAATTCGGCACCCAAAATAGTTGATTGGCGCTTGACGGCCGCAAAGTCGCCGGGACACAAATGGTCCAGCAAGGCCAGCCGTGCCTGCACGCCCGAGCCCAGCAAGGATCCGTCACCGGCCAAGGCTTCCGTCAGGAACATCTGCTCGCGCTGCACCTTTGTCAGCGGCCTGAACAGGAGTTTGAACGTGAAGCGGCGCAGCGCCGCCTGGTCGAGCCGCTCGAACAGGTTGGTCGTGCATATGAACACGCCGTCGAAGCGCTCCATGCCCTGCAGCATCTCGTTGACCTCGGTCACCTCATAACTACGCTGGGCGCCGCGCCGGTCCTGCAGGAAGCTGTCGGCTTCGTCCAGCAGCAGCACGGCCTTCTCGGTCCGCGCGTCACGGAACATCGCCGCCATCTGCTGCTCGGTCTCACCGACATATTTGCTGATCAGGTCGCTCGCCTGCTTGACCATCAATGGTCGCTCCAGTGCCTGAGCGATGTGCTGTGCGAATGCGGTCTTTCCGGTGCCCGGCGGGCCGTGAAAACACAGACTGCCGTGCCCGCGCGCACGCAGGGCCTGCACGATCCTGGGCAGTTCGAAACGGCACTCGACGTTGAGGTTGGACAAGTCGTAGTGGGTGGCTAGCTGGCCGCTGTGTTGCGGTTCGGCGCGGTTGCCCAGTGCGAGGTCGGCGTTGCGCAATTGGCGTTCTATGAGTTGCTCGGCAGCGCCGATGTCTTGCGCGTCCATCGTGGCGTCGCGCGCCAGGCCCGCAAAACGCACTGCCGTACGAATCTGTGCCGGCGTCAGACCCTTGCGGCCGGCCAGCCGACCGATGAACGCATCGGATACGGCAATGCCCTCCAGCGTCTTGCGCACGACACCTTCGCGCGCTCCCGGTGGTGGTGACTTGAGTTCCAGATGGTAGGCAAAACGGCGTCGGAACGCTGGGTCGATCTGTTCGATACGGTTCGTGACCCAGATCGTGGGCACGCTGTTGGACTCCAGGATCTGGTTGACCCAGGCCTTGCCGCTGACACTGCCGCTGCTGGGCGTGGCCACCTGCTCGGCACGTGCCAGCAATTGCGCCGCCTCGCTGGAGATGGGCGGGAATACGTCTTCGACCTCGTCGAACAGCAGCGCGGCATTCTCGCTGCCCTTGAGAAAGACCTGCGCGATCTGCAGCGATCGGTAACGGTCTCGCCCGCTGAGCGAGTTGCCGTCGCGGTCTGCATATTCGACCTCGAAAAGCTCCAGTCCGGCGGCCTGGACGACGACCTTGGCCAGTTCCGTCTTGCCGGTGCCCGGTGGGCCGTACAGCAGGATGTTGACGCCGCATTCCTTGCGCGCAACCGCATTCGCCAGCAAGGTGCGCAGCACCAAGGTGTCCTCATGGACAAACGAAAAGTCGCCCATGGCCAATGCACTCTTGCCCGATGGCCGGGTGAATACCGCCATCAACTCGGCCCGGTCGCGGTACTCGCGCATCAGCACCGGAGGCAGCTTCTCGCTGACCTTCATCAGGTCGGCCAGGTCGGTGATGTTGTGTTCGGAGATCAGGTTCTCGACCAGGCCGATTCGTTCGAGCCGCGAGCCCGCGCGCAGTGCTTCACCGACCTCGCTGGCGCTGACCTGCGCCAGATCGGCGATGGCCGCATACGCCTCCGGCGCATTGCTGACCTTGAATTCGACCAGGATGCTGCGCAGATCGCGCTGGTAACGTGCCAGCGTGCCATACAGCAGCAGCGCACGCTCGGCCTTGTTGAGCTGCAGCAGTCCGGCCAGCGCGTCGATATTTTTCTCGACCAGCGTGGATTGCTTTTTCAGGCTTTGCGTCAGCCAGTCGCCCGTGGCGCTGAGCACGGAGATCAGGTCCTTGGGCTGGTCCTTGGCATATTCGTCGAGGTAGAAGAACAAGGTGCCTTCTTCGTACGGTCCACGCCACATGCCGTAACGCGCCAGAAAGTCGGTGTCGCGCAGCACTTCGTGGCCGCGCCAATAGTCGTTGCCGACACAGCGGCGTGCCAGAAACTCGCGCACCCGTGCCAGCACCGGCAAGGGCCAGACCAGGTGACGCCCGGCCAGGGACACGACGCTGTTGAGGTCGCGCCGTACATTGAAGTTGGAGCCGCGCCGCGCCGCCAGTGTCAACACGAAATGGGAACACATCAGGTCCAGCACCGGGGCGTCCTTGAGCCCCGGTGAGGCGAGCACCAGCTTGCTGATTTGTTCGACCCCCATTCGTTTGGCCATCCATGCCTCCGGCACCCGTGCAATTGGGAATAACCATAACGCAGTCCGTGGCACGAGGGAAGACCTCATTCAAAAAAAGGGAATGGCCCGCGTGCGGGTCGGTCACGTCCACCAAGCAACAAGCTGTTTCCGCTAAGCTAGTGATCATGAGCCCGCAAATCTTCGACGACGCCTTGTCCGCGTATTTCGCACCGTGGGTGCAAGCCCTTCAGTTGCGATTGGAGTCGTGCGAAGCAGGCTCGGTGATCGTGCGACTGCCACAACAGGACCAACTGTCTCGGGTTGGCGGCATGGTTTGCGGGCAGGCCATGATGGCAGCCGCCGACACCTGCATGGTATTTGCGCTGATGCAGCACTGGGGCGAATTCAGACCCTGTACCACGGTACAGATGAACACCAGCTTTCTCAAACCCTTGTCGGCGCAGGACGCCCTGGTCGAGGCCCGGCTGGTGCGGGTCGGCAAATCCCTGGCGTTCGGCGAGATCGATATCCGCGGAGCCATTGACGGCAAGAGCGTGTGCCGTGCTACGACGACATATGCGCTGCTGTAGTGGATCGACGACGCCGGCATGATGCGCCGCCTGTTGCGTCTGCTGTTGCTGCTGGTGTTGGCCTTATCGGTGCTGGTGGCCGGTGCCATCTACCTGGCGATCGACGGCACCGCGTTGGTGGCGCGCCAGGCGACGTTCACGCCCGCGCACATCGAGCGGGCGCGCTGGTTGCTGGCGCGCAACGATCCACGCTATATGCGCGCTGGCGTGTTGCGCACCGTCGTGGTCTCGCAGGAGGACCTCGACCTGACCGCCAACTATCTGGCAAACAGGTACGCACGTGGTGCCAGCCAGATCGTTCTGCAGGAAGGCCGGGCGACGGTCCGTGCCAGCGTCGCATTGCCGCCCAATCCGCTGGGCGGATTCATCAATCTGGATGTGGCATTGCGCGAAACGGCGACCTTGCCACGGGTCGAGCGGTTTCAGATCGGCAGCCTGCGCCTGCCCGCGTTCCTGTGCAACTGGCTGCTGGATTGGGGTTTGTCGCGCATGCAGGCCAGCGCCAACTACGCTGCAGCGGCGGATGTTGTCAAGCAGGTGCGTTCGCGCGGTGGTTTCCTGAGTGTTCTGTTCGAATGGAACGAGGCAGTACCCGGCCAACTCAGGGCGGCGCTGGTGGACGAGGACGATCAGGTGCGCTGGCGTGTTTATCAGGAAAAGCTGGTGGAGCTGGCAAGCCAACCCGATGGTCGGCGTGTCGTGCCGCTGGACCAGTTGCTGGTGCCGTTGCTGGCGCTGGCGTCCGATCGTGCCAGAACCGGCGACGTGCTGGCGGAAAACCGGGCTGCGTTGATCGTGCTGGCCTTTTATGTCAATGGCAAGGGGCTGGCAGCACTGGTGCCCAAGGCGCAGGAATGGCCGAAGGCACAGCGGCATATCGTGACCCTCAACGGTCGTACCGACTTCACGCTGCACTTCAGCATCTCGGCAGCGCTTGCCGCGACCGCGGGCAGCCCGCTGTCGGATGCCGTGGGCTTGTACAAGGAGCTCGATGACGCGCGCGGCGGGAGCGGCTTCTCGTTCAACGATATCGCCGCCGACCGTGCGGGAACCCGGCTCGGAGAATGGTTGGTGGAAGGCCGCGGTTCGGCGGATCGGGCCCGGCGCGCGTTGGCGCGCGGCCTGGGCGAACAGGATCTGATGCCCGATGTTCGGGACCTGCCCGAGTTCCTGACCGAGGCGGAGTTCAAGCGGCGGTTCGGCGGAGTCGGGCAGCCTGCCTACCAGGCGATGGTTGCCGACATCGAGCGACGGATTGCTGCCTTGTCGATCTACCGCTGACCGCGCGGGGCGCGGGCCCCTTGGTCGATACAGATAAAATCAGGCACGTCTGTCTGCCCCGCACTGCAAGGAATCCCATGTCTGAAAAACCCGCAAGCCACGAAACGGCATCCGACGATCCGGTCGAGCGCATTGTCCCCTTCATGCCCCTCGTGTTGCCGGTTGCCGGCGCTGTGTTGATATTTCTGTTGGCGTTCATTGCCGTGGTCATGGCCTGAGCGTGGCTCGTGCCTGTCCCGGATCCGGTTTCAGCCGGTAGGCCGCACCAGCAGTAGACCAGTATCGCTTCCCTGCCTCCCGGCCCTTCGCGGCTGAGCAGCGGCTTATCCGCTCCTGACTCAGCAACGCGCCCGGTAGCAAATTCGTGCATAACCCCATGCATGGTTTGCATGCGAATGGCTCGCAATCTTCCAGTTTGTGCAGGCCCGCTTCTTAGAATTGTGGTTGGCGGGTAACTGGCGCGCGGCAGCCTCTTCTTGCCGCGGCGTAGTGTCTTTGCCCGCCAACTGCACGGGCAGCCCCAACCACAAGGTGGTTGAGTGCGCCACGGGGATTCCTTGTGAAGAAAGCCGATTTTTCAAAGTGCATGGTCGCCAGGCGCCGACTGGCGTAACGATTCACTTTAAAAAACAGGTTTTATATCTCTGGAGTCCGCGATGAGCCACCAAACCGACGCCACCCTGGCGCTTGATCCACCGTCCTATGTCAAGAACCAGGCGCTGATACGCTGGGTCGCCAGCATGGCGGCGCTGACCAAACCGGACCACGTTGTCTGGTGCGATGGCTCGGTGCAGGAATACGACCGCATGTGCCAGCAACTCGTGGACGCCGGCACCTTTCGCAAGCTCGACGAGGTCAAACGCCCGAACTCCTACCTCGCCTGGTCGGACCCCAATGACGTTGCGCGCGTCGAAGACCGGACCTTCATCTGTTCGGATACCCGTGACGAGGCCGGGCCTACCAACAACTGGATGGATCCTGGGCAAATGCGCACTCTGCTGGAGCAGGGACACCCCGACGGTACGCCGGCGCTGTTCGATGGCTGCATGCGCGGGCGCACCATGTATGTCGTGCCATTCTCGATGGGGCCGCTGGGCTCGCACATCTCGCATATCGGCATCGAGTTGTCGGACAGTCCGTATGTCGTGGTCAACATGAAGATCATGACGCGCATGGGGCGCGCGGTGGTTGACGTTCTGGGCACCGACGGCGCTTTTGTCCCGTGCGTGCATTCGGTCGGTGCACCGCTGCATCCGGGGCAGGCTGACGTGGCCTGGCCGTGCAACAAGACCAAATACATCGTGCACTACCCCAAGACGCGGGAGATCTGGTCCTACGGTTCGGGTTATGGCGGCAATGCCTTGCTCGGCAAGAAGTGTTTCGCGTTACGTATCGCCTCCAACATGGGCCGCACTGCGGCACAGCAGAGCGCCGGCGCGCCGGGATGGCTGGCCGAACACATGCTGATCCTGGGGGTCAGCAACCCGCAGGGTCGCAAATACCATGTTGCCGCGGCCTTCCCCAGCGCCTGCGGCAAGACCAATTTCTCGATGATGGTGCCGCCGGCCGCATTTGCGGGCTGGAACGTCACGACCATCGGGGACGACATTGCGTGGATCAAGCCAGGCCCTGACGGTCGCCTGTATGCGATCAACCCGGAAGCAGGTTACTTCGGTGTGGCTCCCGGCACCAGCATGAAGACCAATCCCAACTGCATGGCCAGCCTCAAGCGGGACGTGATCTTCACCAATGTGGCGTTGACCGACGACGGCGACGTGTGGTGGGAGGGCATGGAAGAGGACGGTGGCGAATTGCCGGCGCATCTGACCGACTGGCAGGGCCGCGACTGGACGCCGCAGAGCGCATTGGACGCGGGCACCGGCGGCAAGCGCCGGCCGGCCGCCCACCCGAACGCGCGCTTCACGGTCGCTGCGACCAACAACCCGGCGCTCGACCCCGCCTGGGACGATCCGGCCGGGGTGCCGATCGACGCCTTCATCTTCGGCGGACGGCGCTCGAGCACGGTGCCCCTGATCACAGAGGCACGCAACTGGGTCGAAGGCGTTTACATGGCGGCGACCATGGGTTCGGAGACCACGGCGGCGGCGGCCGGTCAGCAAGGCGTCGTGCGGCGCGATCCGTTCGCGATGTTGCCGTTCATGGGCTACAACATGAGCGACTACTTCCAGCACTGGTTGCAGATGGGGGAACGCCTGGCCGCCTCGGGCGCCGTGTTGCCCCGCATCTATACGACGAACTGGTTCCGCAAGGGTGCCGACGGCAAGTTCGTGTGGCCCGGTTACGGCGAGAACATGCGCGTGCTCAAGTGGATGATCGACCGCCTGGAAGGTGGCAGCCCGGGCGTGGAGCACGGGTTCGGCATCAGCCCGGCCTACGACGAGTTGAACTGGAACGGACTCAGGTTCTCGCCGGAACAGTTCGCCACGGTGACCAGCATCGACAAGGCGGCCTGGAAGACCGAGTTGCAGTTGCATGCAGAGCTGTTCAAGCAGCTGGCGTACCACCTGCCGACACCGCTCAAGGAAACCATGGCCCATCTCGAGACACGGCTGACGGCCTGAAGCTGGCCAGATCCACCCACGGCAGGCCTTTGGCGGGCGCGCGTGTCGCTGCGTCCCCCGTGTGGCGAATCAGGCTGGAACGGTTCGGTGGTGTGTCGGCAGACCGGGTACGGGTGTAGACCGGAAGGTGCGGCCGCTGGCCTGCCGATGTGCAGCCGGGTAGACCACCTGCAGATCGCGCCCGCGCCGTCGCACCCGTGATTCGGCGAGGACCGCGGCCATCTGCGCTGCGCAGATGCGCCCTGCTGTAGCCTGTGGCCTGACCTCTTTCGCGGCGCCGGGCCGGCGGGCGGCCCTGTCGAGCCGCGATGTGATGCGCCAGAACTGCAGCGTGTGCCGGATCCGCCTGGCAAGGGCATGCGCTGCGTATCGCGTTATCGCGCGGCCGCCTGCGTCGCAGGCGAGCAGTGCGATGATGGTGACGATCCACAGGCTGGCCCAACCGAGGATCAGCCGACCCTGGTCGAAGTCGATCACGATCGGGTTATTGGCCGCGGCCGTCGCTGTGCCCGGCGCAAACACCAGCGAGGCCAGCACGGCAGAACCGAGACCGATTCGTTGCAGCGTCGTCGTTGCATGGTCTGACATGGTTTTCTCCATTGCGGGGAAATCGACACTGCCAAGCCGGCGTGGGCGTCGATCGGTATTCATGTCCAATGGGTCGGGGCCATGATCCGGCGTTGGGTAGGCATGTGGTGAAACGGCCAGTGGGGTGGTTTTGCCCCGGTGGCTTCGGCCTGCTGCTGGGCCCGTGTGAGCGCGCATTGCATCTCCGCCATGAGGCGCGGGTCGGATTGCGCGACCGCCCATGTCCGTTCGTCTTCGGCCTTGCGGGCGGACGCCTGCGCCGCTGCGGCGATGCGCTGGCGCAAGGCGGTGGGCCAGACGCGGATGGCATCCGAAAACATGGCCAGCAGCGTGAACACGACGACCCACATCGCCACCCAGGCCAGCAACAAATGCCCATCGGCCCAGGCACTGACGATCTGGTCGGCCACGACAATCGCTGCCGACACGCCGCCCACCACGAGCACGCCCGGCAGACCCGTGGCGCCCGGCAGCCTCGCCGCGAATCGGCGCAATGTGCCAAAGAAGTCGGTCAGTCGCTCCGCGCCAGCGTGGGTGGCGGAAAAGTCGGTATCGGTAAAGCGGTGCATGTGGTTCTCTCCTTCATGTCGGCGGCTAAACTGAAAAAAGACCGCCCGATGCAATACTAGGGTTAACACTAATGCGATTCAACTTTATATTCGTGATACAACACATTCATGATGGTGATGAATAGGTGAGCTCATGCCCAATCCGGGACCCAACTTCCGTACGCTCGACCTCAATCTGCTGCGCGTCTTCGACGAAGTCATGGCCGAACGCAGCCTGACCCGTGCAGCGCGCAATCTGTCGCTGACCCAGCCAGCGGTCAGCAATGCGCTGCGCCGCTTGCGCGGTGCATTGGGTGACGAGTTGGTACGCCGTAGTGGCCAGGGCGTGGAGCCGACTCCGCGCGGTCTGGCCTTGTGGCCCGCCGTGCGCGACGCATTGCGCCAATTGCAGCAATCGCTGGCGCCCGACAAGTTCGAGCCACTGGGCGCGGACGACGTGTTTGTGCTGGCGATGGCCGATGCCACAGCGGCGGAACTGGTTCCGCCACTGGTGGGGCTGATCGAAATCGAGGCCCCGGGCGTGTCACTGCGCATCGTGCCGCTGGATACGCGTGACCCGCGCAAGTTGCTGGAGCAGGAACAACTGGAACTGGCGCTGGGCCATTTTCCGGCGGTGCTGGCCGACCTGACGGCCCGCGCCCAAGTCGGCAAGGCCGTGTCGTTCAGCCACCGGCGCTTGTATGACAGCGAATACGTGTGTGTGATGCGCGAAGACCACGTGCTGGCTAAGGGGCCGTTGACGCTGAGCCGGTTCTGCAGCGCACGCCATTTGCTGGTCAGCTTCAGTGGCAAACCCTACGGATTCATCGATACCGCGCTGGAAACCCTGGGCCGCAAGCGCCGCATTGTCATGACGATGAACCAGTTCTACACCGCCGCCAGAGTGGTTGCAGATTCCGATCTGCTGACCGTGCTGCCACGCCATTTTCTGGCGCGCACCGGTTTCTCACAGGCGTTGGCATCACGCCCGTTGCCCTTCGAGGTGCCGGCCGTGCATATCGACGCCTTGTGGCATGGCCGCATGGACTCCAGCGGCCCGCACCGCTGGCTGCGCGACGCGATCGCGCGCTCGGTGCGGGTCGAGCCAGCTGCGACATGAAGATCCAGTTGTTGTCGGACCTGCATCTGGAGGTACATCCGCACTTTGCCGCAGAACCGGCGACCGGTGCAGATCTGCTGGTACTTGCCGGCGACATCGGGTCCTATCAGCAAGGCTCGATGCTGGGGGACGCAGACTTCGGTCTGGCACGGTTTTCACCGCTGTATGGCTGGCCGACGCCGGTGTTGTTCCTGCCGGGCAACCACGAATACGACGGTCAGGATTTTGACGCCGCGCACAGTCGCCTGCGTGAAACCTGTGAGCGCCTGGGCATGGTCTGGCTGGAGCGTGCTGAGGTCCGGATACAGGGCGTGCGGTTCATCGGCACCACGTTGTGGACCGATTTCGATGCATTGGGGCCAGCCGCGGACGACCCGGGCGCACAGTTGGCACAGCAGCTCCGAGCGCGCGAGAAGGCTTTTCGCGCCGCCAACTTCTACCTGCGCAAGACCGGCGGTATGCGTTTTGGTGCGCCCATGCTGGCGCAGCAGGTGCGCGAACAAGGTCTGGTATGCCAGCAATGGCTGCGCAATGCCTTGTTGCAACCCCATGCCGGGCGCACCGTCGTCGTCACGCATTTCGCGCCCAGCCTGCGCAGCGCCGATCCCCGTTACGGGATGACTCCGGGTACCGCCGGATTCTGCAATGCACTCGATGACCTGCTCGCCCAGGCCGACCTGTGGTTGCACGGTCATCTGCATGCACCCAGCGACTATGTGCACCGTGGCTGCAGAGTGGTCGCAAACCCGCTGGGTTACGCGCGCAAGAACGAGCAACTCGCGTTCCAGCCCAGTGGCCTGATCGTATTGCCGTGACGCCGCGCCGTGTTGGCGGCAGAACGCTTGCCGTGCGTCAAGAACCTCACCTGGCGGCATCGTAGACTACGAGGGCCTGTTCACACTACGCATCGTGCCTGGGTAACGTGAAATGACCATCATGATGCGGGGTGAAGAGTGGGCAGCATGAAAATTGGTTCGAACAGGCCCTGGCACCACCGTATATATAGAGGAGAGCGCACATGAAGATTTTGCTGGCTGTCGATGGCAGCGCGTACACGAAAAAGATGCTGGCCTATCTTGTGACGCACAAGGACACATTCGCCGGCGACAACACGTTCACCCTTTTCACGGTCCAGCCGGCCATCCCGCCGCGCGCGCGGTCCGCACTGGGCAAACAGGTGGTCGACCAATACCAGCTCGATGAGGCCGAGCGTGTCCTGGGGCCGGTGACCAAATTCCTGCTACGCCATGACATCAACGCCAAAAGCGCGTGGAAGGTCGGTAATGCAGGCGATCTGATTGCCAAGTTCGCCGATGCCGAAAAGTTCGACTTGCTCGTCATGGGCTCGCACGGACATGGGGCACTGGCCAATCTGGTGATGGGGTCGGTGGCAACCAAAGTGATCGCCCATTGCAGCGTTCCCGTCCTGATGGTGCGCTGAGAGCGATAGAGGTCTGATTCTGCCCGGCTGTGGCCACGTGCCACGCCGGGCCCATGCCATCAGCGGGTGTTCAGCCCATCGAAACAGGTCGACAACACCAGTTCGACGATTTCGTCGTTGTTGTACTGGCCGTTCATCATCAGAAACTCCAGCACGGGGTCGCAGGCACGTGCATACAGCGTATACAACACGGCGATTGCGGGCAGCTTGGGGCTGATCGACCCGTCGGCCTGCGCTGCTTCGATCCAGCCGCCCAGCAGATCGCTGACCTCGATCAGTCCATCCATGTAATCCCGGTTGGCGATCAGCGTGGCGCGCAGGGTCGAGTTCTGGCTCGGCAGCGACGGCATCTGACCGGCGAGTTTGAGTCCCATCGTCCACCGGGTCGCCGCGCGCAGCTTCTCCAGTGGTGAGGCGTCCAGCGCCAGCGCCGCACAAAAATCCTGTGCCTGGCGCATCACCCGCACCATCGCCGCCGCTGCAAGGTGTTCCTTGCTGGGGAAGTGCTTGTACAGACTGGCCTTGGCAATGCCGACGTTGGCGGCCACTTCGTCGACCGTCATCGCATCGAAACCCTTCTCGGCCAGCAACCGGTTCACGGCCTCGATGATGGCGTCCTCGCGCACTTTGAGCATCTGGGCTTTGAACGAAACGCGGGGGATGGCAATAGACGACATGTTGCGAGTTTATCCGGTCCAGTAAGAAATTGGACGCAGGTGTCATTTGCCGACCTGACGGTTGGCCATCGCGCCAGTTGGCCGCGTCATGCCGCGTGCACGCGCGTGACAGACTGCCGGTAACGGTCCACCGTCAGGCCGTCGAGGCTGATATCGGTGGGCCGCCCCGACAGCAGGTCGGCCATGACCCGACCGGTACCCGCCGCCATGGTCCAGCCCAACGTGCCATGGCCGGTGGCCAGGAAAAGATTGGGATACGCAGATCCGCCCACGACCGGCGTGCCATCGGGTGTCATCGGACGCAGGCCGGTCCAGAACGCGCCCTTGCCGACATCGCCGGAGCCCGGAAACAGGTCGGTCAACACATGGTTGAGCGTGCCGCGACGCGCTTCGCGCAAGGCCAGGCTGTAACCGGCCAGCTCGGCGGTGCCGCCAACCCGGATGCGGTCACCCAGCCGCGTGACGGCGACCTTGTGGGTTTCATCCATGATCGTGGATTCCGGCGCCCGCGCGGCGTCACCGATCGGAACCGTGATCGAATACCCCTTGACCGGGTACACCGGCAGGCGAATACCCACCGGATCGAGCAGCAGCGGCGAATAACTGCCCAGTGCCAACAGATACCGATCGGCTCTGAGTACGCCTTGCGAGGTTCCAACACCGGTAATGGCCTGTCCGTCGCTGGCCAGTCCCCGGATATCGACGCCGAATCGGAACTGCACGCCCAGCGCCTGTGCCATCTTGGCCAGGCGCTGCGTGAACTTGAAGCAGTCGCCGGTCTCGTCGCCCGTAAGCCGCAGCGCTCCGACGAACTTGTCCTTGACGTGCGCCAGCGCCGGTTCGGCGCCGATGGTGCCGGCGCGGTCGAGCAACTCGAAAGCCACACCATATTGTTGGAGGATCTCGATGTCCTTGCCGGTGCCGTCGAGTTGCTTCTGGGTGCGGAACAGTTGCAAGGTGCCTTGGCTGCGTTCGTCATAGCGGATGCCGGTCTCGTCGCGCAGTTCGCGCAGGCAGTCGCGGCTGTATTCGGCCAGACGCACCATGCGGCCCTTGTTCAGCGCGTACCGCGCCTGGGTGCAGTTGCGCAGCATCGATGCGCCCCACCGCCACATGGCCGGATCGAGCATCGGCCAGATCACCAGCGGACTGTGGTGCATCAGCATCCACTTGATCGCCTTGATCGGCACGCCCGGTCCGGCCCACGGCGCGGAATAGCCGGGTGAGACCTCGCCCGCGTTCGCGAAACTGGTTTCCATCGCCGGTTCGCCCTGGCGGTCCACCACCGTCACCTGGTGGCCAGCCTTGGCAAGGTAATACGCGCAGGTCGTGCCGATCACGCCACTGCCCAATATCAGAATCTGCATAGCTTCCCTGGTGACGACTTGCGACGCGTCGCTCTTGGAGCATGGTAACGGAGAGCGCCGCTAGGCCGACCCCACTGCGGAGCGGGCCGGAATCCTTCAGGTACCATCAAATTACTGTTTCCTGCAGGCCTTTTCATGCGCGACCTCAGTCCTTTTCATCTTGCGTTTGCGGTCACGTCCCTGTCTTCGGCGCGCCGTGAATGATCCGGAGAAAGACCATGCCTTCATCTACGTTGACCATCGATATCGTCTCTGACGTCGTCTGCCCCTGGTGTTACATCGGCAAACGCAAATTGGAGGCTGCGCTGGAGATGTCCAAGGCGGCCGGCCTGCCGACGCCCGAGATTCGCTGGCACCCGTTCCAGCTCAATCCCGACATGCCGGTGGCCGGCATTGGGCGCAAGCAGTACCTGGAAGACAAGTTCGGCGGTCCGCAGCGCGCAGCCGAGATCTACGAACGTGTACTCGCCGCGGGGCGCAGTGCCGGTCTCGAACTCGACATCGACGGCATCACGCGCCAGCCTAATACCCTGGCTGCCCACGCGCTGATCGCGTTTGCGCAGCAGCAAGGCGCTGCGCAAGGCAACGACGTCAAGGAGCGTCTGCTCAAGGCCTACTTCGTTGAGAACCGGTTCATTGGCGATGTGGAGGAACTGGTGCAGATCGCCCGCGAGGCCGGACTCGATGCCGACGCAGCGCGTGCCTTCGTCACCGACCCGGCGCAATTGCAGTGCGTGGCGGACGCGGATGCGCAGGCGCGCGGCATGGGAATCGGCGGTGTGCCGTATTTCATCTTCAACCAGAAACTGGCGGTTTCTGGCGCGCAGGATCCCGCCCAGCTGCTCGAGGCGATGCGTCAGTCTCTGGCAGACTGAACATTGCGCGGCCTCGGGCCCGCTCAACAACCCGCCTGTGCTACCCGCCGGTATTGCATCGCCTCGGCCAGATGCGCGACCTGCGCGTCGCTTGCACCGGCCAGGTCGGCAATCGTGCGCGCCACCTTGAGCACGCGATGCGTACCGCGCGCCGACCAACCCAGCCGGGTAGCGGCCACCTCCAGAAAACGCACGGCTGCGGTGTCAAGTCCGATGTGGCGGTCGATTTCCTGTCCTTGCAGTTCGTTGTTGGGTTTGTGCTGGCGTGCCATGGCACGGTTCCGTGCCGCGACCACGCGCGCGCGCAGCTGCGTGCTCGATTCGCCTGCCGGTGCGTTGAGCAAATCGGCACTGCTGATGGCGGCCACTTCCACGTGCAGATCGATCCGGTCCAGCAGTGGTCCGCTCAGACGACTCCTGTAGCGCGCGATCTGGTCGGGTGAGCAGCGGCAGCTGTGATGGCTGGCGCCGAGATAGCCGCAAGGGCAGGGGTTCATGGCCGCGATCAGCTGGAACTGCGCCGGAAATTCGGCGCGCCGTGCCGCCCGTGCGATCGTGATGGTGCCGGTCTCCAGCGGTTCGCGCAGCGCCTCGAGTGCGGCGCGGGGAAACTCCGGCAACTCATCGAGAAACAGTACACCGTGGTGGGCCAGCGAGATTTCACCCGGGCGCGGTGGTGAGCCACCACCCACCAGGGCGACCGCGCTGGCACTATGGTGCGGGCTGCAGGTCGGACGTCGGCCCCATTGCTCCAGCGTGAAGCGCCCGCCCAGACTGGCCAGTGCTGCACTTTGCAGCGCCTGTTGCTGCGTCATCGGCGGCAACAGGCCCGCGAACCGGTGTGCCAGCATCGACTTGCCTGAGCCGGGTGGTCCGGACATCAGGACGCTGTGCCCGCCGGCAGCAGCGATCTCCAGCGCACGTCTGGCGCCGCTGTGGCCCTTGACGTCCGCCAAGTCGGGGTAGGACGTCTGCAGCACCATGGCTGCGGGCGCGACCCGGCCCCAACCGGGGGTCGGCTCGACCGGTTCGGCCGACCCGGACTGCGGCAGGAACTGGCGCACGACATCGAGCAGATGCTCGGCCCGATAGACCTCTGCTCCGGGCACCAAAGCAGCCTCGGCGGCGCTTGGCGCGGGCAGGACCTGGCGCGGCGCGGGGTGTGGTTGCGCCTGCAGCGCCAGGCTGATGGCCAACGCGCCGCGCACCGGGCGCAGGGCGCCGGACAGCGACAACTCGCCGGCAAAGACGTGGCCGGCCAGGCGTTCGGCGCTGATCTGTCCACTGGCGGCCAGGATGCCGAGCGCGATCGGCAAATCGAAGCGTCCCGAGTCCTTGGGCAGATCGGCCGGCGCCAGGTTGACGGTGATGCGCTTGTTGTGCGGAAACTCCAGCCCGGCATTCTGGATGGCCGAACGTACGCGCTCACGTGCCTCCTTGACCTCGACATCGGCCAGCCCCACCAAGGTAAAGCTCGGCAGGCCGTTGGCCAGATGCACTTCGACTGTGACGCAGGCCGCGTCCATGCCCAGCAATGCACGGCTTTGGACCGATGACAGGCTCATTGCCAGGACTCCTCGATTTGGTGCGTCAGGGGGGTGTTGGACTCTGATTGCACCAATGCGGTGCGTTGATGCGTGTGATCTGTGCCCTTCAGACGGTGCTGCTGCATTGAAGCACCGTCATGGCAATACAGGCATCACCTGGGGGCGCGAAGGGTCTGGCACGGTCTGTGCGTTGTTGCCCGAGTCGTCTCGTTCCTGGCCCAGCCACGGCGAAGTATGTATACGGCGCGTAGGGATTCGCGTCGGGGATGAAGTTCAACTATTGACAGGAGTCAGACATGAAGATGATTACAGCGGTCATCAAGCCGTTCAAACTGGACGAGGTGCGCGAAGCCCTCTCCTCGATCGGGGTGCAAGGCATCACGGTCACCGAAGTCAAGGGTTTTGGGCGCCAGAAGGGGCACACCGAGCTCTACCGCGGGGCCGAATACGTGGTCGACTTCTTGCCCAAGGTCAAGCTGGAGGTCGCGGTCTCCGATGAGCTGGCGGAGCGCGTGATCGAAGCCATAGAAGCGACCGCACGGACCGGAAAAATCGGTGACGGCAAAGTGTTCGTGTTCGACCTGGAACAGGTCGTGCGTATTCGTACTGGAGAAACTGGAAAGGAAGCCCTGTGAAGAAAATTATCCTGTCCCTTGCCATGGGACTGAGCTTGCTGGTTGGCTCGGGCACTTTGTTGGCCCAGACTGCGCCGGCACCTGCCGCAACCACATCCGAACAGGCCGCCGCCCCAGCGGCAACCGCCTCAGAGGCGCCAGCCGCTGCTGGCGCAGCGCCTGCGCCAGCAGCGGCAGTAGCAGTAGCAGCGGCACCTGCGCCGACCGTCGACAAGGGCGACGTCGCTTGGATGATGGTGTCCACCATCCTGGTCATCATGATGGTGGTGCCCGGCCTGGCACTGTTTTACGGCGGACTGGTACGCAGCAAGAACATGTTGTCGGTGCTGATGCAGGTGATGGTCGTGTTCTCGCTGATCTCGGTGCTGTGGGTCATTTATGGCTACAGTCTGGCGTTCGGCGGTGAGGGGCTCATCATCGCGAATCTGAGCAAGGCCTTTCTGCTGGGCGTGAAGCCCGACTCGCTGGCCGACACCTTCACGGCCGGCGTCAAGATACCGGAGTTCATCTTCATCGCCTTCCAGGCGACCTTCGCCGCCATCACCTGCGCGCTGATCGTCGGTTCGTTTGCAGAGCGCATGAAGTTCAGCGCCGTGTTGCTGTTCTCCGCGATCTGGTTCACGTTCAGCTATTTGCCGATCGCCCACATGGTCTGGGGCGCGGGCGGATACCTGCTGGGCAAGGGCGCGCTGGACTTCGCTGGCGGCACTGTCGTGCACATCAACGCCGCCATGGCCGGTCTGGTCGGCGCCTACATGGTGGGCAAGCGCGTGGGCTACGGCAAGGAAGCCATGGCGCCGCACAACCTGACGCTGACGATGGTCGGTGCATCGATGTTGTGGGTGGGCTGGTTCGGCTTCAACGCCGGCTCCAATCTCGAGTCCAACGGCGGTGCCACACTGGCCTTCATCAATACCTTGGTCGCGACGGCGGCCGCAGTGCTGGCATGGTCGGCTGGCGAGGCCATGGCGCGGGGCAAGGCCTCGATGCTGGGCGCCGCTTCGGGTGCCGTTGCCGGACTGGTGGCGATCACACCGGCCTGCGGATCGGTTGGCCCGATGGGCGCCATCATCATCGGTCTGCTGGCAGGTTTCTTGTGCCTGTGGGGCGTCAATGGCCTTAAGCGCATGCTCGGGGCGGATGACTCGCTGGATGTGTTTGGCGTGCACGGTGTTGGCGGCATTGTGGGTGCGTTGCTCACCGGTGTCTTCACGGCACCGGGGCTGGGCGGCACCGGCAAAGAAGGCTTCTCGATCGCCAGCCAGCTTCTGGTTCAGGCCGAGGGTGTCGTGATCACGATGGTGTGGTCGACCGTGGTGGCGTTTATCGCCTTCAAGATCGTCGACGTCGCGGTTGGACTGCGTGTCTCCGAAGAGGACGAGCGCGAAGGTCTCGATATCCGCTCACACGGCGAGACTGCGTACAGCCGCTGAGTCTGTCCGCGCGGTTGCCCACCAAGGAAAGGGCCTGCGTCAGCTACTGGGTTGGCGCAGGCCCTTTTTTTTGGGTCGAAGGCCATGCACAATGCGGTGCATGAAGCTGGCCGATCATGACGCACGGTATTCGTATCGCATCGGGTGAGCTGCGTTGCGATCTGGCGCCCGAGCTCGGTGCCTCGATCGCGGGCCTGTGGTGGCGGGACAAGCCCATCCTGCGCTCGACACCCGCAGACCGACTCACCCAGGTGCGCGAGGCTGGCTGTTACCCGCTGGTGCCATTTTCGAACCGTATTGCCCACGCCCGGCTGCACTGGAACGGTACCAGCCACCCGCTGGTACAGAACTTTTCTCCAGAGCCCCATTCCATCCACGGCGTCGGATGGCTGCGTCCCTGGGCGGTGCTGGAGGCCAGCGACGACTTTGCGCTGCTGTCCTACGAGCATCGGCCCGATGCGGCGTGGCCGTTTGCTTTCGATTGTTCCCAGGCCTTTCGCCTGGGGCCTAATGCGCTCGAGGTGACGCTCAGCGGCACCAACCAATCGGACCATGCCGCACCGTTCGGCCTGGGTTGGCACCCGTTTTTCGTCAAACGTCCGGACAGCCGTATCGCCTTCGAGGCCGCTGGTCGGTGGGACATGGATGCGGGAAACCTGCCTACCCGGCGTGTCGTCTCGTCTGGCCTGGATGGCGGTTGCGCTGATCTGAAGGTGGACCACTGCTTCGATGGCTGGACCGGTTCGGTGCGACTGCGCGATGCGCAGATGGACGTTCGCCTGAGTTCCAGCCTGAGTCACCTGGTCGTGTTCACGAACAACAGCTGCGATTTTGTTGCGGTCGAACCGGTCAGTCACGTGAATAATGCGCTGCATATCGCTGGCGCGGATCTTCAGCGACTGGCACAACTCGGCGTTTGTGTGCTGCAACCGGGTGAATCGTTGAGCGCCAGCATGCGCATCGCAATCGGACCTGAAACATGCATTGGATGACCGTAACGCAAGAGCCCAGCGGCCTGGGAGAGTCACCGTTCTGGCACGCGCAGCAGCGGCTGTTGTATTGGGTCGACATTCCCGGCCTCAAAATCCTGCGCGCCAATACGGTGACCGGTGCGGTACAGAGCTGGGACATGCCGATGGAGCCGGGATGTATTGCGCCGGCTGCCAGTGGCGGGCTGGTGGTGGCACTGCGTGACGGCATCTACCGGGCACAGGAATGGGGTGTCGGATTGCGTCTGCTGCACCGCTTCGAACACGATGTCCTGACCACCCGTTTCAATGACGGCAAGGCCGATCCACTGGGCCGGTTCTGGGCCGGAACCATCTACGAACCCCGCAGCGCGCCCCTGGCGCAGTTATTCTCTTTCGATTGCCGCGATGCGCGCGTGCCCGAAGTACGGCGCATGGCAGGTAATGCCACAGTTGCCAATGGCCTGGCATGGTCGCCAGATGGCCGGCAGGTATATTGGGCCGACACCGCTCAACACCTGATCCGCGTCTGGGACTGGGACGGTGCCAGCAACACGATGCAGGGCGAGCGCATTTTCAAGCAGTTTGCGCCCAAGCCGGCGCACTGGCAAAGTGGCATGGACGGCTATGGCGGGCGGCCCGATGGCGCTGCCGTCGATGTGCAGGGCAACTACTACGTGGCGATGTTCGAGGGTGAATGTCTGCTCAAGCTGGCGCCCGATGGCAGTGTGCTGCAGACCATCCCGACACCGGCGCTGTGTCCGACCATGCCGTGTTTTGGCGGCGACGATCTCAAGACCCTTTTTGTCACGACGGCCCGACACAACCGGCCGCCGCAGGAACTGGCGCGTCTGCCAGAGTCGGGTTGCATCTTCTCGATGCGGGTCGAGGTGCCTGGACTGCCGGTCAACCTGTTCCGCGACTAGAAAATTGCTCACGACGCGCTGCAAAAAGCGTCAAGCCGGCAACATGAAGGCGTGGTTACCATCGGATCCATGGATACGGCGCTGTCAACACTCACCGATCAGGTCCGGTCGGCCTTTGCCGCAACTCGGGCGCTGCATATCCGCGGAGGTGGCAGCAAGGATTTTTACGGTGAAGCACGCCAGGGGGAATTGCTCGACACACGGGTGCTGCATGGCATCGTCAGCTACGAACCCAGTGAACTGGTCGTGACCGCAGGCGCGGGCACGCCGCTGGCCGAACTGGAACAGCTGCTGGCCACGAAGGGACAATACCTGCCGTTCGAGCCGCCGCACTTCGCAGGCGGTGCCACTGTCGGCGGCATGGTCGCCGCCGGCTTGTCCGGGCCGGCGCGCGCCGCAAGCGGCGGTATGCGCGATTTCGTGCTGGGTGTGCAGATGCTCAACGGCCGCGCCCAGCAGCTGCGTTTCGGCGGCCAGGTCATGAAAAATGTCGCGGGCTACGATGTGTCGCGCCTGATGGCGGGGTCGTTCGGCACATTGGGCGTCATCACCGAGGTCTCGCTCAAGGTGTTGCCGCTGCCCGTGGCCCAGGCGACGCTGCGCTTCGACCTGGACCAGCCTGGGGCCTTGCGCCAGCTCAATGTGTGGGCCGGCAAGCCGCTGCCGCTCAACGCCAGTTGCTGGCTGCGCGAGCAGGGCCAGCCGCGCCTGTATCTGCGTTTGCGGGGTGCGCATGCGGCGGTGCATGCGGCTTGTCGCGACCTGGGTGGTGACTTGCTGGGGCAAGCGCAGGCGCATACGTTTTGGCAGGCCTTGCGCGAACACGATGCGCCGTTTTTTGCCGCCACTACGTCCGACTGCCTGTGGCGTCTGGGTGTGCCCGACACCACCGCAGATCTGCAATGGCCAGGTGAGACCCTGGTCGAATGGGGCGGCGCCCAGCGCTGGGTTTGGGCGTCTCCTGCGCAGGCGGGGGCGCTGCGCGAGAAACTCGCAGCGGTGGGCGGAACCGCCAGCCTGTTTCGCCGTGGCGGGCATTCGGATGGTTCCGACAGCCTGTTTACCCCGATCTTTCACCCGCTGGCGCCGGCAGTGCAAGGCATTGCCGACGCACTGAAAAAACAGTTCGACCCGGCGGGTATCTTCAATCGCCCACGGCTGGCTTAGACCCTTTTCACACCGCGCAGGCACGAACCCATGCAAACCCGACTCGCGCCCGAATACCAAGGCACAGCCGATGGCGTTGCCGCCGAGGCGATCCTGCGCAAATGTGTGCATTGCGGTTTCTGCACCGCCACCTGCCCGACCTACCAGCTGCTGGGCGACGAACTCGACGGGCCGCGCGGGCGCATCTACCTGATGAAGCAGATGCTGGAGGGCGCGGCGCCGACGCGCAAGACCCAGCTGCACCTGGACCGTTGCCTGACCTGTCGCAATTGCGAGACGACCTGCCCCAGTGGGGTGGACTATGGGCATCTGGTGGATATCGGGCGCAAGCTGGTCGACGCCAAGGTGCCGCGTCCTGCCGGCGAACGGGCGTTGCGCTGGGCGTTGAAGGAGGGCTTGCCGTCGCCCTTGTTTGGGCCCGCCATGCGGCTCGGGCAGGCGCTCAGGCCCTTGTTGCCGCAGGCGCTGCGCGCCAAGGTGCCCGAGCGTCATGCCGCGGGCAGCTGGCCGCAGCGCCGGCACGATCGCAAGATGCTGATGCTGGCCGGCTGTGTGCAGCCTGCGATGATGCCCAACATCAACAGCGCGACCGCGCGTGTGCTCGATGCTGCGGGCATCGAGACCGTGCTGGCGCCGGCGGCCGGTTGTTGTGGCGCGTTGAAGTTCCATCTCAATGACCAGGACGGCGCGATGGCGGCGATGCGCGTCAACATCGACGCCTGGTGGCCTTTGATCGACGCCGACAAGGGTACCGGCGTCGAGGCGATCGTGATGAACGCTTCCGGTTGTGGTGTGACGGTGAAGGAATACGGCCACATCCTGCAGGGCGATCCGCAATACGCGGACAAGGCGGCGCGCGTCAGTGCGATGACGGTCGACCTGAGCGAGTTGCTGCCCGATCTGGTGCCGCAACTGCGCGCGCGGCTCGACCCTCAACGCGTGGCTGCGGCGCAGGGTTCGGCGCCGATTGCCTATCATCCGCCCTGTACTTTGCAACATGGCCAGCAGCTACGTGGTGGCGTCGAGCAGCACCTGGGAGCGCTGGGATTGAAGATACGGGTCGCGCCGGTCGAGTCCCATTTGTGTTGCGGCTCGGCGGGGACCTATTCGGTGCTCCAGCCGGAGCTGGCCCGTCAGTTGCGGGACCGCAAGCTGGGCCATTTGTCGCCGATGGAGCCCGGCCTGATCGTGTCGGCCAATATTGGCTGCATCAGCCATCTTCAAAGCGGCACCGCGACGCCGGTGCGGCACTGGGTCGAGTTGCTCGATCAGGCGCTGGCCGGGCCCGCTGTCTGAGCTGCCTCAAGCCGGCCCGGCAATGGCGTCGGGATTGTCCAGTAGCCTTTCAAACTCGTCTGCCGGCATCGGACGCGCGAACAGATAGCCCTGGCCGAAGTCGCAGCCGGCATTGGCCAGCAGACGCCGTTGTTCTTCGGTTTCCACGCCTTCGGCCACCACCTGCATGCCCAGTTCGTGGGCCATCACGATGATCGCCTTGCACAAGGCCAGCTCGGTGCCGCCGGCTTTGAGGTTGCGCACGAACGACTGGTCGATCTTGAGGTAGTCGATGTCGAATTTCTGAAGATAGGTCAGCGAAGAGTAGCCGGTGCCGAAGTCGTCCAGGGACACCTGGATGCCGGCGTCGCGCAGCTGCAGCAACTGCGCCGTCACCGCGTTGCTGGTGTCGAGCAACAGGCCTTCGGTGATCTCGACCACGACACCATCGCCACCGAGCCCGATGGCATCGAGGTGCAGCACCCAGCTGTTCTGTCTGCCCGCGTCATTGTGAAATTGCACCGGCGACTTGTTGATACTGATCTGGAAGTCAGCGTGGAAATGCGCCCGCCAGAGAACGCATTGCCGGGCCGCATTGCGAAACACCCATTCGCCGATGTCGACGATGAGGCCGGTTGATTCCGCGACCGGAATGAATTCAGCCGGGCTGACGAGTCCGCGCGACGGGTGTTGCCAACGCAGCAATGCCTCGGCCTTGTGTACCGAGCCGTCGCGCATGGACACGATGGGCTGGTAGACCAGATGGAACTGCTGGTCCTGAAGGCCCGAGCGCAGGTCGTTGGCCAGCCGAACGCGGCTTTGCGCAGCGTCCTGTAGCGCCGATGTAAAGAAGCTGAATCGGTTGCGGCCGGCTCCCTTGGCCACGTACAGGGCCTGGTCGGCGTTCTTGAACAAGGTTTCAACGCCCCTGCCGTCACTGGGATACAGCGTGATGCCGATACTGGCCGAGATATAGACCTGTTCATTGCCGAGCTGAAACAGGGCGGCCATGGCACAGAGCACCTCGTGCAGGATCCGGTCGAGCTGGCCAATGCCGTCGAGCTCCGACAACACCAGCGTGAACTCATCGCCGCCCATCCGCGCCACCGTGTCGGACTCACGCACACACGCGCTGATGCGGCGTGACGCCTCGATCAGCAACTGGTCGCCAGCATCGTGCCCTAGCGTGTCGTTGACTTCCTTGAAATGGTCCAGGTCAACAAAAAGAATGGCCAGCTGTTTGCCGTCGCGGTCGACTTTCTTGATTTCGTGTTCCAGTCGATCGCGCAACATGCGCCGGTTCGGAAGACCGGTCAGTGCGTCGTAGTTCGCCTGTTGCCAGACCAGGGCTTCCGCATTTTTGCGGTTGGTGATGTCGGTGTGTGTGCCGATCATGCGCATGGGCCGGCCCTGCGCATCGCGGCTGATCACCATGCCGCGCGACAAGACCCATTTCCAGCTGCCGTCCTTGCATTGGATCCGGTGCTCGTTGACATAGGTTGGTGTGAGCCCGTCCAGATGTGCCTTGCGGTCCCGCAGCATGCCGGGTATGTCGTGCGGATGCGTCATCTGGTCCAGGTCGATCGCGCTATCGCTCATCTCGTCGGGGTCGAATCCGTACATTTCGCGCCCGCGCCGGGAGATCCGCTCGACGTCGGACGCAAGGTCCCAATCCCACATGCCATCGCCTGTGCTCTCCAGCGCCAGTTTCCAGCGCGCCTCGCTTTCGCGCAAGGCGGCCTCCGCTGCCTTACGTTCGGTGATGTCCTGCAGTGCCGACGTACGTCGGGTCACGCGAGCCTGCTCATACGTGTCGATGCGTACCACATTGACCCAGACTGGTCGCCCGCGCGCCGTCACCAGCTCGAGCTCCAAGGCTATGGGGTTGCCCTGCCCGGCGTCTTTTTCCACCGCGTCGGACAACTGCCGCAGCGACTTCGGGGGGAAAAACTGTTGAACGTTGTCCGGCGTCGGTGTGAACTCCTGCGCACTGGTTTCCAGGATCCGGTAAGTCTCATGGGTCCAGAAAACCTGTTTCGCGATCACGTCGGCCTCCCACCCACCGACGTTCGCCATGGCCTGCGTCGCCTCCAGCAGCCGGTTCAGGCGCTGGCGCGAGCGCTCCGCCGTCATGTAGTCGGTGACATCGCTGAAGGTCCGCACCATGCCGCCCGAGGACAGGACCTGCGTCAGTACTTCCAGGTGCCGCCCGTTGCGCGTGGTTCGCAAGTAGTGTCGCGGTGGGTCGGCCAGGGACGCGTTGGATGACGCGTTGACGTAGTACCGGGCATGGGCATCGACCAGTTCGTTGGCGGGGCCGAAGTCACCGCGCTGGTACTGGAATAGCGTGATCTGCGCCAAGGTCGGTTGGCTGGCCATCAGGCTTTCGGGCAGGTCCAGCAGCTCGCAAACGCGCGCGTTGTAGGTGCCGACCCGCCCGTCCTCACCGATCATGAAGATGCCTTGGCTGATGCTGCCCAGCGTGGTCTGCAACATTGCCGATTTTTCGCTCAGCTGGCGGTAGATCGAGCGCATCGCATTTTCGGTCGACTTGCGATCGGTGATGTCCGTGTGGGTGCCGATCATGCGCAGCGGCTGGCCCTGCGCATCGCGGCTGACGACCATGCCACGCGACAGAACCCATTTCCAGCTACCGTCTTTGCAAAGAATGCGGTGCTCGTTGACGTAGGTGGGTGTCAACCCGTCCATATGGGCGCGGCGCGCCTGGTCGCGTCCGGCCAAGTCGTCGGGGTGGGTGCGTTGATCGATTGCACCGGCGGATTCACCTACATCGCGCTCGGTCAGCCCATACATCTCCAGGAACCGCCACGAAAAGATGCATTTGTCGGTAAGCAGGTTGCGGTCCCAGATGCCATCCCCGGTGCTCTCCAGGGCCAGTTTCCAGCGCTCCTCGGTAGCGCGCAGTTCAGACTCGGCGGCCTCGGCCCGGCGGCTTTCGGTGGCGTCCCGGAAGTTGAGCACGATACCTTGAACCGCCTCGTCAGCCAGACAGTCGGAGGCCAGCGAGGCCAGGTGCCGCCAGGTGCCGTCCGCATGGCGGTAGCGGTAGGTCGACTCCTGGCGGGTATTGGTGTGTTGCACCACCTGGCCCATTTCCCGGCGGGCCAGTTGCGCATCGTCCGGGTGCATCCAGTCGTACACGCTGCACCCGCGCAGGTCTTGCGCGGGTATGCCCAGCATCTGCAACGCCGCATGACTGACATAGACCATCGTGCCATGCGTGTCACAGACCATGGTCAAGACCTGTGCGCGTTCGGTCAAGGCGCGAAAGCGCCGTTCACTGGCGACCAGCGCAAGCCGCGCTTCCTGGGACTCGGTGATGTCTTCGACCGTTCCTTCGAAATACAGGACTTGGCCATCACTGTCCTGCACGACGTGTGCGTGTTCCCGGACCCAGATGCGTTCCCGGGTCTTGTGTCGATAGATTTCGGAGCGGAAGTCCACGACGCGGCCGTCGCGCGCCATCAGCGCCAGAAACCGGCCTCGTTGTTGGGGATCGACATACCATTCGTGCGCGATGTCGCGCACCTCGCGCAACATCTCGTCCTCGGACGCATAACCATTGAGCCTGACCAGGGCCGGGTTGGCACGCAGCTGTTTGCCGTCGGCGCTGGATCGATAGGCGCCGATGGGTAACAGTTCGAACAGTGTCGATAGTTCGGTTCGGTACATCTCTCAGCTTGCCAGCGCAGCCTCAATGTCTTGCGTCATGCTGTGCGGCGTGTCGGTGGGGGCGTAGCGGCCGATGACATGACCGTCCTTGCCAACCAGGAACTTGGTGAAGTTCCATTTGATGGCCTTGCTGCCCAGCAGCCCGGGCGCCTCGGATGCCAACCAGGTCCACAACGCAGGCGCCTGCGGGCCGTTGACGTCGACCTTGGCCAGCATCGGGAAACTGACGCCGTAGTTGCGTTGGCAAAAAGAGGCAATGGCGTCGTTGTCGCCTGGGTCCTGGGACCCGAACTGGTTGCAGGGAAACCCCAGCACGACCAGACCCTTGGCCTCGAAGGCCTTGTGCAACTGTTCCAGGCCGGCGAACTGGGGCGTAAACCCGCAAGCGCTGGCGGTGTTGACGATCAGCATCACCTTGCCCTTGAACTTCGTCAGCTCGATGGGCGTGCCGGTCATTTGCAGGGCCGAAAAATCATACACAGTAGACATGAATCACCTCAACGAATGGTAAACGCGGACCGCTGCCCGATCAGACCATACCAGCATTAAGGCGCAGCATGCGACCTGCCATACTTCGTGTCCATGAAGTCATTTCTTGCCAGATCCACCGCCTGGTTGCGCAAGATGCAGGACCGTAACGAAAAGGTCATTGACGAAACCACGATGGGCAATATTCGTCGCTTGCGGTGGTTGGTGCCTATGTTCCTGGCAGTGGACCTGCTGCTGCTCGCGTTGTTTTCGTTCGTGCCTGAAACCGGTAGCGAGCAGCGCACAAGTTGGCTGCACGGCGTTCGCACGGTGTATCTCGTGACCGCCATATGCCTGGTGCTGCCGCTGCTGGCCACGTGGCGCCTGTCGGGTCGCGCCAAGCCGGACCCGGCCATCCGGCTGGTGCAGTTCTTCGCACCCTTGGGTTTTGTCATCTTCACGGTCGCGTTGGCGGTGATCGACCAGTCGGTGACACCCAACATCACCCCCTATGTGCTGGGCAGTCTGGGCGTCAGCCTGCTGTTTTTATTGCGTCCCGTGGAGGCCTTGGTGCTGTTCGCCGTATCTTATGGCGCGTTCTTTTTCGGATTGAGCCTGACACAAGCCGACCCGACACTGTTGTTGACCAATCGCGCCAACGGTTTTGGCGCGACCTTGCTCGCACTCGTGTTCTCGATCGTCTTGTGGCACAAGAACACGCAATATGTGTTGCTGCAACGCGAGCTGCAGCAACGCAACGACGCGTTGGAGAACCAGCGTGCCGAGTTGCTCTGGCTGGCGACACGCGACACGTTGACCGGTTTGTACAACCGAGGCGAATTCTTGCGGCTGGCCGAGCTGGAGTTGATGCGTGCCCAGCGTTATGGAGGCAACACCAGCGCCATCGTCGTCGATCTGGATTTCTTCAAGAAGATCAATGATCAGTATGGGCATCCTGCCGGTGATATTGTGCTCAAACAAGTCGGGGAATGCATGCGTGCGGCGGTTCGTGGCACCGATCTCGTGGCGCGTATCGGTGGCGAGGAATTCATGGTGTTGCTTCCCCAGACCGATGTCGACGCTGCGTTTGGCCTGGCCAAGAAATTGCAGCTAGCCGTGGAGGCGACACCGATAAAAATTTCCACCGACCTGCAGGCGAAGGTGACCGCCAGTTTCGGCGTCGGATGCATGCCCGAAGGATTCAACGGCACGGTGGCGGCTCTGTATGCCGCTGCCGACAACGCCCTGTACGAGGCCAAGCGCAAGGGCCGCAACCGGGTCGAAAAGACCGAGCCGGACGGAACGCTGACGCCGTCCGACTTTCAACGCATGCGCCGCCAGTAGGCGGGCGCCCGCTCACGCTCTCAGCCGTGTGGCTTGTCGTTGCGCGCGATTGCCAGGAGATGGTCGACTTCGGCCCGGTAACGTACGCAGTTGCTGGCGTGCCAACGTTTGATCAGCCACATGACTCCCGCAACGATCAGTCCGAATGCGGTGATCGCGCTAAATGTATGCACGCCCAGGCCGGCCGAGAGACTGTAGGCGGCGCCCAGCACCAGGATGCAGGCCTGTTCGTTGAAGTTCTGCACCGCGATGGAGCGTCCCGCGCCCATCAGGTTATGGCCACGGTGTTGCAGCAAGGCGTTCATGGGAACCACCAGAAAACCGCCAAGCGCCCCCAGCAGGATCAGGAATGGCGCGGCGACCCAGACGTTGTCGATGAAGATCAGCAAAATGATCAGCCCGCCCATGCCAATGCCCAGCGTGATCACCCGTGGCCCGTCTTCGAGCCGCATGCGCATCGACGCCACGATGGCCCCGACCGCCATGCCGATGGCCACCACCCCCTGCAAGGCCGATGCCTGTGTGACCGAATAACCGAGCGCCGCCGCAGCCCAGGCCAGCACTATGAAGCGCAGGTTGCCGGCCACACCCCAGATCAGCGTCGTGGCGGCCAGCGATATCTGGCCAAGCTTGTCGCGCCACAAGCGCATGTTGCAGGTCCAGAAATCGGGCAACAAAGTGATGATGTTCTTTGGCAGCGCCCGCATTTCGACACCGGTATCCGGAATGTGGGTGTTGAACCAGGCTGCTACCACGTAGACCAGGATCAGGATCGTAAGGGCTGCTTCGGCAGGTGTATCGACGCCGGTATTGACGAACGGAAAGTCAAAACCGAGCAGGACGCGCGATGCCACTGGTCCTACTAGCTGGCCGCCCAACAGCACGCCCAGAATGATGGAGCCTATGGTCAGTCCTTCGATCCATCCGTTTGCCTTGACCAACTGCGACGCCGGCAGCAATTCGGTCAGGATGCCGTATTTGGCCGGCGAATAGGCGGCCGCACCAAGGCCGACAATGGCATAAGCCAGCAGCGGATGGGAGCCGAACAACATCATCAGGCAGCCTGCGATCTTGATGAAGTTGCTGATCAGCATGACCTGGCCTTTGGGGCGACAGTCGGCGAACGCACCGACAAATGGTGCCAAAACCACGTAAAACAGTGCAAACATCGGCACCAAAGCCGCTTGCTGCCACTCGCTGGCCTTCTCGCTGCGGAGTAACTGCACCGCGGTGACGAACAACGCGTTGTCTGCCAGCGAGCTGAAAAACTGCGCTGACATGATGGTGTAAAACCCGCGCTTCATGCAGTATCGAGGGGGTAATCAGACTCGCTGATGCCTTTGTGATGTGATCTCGTCTCCAACGTGGGCACGGTTATATCACGGCGTCAGACGGGTTTCGCCCGGTCTTTGTCACACCGCCATCTTGCCAAAAGCCGCGGCCCGACCTGCCAGAATGGGCATCTGTTTCGTCCCGACTTGCCGCTGTCCCATGCCCCGCCCCATTCAAGCCACCATCCACCTGCAGGCCTTGCGCCAGAATCTCGCGCGTGCCCGTTTGGCCGCGCCTGACGCCAAGGTCTGGGCGGTAGTCAAGGCCAACGCCTACGGGCATGGCATCGAGCGGGTCTTCGACGCATTACGCGCCGCCGACGGCTTCGCGTTGCTCGATCTGCAGGAAGCCGAACGGGTTCGGGCGCTGGGATGGCGCGGCCCGATCCTGTTGCTTGAAGGGGTATTCGAGGCGCGCGACCTGGAACTGTGTTCGCGCCTGGGCCTGTGGCATACGGTCCACTGCGACGAGCAGATCGACATGCTGGCAGCCCACAAGACCCATATGCCGCACAGGGTATTGCTCAAGATGAACTCCGGCATGAACCGGCTGGGCTTCAAGCCGCAGCGTTACCGGGCGGCATGGGCGCGCCTGGACGCCTTGCCGCAGGTCGAGGAGATCACGCTGATGACCCATTTCAGCGACGCCGACGGCAAAGCGGGCGTGGCAGCTCAGATGGCGGTATTCCAAGCCGCGACGGTGGACCTGCCGGGCGAACGCAGCGTCAGCAACAGCGCCGCCACCTTGCGTCACTTGGGCGCCGGCACGGCGGATGCCAGGTTGATGGCCGCATCGGACTGGATTCGGCCCGGTATCGCCACCTACGGCAGCTCGCCCGATTTTCCCGAACACGACTCGGCCCACTGGGGCCTGCTTCCCGGCATGAGCCTGGCGGCCAGGATCATTGCGGTACAGGATTTGTTGCCCGGTGACTGCGTTGGCTACGGCTCGGCTTTCGTGGCGGCACGCGCGATGCGCATCGGCGTGGTGGCCTGCGGATATGCCGACGGCTATCCGCGCGTGTGTCCGAGCGGCACGCCGGTGCTGATCGATGGCGTTCGTTGCCAGACCGTGGGCCGGGTCAGCATGGACATGCTCACCGTGGATCTGAGCCCCAGCCCCCAGTGCGGTGTCGGCTCTGAGGTGGTCATGTGGGGGCGCGCGGGGTCGCAGATTCTGTCGATCGACGAAATTGCGCGGGCCGCCGGAACCGCCGGCTACGAGTTGATGTGTGCCCTGGCCCAGCGTGTGCCGGTTGTTGTCGACTGACGGTGCGCCATCGCGCCGCAGTAGTTTACGGGGCGCCAGGGCTGGATGCGGATTGCTTGATCGACGTCAAGCCGCGCGGTGCATCGGGCGGGCGATCGGGTGTAGATTGGTGACTTCCCGGGGGATGCCATGGAATTCAAGGATTACTACACTGTGATGGGCCTTGCGCGCGGCGCGACGGCCGACGATATCAAGAAGGCTTATCGCAAACTGGCACGCAAATACCATCCGGACGTCAGCAAGGAAGCATCGGCAGATGCCCTCTTCAAGGAATTGGGCGAGGCCTACGAGGTGCTCAAGGACCCCGAGAAGCGTGCGGCCTATGACCGACTGGGTGCCAACTGGAAAGCCGGCCAGGATTTTCAGCCACCGCCAGACTGGAACGCCGGATTCGAAGGCCATGGACGGGGTTTTGGCGACGGCGCGGGCGGCGACCACAGCGACTTCTTCGAGGCCTTGTTCCGGCGCGGGTTCGCCGGCGCCGGTCCGACTGCGGGCAGGGGTCCCGCGTCCGGCGGCGTACACGCGCATGGGGAAGATCGCCATGCGCGCATCCAGATCGACCTGGAGGATGCCTATTTCGGCGGCCAGCGCAGCCTGTCACTGCAGATTCCGCAGATCGATGCCCAGGGGCGCATGTCGGTCCGCGATCACAAGATTGAATTCGTGATCCCCAAGGGCGTGCGGGCGGGCCAGCATATCCGGCTCGCCGGCCAGGGAGGCGAGCCGATCGGGCAAGGGCAGGCGGGCGATCTGTACCTGGAAGTGACGTTCCGGCCGCATGCGCACTACCGCGTGGACCAGCGCGACGTCTATCTGGACCTGCCGGTCGCGCCCTGGGAGGCTGCGCTGGGCGCGCAGATCGAAGTGCCGACGCCGGCGGGCTCGGTGGAGCTGACGATCCCGCCCGGCTCCGGTGCAGGACGCAAACTGCGCGTCAAGGGCCGGGGCATACCCGGCAAGACGCCCGGAGACTTCTACTTTGTGTTGCAGATCGTGTTGCCGGCTGCCGATTCAGATGCCGCGCGTGCCGTCTATACGGCGATGCGTTCGCAGTTCACGTCGTTCAACCCGCGCAGCAAACTGGGAGTGCCAGCATGAGCGTCAACTACACCCATTCGGTTACCGATGTGCTGATCTTGGAGGAGCAGCAGGACCTGACGCTGGACATCCTGTGCCGGGCTTGCAGCACCGAGGTCGAACAACTGCTCGAACTGGTGGACGAAGGCGTCATCGTGCCAACCGGCGACGCGCCGGAGGTCTGGCGGTTCACAGGTGTTCACCTTCGCCGGGCACGCATTGCGGTGCACCTGCAGCGCGATCTGGGCGTCAATCCGGCCGGCGCCGCGCTGGCGCTGCAGCTGATGGAGGAGCGCGAGGAACTGCGTGCGCGGCTGCGTGCCTTGGGCGTATCGGTCTGAGAGCGCGGGCGGCGATCGCTCTGAGCGGACCGAACGTCAGCCGGCCAGCACGAAATCGATGAACCCGCGCTCCACGTTGGCCACCGTGAGGCGCAGCCGCAGGCGCTGGCCGATGTCGAAACGCTCGCCGCCGGCCAGCTTGCCTTCCACTGGCGGCTCGAAGATGCGGACCCAGGTCGCGTCCGCATTGACACCGGTCACCAGGCCGTCGAACTGCTCACCGATCCGGCTCTCCAGCACCAGCGCGGCCTCGGACTTGCGCACCCGCCGCTCGACCTTTTGCGCGTTGTCTTCCTGGCGCGTGCAGTGGTCGGCCAGATGGCCGAGTTCAGCGTCACTGTACGGCGCATGCTGGTGCGCCAGTGCGGCCTTGATCAGGCGTGCCGTGATCAGGTCTGGATAACGCCGGTTGGGTGCGGTCGAGTGCATGTAGTCGCGCACCGCCAGACCGAAATGTCCGATCGGCGCGCCGCCGGGAGACTCCACCACATATTCGCCCCGGCCCATCAGTTTGACGATCACCAGGGACAGGTCGGGAAAGCGCAGCGGGTCGAGCCGGCGTTGCCGTGCCAGAAACAGCTCCAGTGCGCGGGCGTCGGGTTGCGCCGGCAAATGCTCGCCTTTGTCGCGGGCCACGTCGACGATGCGTTGCCAGCGCTCGGGGGAGCGCACGACGCGCCGCAGCGATGCGCCGCCCTTGTCCACCAGAAAGTGCGCGGTGCAGCCGTTGGTCGCAACCATCAACTCCTCGATCAGCTGGCGGGCGCGGTTGTGCGGCTGTTGCCGGATGTCCACGACCTCTTCGCCGTCGAACACCGCACGGGGCTGGAAGGTCTCGAATTCGAGCGCTCCTTGTTCCAGGCGACGCGAGCGCAACTGCTGGGCCACGGAATCCTGGGTTCGCAGTTGGGCGTCCATGCCGGCAATCGCCGCCGCCGCAGCGGGCAGTTCCGCCGTGCCATCGAACCAGGCCGAGACGGCGTCGTAGGCCAGCTGTGCCTTGTTGCGCACCAGCGCGCGGAAAATTGAGGAGCCGGCCAGGCTGCCGTCCGGGTTGAAGACCATCGCGATCACCAGCGCCAGCCGATCCTGGTTCGGGTTGAGCGATGTCAGATCCGTGGACAGGCGCTCGGGCAACATCGGGAAGATCCGCGCCCCGGTGTACACGGACGTCGTGTTGGTGCGCGCGTGTTCGTCGATCGGACTCGATTTCCTGACCAGCGCGTCCACGTCGGCCACTGCCACCAGCACCTTGACCGCCCCGTTGGACAGCACTTCACAACAACTGAGCTGGTCCAGATCACGCGAGTCGTCGTTGTCGATCGAACTCCACGCCAGGGCGGTGAGGTCGCTGATGTCGAGCCCGGACATGGTGGCGGGACCCTGCAGGCCGCGTACCTGCTCGATAACTGCCGGCCCGAATTCCGGCTCCAGTTTGCGCTCGCGCATGGCGTCGGCGGCGATTCGTGCCAGATCGGCGCGGGTGTGGGGGTGGTGTCTGGTCATGCCCCAATATACCTGCGCGCTTGCCCCAGCGCCTGCCGCAGCGCCGTGCGGATTCAATACAGACTGCGGACCTGGGCGTGCAATCGGGCCAGGCCCAGCAAGGTGTCGGTGTCGGGCGTCGGCACGCCGCTCAATTGCCCCAATTCGCGCACGGCCGACACCAGTGCGTCGAGTTCCACCGGCTTGCCCGCTTCGACATCCTGCAACATCGAGGTCTTGAAGGCGCCCAGGCGACGCGTCACGGCGTGGCGGTCTTGCGGCTGCTGGTCGATCACCAGGCCCATGCGCGCGCCTATCGCCTTGGCCTCAAGCATGACGCGTCCACAAAATGCCAGCACCAGCGGGTCGTCCAGCACCTGGGTGGAGGTCGCACCGGTCATGGCGCTGACCGGATTCATCGTCATGTTGCCCCACAGCTTGAACCAGATGTCGCGCTGGATCTGGTCCGACACTGGCGCCTCGAAACCGGCCTTGGCCAGCAACGCCGCAACTGCGAGCACCCGTTCGCTGCGTTGCCCCGATGGCTCGCCGACGATGATCTTGTTGCCGAATCCATGCCGGATCACGCCAGGCGCGGCAACCGAACAACTGGCATGGACGACGCTGCCCAGGATGTGCGGGGCCGTGATCGCGTCGCCGATCGTGCCGTCGGGATCGACCGACTTGAGCGTGTGCCCTTGCAGGTCGCCACCGAAACCCTGGAGAAACCACCAGGGCACGCCATTCATGGCCGTCAGTACGATGGTGTCGGGACGCAGCAATGGTGCGATCTGGCCAGCGACGGCCTTCAGCGCGGGCGCCTTGACCGCCAGCACGACCAGGTCCTGGGGGCCGAGTCGATCCGCCTGCGCGCTGGCCAACACGCCATGGGTTTCGGTCCGCAGTGCATCACCGGTGCCAACCTGCAGTTGCAGTCCGTCGCGTTGCAGCGCCTCCAGTGTCCGGCCGCGCGCCAGCAGCGACACTGCGCAGCCGGCCCTGGCCAGGCCCGCGCCCAGCCAGCCGCCGATGGCGCCGGCGCCGACGATGCAGATCTTGTTCAGTGGCTGTGTCATGTCGCGTGTTGTTTCTTTCACTGCTGGTAAGAGGTATCGGTGCGGTCGACCAGGCGCACCAGCGCGTCGAATACATCGTTGCCGGCGCCATGGTGCGGGTCGAACTGCAGGGCGTCGTGTGTACATCGGGCGGCAACGCCGTCAAGGATCGGGATCGCCGGGCCCATGCTCAAGGTGGCGAGCTGTATCTCGCAGGCGCGCTGCAGCGTCCACAGGATCGCAAAGGTCTGCGGCAGGGTCTGCCCCCAGGCCAGCAGCCCGTGGTTGCGCAGGATCACGGCCTGTCGATCGCCGATGCTCGCCAGCAGTCGGGGCGCCTCGTCGGCATGGACCGTGATGCCCTCGAAGTCGTGGTACGCGAGCTTGCCATGCAACTGGGCGCTGTAGAAATTGGTCTGCTGCAAACCGCCCTGCAGACACGCTACCGCCATGCCGGCGGTGGTGTGGGTGTGCATCACGCAGTGGGCCTGGGGCATGGCGTCGTGGATGGCAGCATGGACCGTCAGGCCGGCCGGGTTGATCGGATACGGCGAGCCGTCGAGCACATGGCCTTGCAGATCGATCTTGATCAGGTTGCTGGCAGTGACTTCGCTGTAGTGCAGGCCGAACGGGTTGATAAGGAACTCTCGCGCACCACCGGTGACGCTGTCGGGCAGGCGCAGCGTGATGTGGTTGTAGATCAGCTCGGTCCAGCCGAGCATGGCGAAGACGCGGTAACACGCTGCCAGCTGCACCCGCGCCAGGTGCTCGTCGGCATGGTTGCCGGTCAGCGACGCGCTGGGGTTAACCATAGGTCGTGTCGCCTTTGCGCTCTGGCGCGCTGTCCGGTGTCTTGAACTGCGCCAACAGACCGCTGGTGCCACGCACCAGAATCTGCGTGTCGAGCCCGACCGCGACGAACAAGGCGCCCAGCTGCAGATAACGTTTCGACAAAGTCACGTCCGCTGTGAGGATGCCGGGGGCTTTGCCGGCCTTGCGGATACGCGTGATGGCGTCTTCTATGGCCGCCTGCACCTCGGGATGGCCCGGGTTGCCGACATGGCCCATCGACGCCGACAGGTCGGCCGGTCCGATGAACACGCCATCGATGCCCTCGATGGCCAGGATGGCGTCCAGGTTGGACAGGGCTAGCCGGGTCTCTGCCTGTACCAGCAGGCAGATCTGGGCGTTCGCCTCTTTGGCATAAGCCCCATAGCGGCCCCAGCGCGACGCGCGTGCACCTGCCATGCCGCGGATGCCCTCGGGCGGGTAACGGCAGGCCCGAACCAGCGCCTGCGCCTGCTCCGCGGTGTCAACCATCGGCACCAACAGGTTGGGCACGCCCAGGTCGAGGTACTGCTTGATCAGCGCGGTGTCACCGACCGGGATACGGCACACCGGCTGGCTGCGGTATCCCCCCATGAGCTGCAATTGGGACAGCATGCTGCTCAGGTCGTTGGGTGTGTGCTCGCCGTCGAGCAGCAGCCAGTCGAAACCGGCGCCGGCGCAGATCTCGGTGCTCAGGGAGCCGATCAGGCTGACCCACAGGCCGATCTGCGGCTCAGCGCGCTGGAGCGCTTGTTTGAATGTGTTGACCGGCGTTTGCATGGATGGGAGTCCTGGAAAGGTTGAATCGGATGGGCTGGCGGGATTTACGCCCGTCATGTGAATCGGAACGAGATGGAACCCAGCGCACCGTAGTCGACATGGAAATTGTCGCCGGCTGCTGCGGGCACCGGCCGGGTGAACGAACCACCCAGCACGACTTCTCCCTGGTCGAGAAACTCGCCCCAGGGCGCGAGCTTGTTGGCAAGCCAGGCCACGCCGTTGGCCGGGTGGTTCAACACGGCCGCAGCAACACCCGACTCTTCGATCACGCCATTCTTGTACAGCAGGGCGCTGACCCAACGCAGGTCGACCGCGTCCGGGCGTACCGGCCGCCCGCCAGTGACAATGCCGGCATTGGCCGCGTTGTCGGCGATGGTGTCGAACACCTTGCGCATGGCGCGGGTGTCACGGTCGAACTGTTCGATGCGCGCGTCGATGATCTCGATGGCGGGGACCACGTAGTCGGTGGCCGCGAGCACGTCGCATAGCGTGACGTTCGGCCCTTGCAGGCGCCGTCCGAGTACGAAGGCCAGTTCCACTTCGACACGCGGGGCGATGAAACGCGACATCGGGATGTCGCCGCCTTCGGCGAAAAACATGTCGTCCAGCAAGGTGCCGTAGTCCGGCTCGGTGATCTGGCTGGCCTGCTGCATCGCGCGCGATGTCAGCCCGATCTTGTGGCCACGTTTGCTGCGACCGGCGGCCAGTTTGAGTTGCACCCAGGCGCGTGATACCGCATAGCCATCGGCGACGGTCATCTCGGGGAAACGCTTGGAGAAATGCCTTACCTGCACCCGGGTTTGTTCGGCCTGGTGCAGTTCAGCGGCCAGTTCGTTGATGCGCTGCTCGGAAAACATGTGCGGGGCAAGCCTCAGGGTGATTGGAACAGCGGGTGCAGATTGCTGTGTTTTGCATCGAATACCTCGTGTCCCTCGTCGATTTGCAGTGTCAGGCCGATGTGGCGCTGCATGAAAACCGGCTGGAAATGGGTCTTTGCACACATCAGCAAGGCGTCGCCCAGGCGTTTGTGCACGGCCGCGTTGCGACCTTGGGCCATACGTACGTTCAGGTAGACAAAGGCGTAGTCGCCCTTGCCGTCGGCCACCGCATAGTGGGCCGCGGGGTAGGCCAGAACCCGGGTCCCCCCGGTGGGGAACACCTGCTTGCCGTGATCGTCATGTACGCCCAGCATGGTGTCGGCCATGCTGCGGCACAAGACGCCGATGTCGGATTCGCGCTCGAGGTTGGGTGTGTAGAGGATGACGAGATGGGGCATGGTGGGGGTCGGCTTCTCACGCTCTCACGTTTTCAGGCCTGCAGGGGGGTCACCGGAAAGACCGCGTTGATCTGGCCGGTGCCGGAGCTTCCAAAGTAGGGCGTGACGATTTCCGCTGCTGCGCGGTATTGGTCCCAGCCCAGCGCGCCCAGCAGCATCGCGGTGTCATGCATGCCGCCTTCGCCCCAGCATTTTTCGTTGTACATCGGCAGCATCCTACAGAAGGTGTCCCACTCGCCGCGTTCCCATAACTCGACGACGCGGCGATCGACCTGTTCCAGAAACGGGTCCCAGACCTTGTGCATGAATTCGGGTGCGCTTCCGTTGTCGGCAAAGTGGTGGCTCAGCGAGCCACTGGCCAGGATCGCCACCGTTCCATCGTAGCGTTGCTCGATCGCATGACGCACGGCCAGCCCGAAGCGGGCGCTCTCATGCAGGTCGTGCCAGACACACCAGCCCGCCACGCTGACGACCTTGTAGTGCTTGTCGCCATTCATGTAGCGCATCGGCACCAGCGAGCCGTACTCCAGGCCCAGCGAGGTGTCGCAATGGGCGCGGCTCTTGATCCCTGCCGCATTGGCCGCGTCGGCGATCAGGAGACCCAGCGCCGGGTTGCCCGGATACGCGTAGTCCATGTTCTTGATGAAATGCGGCAACTCGTTGCTGGTGTAGGTGCCCTGGAACTGGGGTGCGCAGTTGATGTGGTACTCGCTGTTGACGAGCCAATGCACGTCGAACACGACCAGCGTATCGACCCCCAGTGCGCGGCAACGGCGGTCGATCTCCCTGTGGCCGGCGATCGCGGCATCGCGGCAGCCCTTGTGCGGCCCGTCGAACTCGCTCAGGTACATCGATGGGACATGGGTGATCTTGGCGGCCAGCGCGAGTGTGCCCATTACGCGACTCCCCATTGCGGGATGTGGTGCGAGCCGAGCGAAACGGCAACATTTTTCGGTTCGCAGAACACCTCGTAACTCCAGCTGCCGCCTTCGCGGCCAGTGCCGCTGGCCTTGGTGCCACCAAACGGCTGGCGCAGGTCGCGCACGTTCTGGCTGTTGACGAAACACATGCCTGCCTCGACCGCCGCCGCGACGCGGTGGGCCCGTCCGAGGTTCTCGGTCCAGACATAACTCGACAGGCCATAGGCGATGTCGTTGGCCAGGCGAATCGCGTCGGCCTCGTCCTTGAACGGAATCAGGCAGGCCACCGGGCCGAAGATCTCCTCCTGCGCGATGCGCATGCGGTTGTCGACATCGGCGAAAACGGTGGGCAGCACGTAGTTGCCGTTCCTGACCCGGTCCGGCAGCTCCGGCGCGCCCAGGCCGCCACACAACATCGTCGCGCCCTCTGTCAAACCGAGTTCGATGTAACTGCGCACCTTGGCCAGGTGTGCCTGGCTGATCATCGGGCCGATGATGGTGTTCTCGTCCAGTGGGTCCCCGACGCGGATGCGCTGCGTGCGCTCGGCGAACTTGCGCGCGAAATCGGCGTAGATCGACTGCTGCACCAGAATGCGCGAACCGGCGGTGCAGCGCTCGCCATTGTTCGAGAAGATCATGAACACCGCGGCGTCGAGCGCACGTGCGAGGTCGGCGTCGTCGAAAACGACGAAAGGCGACTTGCCGCCGAGTTCCATGCTGAACTTCTTCAGCCCGGCCGATTGCACGATGCGGTTGCCGGTGGCGGTCGATCCGGTGAACGATATCGCCCGCACGTCGGGGTGGCAACACAGCGGCTCGCCGGCATCCTTGCCCAAACCGTGCACCAGATTGAGCACGCCGGGCGGTATGCCGGCTTGCAGCGCGAGTTCTCCGAGCCGCGCGGCCGTCAGTGGTGACAGCTCGCTCATCTTGAGCACTGCGGTGTTGCCGAAAGCCAGGCAAGGCGCGGTTTTCCAGGTCGCAGTCATGAAGGGCACGTTCCACGGCGAGATCAGAGCGCACACACCGACCGGATGGAACAGCGTGTAGTTCAGATGCGTCTCGGTCGGGTAGGTGTGGCCGTCGACGCGGGTGCACATTTCGGCGAAGTAGGTGAAGTTGTCCGCCGCGCGCGGCACCAGCTGCTTGCGCGTCTGCGCGATCACCTGACCGCAGTCGTTGGTCTCGGTCTCGGAGATTTGCGGCACCTCGGCGGCGATCAGTTCGCCCAGTCTGCGCACCAGCGCGGCGCGCCGGGGCGCCGGCGTCGCGGCCCAGCGCGGGAACGCCGCCTTGGCCGCCGCGACCGCCAGGTTGACCTCGTGCGCGCCGCCGGCAGCCACTTCGGCCAGCACCTCCTGCGTGGCCGGATTGACCGATTCGAAATAGGACGTGCCGGCGACCGGCTTGCCGTTGATCAGGTGGTCGATCCGCATGGGGCTCCTTGAACAAGTGTATTGGTGAGGGCGCCCAGGCCTTCGATCTGCGTGACCACGACGTCGCCCGCCTTGCAGTCGACGACACCATCGGGCGTACCGGTCAGGATCAGGTCGCCCGGTTGCAGCGTCATGAAGCTGGAGAAATATTCAATCAGGAACGGCACGTCGAAAATCATGTCGCGTGTATTGCCGGTCTGCGTGACCGTACCGTTGACGCTGGTCTGCAGCGCCAGGGCCATCGGGTCTGGCACGTCCGACCGGTCGACGCGCCAGGGGCCGATCGGGGTGCAGCCGTCGCGGTTCTTCACGCGCAGATTGGGCCGGTACCAGTTTTCCAGGTAGTCGCGAATTGCGTAGTCGTTGGCCACGCTGTAACCCGCGATGAAATCGTAGGCGTCGTCGCGGCGCACCTTGCGGGCCGAGTGGCCGACGACGACGACCAGTTCGCATTCGTAATGCATGAAGGCTACGCCGGCCGGCCTGGTCGTGCAGGCACGGTGGCCCGTCAGCGCGCTTTCGCCCTTCAGAAATGCCAGGGGTTCGTCGGGCACCTTGAACGCTAGCTCACGCGCGTGGTCCGCATAGTTCAGACCCAGCGCCAGAATCGTGCGTGGACGTGGCACCGGCGCCAGCGGCGGCAACCAGACCACCTCGTCGAACGACAACAAACGACCGTTGGCGATGCGCAGTTGCCCGTGCGCCTCGACCGCGTCGTGGACCGCTCCGGCCCAGGCAATACGTGCGTGTTTCATGCGGCCTCCGACGCGCGACACAGGCGGTTGCGTAGCAGGCCCAAGGCCGGTACGGCGGGCGCGTGAATCTCGATCAGGTCTCCAACACGCGCCAGTGGGCGCCCCGGAGCACACCCGAGCATCAGCAGATCACCTTCACGCAATCCCATGAAGTCGCCGACATCGTCGATGAGGCAGGCTGCATCGCGTACCAGATCCGAGAAGACAAGCTGGTGGCGCAAGTCGCCGTTGATATGGACCTCGAGCACGAAGTCGGCCGGATCGCCTGCAGCGCGGGCGTCAAGACGTTGGTCGCCGACGCCGAGAAAACCATCCTGGCACTTGAACTTGACCGGTGGCCGAAAGAAACTGGCGTGCGGCAGCGAGAGGTCATTGACCAGCACATAAGCGGCAACCCGCGCTAAGCCGCGCACCGCATGGCCTGGCGCGGGCGCGGGCCCCATCACCATGGCAATCGACGCGCCCACTTCGATGTCCTGGTATTGCGTATCGACCGGGATCTCGTCGCCATTGGCGCTCCAGGTGTTGGCGGTCTTGATGTAGAGCACCGGCGCCCTCGGAGCGGCCTTGTACGGAGGCTGCGTCACCTGCTCGCCCAACTGCACCAGCTCGGCGCGAAAGTTGAGCAGGCAGCCATAAACCGTACCGGTTGGCCAGAAAGCATTTGATCGGTTCATGACTGCTCCATGTCTATCAGTGCATCGAGCAGCGCATACAACTCGGCCAGTTTCTGTTTGCCCAATGCGGTCTCCATCTGTTGGTAATGTGCCTCGATCGTGGCAGACAACTTCTTCACCAGTGAGCGGCCCCTGGCTGTTGCCTTGACGACGGTGCGGCGCTGGTCGGTGGGATCGCGTTCGCGCTGCACCAGGCCGTCGCGCTCCATACGCGCCAGCACACCCGTCAGACTGGGCCCCAGGATGAACGCCTCGCGTGCTATCAGGCCGGTCTCTATGGTGCCGAACTCGCCCAGCACGCGCAAAACGCGCCACTGCTGATCACTCAACGCGTATTGGCGCAGGGCGGGGCGAGTATGGGCCATGACCGCCTCGCGGGCCTGCAACAACAGGCGCGGAAGGTTGCGATGGGCGAATGTGGTGGTGCGGTCAGCCATTTATTTAACATGTTAAATGAAATTGGCTGTGGCAGCAACACTCAGTCAGACAGACAGACTCAACCAGCATGTGTCGGGGATGCGGTCCAACACACCGCCCGGCGCGCGGGGTTCCTATCCGGGCAGCGGGAAATAGGCCGGATCCAGGCCAAGTGTCTGGCCGGTGACGCCGACCAGTTCCACCGTATTGAGGTCGAGTGTCGTCACCAGTTCAAGCAACGCTGCCTGGGTGTAGGTGCGATTGCCGAGCAAGCCGACGTACAGCTGCAAGGCGTCGAACGGGATTGCTGTGCCCGTGATGGTGTCCCATAGATGGGTCACGAGCACATCGTCGGGCACCCCCGGCGCGTAGTGGTTGATCATGGCCTGCGCCAGATCGCCCAGGTTGCCGTCCGCGCGATCCAGTTGCGCGGTCCACTGGCTCAGTTCCAGCGTGTTGGGTCCGCGGTTGAACGCGGCGTTGAACATCGCATACGCGCCCCAGGTGTTGCCGCCCGGCGTCGTGTCGGTGGCCACCACGGTGTCGGCGAACTGCAGCCGCTCGATCGCGAACAAGGTGTCGGTGCCGTTCGCGGTGCTCGCCACCGAGCGTTGTGCACTGGTACCGGAGATCGCGTGTGTTGCCAGCGTGCCGCCATAGACGACGGTGTCGATGCCCTCGCGGCCATCCAAGGTGTTGTTCGCCGCGTTTCCACGCAAGATGTTGTTGCCGGTGTTGCCGATGCCATTGACCGCGCCGCCGTCCAGGATCAGGTTTTCGACGTTGTCGGGCAGCGTATAGCTGCTGCTGGCGCGTACGGTATCGATGCCGCCGCGCGGGCCCTCGGCGATACGGTCGAGCGCGCTAGTCACCAGATACAGGTCGTTGCCAATGCCGTGGCTTTGGACGCGAAAACCGCTGTCATCGTCGAGCAACGTCGCCGACGTGTAGCGTTGAGGCACCGTTGCGTTCACCGGGCTGTTGAGATCGAGGTTGAAGATCTCGGTGCCTTCGGCCACCGTACCGTCGAGCAGCGGCACCGGCACGATCTTGACCGTCTCGCCGGGGGCAAAAACCAGCGTGCCGGAGTAGCTTCTGAAGTCCGCATTGCCCGCCGTGCCAGCGTCGGTGCCGAAGTTGACGCGCACTTCGTTCGATGAAACGGCGCTCAGTTGCACCAGGAAGCTGCCCAGCGTGTCGCCTTCGGCTACGACCAGCGGCGTGGCCAGCACCTGTGGCTGACTGACCGGCGGTGTGTCGTTGCGGCTGATGATCACCGTGCCGACGGCGTCGGTCAGAGTGGCATTGCCCGGGTTGCTCAGCAGGACCTGGAAGTGTTCGTCGCGCTCGGCAAGGGCGTCATCAATCAGGTTCAGAGCGACCGTCTTGACCATCTCGCCGGGTGCGAAGCTCAGCGTGCCGGACGCTGCCATGTAGTCGCTGCCAGCGCGTGCGGTGTCGTCGGCCGTGGTCCAGGCCACCGTCACTGTCGATACTGAAGCGCGGTCCAGCGTGACGAACAGCCGTGCCGTCTGTGCCGATTCGTCGACCACGATGTCACCGACCGTGATGGCTGGCGTGCCGGTGGTCCCATCGTTGTCGACGATCAATGCCGGTGTCCAGCGTTGTGGCACAACGCCATTGACGGGCGAATTGAGGTCGAGCCAGAAGACCTCGGTTGCCTCGGCCGTCGTGTCGTTGAGCACCGGCACCGGCAGCGTCTTGATCGTCTCGCCAGGCGCAAATACCAGTGTGCCGGAGTAGCTTCGGAAGTCGGCACTGCCGGCGGTTGCGGCGTCGGTGCCGAAATTGACCCGCACTTCGTTAGTCGATGGTGCACTCAACTGCACAACGAACATGGCCAGGGCGTCGCCTTCGTTGACCGCGATGGGACGTGCGAACACGTGTGGCTGGCTGACCGGTGGCGCGTCGTTACGGCCGATCATCGCTGTGCCAGCACCAGTAGCCAGATTGGCGCCCGACGGGCTGGAGAGCTGCAGCTGGAAGAATTCGTCGTTCTCGGGCAGGTTGTCGTCAACCAGGTTCACCGTGACCGTCTTCACCATCTCGCCCGCGCCGAAACTGAGCAGCCCTTGGGTCGCCGCATAGTCCTGCCCCGCGAGCGCCGTACCGTCGGCGGTGCCGAAATTAACGCTGATCGGAAGGCTCGACGGGCGGTCCAGCGAGACAAAAAAGCTGGCGGTGCGCGCTGTCTCGTCGATCGAGATGTCGCCGACCACGATGCTCGGTGTGCCGGTGAGGCCGTCGTTATCGAAAATCAGTGCCGGCGTCCAGCGTTGCGCCACGACGGCGCCCACCGCGCTGTTGAGGTCGATCCAGAACATCTCGGTCGGTTCGGCCACAGTGCCGTCGAGCAGTTCGACGCGCACTGTCTTGCTCGTCTCGCCAGGCGCGAAGATCAGCGTACCCGACTGGCTCCGGAAGTCCTGGCTGCCTGCGGTAGCGGCGTCGATGCCGTAATTGACGCGCGCCTCGGTCGCCAGCGCGGTATCGAGGCGGATCACGAAGTCGGCGAAACCGGCGTTTTCACTTGCAGCGATGGGGTTTGCACGGAAATAACTCATGGGATCTCCTTGGTGTGTTTCGCCGGGACCAGCGCGATTGCGTCGCAGCATGGCGTGCAGGCATGGCGCGAGCCTGGGCATGCAGTTTCCAGCGAATTACCGTAGGACGTCAACCCCCGAAACGGGTGAGCGCCAGGCCGCCGCTGTCTGGTCCACAACCGGTTGGATAGGTTGACCGCCGGACGCCGGGGTCACCGAGACGAGGGGACGCTACCATGACCCCATGGCCAAAGAGAAAAGTGTCTATACCTGTACCGAATGTGGCGGCGAAAACCCAAAGTGGCTGGGCAAATGTCCGGCTTGTGGTGCCTGGAACACGCTGATCGAGTCGGTGGCGCAAGCCGCGCCGAAGGAGCGCAACCGGTTCGCCTCGTTGGCGCGCACGGCCGAGGTCACGACGCTGGGTGAGATTGAGGCGAGCGAAACTGAACGCACGCCGACCGGGCATGAAGAGCTCGACCGCGTGCTCGGTGGCGGCATCGTCGAGGGTGGCGTCGTGTTGATCGGCGGGGACCCCGGCATCGGCAAATCGACCTTGTTGCTGCAGGCCCTGCATTCGCTGCAGACGGCCGGAAAACGCACTTTGTATGTGACTGGCGAGGAAAGCGGCGCCCAGGTCGCACTGCGGGCGCGCCGCCTGGGGCTGGACAACTCTCAGGTCAAGGTGTTGGCCGAAATCGGGTTAGAGAAGATCCTGGCCACGCTGCAATCCGTGCAGAGCGACATCGCGGTCATCGACTCGATTCAGACCGTGTACTCCGACCAGCTCACGTCGGCTCCGGGCTCGGTGGCGCAGGTACGTGAATGCGCCGCGCATCTGACGCGCGCGGCCAAGGCCAGTGGAACCTGCATCGTGCTGGTCGGCCATGTCACCAAGGAGGGCGCGTTGGCCGGGCCGCGCGTGCTCGAACACATGGTCGACACGGTGCTGTATTTTGAAGGCGACACCCATTCGAGCTTCCGGCTGGTGCGGGCGATCAAGAACCGTTTTGGCGCGGTCAACGAGATCGGCGTATTCGCGATGACCGAACGCGGCCTCAAAGGTGTCAGCAATCCGAGCGCGATCTTCTTGAGCCAGCACGAAACTGCGGTTCCGGGCAGTTGTGTCATGGTCACGCTCGAGGGTAGTCGGCCGTTGCTGGTGGAGATTCAGGCCTTGGTCGATGGGGGCGGTCCGAGCCCGCGCCGGTTGTCGGTGGGTCTGGACCGGGACCGGTTGGCGATGCTGCTGGCGGTGCTGCACCGCCACGCCGGGGTGGCCTGCGCCGACCAGGATGTGTTTGTGAATGCGGTCGGCGGTGTGCGTATCGGGGAACCCGCGGCCGATCTGGCCGTGCTGCTGGCGATCACCTCCAGCCTGCGCGGAAAACCTTTGCCCAAGGGTTTTTTTGCGTTCGGCGAGGTCGGCTTGGCCGGCGAGGTGCGGCCGGCGCCGCGCGGTCAGGAGCGGCTGCGCGAGGCGGCCAAGCTCGGATTCGGCGTCGCCGTAGTGCCCAAGGCCAATCTGCCGAAAAAGCCCGTCGAAGGCCTTGTGATCCATGGCGTGGACCGGGTCGAACAGGCGATGGAGGTGGTGCGCGGGTTGACCTGAAGGCTGAAACTAAAATGAAGACTCCCGGCTAGCACCTGCCGGTTCCACCCGATTTCCGATTTTCCCCATGCAACAACTGCTCACGCGTGTCGGTATCCCGCTCGCCGGTCTGATCGCCATTGCCCTGGCCTGGGACCGTTTCGGCTGGCAAGGTGTGGCAGTGGTCGCCACGGCGATCGTGATGTGGGTGCTGATGCATTTCAACCGGCTGATGCAGGTGCTCAGGCGCGCCGCGAACCGTCCGATCGGCCATGTCGACAGTGCGGTGATGCTCAATGCCAAGCTCCAAAAAGGTGTCACGCTGATGCATGTCACCGCCATGACCCGTGCTCTGGGTGCCTTGCAGACCGAGCCGGACCAACAACCCGAAATCTACCGCTGGGCCGATGGCTCGCAGTCGCATGTCGACTGCGAATTCAACAACGGTCGCCTGGTCGCCTGGCAACTGTTCCGTCCGCAGCAGCCTCTCAGGCCGGAGCAACCGCTGGCCGGTGCCAGACCGCCGCGCGACGCCCCGTAAAATCTGCCGTAGGCACGGGCGGGCTCGGGTCCGACCCGCAGGTGCCGTCGTAACGCAAACCAGCCCGACGTTTCGGGCACGCAACAAGGAATCACCATGAGTGCAGCAGCGCCTTCAATGGCCGACCGTGACGGCAAGATCTGGATGGATGGCCAGCTGGTCGAATGGCGTGACGCCAAGATCCACGTATTGACACACACCCTGCACTACGGCTGTGGTGCGTTCGAAGGGGTGCGGGCGTACAACACGACCGGGGGCACGGCCATATTCCGGCTCAAGGAACATACCGAGCGCCTGTTCAACAGCGCCAAGATCCTGCGCATGCAGATCCCGTTCACGCAGGAACAGGTCATGGAGGCGCAAAGGACGGTGGTGCGCGAAAACAAGCTCGAGAGCTGCTACCTGCGTCCCTTGACCTGGGTCGGTTCGCAGAAACTGGGCGTCAGTACCAAGGGCAATACGATCCACCTGATGGTCGCCGCCTGGCCCTGGGGCGCCTACCTTGGTGAAGACGGCATGAAAAACGGCATCCGGGTCAAGATATCGAGCTACACCCGCCACCATGTCAACATCACGATGACGCAGGCCAAGGCGGTCAGCAACTACACCAATTCGATCCTGGCCAACCAGGAAGCGACCGACGACGGCTACGACGAAGCGATGCTGCTCGACGCCAGCGGCTTTGTCAGTGAAGGTGCCGGCGAAAACGTATTCGTCGTCAAGGAAGGTGTCGTCTACACGCCCGATCTGTCGGCCGGCGCGCTCAACGGCATCACCCGCAACACCGTGCTGCACATCTGCAAGGACCTGGGGCTGGAACTGGTGCAAAAACGCATCACGCGCGACGAGATCTATATCAGTGACGAGGCGTTTTTCACCGGTACCGCAGCCGAGGTCACGCCGATCCGCGAACTCGATCGCATACCGCTGGGCGCTGGTGCGCGCGGCCCGATCACCGAAAAGATTCAGAGCGCATTCTTCGATATCGTCAATGGACGCAATCCGAAGTACGCGCATTGGCTCACCAAAGTCTGACGCAGTACGAACAGGCGCACCATGAGCAAGATGCAAGTCGAACTGCTGGCCAAGGACCTCAACGCCCAGGGGGGTGTTTTCTGTCCTAACCCGAAGGCGGACATGAAGATCTGGAACAGCCACCCCAAGGTCTACCTCGATGTCGGCCATACGGGGCAGGCCAAGTGCCCGTATTGCGGAACCGAGTACATGCTCAAGGCGGGCGAGCACGTCGCCGGCCATCACTGACAGCACAACGCACCGGCGCCGACAGCGCACGGTTCGGCGGTCACTTTCTTCAGTGCGACCGAAAGCGGGTTTTACTGCGCTGTTGGCCCCACATTTGCAACAGTCGCCCGAGTAGCCGGAGCGACTGTTCGCGTGTGATTCGCGTGTGATGGCGTAGTTTTGAAGGGGGTCCTGCCAACGGTCTCGCGCCTTACGTACAGAACACTACTCTATCAATATCGCTCCTATCCTATCCTATCCTATCAATAATTCGGCCTATCTTCTCAAATACTTTGGCTTTGGGAGAATTTTTGATATAGTAAGCAAATTTTATGCATATTTTGATAGATTAGTGAGAGAGTAATCATGGCCGAAAAACACCTCACGTCGGACATTCTCGCCTTATTGACCGCACGTGCCAGCGCGGGACTCGGGCCAGCGCGGGCAGCCGACATTACCAACAAAGTAAAAGGAAAACGCCCAACCGTCAACCGTCACTTGGCCGTAATGGTTACAAAAGGCGCAATCCTGCAAGAGGGTGCCGGTCCGACAACGAGTTACCGAATTGCAGCGACCATTGCACCCGTCGTTGCTTTGACAGAGACGGCTCAGGCATCAGACAAACCAAGTGCGACGGTATTGCTACCTTGGAGCTCCAAGGCGCTCGAACTGCGCTCCCAATTGGAGGTGCCCATCGGCAGTCGGAATCCAGTTTCGTACCAGCGCCAATTTGTGAACGACTACGTTCCGAATCAATCTTCGTTGCTGCCAATGCACTTGGCCGATGCATTATTTGCAGCTGGCCGAGCCAAAGGGCAGCAGCCAGCCAGCACGTATGCCCGCAAGGTGTTGGAACATCTTCTGATTGACTTATCCTGGCACTCATCGCGGCTGGAGGGCAACCGCAAAAGCCTACTCGACACACGGGAGTTGTTTGCCAAGGGGCGCTCCGCCAGCGATGACGAAGATGCCTCTATGCTTTTGAACCATAAAGAGGCGATTGAGTTTATGGTCGACGCTGTCCCCGAGTATGGGATTACCGTCCCAGTAGTGCGCAATATCCAGAGTTTGTTGATGCAGGGACTACTCGACAATCCCGATTCAATCGGAGCAATTAGAAAATCGGTTGTCAATATTGCGGGCTCGGTCTACGTGCCGACACAGGTTCCAGCCCTCTTGGAAGAGATGCTTGGAATCCTTATTGACAAGGCCCGGGCTATCAAAAATGCGATCGAAGCGGCGTTCTTTCTTTGGCTCAATGTCGCCTACCTTCAACCGTTCGAAGACGGGAACAAGCGAACCAGCCGCCTTTGTGCAAATCTTCCGCTGATGCTGTCCAACTGCGCGCCACTGTCATTTCTTGATGTGGAACGCTCAGACTATGCCCTCTCGGTTATGGGTGTCTATGAGCGCCTGGACGTAACGATGGCTGTTGAGTTGTTTGAATGGACATACCGTCGTTCAATTGCGAAGTACAAAGTGATACTTGAGTCGATGGGTGCGCCTGATCCATTTAGAGCCCAATACCGCGAGCACTTAGGCGACGCTATCCGCCAAGTCGTAAATGAGGGGGGCACCATTGCTGAGGCTATCGCAGCCTTGTCCCTTCCTGCAGCGGACCAAAAGGCTTTCCAAGCAGTTCTGCGCAGAGAGTTGCAGAATCTTGAGCCGTTTAACTGTGCTCGATATCGGCTATCCCTCGTAAAAACAGAAGTCTGGATTAAGAGTGACCGACCGATGATGACTGTTCCGAGGCAGTGGCCTGCGTCAACATAACTCGCGAAGCACAAACGGGCGAAGGGGAACAAACGGGCGAAGAACAAAACAGGTTCGCCATCGAAATTTCCAAACCCCTTGAGACTTGTTTCCCAAAAAAAGCCACCCGAAGGTGGCTTGAAAAGTCCCCTGGAGGACATCGTTGGAGACGATAGAGATTCTTCCCGGGGGCTCTGTCGAGGGTTGGAGCCCCCAGGACCTGAACTGTGACAGCAGTGGGTTCAACTTTAGCGTCTGCGCTTGAGAACGGCCATCCTTCATTCAGGGGAGGTGCGGCTTGTTTTACTCCGAAACGGAACTATTTGGGGTTGTCAACCGTGTCGACGTGCGGCGAATGCCGATTTCCGGGGCAGGCGTATACAAAAACTGGCCCCGCCGCCCGGTCGGTTGGTACAGACCACAGTGCCGCCATGGCGCATCACGATGGATTTGACCAAGGCCAGTCCCAAACCGACGCCGCCGTCGCGCTCGCTGGCGCCCGGCAGGCGATAAAACGGTTCGAAGATACGTTCGCAGAGTTCTGCGGGTACGCCGGGGCCCTGGTCGCACACCTCGATCTGCACGTTCTCGCCATGAGCCGCAAGCCGTACCGTGACGTTGCCAGCAGCATGCCGATGCGCGTTCTCCAGCAGGTTGCGCAAGGCCCTGCGCAGCAGTTTGCCGATGCCAACGACGACCAGGCCTTCGGTGGCGGTGTCGACCTGCAACTGGGCCTGCAGACGTGCACATTCTTCAGCGGCCAGTCCCACCAGATCCACTGGCTCAGGGGTGCCGATGTCCGCCTCGCTGGCATCAAGGCGGCTGGCCAGCAGGATCTCATCGATCAACTGGTCCAGTTCCTGGATGCTGCGCGCGATCTCCTCGCCCGGCCGCGATGATGCCGGCTGTGGCCCCATCAACTCCAGGCCCATGCGGATACGCGTCAACGGTGAGCGCAATTCGTGTGATGCATTGGCCAGCAGCGCCTTGTGCGACAGCAGCAGCGCCTGCACCCGTTTGGCCGCGTCGTTGAAGCCACGCGCCAGGTTGGCCACTTCGTCCTGGCCGTCTTGCGGCAGCCGCCGTGCCAGATCGCCGTCGCCCCATTCCCGCACGCCGACTTCCAGCGCCTCCAGCCGTTTGGTCAGGCGCCGCACGACCGGATAACTACCCAGCGCCACGGCCACCGCGATAAGGGCCAGCATCCAGAGGAAGTTGAGCGCCGGTTGCGGCGGATTCCGGCCGCCGCCTCTGGGCCCGTCCATCGCGCCGCGCATCGACTCGGCACCCCGTGGGCGGGGCAGCTGGATAAACAAGGTCTGCCCGTCCCGCAGGGTGACCTCGAATTCGGGTGCTTGCCCGGGCGTACGAATCGGCCGTGCCGGCGCCTGTCCGACGACGTTTCCGGTGCTGTCGCGTACGACGATCTCGCGGCCCGGGCGCATGGAGCGCTCGCGCTCGGCGTCCATGCGCCACATCCAGCCCACGACCAGCAGCATCAGGACCACGGTGGCCACGACGGCCAGCCAGATGCGCAGGTACAGGCGCTGGAGTAGTGGCGTCTTCATGTGGCGCGCAAATGCCCGTGGTCAGTCTTGCTGGCGTGCAAAAACGTAACCCACGCCGCGCACCGTCAGGATGCGTTTGGGATTCTTGGCGTCCTGTTCGATGGCCGCGCGGATACGGCCCATATGGACGTCGATGGAGCGGTCGAAGGCGTCGAGTTCGCGTCCGCGCACCGCCTCCATGATCTGGTCGCGCGTCAAGACCCGGCCGGCGCGTTCGGCCAACGCCACCAGCAGGTCGAACTGGTACGACGTCAACTCGCAGGGCTGGTCTGCGACCGTGACCGTGCGTGCATCGCGGTCGATCCGCAGCGAACCGAAACTCAGGGCCTGTTCATGGTCGTCGGGCGCCGTGTTGCGGCGCAGGACGGCGCGGATACGTGCCAGCAATTCGCGCGGCTCGAAAGGTTTGGGAAGATAGTCGTCAGCGCCGATCTCCAGGCCGACGATGCGGTCCATCGGGTCGCCCTTGGCGGTCAGCATCAGCACCGGAATCCGTGCCACCGCGCCGGACATGGAGCGGATGCGCTTGCATACTTCGAGGCCGTCCATGTCGGGCAGCATCAGGTCCAGGATGACCAGGTTCGGCAGCAGTGCCGACGTTTGGCCCTGCAGCTGCGCCAGCCCGGCCCGGGCATCCGCGGCGTGCACTACCTCGTAACCCGACTGGCCCAGGTACTGGGCCACCATCTGGGCCAGTCGGGCGTCGTCCTCGATCATCAGCAAGCGTTCCACCATGGCGGCAGTTTAGGTGCTGCCCGTGGCAGCCGGTTTGAAGCGGCGGTAAAGACACGGTAAAAGCCAGGCGGCGCGTTTCGACTTTGTAGGTTCAGCGCGGCTCTGGCGCTACCACCGGGCCGACGCGTCCATGGCCGGCCCAGGCGGCCAGCGCGAGCAGCCCCAGCACCGGCACACCCAGCAGCGCGGTGCCGACAAAAAACTGCGGGTAGCCGAACGCGTCGACATACTGGCCCGAAAATCCGGCCAGGAACTTGGGCAGCAGCAGCATCAGCGAGCTGAACAAGGCATATTGCGTGGCCGAATAACGGATGTTGGTCAGCCCGGACAGATAGGCGATGAAGGCCGCCGACGCGATGCCGCTGCTCAGGTTGTCGGCCGACACGACGGCAATCAGCGCCGTCACGTCATGGCCATGACCGGCCAGCCAGGCGAACAGCAGGTTGGTGGCGGCGCTCAGAACCGCGCCCAGCGTCAGAACACGCATGACGCCGTAGCGCATCGACATCACGCCGCCGATGAAGGCTCCCACCAGCGTCATCATGACGCCGTAGACCTTGGTTACCGCCGCGACCTCGTCCTTGGTGTAGCCCATGTCGACGTAAAAAGGGTTGGCCATGATGCCCATCACCACGTCGCTGATGCGGTAGACCGCGATCAGGCCCAGAATCAGCATCGCCTGCCAGTGATAGCGCCCGACGAAGTCGGCGAATGGCGCCACCAGCGCACTGTGCAGCCATTCGGAGAGATTCTTTGCCGGCGTGATGGCCGGATGTTCCGGTTCGGGGGAAAAAAGCACCGTCAGCACACCTACCAGCATCGATGCCGCCATGACCAGGTAGGCGGTTTGCCAGGCGTCGGGCTGGTAACGCGTCAGGTCGGCGACCTCTGCGCGCGCCGCAATCCACAACACGCCGGCGCCGGCCCAGATCATCGCGATCCGGTAGCCGGTCTGGTAGGTTGCAGCGAGTGCGCCCTGGCGCTCCGCGCTGGCCGATTCGATGCGGTAGGCGTCCAGTGCGATGTCCTGCGTGGCGGATGCAAAGGCCACCGTCAACGCACCCCACACGATGGGCGCCAGTGACAGGCGCGGATCGGTGAAAGCCATGCCGACCAGCGCCAGCATGATCACGCTCTGCGACAGCAGCAGCCAGCTACGCCGGCGCCCCAGCCAGCGTGTCAGCAGTGGAATCGGCAAGCGATCGACCAGCGGCGACCAGGCCCATTTGAAGCCGTACGCCAGGCCGACCCAGCTCAGGTGACCGATCGTCGTGCGGTCGATGCCGGCCTCGCGCAACCAGAAACTCAGCGTGCCAAATACCAGCAGCAGCGGCAGTCCGGCGGAAAAGCCCAGCAGCAGCATGCGCAGGCTGGCCGGCTCCATGTAGACGCGCCAGGCGTCGCGCCAGGCAACACGGGAGAGGGGCGAAAAAGGCGTGTTGTCTGACATGCAAGCGGTGATCGGGTGCGGCTATTATTGACGCATGTGCATGCGCTGTATCTCTACTCAGTCGGCTTGGCAGTCCCGGCGTGGCTTCCTGCTGGCGGCTGGCGCTGCTGCGGCCACCCCGGCCCTGGCCCAGGTGGACGTGGGCAAACGCTCGGGTTTCCGCAAGATGGTGTCCGCCGACGAGATCGAGCAGGCGGCCGCCCAGCAATACGCCAAGATGATGGCCGAGGCACGGGCGCAAAGGGCCCTGGCGTCGGATGACAACGCACAGCTACGCCGCCTTCGGGCAATCGCGCAGCGCATCATTCCCCACGCGGCCCAGTGGAACGAACGTGCCAAGCAATGGCGTTGGGAGGTCAACCTGATCGGCAGCAAGGAGATCAACGCCTTTTGCATGCCGGGTGGAAAAATCGCTTTCTATACGGGCATCCTGGATCGCCTTGGGCTCACCGATGACGAGACGGCCATGATCATGGGTCACGAGATGGCCCATGCACTGCGTGAACACGCCCGCGAACGGATAGGAAAAACACAGGCCACGGGCGTCGGGCTGTCGCTGTTCTCACAGTTGCTCGGGCTGGGCGACCTCGGCAATGCCGTGGCCAACATCGGAACCCAGCTGCTGACACTCACCTTCAGCCGTGAGGACGAAAGCGAGGCCGATCTGGTCGGACTGGAACTGGCGGCGCGAGCCGGTTACCTGCCGCAGGCCGGCGCCAGCCTGTGGCGCAAGATGGCCGAGGCCTCGAGCGGCGGCGGCAACCTGGCGTTTTTGTCGACCCATCCGTCCGGGCCGCAGCGGATCCGCGATCTTCAGGCCAACGAGCCCAAGGTGCAGGGGCTGTACGAACGGGCACGCAGGAGCGGTTGAGTCGTCTCGCCCGGCCCCGACCGATTCGGGTGCCAACAGACGGTAGCCGACGAGTCGGTCACACTCGAAGAGCCCAGTTCCTGGGCCAGCGCAGCCCCTTTTTGCGACGATCAGGCGGTCGTATCATGCCGGTGTGCGGGACATCCGCCCCCTGCTTGACGACACGAGGCACCATGCAGATCCACTACGACCGCTATTACCGCTACACAGAGTTCACCGCCATCCTGCAGCATCTGGAGCAGACCTACCCCCGACTGCTGGCGATGCACAGCGTGGGCAAGAGCCACGAGGGCAAGGACATCTGGGTCTTGACGGTGACAAATCAGGACACCGGCGCGGCGGCTGATAAACCCGCCTACTGGGTCGACGCCAATATCCATGCCAGCGAGCTCGCCGGCGGCGCGGCCGCGCTGTACCTGATCGACACACTGACTGGCCAGTACGGCAAACGAGAGGACGTGACGCGCTGCCTGGACAGCCGCGTCTTCTACATCTGCCCGCGCATCAACCCGGACGGGGCCGAATGGGCGATGCGCGATACGCCCAAGATCATCCGCTCGTCGACCAGGCCCTACCCCTATGACGAGGACTATGTCGAAGGTCTGGACATCGAGGATGTGGACGCAGACGGACGCATACTGTCGATGCGCGTGCCGGATCCGAACGGCAACTGGAAATGCCACCCCGATGAACCGCGCCTGATGGTCGCGCGCGAACCGACCGAGGCCGCAGGCAGTTACTTCCGTATCCTGCCGGAGGGCCGGGTGCGCGACTACGATGGCTTTGCGCTCAAGGTCAACAAGGACCGCGAGGGCCTGGACCTGAACCGTAACTTCCCGGCCGGCTGGCGCCAGGAGTTCGAGCAGATGGGCGCCGGTCCTTACCCGACCTCGGAACCGGAAGTGCGCGCTGTCGTGCATTTCATCACCCACCACACCAACATCATGGGCGGCGTGTCCTTCCATACCTGGAGCGGCGTGCTGCTGCGGCCCTTCTCCGGCAGGTCCGACGACGAGATGGCGGCCGAGGACCTGTGGGTCTACAAGGCCCAGGGCGACAAGGGAACGGCGATCACCGGCTACCCGGCGATCAGCACCTACCATGAGTTCCGCTACCACCCCAAGGATGTCATCAGCGGCGGCTTCGACTGGATCTACGAACACCTGGGTCTGTACAAGTGGACGGTCGAGATCTGGTGTCCGATGCGCGAGGCCGGCATTCAGGAATACAAATACATCGACTGGTTTCGCGACCACCCGGTAGAAGACGACCTCAAGATGCTGCAGTGGTCGGACAACGCGCTGCAGGGCAAGGGCTACATCGACTGGTATCCGTTCGAGCATCCGCAACTCGGGCCGGTCGAGATCGGCGGCTGGGACAAGATCCATGCCTTCCGCAATCCGCCGGCCCATCTGCTGGAGAAGGAAATCAAGCGGTTTCCGGATTGGCTGCTGTGGAATGCGTTGACATCGCCCCGGCTCGAACTGGTGCATGCGCGCAGCGAAAAACTGGGGCCGGACACCTGGCGGGTCGAGGTCGGCGTGCAGAACACCGGCCACCTTCCGTCCTATGTGTCCAAGCGCGCGCTCGAACGCAAACAGAGCCGCGGACTGGTTGGCGAGATCAGCCTGCCCGACGGCGCTAGTCTGGTCTCAGGCCAGTTGCGCACCCATGCCGGAGAGCTCGAAGGCCGTGCCTACAAGCACACACTGGTCAGTTTCTGGACCGACACCACGCCGATGGCCGACCGCGCCAAGCTGCAGTGGGTGGTGCGTGCGCCGGCCGGTGGGCAGGTGCAAGTGGTCGTGCGCCATGACAAGGCCGGCACCGTGCGGGCCAGCGTGCAGCTGCTATAGGTCGATGCCAATCGGGCGAGGCGCCTGACCGACGACTTCCGTTGGACCCACCCGCAGTTCGGTTTGGGGTCCACCCTGGGTCGGCCCCAGGCAACCGAATGGCGGGACGCGGCTTCCCCTTTTCCGCGATCTGTGGCCGAGGGCAACTATTGCAACAGCCATAGCGACAGATAAGGCACAAAGCCGACCAGGATAGAGACGCCGACCATGGCGATCACAAAAGGGATGGCGCGGCGTGCGATCGCCATGATGGGGGTGCCGGTCAGTCCGGCCATCACGAACAGGTTCAGCCCCATCGGCGGCGTGATGAAGCCCAGGCCGAGCGAGGTGATCATGAAGACGCAGAAGTGAATCTGGTCCATGCCGATCGCCTTGGCCACCGGGTACAGCAGCGGCGCCAGGATCACGATGTTGGGCGTGGTCTCCATGAACATGCCGGCGATGATGAAAATCAGCAGCATCACGAAGGTCAGCGCAACCGGGTCGTTGGTCACCGATGTCAGCACGCGCACGAAATCCTGCGGCACGTCCAGGATGGTCAGCGCCTGCGCAAACAGCATGGCGATGCCGATGATGGGCAGGATGACGCCGTTGACCCGAGCCGAGGTCTCCAGCATGGCGGGGAAGTCCTTGAGCAGGATCGTGCGCTGGAACATGCCGATCAGCAGCGCGACCGCGACCGCCACCGCCGCCGACTCGGTGGGCGTGAAGATGCCCGAATAGATGCCGCCCAGGATGATAAAGGGAATCGACAAGGCCCATTTGGCATCGCTGCAGGCACGCAACCATTTGCGCAGCGAGAAACGGCCGGCAGAGTGTTCGTAGCCATTGATCCGGTTCATCACCACGTTGGTGACGACGACGCTCATCAGCACCAGCAGGCCGGGAATCACGGCGGCTATGAACAAGGTGGACGAGGAAATGCCCAGCACCAGGCCGATGATGATGTACGCGATCGACGGTGGTATCAAAACGCCGGTGCAGGCGCCGCTGGCCACCAGGGCGCAGGCATAAGGCTTGGGATAACCCAGCTCCACCAAGCGCTTCATCGTGATTCGACCGATCGCGGCTGCGTCCGCCGCGTCCGAGCCCGAAATGCAGGCGAAGAAGCCACAACCCAGCACCGTCGAGGTGCCAAAGCCGGAGCGAAAACTGCCGGTCGTCGCCTCGGCGAAGTCGAGCAGCTTGTATGCCAGGCCCGAGCGCACCATGACGTCGCCGGTGAGCACGAACAGCGGGATGGCGATCAGCGCGAACGAGTCTACGCCCTGGAACAGCGCCTCACCCAGCAATGACAGAGGCAGCGCATTGGTGCTCAGCAACAGAGCGATCGTGCCCAGGCCGAGCGCGACCCAGAACGGTACCGCCAGGAACAGCAGCAGCAGGACGAAGACAAGGCTCAGCGCAACTTGCATGGTGTGATGAACCGGTGAGCGTCAATCGAACAGCAGCGTGCCGGCGTAGGCATCGCGGCCGGCCCGAATGTCCTGGATGTCGCGCCAGGCAGATTGGAACAGGCGCACTGTCATCATCGAGAAGCCCAGCGGAATCGCCGCCTCGAACCAGACCTGGCTGATCCGCAGCGCCGGTGTCAGCGTGTCAAACTGAATCTGGGTGGCGATGGTCTCCATCGACCAGTACAGCGCAAAACCAGCGAACACCAGGGTACAGAACTCGCCGAACAGATACAGGTAACCATGCAGGCGCCTGGGCAGTATGTGCAGCATCACGTCGAAGCGGATATGGGCGCGCTGTTTGACGCAGTGTGACGCGCCGATCCAGCCGAGGTAGATGAAGGCGTAACGCGCTGCCTCTTCGCCCCACAGAGACGAAAAATCGAGCACGAAGCGCCGGAACACTTCAACCACGATGACGAACACGATGAAGCAGTAGAACACCAGCATCAGATAGCGTTCACCGTTTTCGTTGAGTTGTCTGAGTCCGTTGCGCATGCGCGTGTCTCCAAGAAAGGGTGGCAGTCGCCACCCCTGGTTGCCGATCGTGGATACGGTCAGCCTGCGACCGCGATTGGGCCCTTGGTGTTGGCGGCGACCTTGAGCTTGTCGAACATCTCGATCGAGCCCGCCAGCTCCTTCTTGATGTCATTCCAGTCCGCGCGCTGCTCGCCACAGGCATCTACCCACTTCTGCTTTTCCGCCGCGCTGGGCGTGTAGAACTTGACGCCGGCCTTGCCCATGGCGTCCATCGAGTTCTTGCGTGCCACCGGGATCTGCGCAAAGCTCTCGACCTGGGTCTTGGCGCTGGCATCGTCAAACACCGTCTGCAGGTTCTTGGGCAGGCTCTCGAACCACTTGAAGTTGGCGGCGAACATCTGCGCGTCGGGCACCGACTCCACCAAGGTGATGGCCTCCAGGATGTCGATGAAGCCGAAGGTGTAGAGCGCGCCGACCGCCGGATCGAGGCCATCCGCCACGCCTTGCTTGAGTGCGCTTGGCGTCTCGCCCCAGGCCACGACGGTCGGGTTGGCACCGGCCAGACGGTAGAACTGCTGTAGCAGCTTGGAGCCCGGAACCCGCATCTTCATGCCGCGCATGTCGTCCGGCGTCTTGACGATCTTGCCGAAGCCCTTGCGCACCGCCACCGTGCGCGGGTCGACCGTGAAATAGAACATCGGCTTGTAGCCCTTGGCGGTGACCTTGGGCGTGATCTCGTTGTTCCAGGCAGCGGAGGTGACGAGGTTGGCGAATTTCTGGTTCTCGCCGCACCAGAACGGGATGTTGATCAGGTCGACCACTGGCGTAAAGGGCGAGAAGTTGGACAACGACACTGCTCCGCCCTGGATAGTGCCGGCCTGCACCTTCTGTGCCAGTGCGCCGCCGACACCGAGTTGGCCGGCCGGATGCAGCTTGACATAGACCTCGCCCTTGCTCAGCGCCTCCAGGTTGTCCTTGAACTGGGTCTGCATGATGGGGTAGGTGTGGAACGAGTCTTCCTTGTACTCGGTGCCGAAGATCATCGTGTGCTTGGCCGCCTTCTGCTTGGCCGCTTCGTCGCCGGCCGCATGCGCGACTTGCGGATTCGACCAGAGAAAGCCCCCGGTGGCGGCCAGCACGGCGGTGGTGAATCCATAGCGCTTCGTGACGTCGAAGAAGCGGCGGCGCTCGGCCGATTGCAGCTCGGTGAATGGCTTGCGTGTATTCATAAATGTCTCCTTGGTGGTGGGGGGAAAGAATCGAAAACTCAGCCTGAGGCCTTCTCGATGGCGAGAAAACCCGCGACGAAGAACGCCATGGCAATGAGCACCAGAACGAACTCGCCGACATCGTCGAAACGCCAGAGAGCGATGCCCTGCTTGATGTGCAACATGCGCAGCCCCACGTTGAGCGCATACAGGCTGGTGAACAGGGCCGCCAGCAGCAGCCAGAGTCGGCCGGGCTTGCGCTGCGGGTTTGTCGGTGGTGCCATGTCGTGTTTTCCTGGAGGTGTCTTGGGGTCAAGGGCGATCTGTCAGTGGCTCGGCTCGAGCACCAACTTGGCCGATGCGGTGCGGCCCTGGTGCAGGTCGTCGAAGGCCTGGGCGCCGTCGGCCAGCGGCCGCCGTTCGACCCAGGACAGGTCGCCAAAGGTGCCGCGTGCCAGCGCGTCGACGGTGGCACGCAGGTCGGCCATGCTGTAGGTGTAGGTGCCCAGCAGTGTGATCTCGGCCAGCGTCAGCTTGCGCATGTCGATCTCGCTGGCCCAGTCCTGCAGGCCGATGTGCATCACCACACCACCGGGCGCAATGGCGGCCAGCGCCAAATTACGGGTGACGGCGCTGCCGACGGCGTCGATGACGAAGTGAAAACCCGATTCGGGCGGCGTTTGCTGGCGCGGGTCGAAGGTGGTGCAGTCGGCATGGCGTTCCAGCGAAGCGCGGCGCAGGTCATTGACCTCGGCCACCTGCAGCCGGTCTACGCCGTAGTGCCGCAGCAGCAGCGCCGACAACATGCCGATGGCGCCGCCGCCGATCACCAGTACCCGACATTCGGGCATTGGCCGCACCAACGCGCGCATCGACAGATTGATGGCGTGCAGTGCCGTAGCGGCCGGTTCGGTGAGTGCACCCGATACCGAGCCCAGGGAATCGGGCAGCGCGATCAGACAGCGTCCTGGTATCGCCATGCGCTGGGCAAAGGCACCAGGCCGGCTCATGCCGACCATGGTCCGGTCGGCGCACAGGTTGTCACGGCCCTGCAGGCAGTAGTCGCAGCGACCGCAGGTGATCAGCGGGTTGCCGGTGACGCGTTGCCCAACCTGCCAAAGCGGCGTGGCCGATTCCAGCACGGTGGCGGCGAACTCGTGGCCGAGCACCAGGCCGGGTTTGCGGCGCGGGTCGTGCCCATGATAGGCATGCATGTCCGAGCCGCAGATGCCGGCCGCCTCGATGCGCAGCACCACCTCGCCGTCGGCCAGGACAGGCTCCGGTCGATCCTGCAATTGCACTTCATTGGGTTGGGTGTAGACAAGCGATTGCATTTCTTGACTCCGATGCAGCCATCACAGCGCCGTATAGCCCCCGTCCACCATCAGGCACTGGCCGGTGATATAGGCGCTGGCCGCGCTGGCCAGGAAAATGGTGGCGCCGTGCAGGTCATCGAGCCGGCCATTGCGTCCGATGGCGGTTTTGGCGGCGTGGGTTGCGGCCAATGCCGGGTCGGCGAACACCGGGGCGGTCAGATCGGTCGGAAAAAAGCCGGGGCCGATCGCGTTGCAGGTGATGCCGCGCGCGGACCATTCCTGCGCGATCGCGCGCGTCAGTTGCACCACGCCGCCCTTGCCCGCGCCATACGGCGCGCCGTTGGCAAAAGCACGGGTCGACTGCAAGGACGCGATGTTGATGATGCGCCCGTAACCGCGCTCGGCCATGCCGGGCGCGAGCGCCTGGGTCAGAAAAAACGGCGCGCCCAGGTGCAAGGCGATCTGCAAGTCCCAGGCATCGGGTGACACCGCGCCAAAGGCCTGACGCAGGTTGACGCCCGCAGCATTGACCAGAATGTCGGTGGCGCCGCGTCGTGCGATGGCGACACCGACGGCGGGCAAATCGCGCGTGTGGCCCAGATCGGCAACCAGTGTCTCGCAGCGTATGCCCTGGGCGTGCAACCGGCTTGCGGCCGCATCGAGTTCGGTCGCACGGCGCGCCACCAGCACTAGCTCGGCGCCGGCACGTCCGAGCGCCGTTGCCATTGCCTCGCCGATGCCGGAGTTCCCACCGGTGACGACGGCGCGCCGGCCGGTCAGGGCGAAGGCCTCGAGGGCTGCTGGCAGCGTCATGGTGTGTGGTGTCGGTTGGCCTGCGCGTTCACACCGTGACCGGCTCGCCGAGGTCGAAGCTCTGGTTGGCGAAATATTTGGCCAGCCGGTCGTCGGCCGTTCGGGCATGGGCCTCCATGCCCTCCAGGCGGCTGATGCGCGCGGTCACCAAACCGATGTCGCGGCTGGCGGCGCGCGTCATGCGTTGCCAGGTCAGCACCTTCATGAACTTGTGCACCGAAAGGCCGCCCGAATAGCGGGCCGCGCCCTTGGTCGGCAACACATGGTTGGGGCCCGAGGCCTTGTCGCCATAGGCGACCGTGGTTTCCTCGCCCAGGAACAACGAGCCATAACAGGTCAGCTGGGCCAGCCACCAGTCGAGGTCCTGTGCATGCACCTCCAGGTGTTCGCTGGCGTAACGATCGGAAATCTCGACCACTTCTTCGCGGCTGTCGCACAACATCACTTCCCCGTAATCGCGCCAGGCCGCACCGGCGGCATCGCGCGCGGTGGGCGGCAACTTGTCGATCAGTGCCGGCACCCGTTGCATCACCTCCAGCGCCAGCGCGCGGTCGGTGGTGAATAGCCAGGCCGGGGACTCGTGGCCGTGTTCGGCCTGACCGACGAGGTCGCTTGCCACGATGGCCGGATCGGCGCTGGCGTCGGCGATGATGCCCACCTCCGACGGTCCCGCAAATACATCGATGCCGACCTTGCCGAACAAGGAGCGTTTGGCCTCAGCGACGAACTTGTTGCCCGGACCGACCACCACGTCGGCAGGTTTGCCGGTGAACAGACCGTAGGCCATGGTGGCGATCGCCTGAACGCCGCCCAGGGTCATGATGAGGTCGGCCCCCGCCGCCTGGAACGCGTACAGAAGATAGGGGTGCATGCCTGCGCCGCGAAACGGGCTGGAGCAGGCGATGATGGTCTTGACGCCGGCGGCCTTGGCCGTGGCCACGGTCATGTATGCCGACGCGATATGGGCATAACGTCCCGACGGCGCGTAGCAGCCGACCACGTTGACCGGAATCACCTTCTGACCGGCCGTCACGCCGGGATGCAGTTCGGTGGAGAAGTCCAGCGCGCTCTTTTTCTGCGCCAGCGCAAAATCGTAAACCTGCTTCGACGCGAATTCGATGTCGCGCTTGACGCTGACCGGGATGTCCTTGGTGGCGGCGGCTATGTCCTGGGGCGACAGGATGATCTCGCCGTCCCATTTGTCGAGTTTGAGCGCGTATTCGCGCACCGCGACTTCGCCGCGCTGCTGTATGTCAGCCAGCATTTCCGTGACGACTTTCTGGGCCGTCGCAGTTTGCGTTTCGGCCGTCTTGTCGGCCTTCTTCAAATAGTTGATCGGCATGGCGCCTGTCCTTCCATGATTCCGGTGGGGTCCTGCAATATCTGTAATCGATTTCACGTTGAGTGCATTATTGAATCTGGCAAATTCAGAGTCAAGGTCGGGTTTGTCGGTGTTTTCCCTGAGCCGATGTCAGCAGTCGGTATCGGCATATGCCACGAAAGCGATTACATTGACACCATGACAACGAAGGAGCCAGGGCTACCTAATATCGAAGACGTTGCCAGCGCGGCCGGCGTGTCGACCGCGACGGTGTCGCGGGTATTGAACCGGCCCCAGTCGGTGCGCGAGGCCTTGCGCGCGCAGGTGCTCGAGGCGGTCGCGCGCCTGGGTTATGTTCCGCACGCTGGCGCGCGGGCGCTGAAGTTGCAACGCAGCGGAACCGTGGGCGCGATTTTTCCGACCATCGACAACGCCATCTTTGCGCAGGCCATCGATGCGTTGCAGCAGCGCCTGGCCGATGCCGGACTGCAGCTGCTGATCGCAACCTGCGGTTACGACGTCGCAACAGAGAGCCTGCAGGCGACGAATCTGGTGACCCGGGGTGCAGACGCGTTGGCGTTGTGTGGCGTCGGTCAGAGCCGCAGCCTGCTGCAGTTCCTGAAACAACGGGAATTGCCGACCGTGCACGCCATGGTCTACCCGCCCCCGGCGGGCCTGGTGTGTGTCGGATTCGACAATGCCCGCGCCATCGCTCAGGCGGTCCGATACCTGCTCGACCTCGGGCACCGTCGGATCGCCATGCTGGCCGGCATCACATGCGAGAACGACCGCGCGGCCGCGCGCGTGGCGGGCGTGCGCCAGGCACTCGGCCAGGCGGGCCTGGCGCTAGCACCGCAGCATCTGCTCGAGCGCAAATATGCGCTGGCCGACGCGCGCGAAGGGTTCCGGGCACTGATGTGCACGTCGCCCGCGCCGACGGCGGTGTTGTGCGGCAACGATGTGCTGGCATTCGGCGCGCTGCTCGAGGCACAGGCCATGGGCATGGAGGTGCCACGGCAGGTGTCTATCGTCGGATTCGATGATCTGGAAATGGCGCGCCATATCCAGCCGGCACTGACGACCATGCATGTGCCCACGAAGCAGATGTGGCACACCGTGGCCGACCGCATCATCGCCGCGCTGGAGAAAAAGCCGTTTCAGGTGGCAACCGAGGTCGAGGTTGAACTGGTCGTGCGTGGATCTACCGGGCCTGCGCCACGTTGACGTGAAATAACCTTCTTGATGCGGGGTGAAGAGTGGGCATCATGAAAGTGAATGCGCCAATGTGCGGGTTGCCGCGCGCACGACGTTTCACCCCCCGAAACGGCGCGCCCGACCCGATGCTGCGTGCCTATGATGAATCGCAAGCTCGATTCGCCTCGAATCCTTGGGCCGCCTATTTCGTTCTGCAGGTAGGCGGAAATCATGCCGCCCAGTTCCAGAAGGAGCCACCATGACGACTGCACCGAACCGCCACGAATCGCCCTCTTTCCCGCGGGTCCGGCAATGGGCTCTTGCCTGTGCCATCTGCCTGTGCGCGGCCGCCACCGCGACGGATGCCCTGGCGCAAAAACGCGCGCCCATGCTGGTGTTCGCCCAGGAAGCGCCACCACCCACGCTCGATCCCTACTTCTCGACCTCGGTCTCCACGCGCAACGTGGCGATGCACATGTTCGAGACACTGGTCACGCGCGACGAAAACAACGCCATCGTGCCCGACCTCGCCGACAAGATCACCGAGGCCCCGGATGGTCTGAGCTACACCTTCACGCTGCGCCGCGGCATCAAGTTCCACAACGGCCAGGAAATGACCTCGGCCGACGTGAAGGCCTCGTTCGAGCGCTACCAGCGGGTCGCGCTGCAAAAGGTGATCCTGGCGCCGGTGAGTGCGATCGAGACACCCGACGCGTACACCGTGGTGCTGCGCATGTCGCGCAAGGTGCCGGTATTCCTCGATGAAATGTCGAGCTTCGTGACGCCGCTGGCGATTCTGCCCGCCAGCCAG